>Ga0210398_10003864_pt1 | contig 14215 bp, 15 predicted proteins | sample IncBWC4OmetaG_FD_161047 | JGI IMG/M metagenome (GOLD analysis project Ga0210398, IMG submission 161047) | Forest soil microbial communities from Barre Woods Harvard Forest LTER site, Petersham, Massachusetts, United States - Inc-BW-C-4-O | ecosystem: Environmental > Terrestrial > Soil >...
TCGCGTAAATGGCTTCATCTCCAATCCTTCTATTCCGTCAAGTGGTCGATTTCGAACAGCATTGTCTCGCTGTCGAACCTCGGGCGCAAACTTCGGGCCCTCATAGGAGACTGTCGTTACTGTGCCCGGTACGATCTAACGCATTTCTGCGACTATATTTTCGAACATGATGTTCCTCTCCCCTAAATCACCGTGATCATAGCGATGCCTCACCGAGGTTTCGTCTGTCGATACGGTTTGCCGGTCACCGACTCGTACATCGCCTTTCGCGTTTGCTCCTGCTGTGCAGTAGTCATTTGTCGAAACGACTGAGCCATCTGCAATCCGAGTTGGACCAGCGTTCCCATTATTCCTGATCCTCGAAGGTGTCTCGGAGTTCTGCCTCTGCTTCGGCGTCCAATTCCTTCGGAAGATTCCCCAGGTGCCCGACCGCCAAATAGTTGGCTCGGTTCAGAAGCAGACCGTTCGCCTTCAGGAACTCCAAGGTGGGATTTTGCGTAGGGGAGGATTCTTCCGCGTCGAGCGCCGCGAGCAACCGAGTCAACGCCAGCCGGACCAATTCCAAGCGTGCGGAGTCGGGACTCACGCTCACTTGCGCAGGAGCGGGATGTTTGGCAATTCGCTGGGCCAGCGCAAGACGCGTTTCGGAGAAAGTGGGCTCTGAGCTTATGCCCAGTGACTTCAAAAAGTCTCGGTCGGCCTTGGTGAGCAGCAGGGTCATTCGACGCCTTCTTTTTTTGCCCGCAACTTTGCTGCATGCTCGCGGCCTTGCCGTTCGTTCCGAAGATACGTCTCGATTAATTCCGCATCTGACATCCGTGCAAGGGTTTCACGCAGCGCGCCTTTCCCGTGCCTACTTTCAAGTCTTCTGCGCAACAGGTTGGCGAAGTGCTTGTTGTCTCGAATCCGCGATTCGGTGGCGCTGTTGGGTTCGACGGTCATCTGAGCACCAGCCCGTCCCCGATGATTCCCTCCACTATCGGGGCTGCATAAGCAGGCTCGATAACGATGGCGTCACACCAGAATTGAGTTTCTGGATTGTCCATCGGCAGTTGGTCATTCATCCAGTCTTTCGCCGCTGAAGTCAGAGGGCGAAGTAGGAACAGCGAACCCTGATTTTCAAGTTTGAAATCGACTTCAGTCCTTGATGCGGTCGGAATTCTGGTGTGAATCGGCATTCGCTTTCTCCATGTATCAGAGAAAGCCGCCAGCGGAATTGCATCTTGGGGAAAGGCTGGAAGGTGGGTTTTTGCCCCCTATGGGCCGCATCCCTCCAGATTCTGGAGGCTGGCACCGTGGCCTTGTCTCTGGCTCGGTTGCCGGAGCGCGAACTGAACGCTCACTCTTGATACTCACTCAGAGTATGTAGTTATACTCATTTCGGCAATGGTACGAACGTACTAATGTTTTAAACTCGATTGCTTCAACCGAGATCAGCGCTTTCATGGAGACGCGTGGATCAATCAAGAACCAAGGGGAAACGCAGAACCGGACTACACGTGAGCGTTTCGCGCGAGCTTCTCAGCGGTACCCGAGTGAATTGCAGATGCCAGGAAGGCTTTTAGACTGTCGAAGTCACGAAACACATGTTCTGCACAACTTAGAACCCAGCCGCTCATATCCTCGTATGGTACCTCGGTAACCAAGTACACCGGAATGCGTTTGCGATAGGCCAACGTCAGTTCCGCAGGAGTCCCGCCACCCTGGGCGCTTTGTTTGGTCCAAAGGCAGACAATGTAGTCGACACGATTCTCGATCAGGTCGAGGTCGAAGTCGATAATCTTCCGAACCACCTTTCGGTACCTATCGAATTCATTGTCCTTCCACAGTCGGAAATTCGCGCGCTCCTCTTCCGAAAGGTTTTTCTTGTCGTCTTCCGCTGGGTCGTACACTTCGTGGCCCAACTCGTTTTCTATGAAGGCTCGCATCATTTTTCGCCAACTCTTACCCTGATCGGGAGAAAACTCAATGCTTCCCGCTAAATAGACGAGCATCTGGTCCTCCGAACCCATTGGCGCAGCACGATAACTGGCATCGCCATTAGTCTCAATTCATGACGGGAGCTTGAAACCGCAAGAATACCGCCCGTCATGCTATTTGATTCCGCCTTTATGCTTTTGGAAGCGTCGCGCTGTCCAAACATGAAGACCAGCATACAGGCCAAAGTAAGCCGCGAGTGCTGCCAGCATGAAACACTTGCTGTGGATTCCATAGGTTCCGCAAGCAACGAAGAACATACCTGTTAGCACCATGAAAGCAAGCTGAGGCCAGACAAACCCGAGAGAAGTCGAACTTGGAAGGTCGGAACTTGTTGGCAGGTACAGATAGTCTGAGATTCCAGGGACCGAGTCTTTGAAATACCTCCGAATCGCGTTCACCGTTCTGGCATATCGATATTGGCTGAGTCGCACGTCGACCAACGCGACTGCCAAACATAAATTGCCGATGGCCACAAAACCAAAAAGTATCCTTATCTCTCCTGGGATATCGAAGAGATTAAAACCACCATTGCGAAACACGATTCCTGCCACCGTAAACGGGAAGGCGCTCAGGAGCAGGAAGTAATTGAACAGCCGAACCAACAAATCTCGCAATTTGTCGTGTGTTGCCGCGATATTCTTGTATTCCTCGATCAGGAAGGCGACTTCAGGCTTGTTGTCGGTCTCAGTCATGGATCGGCGTCAAAAACCCACTATCAGCTGTTGTGGCATCGGACTGAGCGTATTCCTATGTCACCGCGTCGCGCAACAAATTCAGATGGCGACGCTGTGATCGAAGCGCCCGCAAAACTCACCATGGTGACGGCTCGCGCTGCCGAAGTGTTGCATCTCAGCTATAGTCGACGCAAAATCTTGTCCACGAGAGACTTTGCCGCTGGCTGATTGGCCGTGGCGTCATAGATGATGTCGACGAGCCTTTGAACCAGACGGCGACGTGCGCCGCGAAATCGTCTGAGGTCGTGTGGGCTCCGAGGATCAGCGAGGGCAGGCAACCTCTTTTTCGCTTGCTGCAATCGTTTGCGGAACGTACTTCTGGTCGACTCATCTAGTGCAGAGAGCGCAGCGATCTTTTCCAACTCCGCAATACGATCCGTGATCTCGCCCGTCACTTTGACGCGGCGTTCTTTTGTAATTGCACCCTGGCGAAGAATCGCTCGCCGATCCTTTATATAATCTACGCCCTGCTCGAACTTTCGAACCCAGTTTCGGCGTACGGAGCTATCTCTGCAAAGATGGCCAAGATCGCGAGCAATCGGTGCGAGTTGGGCCAACACTTTTCGGAAATGGACGTTTTGCTCGAAGTGATCGCGCCGACCGTTTGGCAGAATTCGGTCGTCCAGGATATGGACTTCGCCAACGACCCAGGAGTTGAATCGCGGCTCTGTGAATATCTCATCCAGCAGTTCCGCCTCCCCAATCTGCAAATTTCCTGACCGCAGTCTCAGACCCTTGATCGGCGAGGATTTTGGAAACGCGCCGAGATACCCGTGATGCAGAATCCATCCCACGGCGGCAACTGCATCATCCGATCCCGTGATGCTCACTGGCTGTAGCCGCCCGAACCGATCACCAACGCCATTCCGCGCCTCGAACTCATCTCTGTAGGGGCGATAAAGCGGACGCTCGCCGTCATTTATCGTGATCTCTACGTTCCCGAGTTTCACGTCGGTTTTCAGGGCCTCTTCGATCTGGGCTCCGTAGGAAAATTCTGGTGCGAACGGAACGGGCGCGATTTGCTCCAAATATCGCTGGATCACTGTGCTGTCCATTAGTAGGTCGCTTCCATGCCGCACGATCCCCGAGAGTTCAACTTCGAAAAAGTGCGCTGGCATCGTCCCGTCGATAAACGTTCGCGCGGTTACAACATCTCTCACCAGCTTTTCTAGGTTGTCGGAATACTTCTCGCTGCGAATGAGAGTCTTCAGCTTGCGGCAGTCCCAGCGAAGTTCGCTAACATGAGTGTCTTCGATTGCCTTTGCCCGAAAAATGAGTTCCTGACAATACGCAAGCCCCGCCAAGCGTCCCACTCCGCGAAATCCTCGGGCTCGGGAGCCTCGTTTCTTGCTCGCACCGAACGCGACGAGTCGTTCGACAAATTCACTTCGCCGCAATCCGACGCCGTTATCTCGAATGCGCGCGACCCGTCGCTGCTGATCCACGGACAAGTGAACACGTCCAGCTGCCTTCGACAATAAAGCTGATTCTTTGGCGATGTCGATTGAGTCCGCTGCGTTTTGGACGTACTCGCGATAGACCGACAGCACGTTGACGTACATGGAGCTACTGAGTAATTCGAGAACGTCCTTGCCGATAATGGGCGTGTCATTGATCGGAGCCCAATCCTCGCGAGCCTTGAGGACTCGATTCGGAGCAATCAGTGTCAGATTGCTGCTCATGGCAACACTCCCTGACGCGGCTCGTGCTGACCCATATCTGGCCGCACATCATCCAGCAGCCCAGCGTCTTCAACCAGCTCATCCTCGGGAACTGTCGGGGCGTTGGGCTTAGTTATTTTCTTATGCTTCGCCCAGATTGCCGCTTCCGCATCCTTCGAGAGTGGCACGTAAAACCGCAGCGCACTCTTGATCTGTGTGTCTGTCGTCAACGCGGGCAGCTTTGAGAAGTACCGAGGGTCGCACGACGACAGCAGCCTCAGTAATTCGGTACGCTGAGACGCACCGAGCCGCTGGAAGCAGGATTGGAAGTCGCCGTATTCGGCGCTCCCGCCGTGCTTTTCATACCACTCACGGTTGAAGATGAAATGTTGTGGGCGCAGCAATAGTCTCTCAAAGTTCTCGGTTGAGTCACCAAATGCCCTGTTGAAGAAAACAGGTTCACCGCTCACGACTCCGTGCGTCGCTTGCAGAATAAGCTGCAAAGAACGGAGTTGGTACCGCGTCCAGTGCTCTCCGATGTGCGAACGATCTGGTAGGTCGGTCGGCTGATAGCGCATCGGGAAGGACCAAATTCGGATTCCGAGTTCTTCGTTCAAATCGACGTTCAATTTCATCCGAGCGTACAGGTCGGCTGGAGTGTCGTGAAAGTTGTAGAGCATGTAGTTGGATAGTTCTTCCAAACCGAACTCATGTGCGTACCTAATCGCCTGTTCGTAAGGTTTCTTCAATCCCAAGTGATCGAATGCGATCCGCAGTGGCTTAATGCAGATCGACGATAGCTCCTTCAGGTAGATCCGGTCCTTGCACAAAATGCGCGCGTCGACGCCCTGGTTGAAATCGACGCGGCGCTGCACTGGCAGTCGACCGATGCGAGAGAGTTTTGCACCGCGAGCGAACCCGAGGTCCCGTATCTCAGCCATGATTTCATGGAAGCGTGGCGCGGCCACAATATTGTTATCCATGAGAATCAGGTCTTTTTTCTGTCCGTAAATTTTGTCGATTTCCCGCACCATCGCAGTGATTGGGGCTATGTCACGCTGTCCGCCTTCGAGTTTCGGCACGCCGCAGAAGCTACATTTCCGAATACAGCCGCGCGAGGCATACGTGAAATAGGCATCGTTGACGGGATACCGATATTCAATTTGATCGAGGATGCTGTAGTCGGGAGTCAGGTCCTCAATCGGCGTCCCAGTTCGGTCATCAGAATAGAGTTCTTCGGAAAACTCATCCAGTTCCAGCGAGACTGCTGGAGCATCGCCGAGCAAGCCTTTGATGAACCTGATTCCTGTCCACCTTGGCTCCCGAATGAAGCGTTCGTGCATCAACGACGCGGCGATACCACCGACGAAGACTTTGTCCTTCTCTCCGTTTGCTGCCTCAATCGCAAAATCGATGCTTTTCGAAATTCGGGCGAATTCGAATGAGAACAGTGTAGTGACGTAGATTCGATCCCACGCTTTCGACAAGGCCCCGATCTCTTCGCCTTTGACGAACGTAACGAAGTCACGCTTGCCACGCGGGCCGTGGTACTGGGCGATCTTCATCAGCCCCAGTGGGGGATATTTGTTCTTGTAGGCTGGTTCGATCAGCAGTATCCGTTTATTGGCCATTCGCAGAACCTTGGCGCGCTATCCCACCGTCTCTATTTAACATCAGTTGCCAGACAAGCGTGGCGCTTTCGCCGCCGATTTGATCAGCCTTGCGTCCCTGACTTCCTGGGTTCCTAAATCAACCAGTTCAAACAGGCTCTGCTTGCTGGACGTTTTGTGGGCCGTTCCAGCGCGGAACGTGAAGTCCGTGACGAAGTGAGTCATCGATGCGTTTCCAGTTCCCGAATACAACACGGCGGGCCGACAGAGCACGTCAAAATGTTCCGCTTCGCCAGTATCGCGGAGGAAAGAGTTCACGAGTAAGGTTTGCCGCTGCGAATCTGGGGTCGACGGGTCCGAATACCAATCCATCGCACGATCTATCGCGTTTCGAGTTGCCGTTTCCACGGTCGAATTCTTGAGTGATCGACGGAGATCGCCGAGAAATGACGCCTTTGCTCCGATGACATCACCGTCGCGTAGATGGTGCGTGATGATCAGAAGAAAACTTCTCTGAAAATCGACCTGATTCGAGATCAATTTCTTTATGGCCTTTGGCCGCGACAAATCTTGGTAAATGAAACCGCCAAAGTAGTCGAGGTTCACAATGTCGTAGGGCCATTCGGGCCGTCTCCCATGCTGATCGCGGCCTTTGAGTAGTATCTCGTCAAATTCCCCATACAGAGAATAGAGGCGATGCTCGACATCCTGGACATTCGCCTGCAGAAACATCAGGTGCTGCTGATTTTCTTCTCGCTCGATGGTCGTGAAGCGGTTTAAGAACTTTTCCCACGCGATAATGTCGAGCATCTCGGGTGCGGGCAGGCCAAAATAATTCAGCCGTTCGCCCCGCAGTCGATACCACCGTTCCACATGCGCGTAGTCGTACTCGCTACGCACGAAGTCTTTGTTCGGATTTGTGTGAAATACCGAGTCTCGCTGTGCAGGCATCAGTATTTCTTCCGAATTGCTTTTGAAATTTTTCCAGCCACTTCATGGTACGTATCCGTGTCGCTGCCGTAATAGTCCTGCAAAGTGTCCATGATGATTTCAAACACTCGCCGTGCTTGGCTCGTCATTTTGCGTTCGCGGGCAACGTCAGCTATGTCGCCGTCGCCACCTTTCATGATCTTCGCGTCGTCGAGTTCTTTTTGAACCGAGGCAGCAAATTTCTGGACGCCTTTGCCGAATTTCTCGATGGCGGGATCACTGCAGTGATCGACGCGCGAGCGCAAAGTGACGAGGCGACGGTTTAGGTCTGCCCGAATGGACTTCAGTTCGGACTTCTCGATGCTCTTGTCGCGCAACCGATCTTGCAGGCGTTGCAACTTGACCGTGAAGTTCTCTCCGTCTCGGAATGCATTGCGGTTGTAGCTAATCACCTGCGCCTGTTGATTCAAGGTGCTTGGAATCGGAGCCGCAGCTTTGTAGAGGCGCGCTCGCGCGTCGCTCTCGATGAAGTCGGAGCGGTCGGTGATAGGTTGGACTTGCTTGTCGATGATGTGAATTTCGCCAGTAAACCACAACGCCCTCGGGAAACTGCGATCCCACAATGTCTTAACGGGGAGGTGTCTGTCGCCGATAGAAAAGCCGAACAGCTTGTAGACGAGCCCAGCAAATCGCTTTTTATCGCCGTCTCCATCCACCGTGAATATCTTTCCTGAAGGCCGAAGTTCGTCCAACATCTTCTGGCCCTTCGTCGCGTACCAGCACAACGCAAGCATGTTGTCGGGGTCCGCAGGGTCCCTCACTGCGATTGGGTGGGGCTCCGATATGGACATGGAATCGACGTAGGGCTTGTATACCTTAATGCGTTCCCCGTTCAGCATCGAAAGGTAGACAGTTTTTGGCGAGTAATCTGGCACATCCTGCCGAAGCCACTGGGAGATGCGGGTTCCCCATTTGAATTCAGGCGAAAAATCCACTGGGGCAACGTCGCCGATGTATTCCTTCAGTCGCGTACTGTCGAGGAGTTCGGAACATGATTCGTAAATGTCGCGTATCTCGACAATCGTGTAGTGGTCCTTCGGATCAGCGGCTGGCGTCGATGAAATGGTGGTGTGGCGGCTGATCACGTCAGACGCGGGATCGATCACACCGCGCTTTTTGTTCTGACTGATCTCCTCGCGCATATCTTTGGCCCGAATTTCAAAATGGTGTAACTGTGGGTCGCCGTAGCATGTCGAAGTAATCTTGAGTTTTTCAGCGACAGCGAATCCTGCCAGCCTGCCGATTCCTTTATACCCAGCCTCCTCTCCAGTTTTCTTTTCCGAATATGCGATGTAGCGCAGTTTTGCCACGTCGTCGCCGCCCATCCCTATGCCGTTGTCGAAAATCAGCAGGCTGCGGCCTTGAATCGAAACCTTGATCACGGGCTCGGAGTTGTCGTCTATCAGGGGGGCTATCGCGTTAAATGAATCTATGGCATCGCTGGCATTTTGAATGTATTCGCGGACGACTTCCAGCTTTCGCGGGTAAAGGTCTTGGGAAAGTATGAGGATGGCAGGAGAGAAGACCAGTTCTTCCTTCGGGGGTTCGACGGGGTTCATGCGTCGCCCCACAGTGTTGCTCTCGTTCTCAAGTCAGCGATTCGGACGTGGTATCCACGGTTCTGTGTGACGAACAATGCATTCCCTTGTTTCAGAGACGAGATCACGTCGCGAATGCTCTCAGGCGAATCGTAGTTGGAGCATTTCGCAGAGATGAATCGCGACACCTTCATTGTCTGGTCATTAGTTTGAAACACCAGCTTCGACGCCGTGTTGTCAAAAGCAACTTGACTGAAATCGTCGGGTTGCTGGGATGCGAAAATAACACCCAAGCCGAATTTGCGCGCCTCGCGCAAAAGCAAGTCGATTGGTCCGCCTTCGCGGAAAGAGAGGTGGTGCGCTTCGTCGAGCACGATGTAAATTCTCAGCTTCGCCTTTCCGTGCGATTTCAAATAAAAGAACAGATGCCACAGCAGAATTTCCAACGTGACGTTCTGTGTTTTTCCTTCAAGCCCGCGAAACTGCAAAACATGTACTTTGTAATCTGGGTCCGCAAAGAGGCTCTCCCACGACCATCCCCGCCCAGTCGTACCAAAGGAACTCAGCATGAAAAAAGGCGTGAGTCGAGCGGACAAGGTCATAGCATTCTTGGCGTTCGGGTATGCCTTGTCCGACGCGAATTCATCGAGGGTCAGTTGGAGATGCGCGAAGTTCGGCGGCTCTTTTTTCCACGACGCTTGGTCACTCGGAAGGATACCCGCCTTTTCGAAAGTCGCCAGAATCGATTCAATCAAAACTTTCGTTTGAATATGTCCGAGGTGATAGACGGCGTCGAACACATCAGAGACGCGAGTCGCGACTGACAACGGCCCCTTTATGTCCTTTGGGAAAATTTGGAGTGGGTTGAGGGAAACGCCCTCTTCGCCGATTCGAAATTCCTGCACGGTGACGTATTTTTTGTAAACCTCTTCCAACTGTTCCAGTTCAAAGCCTTGGGCATAATCGAAAATGATCGTGGGCAGCCCGCGATGAGCAAGTTCTGCGGTGAGGCACAACGTAGCATAAGTCTTCCCAGAGCCACTCTCGCCAACGATCATCATGTGGGGATTGTTGACCGCGTCGGCGTCCTGCGGGTTCCAGTACAGCGAGCCTTCGTATTCGGTGTCGTTACCGACAAAAATGCCTTCGTCGCGGTCTTCGTCTTCCGCTTCGGATCGGTCGCGCGCCTCCTCAATGGCAGGGACAAGTTCAGAGGGGCTGACGTATTCCTGGACGATGGTGGATCGGTCTGTGTCGTCCTCAATCGCGCGGTCATTAGCCGCGCGGCTACCACCGCCTTCATTACCAGGGAATGCGGATTGGTCGGCGTTTTGAAAGCGGGAGTGCGCGATGATCGCCGTTACTTGGGCCTTTTTGAGATTCAGCTGCTGTGCGATGTCGGACGGATCGGTTTGGCTCTCGTGCAGGCGCACAACCTCGCGGGCGATGACCTCGGTGATCTTCAATGTCACTTAGACCGCCTACGGACTAGATTGATGGACAGGCGAAAGTACTACGACCCACCGTCTGCTGGCAACCGTAGAAGGTGTCGCTCACGTAAATACTCAGTACGGAAACTAGGCGTAACGCTTTTATCATTAAATGGCGCGTACTCAATCGGTTGGGTTAGACTCCGTGCCGCACCTATAGGACACACAACTTGGGAAATCGAATCGTCCAGCCCAAAGAGCCGCCAATCGACCTCGTTCGCATTTTGAGCGAGGGCACCTACACTTCCTTCGCCCAAGCATTGAAAGAATTTATCTCAAACTCCTACGATGCGTGCGCTACGGACGTTGCTCTGCAGTTTGAGGAGGATTTTTCTTCCCTCGCGATTCGCGACAACGGTTCTGGGATGACGCCACAGGACTTCGAGAACGTGTTCGCGAGCATCGGACGGAGCGGTAGTTCCTCATCCCGCTGCCCAGGCCTGCATCGCGAGCCTGTCGGGCGTTTTGGCATTGGTTCACTGGCAATTCTGGGCACCGCCAATCGCTTCACGATTAAGTCGGTGAAAAAAGGCGGCAGAGAAGGCTTCGAGGCTTCGATTGATCTCACAAAGCTGCGAACGAATTATCAAAAAGGCAAAGACCTGACAGACATCTGGCAGTTTGCGCTTTCGGATTGGAAAGGTGAAAAGTCTGAAACTCATTTCACGGAGATTTCTGTTGACGGCATACGTGACGATATTAAGCAGATGTTGCAAAGGTCTGGCGAAGCCATGTCGGACCCGGTCCACTCAATCGCAGATTTAAGCGGTCTCGAAGAGTTGCGATGGAGACTGGGCTTAATTTGTCCTGTCGAATATGCGAATACCTACCCGATTCGCATCAATGAGACAAGGGATCGTATTCTTGTTGAGCAGGTCGCCAAACTCAAAAGAGCACGGTTCCACGTGACGCTAAATCAACGCCCGATCACGAATCCGACTATGCTGCCTGCCTATGATCCCGAGCGGTCGCCTGGAGCCGACGCCAAATTCATCCACAGAAGGGGGCTCGGGTACGAGATTGCCTATCTGGAATCGGTGCCGACCTCAAAGGTTCAGTACAGGGGCTACCTTTGCGTACAAGCGCATCAGGTCTTTCCGACCGAGCTTCGCGGAATTTTAGTTCGGCTCAGGGGAGTTGCTGTCGGCTGGCACCGAACGCTTCACTTGGACGCTTCCGTTGCAACAATGCTCACTTCGATGTCTGGAGAAGTATGGGTTAATGGCCTCGACGAGGCTCTCCAATTCGACCGCGAGTCGTTCCGTGAAGACCATCCATTATTTACGTGGCTCAAGGATCGAATTCAGGAAACGGTGGATACCGAAACAAAGAAATTCCGAGGTCGGTCGGCTAGGCGCGTCGCGATGGTTAAGCGCAAGCGAGGAACGACAGGGAAAGGATCGGAACCGAAAAAGAAGGCGACACCCACGAAATCGCCGTCATCTGAATACGTTCCGCAGGAAATCCTAGACCGTATGCCGCCGTACATACTTCGCCTCATTCCCCAAATCAATGGGGCATACGAGTACGAGTGGTTCGAAGCCGCTGCTATGGTCCTCCGCCGTCTGGTGGAAACGTTGATAATCGAACTTTATTCGCGTCGGGGTTGGACGAGCGAAGTGCAGGACCCTGACACCAGGGAATTCTTGTTGTTGAAGGGACTGATCGACAAGCTGAACGGCGACGCTCGGCTGCACATGCAAAGGCGGACGATTGAAGGTCTGAAAAAGATCAAGGACCTCGGCGATACCGCAGCGCACGACTTCAAAATTAGGATTAGGAAGTCCGACCTTGATGGAATTCAGCCCTCAGTGCGTCTTGTCCTAGAGCGCCTCGTTTTTACAATTGGTGAGACTTCGCCCACTTCCACCTAGACTAACTCCCCACGCTCGTTCCACGCCGAATGCGGAATTGCGCTTGGGCTGTTTGAGCACGCGCGAGCACAATTGCGGGGCGAGGTAGATTCACCAACGTCGGTCAGAATTGATTCAAGCCCGCCATTTTCTGAGCCATAAAGAGGAGAACCTTGCGATCCCTCTCTTTCGTTCGGCTCAGTAGCCGACGAAACTGGCGAAGCAGATGTTCATCCTTGCCCGAGCTACCCCAAGCAGTGTCGTCGTCCGACGAAGGCTTCGGCAGACTGGGTGGTTTGGCGGGTTTGTTCCCATCGTAGAACAGCTGGTACATTGGGACTTCAAGAGCCCGCGCCATTTTTTCCAACGTGTCAATCGCTGGGACCGTGTGCCCATTCTCGACGCGAGATATATAGCAACGAAGCAGGCCTGTGCGCTTTTCGATGTCACCCTGCGAGAACTTCTTCGATTCTCGAAGTGTCTTCAATCTGTCGCCAATGACCATTTTCCCTCCGCGCGGCGAATTCTACCACGCCCGCACAACGGTTCCCAGATAGGCACGAGCCGTGAAGTTACACTTCGCAGCCTATTGGGATTATCGCAAGATGGCGCAGAGGTACCGATCATGTTCTGCCCCAAATGCGGAATCGAAATAGCCGATGGTGACAGCTTTTGTTCCAAATGTGGCAGTCCTGTCGATCCAAGATCACCCATGGCCAAGAAGAAAAAGAAGAAGCGAAAACGCGTGGGCCTATGGCTGATAGTCGGATTCGGCGGTCTCGCGGCAATAATGGTTGCGATGGTCTCGTCCAACACACCTTCGACACCATCAGAGCCTGTTGCCTCCACACCGCCTCCACTGGCGTCGCCGAAACCAAGAACGGGAAACATCGCGAACGATAGGCTGCTCGCTATGACCGAAGCAGAACAGGCACGTTATCTTGGCGTGGCGGTTGAAGACAACTGCGTTGGAGACAGGGCTTTCTATATGGGCTGGAATCACGCGGACCAAAGCGCGTACTGGAGCGTCCGCTGCACCGACGGACACGAATACGCAGTCTCAATCGAGTCTGACAGCGTTGGAAGCACACAGGTGCTCGATTGCTCGATGTTGAAAGTTGTGGCGAAGGTCAACTGCTTTCAGACACTGAAAGAGCAATTATGAAACGATTGAGTCAGCAATTGGACTGTTTTCAGTTGGGAATTTCTCGAAATTCGGGGTTTAGAACGTAGATTCCTGCTAGCTGGTGTTGAACGTCTCTCGCTAAAGATTGGACCTGGGGGCTTGGGGTCTCGCCATGAGACAAAGCAGCAAGGTTGAGCCGCGTAGTCTCGGCGTTATTTCGAGCCTGAAGTGCTTTCATTTTCTCTGAACGTATGGTCTGCACGAACCCTGGATCGTGAAGGGTCTTCTCGAATTCGGGGGTCTGTAGGCTCGGCTCTGTTATACGGCCTAGAAGATAGCCGCCAGAAAAAGCGCCAAGGGCACCCACCGAACACAAGGCTCGTTCCTTGGAGATTAAGTCCGCCAATTTCGTTGCTGCTGACGGTTCGATCACTAGATGAGCGACGACACCTGCCGAAGCAGCGGCCTCATAATTTACGAGAGCCGTGACCCTTCGATTTAGTTCGGACGTTGGTACGAGATGGGACCGTACAACATAGCCTCCGTGTCCATCTGGAAGAATTTGAGTATCAAGCCACGCCTCTTCCTGGGGAGTAATTCTTGTCATCCTTTCGACGTAAAACCCGAAAGCCACAAGCAATCCAATGACGGCGAAAACCCGCATTGCTAACTTCATCCTGCTGCGATTGAGCGTGCGTCTTCTTCGCATACCAAGTATCGTTGCCTGGTCTGCGGACAAAAGCAATACAAACATCCCTTGAGAGTCGGCATGGACTACAGCGCGCCGACTCCCACCAAAAACTCCCACCATCTACCCCGAAAACGCCCGAAAATGGGCTAAGGTTTCCGAAGGTAACTGCATTTGAAATCAGTAAAACAGGTGTGTTTGGCTAAATCCTGAAGCTAGCGCGTGCGCCAAGGCTCCCAACGGGAAAAATTCGACAATTTTATACACGACCCTCCGATTGGGTTCAAATTCTCCCAAATCTCCCCCAATGCGGTGTGATTGAAGTCAACAACTTGAGTGTTTACAATACGCGAGGAGGGTTCGATTCCCATCGCCCGCTCCATAAATCCTGATGATTCGATTGCCTTTACGCCTGGGAGTTGCTGAAAATCGCCCCATAAACTAAGGAGTCTGTTGAAAAAGTCGGATTGGGAGCAGATTTATTTGCGGTGACTATCCCCTGTTGTGCTAATCAGCGCGGCAGGAGGTAGCCGATGATGATGGGT
>Ga0210398_10003865_pt1 | contig 14212 bp, 13 predicted proteins | sample IncBWC4OmetaG_FD_161047 | JGI IMG/M metagenome (GOLD analysis project Ga0210398, IMG submission 161047) | Forest soil microbial communities from Barre Woods Harvard Forest LTER site, Petersham, Massachusetts, United States - Inc-BW-C-4-O | ecosystem: Environmental > Terrestrial > Soil >...
TGGCGAGCATGTTCGAGAACTTCGGACCCGACATCAGTCAGCCGCAAGCTGCGCGTCGAGCGTTCGAGCAAGCGCACGCCGAGTTCGTCCTCAAGGTCGGCAACGCGACGGCTGACGGTTGAGGTCGGCATTTTCAAGAGACGCGCGGCTTCCGAGAAGCTTTTCGCTTCAACTACTTTGGCGAAAATCATGAGGGAGTTCAGGTCCGTCATCACGATGCTCCCGCTCCGGCAGACCTCCGAGAGAGCATTTAACGCTGAATCCGAAGGATTTCTCCGAACATAGTACGACCTCCCGGACTCGCGGCTCCGTAAAGATTATCCCAAATTCGGAAAATACATTTGCTGGTTCACCCGCTAGTCAGGCCGGCGTGGTCCGCCTACACTACGTTTGAAAACGCCGTCAAAAGCCAAGGACCGGTATCATGAATGCAAACGAGAAGGCAGTTGCCGCTGTACTTGCCAAGTATCAGGACGCGTTGAATCAATCCGATACCGGTGCAGTAATGAAGCTCTATGCACCCCACGGAGTATTTATGCCGCAGAACAGCCCTTCCAGTGTCGGTGCGGAAGAGGTTCGCAGGGCCTATGACGCGGTATTCAGAACCATCAAGCTCACGGTCAAGTTCAACGTAGCCGAAGTTGTGGAGATGGCCCCGAATTGGGTATTCGCGCGCACAAATTCGGCCGGCACAGTCAAAGTGCTCGCGACGGACGCTGGCGGTCCGGAGGCCAATCAGGAGCTCTTCCTGTTTGATGGCAAGGTCTCGATACTCATCAAGCCAATTTATGTCGGTTGCAACGTCAGCGACGATGACTCGCTCTTTCATGAACGCGGCGGCGCCGCAGCAACCGGCGTGTGGAAAGATGCGCAGTGGGCTGACTACTGGGAGCTACTCGCGGGGGACAAGGGTGCCGGCGGTATGCCAGAGGCGTTCCCCGTCCGCATCCATCAACAAAACTGTTGATATCACCGGCGATGCAACAACGTTGATGGAATGGCACAGATCGTCCAGTATTTCTTTTAGGCTCGCGCCATCGGCGATCATTTCTAGCGTTCGCTTCTCCGCAGCTAATAGGGATTCTGCCTGCGATGTGGTTCTTGTACACGCACCTTCTTTCGATTCAGCGTTGGCCGGATGCTCCACGCACGCGACGTCGCTGCGGTGTATTTTGTGGCCCATCTCGAGCTGCGATTCCGCGGAGTTCACTTCGCTTCTCTCTTCGCCATGCCCCGTTCGAGGTCTGCGGCGCATTGGGCAAGCTGCTGCATTTCCGTGACGAAGTGCGCCCACCGAACACGCCCAAACTTCTCAACAATTGCCGACTGAGTGTGCGCCCAGTGGGGCTGAGCCCTATCGAGGGCCTTCCGCCCGAGGCTGGAGATAGATGCGCAACGGGAGCGGTTGTCCCGACCTGACTTCAGCTTTATCCAGTTATTTCTTTCCAGCAGCGCCAAGGCCCGATACAGAGAGGTTCGTTCCATCGCAAGGTCGTCAGCAACACGGGAAAGAGGTTCATTCTCATGCCTCTCGAGAGCACGCATAACTGCGAATTGCGTGACATTCATTCCTGATCCAGCGAGGGCGCTGTCATACGTTCTAGCCAAGCGGCGTGCCGCTCGACGAACGCTCGCGCATACGCACGGTTTGCGAACGTTTCCTGTCATCATTGATGTGTATACATCATATCAGACACTAAGATCCATGGTGACTGCCGAGATACGCGCAATACCGCGCAATGCCTGTAAACCGCGAACCACTTCCTGCATCGGCGCGGGAGCCAGCTGAATCACTTCCACAATCGACTGCTCCAACCGCTTGACTCGTTCTTCCATGTGCTGAACTTCGTTCAGACAATCGAGCAAAGTGGCCTCCTGCGCAGGATGCGTATAGCGGACCTGCTGGACCCACTCGACGTATTTTTCCGTCCACCCCTTCACTCCCAGCCCTGGACGCCGGCCCGTACGCAGCAGAAACTTGGTTAGCCGATGCTTTGCTCGCAGCTGATCCTGCTTGGCTGCCTCTCGCGCCCGGACAAGATCGCGCAATGCTTCCGAGCCTTCATCCGGTACCCACACCGCGGTCAGATCGTCGGAGCGGTGACTGCGCGCCAGCTTCAGGGCATCCCGCCGGCCGGTCTTTACCCGATCCCCGGGCTTCTTCGGAACCAGCGACGGCGCCACCACATCGCACTTGACTCCCAACTGCGTCAGTTGCCAGTACAGTACGAAGCCCGTCGGGCCAGCTTCATAGCAGGCCGGTAGATGCTCGGGCGAACCAAGCTTGCGAATGAACCTGCGGACCGAATCTTCGCGGTTGGCGATCATTCCCAGGCTGCGAACCTCGCCGTTCGGTTCGGCTACTGCAACAGCTATCGTTTCGGCATGGACATCCAAACCCAAAAATCGTAACTTCTCATTCATGACCGGTCCCCTCCGCTTGTGGCTCTGGACTAAAGTTCTTAACAAACTCAGCCTAACCCACGACTAGCGCATCGAGCCGGTCACACCATAATGACTAATCGAGTAAGGTAAGGGTTATCGACGAGCCGGGAGTTATCCTCTCCAGCGTCGCGTTAGCCGGAACGTTCGGGCTCGGGTCTGCGTATATTGTCTTCAGGAAGGCACTGTGTCCTATTCGCCTGTACTGATTGCTCATATCTTTGCGGGGACCATTGGGTTGCTCTCGGGAACCGCTGCAATGTCTTTCCGGAAAGGTTCCTCCCGTCATGTGCTGGTGGGAAAAATCTTTGTCGCATCCATGCTCACCATGGGCGTCCTCGCTGTATACCTTGCAATCGTGAGGCATCAACCGAACAACATCGGCGGCGGGGTTCTAACCGTCTATCTCATCGGAACAGGATGGCTAACCGCCAGGCGCAGAGACGGGGAAACCAGCCGTTTCGATTGGGTTGTGCTCCTGATTCCTTTGACGCTCGGTATCCTCACCTGGATGACTGGTTTGAAAGTCGTACGTAGCGGAGCAAGTTCACAAGACGGAGTTCCAGTCGGAATGACCTTTTTCATGGGTTCCGTGATGCTGCTGGCGGGCGCGGGGGACCTTCGCATGATTGTACGCGGCGGTGTTTTTGGGGCAAAACGCATCGCGCGGCATCTCTGGCGCATGTGCTTTGGCCTATTCATCGCGGCCGGGTCTTTTTTCCTGGGGCCGTCAAACCGCCCGCTGAGATTGCTTTCGGCAGTGGGGCTCGGGCAACACTTGTCCCCGGCTCTATTCAGCACGCCGTTGTATCTATGTCTCAGCGTTCTCCCACTGATTTTGCTGATTTTCTGGATAGTCCGAGTGCGCTTCAAAAATGCATACCAGGGCTCGATGCAACTCGCACCCGCAAGTCCAGATTTAACGCCATGACCGGACGAATCAAGCCCGCCGTGCTCGGAGGAAGCTGGGTGTTTTTTTCGATCCAGCCCGGCGAATCCATGTGATATTGTTGTCGCTATGAGGGTCTGCGGGACTCAACAGCGAGAGCATTTTCGTACAATAAACGTACAATGGATCGGGCCATGGGGCCTTTTTATCCCTTGTAGCAGTTCCTAGAATCAATAAGTTACGTGTCCTCAACACGCTGGATAGTTCAACTCCCGCCGCGTCCACCAATAACTCTTTTATTATCAATTGCTTACAGGCACATTTTAATTTCGTACAATGTTCGTACAACCACCTCTGGAAGAGGCGGCCACTCTTTGCCGCCATTCCAGCAAGGTTTGGGCACGCGCCCAATGTTGTTGAGGGCGGCATGGGAAAGGTCGATCCTTATTGTTTCAGTTGCTCCTCCCGCAGCGTGCCACGCCGCAGTGCTCCTTCTTTCATAAGGACAAAGAACACTGGCACCAGAATCAGTACGTGAATTGTTGAGGTAATCATTCCTCCCACAATCGGAGCGGCAATCGCCTCATCACGTCTGAACCAATGCCGCTCTCCAACAGAATTGGAATGAGGCTGGCCAGCAATGCCGTGACGGTCATCAGCTTTGGGCGGAGGCGTTGCAGCGCTCCCTCCATTGCTGCTGCCTCGATCTCCGCCTTGGTGAGCTGATGCCCCGAAGCCAACTTGTGGTCGAGACCTTCATGAAGGTAGAGGACCATGACGACGCCCGTCTCAACCGCAATGCCAAAATAGCGCGATATAGCCCACCCAAACGGCCACGTTCAAGTTGTAGCCGAGGAGCCGCTGCAAGATCAGGCCCCCTGTCATAGCGTAGAACGTGGGGAAGATCAGCACCATGCTTCCGTGGCGGAATGGAAAATCATGTACAGTAGCACGAAGATCACGAGAAACACGACCGGCAGAATGACTTTCAACCGATCTTTGGCCCGAACCTCGAACTCGTATTCGCCAGACCAAGTGTAGGTGTAGCCCGCTGGCAGCCTGAATTTCCGGCGCAGCAGACCAGTGAGAAAGTGTCTTGAATGGCAAGGGGATTGGCTCATTGAAGCGTCACGGCGGGGTGATGAGCTTGGGAAATTCCGGAGCTATGCTTATCGAGATACCCTATCTGTTCCGTGCGTAAAATTTTAAAAATGAGCATTTCCCCATCGCATGGTCTCGGGTGCCGTACCGCGCTCGTCTACTTCTTCCGCATGAATGGGGCGCGAAATAGCCAACCTTCTCATCATGGCGAGCAATGTGGTTCTCTTCAATCCTAGTTTGGCTGCGGCGCCGTGCGGTCCACCGACTACCCATCGGGCCTGCTCAAGTGTTTCCAAAATCAAAGCGCGATCCGAGGCTCCTAAGGTCTTCGATGAGTAAAAAATTCGAGTGCGATACAAGCTTGGGATTATGAGCTCTTTTTGGTCTTTGTGAAGTGGGTTATGGAGCACACCGTCCCGCGTAAGAATAACGCCGCGTTCCACCAAGTTCTGCAACTCGCGAATGTTGCCAGGCCAAGAGTATGACTGGAAAGCAGCCATGGTTTCGGGAGGAATGGTCTCGACTTGCTTCCCCATGCGGCGGCTAAACAGCTTCACGAAATGCGTGACAAGAGCAGGTATGTCTTCCCGGCGTTCTCGCAGCGCCGGCAGCAAGACGGGGAAGACATTCAGACGATAGTACAGGTCACTGCGAAATTGCCCGCGAGCGACCATCCTGACGAGACTCCGATTGCTTGCCGCGACCAGCCGGACATCCACTTTGTGCGTGCGACCGCTCCCTAAACGCTCGAATTCCTGCTCTTGCAACACACGCAACAACTTCGGCTGCAATGCCGGGGGGATGTCGCCCACTTCGTCCAGAAACAGCGTGCCTTTATCGGCCATTTCGAAGCGCCCGATCTTCTGAGCAATGGCTCCGGTAAAAGCGCCCTTCTCGTGACCGAACAACTCGCTTTCCAGAAGATCCAGCGGAATGGCCGCGCAATTGAGCTTAATGAAAGCGCGCCCGACGCGCTGACTGCCGTTGTGAACTGCATGTGCGACGAGTTCCTTTCCTGTGCCGGTTTCTCCCTCGATGAGGACAGTCGAATCAGTGGAAGCCACCTGTTCTACTTGTTCGAGAACAGATTCCAGGGCGGCGCTATTGCCGATAATCCGCTCGAATATTCGATCTGGGTGGTTCCCTCCAGGGTACGCGACGGTTTCATGCTCTGGCATTGAAGTCTCCTACCATTCGACCGATTGTTCAGCCGTTCCCTCACAAATCAAGTGCAGCACGGACCGTCTTGAGCATCAATTGATGATCGAACGGTTTCGCCAGGAACTCGACCGCACCCTCTCTCATCGCTTGAATCCGCATCCTGGCGTCTCCGAATGTAGTAACGAAGATGATCGGGATATCGCATTCCTCTTCTTTCAACCTGGCCTGCAAGTGCAGACCCGACATCTTCGGCATGAGGATGTCAGTTATCAGGCATGCGACTTGGGGGTGCAAACCGGATTCGAGGAATTCTTCCGCGGATCCGAAGCATCGAGCCACAAGCCCAGCCGACTCCATTAAGTCCCGTAGCGAATCACAAATCGATTCATCGTCATCGATGATGGCGATCAACTTGGACGTTTGGCCCCTTGGCATGGCGCAAACCCATATCGTGTGGATCAATCACAGCGATACACGCCTGTTTACTTGAAGGAGGGACGGCTGTAAATGGAACCGTGGTCATTTTGCGATAAAATGGGGGTCAAGTCGGTAAGATATTGATTCTTCAGCAGATGCGCTGAAGGAATTTGGTGGTATTCTCAGCCTGATTCCGACAATTTCGGGTAGCATTGGTACACGTTCTTACTCTATATTCTGTGCTCGGTTGCCGATGTCCACCCTTTCCTCAGGCCGCATCCTGTTCGGAACCTTTGAGCTCGACCTCAGCACTGGCGAACTACAATCCATTGAGGCGCCCCATCCTAACAATAAGATCATCCTCAGAGAACAGGTGTTTCAGGTCCTGCGGATGCTCCTTGAACGTGACGGCAAGATTGTAACTCGCGAGGAAATCAAGGGAAGGCTGTGGCCGGACGATACAGTTGTGGGTTTTGACCATAGCATCAACGCGACGATCAATGCCCTTCGGCGCGCCTTAGGGGATTCCGCCGACGACCCTCGTTACATCGAGACCTTGTCCCGGCGTGGCTATCGTTTGATACCGACCCTCGAATGCCGGGAGTTAACGCCAGGAACCGCCTTCGGGAAGGACCCAGATCAGCGTGAGCCTTCTGCCGCCGAAATGAGGGAGAACACCGCGCGAGTTGAGCGGCAGATGAATCCTCACTCGTGGAAGGCGGCGGTCCTGCTCGCATCTGTTGTCATCTTGGCGGGCGCGGGCTATATCTCCTGGCAGCACTTTCGCGCTCCGGGACCACCAGTGCCCGGCAAGATCATGCTCGCCGTACTGCCGTTTGAGAATCTCACTGGCGATCCCAACAAGGAATATCTTGCCGACGGCCTTACCGAGGAGACGATTTCACAGTTGGGGCAGCTCAACCCGGAACAGTTGGGCGTCATCGCGCGAACGTCCGTCATGGGATACAAACACAAGGACGAACGCCTGGATCAGATTGGACGCGACCTTTCCGTGCAGTATGTGCTGGAGAACAGCCTTCGCGAGAGCGGAGACCACCTGCGCCTCACCACTCAGCTGATTCAGGTGAAGGACCAAAGTCATTTGTGGTCCCACGATTACGACTATCCGGCGAAAGACATTCTTAAGGTGGAAGACGATGTAGCCAAGGCGGTTGCCCGCGAAATCCGACTACGTCTGACATCGCAACAGCAAGCAGAGTTGGCCCAGTCGGACCCGGTTAATTCGGAAGCCTTTGATGCCTACTTGCAGGGGCACTACTACTTTGAACGGGATAGCAAGAAAGATACGGCGATGGCTGCAAAATATTTCGAACGGGCGACTCAGTTTGATCCCTCCTATGCGCTTGCTTGGGCCGGGTTGTCTCGGGTACGACTCTGGCAGGTCAACATAGGTCTCCTGCCCGCTGAGGAGGGTCACCGGCTTGCGCGAGAAGCCGTGGAGCGAGCCTTAACACTGAACCCGAACCTGGCACAGGCCCACGCTCAAATGGCACGAATCAAAGAGCAAGTCGATTTCGATTGGGTTGGAGCGGATGCTTCCTGCCAGCGGGCGGTCGCTCTTGATCCCGGAAATCCCGAGGTTGTAGGGACGGCGGCTCTTCCGGCAGCCATTCTCGGCCGCTTCGACGAAGCTCTTCAATTGCGTCGCCGAGCTGTTGATTTGGATCCACTCAATGCAGACAGTTGGGAGCTTCTTGCAGAGACCGAGTTTTCCATGGGGCACCTAGACGAAGCCGCAGCGGATTCCAAGAAGGCGCTCGAGCTGAACCCCGATGTTGTGGCCTCCCACAGCGTGTTGAGCGAAATCTATGTGATGCAGGGGCGGCCCCGGGATGCTCTGCCGGAAATCGAGCTCGTACGCTATGAGACCACGCGTGCGTTTCTGTATGCGATTGCGTACTATGCGCTGGGTCGGAAAAAGGAGTCGGATGCCGCATTGAGTAAGTTAATTACGAAATACCATGCAAGCATGGCGTATCCGATCGCCCAGGTTTACGCTGTCCGGAACCAGTCCAACGAAGCGTTCGAGTGGCTGGACCGCGCTCATGCGCAGCGCGACACCGGTCTGATCCGAACGAAAGTGGATCCCCTACTGAAGAACTTGCACAGCGATCCGCGATTCGCCGCATTCTTGAAGAAGCTGAACCTGCCGAACTGAATAACATTCGCTGCACGCTCTTGCTGACCCTCCCTATCAGAACCCTGTACCGTTGTACGATCCGGCTCCTAGAACTTATAACCAGCCCACAATGCCCAGTAGTTGAGGTTGCGGGCTGGCTGACTTTCATTTACGAATTTTTTCCGCGCAAAAAATTCCGTAGCCGGCCTGAAACCAGAGGTGACGATTTGCTTGCCTGCGCACCTCAGTGCCTGGGCGATCCCCGACAAAACGCGCGTCACTCTTTCCAGCGGGAATAATCAGAAATCCGGGGACAGGCATACACTCCGTCGCGCAGGCTCTCGCGCCACTGAAATATCCAATCAAACGACGCAGTCAGTGGGGTTGAACGTGCCAAGACTATTCGCCCTGCGATCGTCGCCACTGGAATGAAAAGAGATTCAAACGAGGCCCTGCGCGGCTTTCACATTCATCATTGGATGAGATTCATCCGGCTTGTCAACTGGCGCTTGAGCTGTTTTGCGTCAGCTTACAGCGCGTTCCTGGTGTGTCCAGAAACGCTCGCGCAGAGTCTTCTTGAGTACCTTGCCGGAACTGCTTTTGGGCAGATCCGTATCAGAAAACTCAATACGTCTGGGAACTTTATAGCTCGCAAGGCTGCGCCTGCAAAAAGCAACTAGATCGTCGGCGGTAAGAGTCTCATCTGGCTTCAAAACTACGCACGCCATCACAAGCTCGCCCCATTGTGAATCGGGTACGCCGAAGACGGCTGCTTCACGAACCGCGGGATGCCCATAGATCACCGCTTCCACCTCTCCGGAATAGACGTTCTCACCACCGGTAACAATCATGTCCTTTAGCCGATCGAGGATGTAAAAGTATCCCGCAGTGTCCCGCTGTCCAATATCCCCCGTACGGAAGAATCCGTCGCGAAACGCTTTAGCGGTTTCTTCCGGATTGTTCCAATAACCGCGCATGACATTGGCGCCTCGCACGATTAGTTCGCCGGCCTGTCCCGGATCGTCTTGTCTCCCCGACGTGTCCGTCACCTGAAGATCGACACCGGGGCAGGGGCGCCCGCAGGACATGAGTTTGTCTTCAGTGTGTTCATGGTCCTGTAAGCCGGTGAGGAAACCTGTTTCACTCAATCCGTACACTTGAATCAATTTGACATTCGGCAGGAGTTCCCGCGTCCGATGGACAAGTTCCGGAGCCATGGGTGATCCGCCATACGCCAGCACTCGCAGGCTGCTCAAGTCATATTTTCTTGCGTCCGGAAACTGTGTAATCAAATTGATCATCGTGGGCACAAGCACGGTGTGAGTCACATGCTCTCGTTCCACCGTGTCGCAAAAAGTCTGTGCGCTAAATTTCGAAATTGTGATCTGACTGGCGCCGAATGCCGGGGCCGCGAAAATGCTGGGAAAATCCGCGATGTGGAAGATCGGAGCGGCGTGCAGATAGGTCCCGCCTTCGGTGTAGCGCATCCAGTAGTTGAAGTTGTGAATATCAGCAAGGACATTCTCATGCGTCACCATGACGCCTTTTGGCTGCCCCGTCGTGCCACTCGTATAGATAAGGCCCAGGACGGCCTCAGGCTCGTAAAAGATCTTCCGAACAGGGTCGCCGCTGAGTGGGAGAGGCTCCTGGTCGATCACCTGCTGCCAGCTCAGCTGTACTTGGGGGACGGCAAGTGAGGAATGGCGGACGATCCCATGCGGACGCGCATCCTCGAGCACCCTGTCGATCTCAGTGGCCGACAGGCGAGTGTTCAGCGGAATGGCAATCACGCCCAGCATGCTGCACGCATAAATGAGCTCGATATAGTCGGGCCCGTTAGGCAGCAACAGAGCCAGGCGGTCTCCCGCCCCAAAACCGTGGCTGGCGAGCGTCGCTGCAATGCCTTCTACCCGAGTATGGAGTTCGCGAAAGGTCAGGAGTCGACCGTCACGAACAAGCGCAGCTCGGCCGGGATAGAATCGCAATGCCCGGCCGAGAGAATGAACATAAATCATCTTCTGTTCTCATTTTTGTTCCGCGGTTTCTGCGTTTGCTTTCTGCTCTCCTCGCATCACCCGAGCGGAAACAGGTCTAATCGGCCGCAGCGTCTGCCCCGGCGGATACGGTTTTCTCCGCTTTCGAACGGGTCGTGAGCAATTCCAGTAGCATGGAGTCACGCTCGCGTTCGAGTTCTGCGATCGAACGACCATTGGCTTCCTTCGATACGCCGCTGACAATGGTCTGCTTTACCTCGGGATTGAACTCTGTAATCGCGCCGAGGTCTTTCCACCATGTCGCCATCGGCCCCGTAAACTGTTCCATGAAATGTTGAATCCCGCCTTGACCGCCTCCGAGATGGAATAGAAGATTGGGTCCCATTAGGCCCCACCGTAATCCAGGACCCCAGCAGACCGCGACATCGGAATCGGCGACATCCAAGACACCTTGTTCGATGAGGTACACGATTTCGCGATAGAGCGCGGCTTGCAGGCGATTCGCGACGTGGCCGACTACTTCTTTGCGAACGTGAATCGGTTTCTTACCGATCGAGGTGTAGAAGACGATGGCCCGTTCAACAGTTTCCGGCGACGTTTTCGCGCCTGCGACGACCTCCACCAGCGGAATAATGTGAGGAGGATTAAAGGGGTGGCCGGTCACGCAGCGTTCGGGATGCTTGCAAGCAGACTGCATCACGCTCATTGTCAATCCGGATGAACTGGACGCGATGATTGAATCTTCCGGCGTCGCAGCGTCGATGTCAGCGAACAGCTTGATCTTGAAATCCTGCCGTTCAGGGCCATTCTCCTGAACCAGGTCGGCGTTGGAGAGTGCCTTCTTCATATCAGGCGTGAACTGCAGATGATCGCGCGATGCGTTCGGTGAGAGCCCGATCACTTCCAAATCTTTCCAAGCGGCATCAATGAACTTGCGAAGGTTTGCTTCTGCGTTCGGCGCTGGATCGGTGGCGATAACGTTGAAACCACGTGCCAGGTACAAAGCCGCCCAGCTCGCGCCAATCACACCCGTACCGACGATTGCTATGTTTTGAATCTGTGTTTTTCTCGCCATAAGAATTGTCTCCATTCCTTAGTTAAGCGACTGCTGGCTTGCCGGGCGTATCTTCCGCAGCCTTCGCTGGTTGTGGCGCATGGTGATTCACGATGAGTCGAGAACCCCTTTGGCCGGTAAAATATGTCCAAACCCATTGCAGGAAAACGGTCAAACGAAGACTTGAGGTCGCCAGAAACTGGAGGTGTACGAGCGCCCAGGCAAGCCATGCCCCGAACCCGCTTACTCGGAGCTTGTGACTTTGCAAGACGGCAAAGCCTTTCCCAACGACGGCCATGTTGCCTTTGTCGAAGTAACTAAACGGATCGGGCGGCGTGCTACCGGTAATGCGGGCGTGAAGGACTTTTCCTGCATAACGACCTTGCTGCATGGCCACCTGGGCAACGCCGGGAAGCGGCTTACCGTTTTCTTCGAATGACGCCGTATCGCCAACTACAAAGATCTCCGGGTGTCCGGGCACAGTGACATCGTTTTGAACACGCACGCGGCCGGCACGGTCGGTTTCCACTTTCAGCCACTTGCCCGCGGGCGATGGTGCAACTCCCGCCGTCCAGATGACGGTCTTGCTCGGGATGCGCTCGCCGGCGACCACGACGCCATCGGTATCAATGAGATCCACGCTATGCCCGAGCCGTACCTCAACGCCCAGCTTCTCTAGCCGTCTTTTCGCGGCTTCCGAAAGATCCTCTGAAAACGGAGGCAAAACTCGCGGCGCCATGTCGACGAGCACAATTCTTGCGGAGGCGGGATTGATCCGCCGAAATTCTGATTTGAGCGAACCTCGAATCAGAACCGCCAGGGCGCCAGCCATCTCCACGCCTGTTGGGCCCGCACCGATCAGAACGAAGGTCAACAGATCGCGATGGCGGATTGGATCTTCCTCGGCCTCCGCTTGTTCGAATACCTGCAGGATCTTGTTTCGACTCGAAACTGCGTCGGCCAGGCTCTTTATGCCCGGGGCGAACTCCTCAAATTCGTTATGACCGAAGTAGCTGTGCGTGGCGCCCGAGGCGAGGATCAGGTAATCGTAGGCGAGGGGTACTGCTTGTCGATCTGCATCGCTAACCAGTACTTGCTTTCGCTCTTTGTCCACGCCGGTGACTTCTCCCATGATTACCGTGACGTTCTTATGATTGCGAAGAATACTTCGTATGGGTGTGGCAATCTGGCTGGGCGTCAGCACTGCTGTTGCCACCTGATAAAGCAGCGGCTGAAACAGGTGGTGGTTGGAGCGGTCAATTAGGATCACCTCCGCGGGTGTTTTCCTGAGAGCCTTGGCGGCGGCAAGGCCGCCAAAACCTCCCCCGACGATAACGATCCGTGGTTGAGCCATTTGTTCCTCGACTTATTTCAGTCCGCCGCGCTCGATTCACGTCGCGTGGCTGGGATTGTGCCGCTCGCCCGAAAGGCTTCGATATCGTCAGTGGTGAAACCAAGCTCTTTCAGGACTTCATCATTGTGTTCGCCGATTTTGGGAGCGCGCGTTGCAGGCACTTTCGAAACACCGTGCACTTGAATAGGACTGCTGATGGTCGAGATCAGCGTCTCACCAGCTCCTTCGAGCGGAACAACGATGTCATTCGCTCGCAACTGCGGATCATTCACGACTTCCTGTGGCCCACGTACCGCGCCGAAGGGAACGCGAACGCCGTTGAAGACCTCATACCAATGTGACATTGGCTGCGAACCAAAGATCTCATCGAGCATGGCCGTCAGTTGCGGCCGGTTCTGCGCCAACTTCGCGGGATCCGAGAATCGCGGGTCCGTTAGGATGTCCTCACGACCCATTGCTTTCAGGACCGCGGGTACCTTGTCTGGAGTGGCAACAAGAACGAACCAGGTGCCATCGGAGGAGCGATAGGTGTTCAAAGCAGCATTTGCGGGATGTGTTCGATCATGCAGCCCATAGAAACTCGCACCACATAGAGCGGCCTGGATAAAGACGCTGGCCGACCAAACACCCGCTGCGAGGAGCGAGGTTGTGACATACGATCCTTTACCGGTGCGTTCGCGGCGATAGAGCGCGGTGGCGATCGCGGCATAAATACAGACCCCGGTTGCATTGTCACCGCTGCCTGACACTGGCCAGGTCGGCGGCTCACCGGCATCGCGCGTCATGAATAACAAGCCGCTTCGCGCCCAGAAGGCCGTGAGATCGAATCCCGGAAGTTCAGCGTCCGGACCTTTCTCGCCGAAACCGGTGAGATCGGCATAGATCAGGCGCGGATTCCACTGTGTGACATCTTCGTACTCGAGCTTCAACTTCTTGCGTGCGGAATGCGGTGTGTTGACGATAAATACGTCGGCCCACTTGGCCAATCGCTCAAGAACCTGCTGCGCGCTCGCAGCTTTCAGATTGATCGCAACGCCGCGCTTATTTCGATTGGACAATTGGAAGGGATAAGGCTCTTCCGAATGCGGCTGCGGGGGGATCTTCTGCGCCCTTCTCCAGAGCTCCCCCTCAGGCGGTTCGACTTTGATAACGTCCGCGCCGAAATCGGACAAGATTGTTGCAGCCCCCGGCCCGGCAATGAAGCTCGATAAATCCACGACCTTCAGCCCGGAAAATATGTTGCCTTCTGTCATTTTTGATCTCCTTCTTCGTGGTCGCAACTCACCGCAGCAAGTCATTTGAAACCTGGAAGTGGGGCGCGAACTTACTTTCCCTGAAACTTCGGCGTGCGTTTCTCGAGGAATGCCGATGTACCTTCTTTCTTGTCGTCGGTAGAGGCGCAGACTGCGAAAAGCGAGGCTTCGATGAGCAGGCCTTCGGCCACACTCGTCTCCAGTCCTTTGTTGACCGCCTCAAGCGCGTACTTCACGCTAAGGGGAGCGTTCGCAATGATCTTCTTCAACACAGTTTCGGCACGCTCGACCACGTGCCCGTCCGGCTCCAGTTCGTCCACTAGGCCAATCCGATAAGCCTCAGCTGCATCGATGATGTCGCCGGAGAGGATGAGCTTGAGTGCTCGACCTCTTCCGACCAGACGGGG
>Ga0210398_10003866_pt1 | contig 14212 bp, 10 predicted proteins | sample IncBWC4OmetaG_FD_161047 | JGI IMG/M metagenome (GOLD analysis project Ga0210398, IMG submission 161047) | Forest soil microbial communities from Barre Woods Harvard Forest LTER site, Petersham, Massachusetts, United States - Inc-BW-C-4-O | ecosystem: Environmental > Terrestrial > Soil >...
CCTGAAGCAGTGGATTGGCAAAGGAGGGGACTCTCTGCGCTTTGGTTTCGCTTCAGTCTGGATTACGGACTACAAGATGGGCTTACTGTCGCGAATTCCTATTGAAGAAGTGCGGTAGACAAGAGGGATGCTCTTCGAGAATTCTTACCCACAAAGTTACCCACAGGCTAAGGTTCCTGTAGTCCTTTTCAGCGACTTGGGAGCCCCCGCGAGAATGTAAGTCGCTGATAAGACGTTTATGCCTAGGTTCGAGTCTCGTCGTCCCCGCCATTCTGGAAGAGTGTCCCAAGCACTGGACCTCCAACGATTCAATGCTTGGGACTCATAAGCGAATAAAGTCGTTTTCCATTTTCCATTATTTCCCAATTAAGGGGTTCCGAGAATTGCGAAAGAGCCGCCAATCCAGCGTGTTTTTGAGTTATATTGCAAGCTTCCCAAGCTTCGGACGTGGGCGCCTTGGTGCGTTTCATGACTCATTATGCCAGGAAGCTATTCGAGCTGATCTGTGGCGGTTTTTCTGCGCCGGTCAATCGATTGTGGACGGTTTTGGACGCCATCCAAAATCTATCCTCAACTAACCAGTACCTTAGCTCGGCGTAGCCGTGGGTTCGATTCCCATCGCCCGCTCCATAGCAACGATTCAGTTGACCTTACCCGGTCAGCTCGTCCTGAGCGTCTGGTAGATCGCTAGACGCTCATGCATGAAGTCAATTTATTTAATTGGTTTTTTATAAGATAGATAACCCACCCAACGATTTTTCACAGGTGCAGCCCGCCGAGTCGCTCCGGCGAAAGGCTCCCACCTGAAGCTACGGACGAGACCTGCTGGACCACATCGCCATCAACAATGTTTTCGTCCTCTCCTTCGATCTCGCGCAAAAGGGATACAACGCCCAGCGTGCCAGCGACTTCCAGCGCGATTTACGCGATCGCCTCGCCTCGCTTCCCGGAGTCGCCGGCGTTACCACTTCCGCCGTGTTGCCTTGCGTCACTGGTGATTTCACGGGAGTCACGATTCCCGGCACCAGATCCGAGCCCGGCGAAACCCAAACCGTCACCAATCTCGTCTCGCCGGATTATTTCAAGACCATGGAAGTTCCTATCATTCGCGACCGCGCTTTTGACGAACATGCGACTCGGACCGCCGGAACCGCCTCCGCGGTCATCAGTCTCGCCATGGCCCGGAGATTCTGGCCGGGACAGGACGCTCTTGGGAAGGAATTTTCTGCTGGCAGGGATCAAATGTATCAAGTGGTGGGGATTGCGCCTGACCTTCAGAACTTGCACCTGGGCCAATCGGACGGCCCGTTCTTTTACGCTCCCCTGGCCGCTACCAGCAGCGATGCCGTTGACGCCAAGATTCTTATGCGCACCGCTGCGAATCGGCCCGCCGCCGTTTCCGCGATTCCCGGAATCGTCCGCCAGCTCGACGCCAATGTGATAGTCACCACAGAATCCTACGAGCAAATTTAAGCGAGCAGCTTTCTCCCGCACGCACCGGCGCTTTTCTGGTCAGCGCACTGAGCGTTCTGGCGTTACTGCTGGCTGTGGTGGGGGTGGCGGGCGTTGTTTCCTACGTCGCAAGTCAGCGGGTGCGCGAAATCGGCATTCGCATGGCTCTCGGAGCGCAGCCTCGTGACGTCCTTGCGCTGCTTCTTCGCCAGGGTGTGAAACTCGTCGCCATCGGTCTCACCATTGGACTTGCGTGCGCCGCTGGTACCGCTGTTCTACTTTCTTCCGCGGGCCTTCTTTTTTGGCATAAAAGCCCTCGACACCTGGGCATTCCTGGGTACGCCGGTTCTTCTCGCCGCCATTGCCCTCTTTTCAATGTTTGTTCCCGCGCGGCGCGCGATGCGCGTCGATCCCATGGTTGCTCTGAGGTACGAATAATCCCAGCGCGCAGCTAAGCGACAAACCGCCTTTAGAGCTTTAGAGCTACCTCGCATGAACGTGTTGGGGCCTGTGTGCGTTCCTGGCGATTATTCCCGAGTGAACGGGCTACTCTTCCGTAATCCGGTAAGGGAAGGGTTGCCAACCATTGAGGAGCTGATCGGTTCGGTCACAAAGAGACTTGGAATTCCTCTACGCGATTGCACCCTAAACGGAAGACAGTCGATGCCTATTCACTTGTGTGGTACTGAAAAAAAGAGGCAAGACCGACGAATCCCTTTAGGATGCTCGTGGAAAATGCGAGAAATGCACACGTCAAGAGGACGTAACCAAAATCAGGGACTCGAACTACGGTGGTAATCAGCGGCATTCCGAAAAGACGGGGTATGCCTAAGACGATCAGCAGCCCCCAACTCAGACTCAACAGAATCGTGAGAAGGAGCATCGATATCCCCAATATAGTCTGCGGGCGCGAATGGCGAGAAGTCAGTTGTCGAGCCGTACGAACTACGACCCACAGTTGCACGAAAAAGATTAGCAGCAAGATGCCATAGGCAAGTTTTAGACGGCGAGTGGATGCAATTGGAGGAGGATCCTTTCCGGTCAGTAGAAGTGCAATGCCTTCTGCAATTTGATTCAGCCGTGCCTCATCTGGTCCGCTGTAGATATTCTCCAGTAAGACGAACCCCGAGCCGTTGCTCGGAATCAGCACCATGTTGGCGTGATAGTTGAAAATGCTTCCTTCGTGCCAGATGGCAGGAATACCGGCAATGGGACCTATCTCCCAGCCCATGCCGTAGGATGTCCCGCTCTTCCAGGTAGCAGTCGCTGGCCGATGCATCTCCCCGATTCCGACTGGCGAGAGAACTTGAACGTCTTCATAACGGCCGCCATTCATCTGGGCGATCAGATAATGAGACATATCCTCTACCGTCGAAATAATGTACCCCTGAGGAAGGCTTCCCCGGTTGAACGGCAGTTCTGTAGCACGTGGGAAAAAGAACCAGTACAGGTATCCACTGGCCAAGCCATGCTTTTGTGCCTCCGTTGAGAGGTATAGGTATGCTCCATCTTTAGCGGCGTGAAGATGTGTTCCTGAATATATTTCTCGTAAGGCTGGTGGGTTACGAACTGCACGAGCAGGCCCAACACTGCGTAGTTCGTACCGCTGTACTCGAAATCGCTTCCGACCGCACGATCTAGGTGCTCGGTCCGCAAGTTCCTCACACGATTTTCAAGCGCACTGTCGCTCACATCAGAACTTGCCGCAAACTTCTCAGATGTTTCCACCGAAATACCGCTCGCGTGATTGAGTAACTGTCTTACCGTAATCTGTTGGGAAGAGTCATCCGCCAGGGTGAACCAGGGGATGTATTGGCGAACCTTCGCGTCCAGGTTGATTTGCCCCGTCTCAACTAGTTGCATTATCGCCAAGGCGGTAAATGATTTGCTCACCGAGCCAAGGATGAACGGCGTCTCGGCAGTGACCGGACGGCCTGTGGGATCCGCCACACCAAGACCAGCCACGCGCGTGATGTGATCTTGCTCCACGACGCCCCAGGCGGCGCCAGGTATGCGTTGCTCCGCAATCCTGCTCGCCAGATATGCTTCGATCTTGTCTGATTGGTTTGCGGGGAGCGCGGTTTTCGCACTAACTGCAAAACAACATGCAAACAACGCACCTAAAAACCACAGGACCGTCGTCGAACGCGACGGAATGAAATTCACGCATCGACCGCGTTGCGGAGACTTCATAAAGGGCCTTTCTGACAGTCCAGGTGTGGTAGGCTCCGGCTGCCCTGGAATAGGGCAAGTCCCCGAGCACTGAGACTCATCGACCTTGCGGCTCGGTGGAAATCAGATGTTTCGCAACAACCACAGCAGTGTGGGCGGCGACGCCGCCACCAAGGCCCCGACCGCGTATGAATACCAATATCACATAGCGAGGCCTGCTGCCTTCACTCAGTAGGCTGGCAAACCATCCATCGCATTGATCTCCGCACTGACCGGGACCGGTACCGGTCTTGCCTCCAATATGCCATCGACTTTTTCCAAAGGAATTCTTGATGCCGACCGCGGTGCCGTGTTGCACGACTTCGTCCAGAGCAGCCCTCAAGCTGTAAGCGGTTTGCGGTGAAAGGATGCTCCCGTGGCGCTGTCCAATCTCCCGCAAGAAGGCCGAGGCCTCCCTCGGCGTAATCGTCACCTTGTCTTCACCCAAGGATAGAACCGAGGCCCACTCGGCGTCGCTGGCATCCGGCTTGAGCGCTAGATCTTCTAGCCCATAACGACGCAAATCCGCCAGCACTTCAGCAGCCCCGATCTCGCGCTTCAAAGTCTGCGCCATTTCACCGCCACCCGAATCACATCCCGAGGCCAGGACGTCCTCGACGAGCATGCCTCGGCTCGGTCGGCCCCCGCTCGCGAGACAGTGAACAAGAGTCTTGCCAAAACCATGATCTAGCCACGACGCGGCCACGTAGAGCTTTACGACCGACAAGGGCTTGATCGGAGAATCTATCGTCAGGCTCTGGTCTTCTACTCCGCTTGCTGATCCGCTGACGTGCGCCAGTATCTCGCCGGTATCTACATCGCGCACATGGATGAACCCCCGCCCACTCGCATCCCGCAAGACGCTGCGAGCAAAACCTTCCAGGGTTGATCGCTGCACAGACGATTCTCGTTCTTCGCCCGCAACACCTCGCAAACTCGCATCATAGGCGGCTCTCGCTATCTTCGAGATTACCCTTTCTCGTGTAAGCTCATCTGCGCTGGAATCCGTGATGAAGACCGCTATTGCTAAGACCCTCTTGTCAGGCAACGTAATCAACCCAATGTCGTTGGTTGCATGTGCTAAGCCTGCGTCCACACCCGATGTACCGGCTTTGTGAGCGACGACGGTGCCCGGAGGCAATTCTCCTTTCAGACGGTTCGACTTGACCGAATCCTTCATCCATTCGAGAAGAAGTTCAACATGGGCAAGTGAAAGCGGCGGATTATCGCGGAGGCGGCGCAAGAGCTGGACTGCACCAGCGGGCCTGAACCAATTGTGATACTGCGCCATTACATCACGGTGGAGTTCATGTTCGCCATCTACCAAATGAAACCCGTCGACCCCGAGGGAAGTAACATACTCGGTTACGCCTTTCGGTCCGCCGACAAGCCGAAGCAGTAGATCAGCGGCAACATTGTCACTAAGAGCAACCGTTAAACGTAGCAGTTCGCTGAGAGGAACATCAACGTTTGCTTCGGGAAACCTATCTTGGAGTGGACTGTAAGTCTTTGGAAGGATCCGATCGCCCGGCCCGAAATGAACCGCCTGGTCCATCGCCAATGAACCCTGCTCAACCTGATGCAGAACAGCCAGCGCCAACGGCAACTTGAATACAGATTGCATCGGGGGCTTCGCGTCAGGGTACAGGTCACAACGAATCGCGTCGCCCGGAAGCGAACAAGCAACCGAGACCTTGCCATGAGCCTCTGAGGCGATGCCTCGTATCTTGAACTGCAGACCGTCCGTTCGGAAGGAGTGACGGGAAGCCACGCGCTCATCATCTCGAGAATTCCGAGCATTTCCCTGGGCAGCATTCAGACTTTTAGGGCCAATGCACGCCTGCGCAACTACAATGTAAACAATAAATTTCAGCAACGCAGCAGGGTGAGATTTTCGCACCAACGTGATCACAGCGTTGGCGCTATCTTTTGTTGAGGCCGCCATCAGTTTCGCGTCGCCTCAACCAGGTCACCGAAAAGTTGCGTGTGCAGGCTATCCGCTTGGGCAAAAGGCGAGATGTCAAACCTGATGAAGGCGGGCCACTCCGCCGCGTGGAGTGCGGTTTCCCATTGTAGGCGAAAGGTATCATGGTGCCAGTGAGCCAAGTGAGCGACCTCTCCGCCCCCGTATTGTAGCTGGAGGCTACCGTTATTTAGTGTCACCACAACGTCCAGCCCAAGCCGGTCGCGGTACACACCAGCGTAGGCCGAGAGCGGAAGGCTCGGAGTGGTACTGGAAAGCCTAGACGCCTCGGTGGCCCGGTTCTCGGCCTCATGCTGCTGAAGCTCTTCATCCCAGGAATCGCGCAGTTCCGTAGCGTAGTCTCGGGTTGCGACGCTGAGGTAGTGATCAATGATGCGATTTGCGACGGCGCCGTTAAAGGGGACCCCGACCTTTCTTGTGTTGGTGAGAACTACGATACCGAGATGCAGGTCCGGTAAGAGGGCAATGTAAGCGCTCTGGCCATCCCCGCTTCCGGAGTGCCAAAGCAGCGGAGTGCCACGGTAGTCGAAGACCTGCCACCCCATACCGTACGCCGCGAAATAGCGGATCTGTCGGGCGATTCGGAATTCCTCACTACTTGGAACCACAATTTGCGGGGAGTGCATCTCGCTCATGGTTTTGGCGCTGAGGATCCGCCGCCCCCGGAATGTTCCGTCGCCTAGTTGGAATAACGCCCAGGTGGCGAGATCATTTGCCGAGGACTGGATTGCTCCCGCCGGAGCGGTTGTGATGCGCGGTGTCGTCTCACGTGGGGTGACGCGCTGCACACCCGAGATCAGCGCGTGCCCGGACGCCACATTGCCCATCGTCGGAGCGGATGCGAAATCGGCCGTAGTGCGAGTCATACCGAGGGGGACGAGTAGTCGCTGTGTTATCAGTTCTTCCCAGCTCTTGCCGGCGGCGGCAGCCGCGGCAAGACCTGCCAACGTGTATCCGATGTTCGAATAGACGAGCCGCGTGCGGAAGGGAGCCGCCAACTCCATGTTCTTGACGAGTTCGAGGAGTTGGGATCGGGTCACGCCAGTGAAGTACCAGGCGCTATTCGTCGCCCGGACACCGGTCCGGTGGCAAAGGAGGTCACGAATGGTGACATTTGCGCTCAAGTAAGGGTCTGGGAACTCCAGCGTAGAAAGGTAGCGGCGTACGGGGGCATCCCATTCCATGTGGCCCTCGTCGACGAGGTTCCCGACCGCGGCCGCAGTGAACGATTTCGTGAGTGATGCTGCATCGAAGATGGTGTTGCCGTCCACGAGATCCGACTTGCCTAGTTCGCGAACTCCGTAACCGCGGACAACAACCACGCGGCCATCCTTTACGACAGCAATTGCGGCACCTGGAATCTCCCAGTCTCGGAGCGCGCCCCGAATGTATGCGTCTAGCGTCTCAGGAAACGGCTCGGTCGCGACAGCTTGCGCGACGGCGGGCTGCGACAGTGAAAAAAATAGCGCCGCAGGCAATAGGCACATTGTTTTCATTATTTATTTCTCCCCTTGGAAAGGGTATGCGTTCTCGACGACTATCTAGTTGCTGGCGCAGAGAACTGGTTACGATAGTGACGCGGCGTGATACCTAGAAGGCGGACGAAGGCACGCCTCATCACATCGGCACTTCCGAATCCGGCAGCCATCGCGATCTGTTTGAACCCCTTGTCTGTTCGTTCCAACTGTCGGCGCGCAGCTTCGGCTCGCATTTGCAAAACATAGTGGGATGGCGTTTTTCCCAACTCGCGCGTGAACACACGCTCGAAATTCCGAACACTCATTGCAGTTCGCTCCGCTAGCCTCTGCACCGACAGATCTTTGTGAAGGTTTTCCGCAATCCAAACCTGGAGCTCATGAATCGCCCTCATTTCCGAGGCCTGCGCCGACAAGGAAGCACTCAGCTGACTTTGTCCGCCCGGGCGGCGCAAGAACAGAACAAACTCGCGTGCTATCTCATGAGAAAGTCTGCCTCCGCAATCCTCTTCAACCCAGCCAAGTGCCAGATCGATTCCCGCCGAGATTCCGGCAGAAGTATAGATATTTCCATCTTTCACCCAGATCGGATCGAATTGCATCTTGACCTGAGGATAACGGCTTGCCAATTCGCGCCCGAATTTCCAGTGCGCGGTCGCTCTCTTCCCATTCAACAGACCCGCCTCGGCCAAAAGAAATGACCCAACGCAAACCGCCCCCAATCGCTGAACCGCTGGGGCCATCTTTCGCATCCACGCGAAAAGGACGGGGTCGCGCGCCGTGCGTGTTCCAAGCCCACAGACGAGAAGAAGTGAGTCGACTTTCCCTTTGACGTCCTGCAAATGCCCTTGCGCAGCAAATGAGAGTAGTCCTCCCTCGCCCTGAACTCTCAGATCTCTTGCGTTGGTTACGACTTCGGCTTCGTAGATAGTCTTGCCGACCAGGCGATTCGCGGCGCCAAAAACTTGGATTGGTCCAACGAGATCAAGCTCGTCCACTGGCGGCACTACGACAACGACGATTCGCCTTCGCTTGAGGTGCGCACTCCCGTTCCGACGCGTGCTTGAGCTGGTCTTTGACATCTGCCGGTCAACTATGCAATGGGAACGGTGCCCCGGCAAGCGGAGGATGATGATTTGGCGGAAAACGTCTGACTTCTGTCGATAAACGGTGGTCCGCTGTTATTAGAATCCAGCGCTTGAGACGGATATTCCAATCGTGAGGATGCAGCGGCAGGTTCTTGAAGGTCCCAGAATGTGTCCATTCCGGTCTCGCAAGGAAAGATAATGAAGCATCGCTGGAAGAGGATCGTTGGCGCAGTAGTTCTTGTCGGCGCACCATTGCCGACGATATTCATCGCTCAAACCGCTCAGACCGCCGCGCAAACCGACCAGGCTCCCGGTCCTTACGCGCGCATCGCGATCATGCGGGCGCTTGATGGCCATTCGGTCGAGTGGGAGGCGGGGTACATCCGCCACCTCGAGTGGCACCGGCAGGCCAGGGACACGTTTGCCTGGTACAGTTATTCGGTCTGGGCATCCACTGAACGGCAACGGTGGATCATCTACGCAACGTTCGGACGTACGGCCGCCGAACTGAGCAACCCAGTATCGCCGGCCGAAGACGAGCGGGACAACCTTATCAACGTCCTGCCGCACGCCCAATTCCTGGGGACGCGGTCTACGAGTTCCTGCCGGCGCTCTCACGTGGCAACGGTGTGCCGACACCGGCTCTTCGAGCCGAGTACACAACGGTGGAGCTGACCCAAGGGACGGGCAAGGCTTTCGAGGCGGCGCTCGCCGCGGAACAATCAAAACTGCAGGGAGAGACGCTTTGGTATCGAATGGTCGTGGGCGGCGATACGCCGCGCTACGTTCGCCTTCGTCCGCGCGTAAGCCTAGCCGCTATTCTCGATGAGCGCGCTGATCAAGCGCTCCCAGACAAAGTGAACGGTTTGATCTCGAAGATGACTGTCGAGACACTCAATCTGCGGCCGAATATGCTGGTTAACGTCACGCCCGAGCCCGCGCGTCAGTGATGGTCACCTGAGTCGATGATGCCTGAACCCGATGACCGGCAGATTCGCGGCGCGTGCCCACTCGATTGCCCGGACACATGCAGCTGGATTGTGACCGTCAAAAACGGCGAAGCCGTCGCACTTCGCGGCGATCCTGCGCATCCCTACACGCGTGGATCACTCTGCAACAAGGTCGAGAATTACTTGGCCTATGCGCGCTCCTCCGATCGCCTGCTGTATCCAATGCTCCGAACCGGGTCGAAGGGCAGTGGCGAGTTCACTCGGATTTCGTGGGGCGAAGCGCTCGAAAGGATCGCGACGGAGTTCCGCGATGTGATCGCGAAGCATGGCGCCGAAGCCATTTGGCCCTGTGTGGGCAGCGGCAGCATGGGGCTGATGCAAGGTATCTACGGCGCCGGAGAACGGCTATGGAACGTGCTCGGCACGTCGCGCTCTATGTATACGCTTTGCACGATTGCGGGGGGATTCGGTACGGGTTACACGCTGGGCAACAATCGCGTCGGAATGGACCCGGAGACGTTCCGATTCGCGAAACTCGTTGTGCTTTGGGGTGCGAACGTACTGTCAACGCATCCTCACCTGTGGCGGCCCATCCTCGAGGCGCGGAAGAATGGCGCACCGGTCGTTTGCATCGATCCGATCCGGACGCGGACGGGTGCGGCGAGTGATTGGCACCTGGCACCCGTGCCCGGAACAGATGCCGCACTCGCTCTCGGCCTGCTGCATGTCGTGCTGCTTGAAGGCAAAGAGGATCGGCAATTCATCGGTGAGCGGACCGTGGGCTGGGAAACGTTTCGCGAACGGATTCTTGCCTTTCCGCCATCCCGCGTGGCCGAGATTACGGGGCTGCCAGCGGAATCGATTGTCGATCTGGGCAAACGACTAGCCGAGACGCGGCCGACAGCGATTCGTATTGGCATCGGCTTGCAACGTCACGGCGGCGGCGGGATGGCTGTGCGCACCATTACGTGCATTCCCGGAGTTACCGGCGACTGGAAGTACGCCGGCGGCGGCGTCTTTTACGACACGCGAGGTTTCTTTGGCGTGAACTGGGACGCTCTCAGCCGTGATGATCTCCGGTCTCGGGAAACGCGCGCGCTGGACGTGAAGCGACTCGGCGACCAATTACTCGAGACCGGCAATCCGGCGGTCAAAGTGCTATTTGCATACGCCTGCAATCCGGCGGCGAGCGTACCAAATCAGACCAAGGTGCTGCGCGGGCTGACGCGAAACGATCTGTTCACCGTCGTGATCGAGCACTTTCTCACCGATACCGCACGCTACGCAGACATCGTTTTGCCGGCTACCATGCAGATCGAGCACCACGATCTGCTTATTTCCTACGGGCATCTCTATCTAACTTGGAACGAGCCGGCCGTGTCGCCGCCGGGCGAGTGCCTGCCGACGACGGAAATCTTCCGGCGGCTGGCGCGAAAGATGGACCTCGATACGCCGGCGCTGTACGAAAGTGACGAGACGATCGCTCGGCAGCTGCTCGACAGCGGACACCCTTCATTGGCTGGCATCACATTCGACGAACTGAAGGCTCGCGGTTGGATGCGGCTGAACTATCCCGATCCGTTCGTACCGTTCGCTAACACGTTTCCCACCGCATCAGGCAAGCTGGAATTCGTCTCTGATCGCATGGCGCAGTCCGGAATGGACCCCGTCGCCGGTTACACTCCTCCGCACGAAACGTCGCAACACGATACAACGTTGCTCCGCGAATACCCGCTCACTTTGATTACACCTGCCAATCATTACTTCCTGAATTCGATCTTCGCGAACGTGAAGAGGCAACAACGGCGATCAGGAGAGGCCACGCTGCTGATCCATCCGGCTGATGCCGCACCACTGCAAATTGCCGCGGGCGATCAGCTGCGCGTCGCCAACGCGCGAGGCGCGTTCTTTGCGGTCGCGGACGTGAGCGACTGCGTCCGGCCGGGCGTTGTCGCCAGCACCAAAGGCCGGTGGCCGGGCTTCTCAAAAGGGGGCGCGACGATCAATGCCACCGTGGACGACCGCGACTCCGACATGGGCTGCGGCGCAGTCTTTCACGACAATCGCGTGCGCGTCGAGAAGGCGTCGTGATGGGATGCGTGCTTCGTCCTTCGCGCGGTGCGCCCAAAGCCCGCTAGTAGATAGAGAGAGATAGAGGGAGAACGCCGGATGAGCCCACTTTGGAGAGATATCCATCGCAGTCTGCGCACGCTGGTGAAACGCCCAGCTTTTTTCGCCGTGGCCGTGGTTACGCTTGCGTTGGGAATTGGCGCGAACACCGCCCTCTTCAGCGTGGTCAACGCTGTCCTCTTGCGGCAACTGCCCTTCCGGAACGCGGACCGCACCTTTTGGATTACCGAGGTGCGACCCGAACGCAGCGACGCTCCCTTTTCTCTCCCAGATTTCCTGGACTATCGCGATAACACCGACTCCCTGGACTCCATCTCTGCCGTAGGACCATGGAGCGCCAATCTCACTGGGCGCGGAGATGCCGAACAGTTGATTGGCGCTCGGATTTCCGCAAATCTTTTCGAGACCTTGGGCGTCGACGCCGCCGTCGGCCGCACTCTGGAACCGGACGACGACCGTCCAGGAAACCCCAACGTCGTTGTCATGTCCTATGCGCTTTGGCAGAGGCGATTTAGTGCGGACGCCAGCCTCATCGGCAAATCACTCGATCTCAACGGTGCGAGCTACACGCTGGTCGGCATTCTTCCCCCCAATTTTGTCTTCCCGATTCCCGACGCGGAGCTTGCCGTGCCACTTGTTCCGGACGCAGACCCTTTGCGTCTGAACCGAAACACCGTGAACTTTCTCAGACTCATAGGCCGCACGCGGCGCGGCACGAACCCCGAACGCGCACAGGCCGAGATGAATGCTCTGGCCCGCAAACTCCGCGAACAATTTCCGGAGCCAAACGCACGAAAACTAGGCGTGAAATTGACGCCGATGCGTGACCAAATAACGGGCGGTTACCGGCGGGCACTTTGGGTGCTCCTCGGTGCCGTCGGGTTCGTCCTCCTGATCGCCTGCGCCAATCTCGCGAACTTGAACTTAGTGCGCGCCTCCAGCCGTCAACGAGAAACGTCAATTCGTTCCGCGCTTGGCGCCACGCGCTGGCAGGTGGTCAAGCAGCTCCTGCTGGAGAGCGCATTGCTGGCGACCGCGGGGGGCATTGTGGGTGCGTTCTTGGCGCGTTTTGGAGTGCAAGCGCTGGTGGCTCTGAGTCCTTCCAGTATCCCTCGAGCGGGCGAGATCGGACTGGACACTTCGACACTCGCCTTCACCGCTTTAGTCTCGCTTGCGGCGGCAATAGTCACAGGCTTGGCGCCCGCGCTATCGACCTCGAACGGCGACTTGGCGCAGCAGTTGAACGAAGGATCACGCGGGTCGACGGAAGGTGGCCGAGGGAAGGCACTACGAACGACGCTGATCGTCGTCGAGGTGGCCCTCTCTCTCATTCTTCTGGCGGGCGCGGGCGTTTTGTTGAAGAGCTTTTCCAAGGTGCAGACCGTGGATGCGGGTTTCGATCCACATGGCGTTCTGGCCGTTCGCCTGTCACTCCCGAAATCCCACTATCCTCACCTCGCGAATATGACCATGTTTTACGATGCACTTCTTCCGCGTACGCAAACGCTCGCAGGTGTATCTGGCGCGGGCGTGATCGATATGCTGCCATTGAACGGCCTGATCTCGTCGATCCACTTCACGATAGTTGGGCGAGCATTTTCGAGAGAGCAGGCTCCGGAGGCGCAGTACCGCACCGCAAGTCCGATGTATTTAAAGGTGATGCGAATTTCGCTGCTGGCAGGTCGCGAATTCAATGAGAGCGATACCGGCCGCACTCGGCTGGTCTGCCATATCAGCGAAACTTTGGCCAAGCGCTACTGGCCCTCAGGTGACGCCATCGGTGCTCACCTGATGCTCGACGACAACGACTCCGGACCCCGGCAGGCCGAAGTCGTCGGCATAATTCACGACGTCAAGGACAGAGACCTGGAGGCCGCGCCGGATTTCGACATATACATACCTCTCCGGCAAACTCATGAAGACGGGGTGGCCTGGCTGCGGGATACCCAGTATTGGGTCTTGCGAACCGAAGCTGATCCACTTGCACTGGCCAGCGCTTTTCGGGAGCAGGTCCGCAATGTGGACGCGGATGTCGCGGCTTCGAATGTCCGTTCGATGGATCAGTATCTTTCACTCGCAACCTCGCCGCGACGTTTCAATCTTCAGTTGATTTCCATCTTTGCGCTGGCGGCTCTCGCCCTGGCACTCGCCGGAATCTACGGCGCCATCTCTTCTTCCGTAAATCAGCGCGCGCATGAGATAGGTGTCCGCATGGCGATGGGAGCCCGGCCCAGCCACATGCTGAGAATGGTGATCGGAGAGGGAATCAAGCCGGTCCTCGCAGGGCTAGCGGTCGGTATCCTCAGTGTCTTCGGTCTAAGCAAGGCGTTAACAAGTTTGGTGTATGGAGTCAGTGCGTCGGACCCGGCCACGTTGGCAGGCGTTACGCTAATATTCGGCTGCGTGTCGCTTACAGCTCTGTACTTGCCAGCTCGCCGTGCGACGAGGATCAATCCGCTAGTTATCCTTCGGACGGACTAAACGGGTCTACAAAGCGGACTCACCCCCTATGGATGTGGATTTCGCGGGCGAAATTCGAGTTTGGCGGGGACTGGAGGGAGTGAGATCTTGAGAGCCGAAGGCTGGAGCCGGCGCATCTTTATCAGATTGAGTGACGCGGCTTTCACACTGTCACCCGTCTGATTGCCGTGGTCCGTCTATGGTGACCACTCCCTCCCCTGCGCCCTGAACGCTCCGCATGGGGCGTCGCAGGCATTCGTTCCGGGAGTGGTCAGCGCGACTCATACCATTCTCTAATGCCTCAAGCGTCGGCGAGCGAATCAGCTCGAAAACCTATTCCACTTAACATATATTGCTCGTCTCGCCAATCACGGAGGCGAATATTCTAAGTGCCACGAACGCAAGCGGATTTACTGCTGTCGCCGGTGAACTTTCACAAATTTTTGCAGCGGGCTATCAACT
>Ga0210398_10003870_pt1 | contig 14207 bp, 9 predicted proteins | sample IncBWC4OmetaG_FD_161047 | JGI IMG/M metagenome (GOLD analysis project Ga0210398, IMG submission 161047) | Forest soil microbial communities from Barre Woods Harvard Forest LTER site, Petersham, Massachusetts, United States - Inc-BW-C-4-O | ecosystem: Environmental > Terrestrial > Soil >...
ATTCCTGAGGGTTTCCGCATCGAAACTCCGCACTTCGGAATTCTCTGCCGAATTGGCGAGCCGCGCCGTAAACCAGAACGACGAGCCGACTCGCACAGTGCTTTCGACACCGGTTTCGCCGTCCATCAGCGCCACCAGACGACGCACGATCGACAATCCGAGACCGGTACCGCCGTAGTGTCGGGTTGTCGATGCGTCGATCTGCGAAAACGGCTGGAACAGTGATTCGAGCCGCTCGGCCGGGATTCCTATGCCGGTATCGCGCACTTCGCAGCGAACGGTCGTGCTGGTCGCATCGGTGCAAACGAGCCGCAAGTCGATCGTCACCTCCCCGTCGCGCGTGAATTTGATCGCGTTACTGCCGAGGTTGAGCAATACCTGCCGCATGCGCCCGGGATCGCCGATCAGCCGCTCGGGCAGGAGCGGGTCGACGTTGGTAATCAGTTCCAGTCCCTTCGAATGGGCTTGATTCGCCAGCAAGTGCGCGACGTCGTCCACGGTGCCGCGCAAGTCCATGTCGATCCGCTCGAGGTCCAGCCTGCCGGCTTCGATCTTCGAGAAGTCGAGGATATCGTTGATGATGGTAAGCAGAGCGGCGGCGCTGTCGCGGATCGTTTCCGTATGGTCACGCTGTATTGCGTCCAGTTCGGTGTCGAGCAACAGATCAGTCATGCCGATCACGCCGTTCATCGGCGTGCGGATCTCGTGGCTCATGTTGGCGAGGAACTCGGACTTCACCTTATCCGCCAGTTCGGCCCGTTCCTTGGCTTGCAGCAGTTCGGCGTTGGCCAGCTCAAGATCAGCCGTACGCAACGCCACTTGCTCGCTGAGAGCGCCGGCCAGATGCCGGAGGCGCCCCACCCGCAGTCGATACCACGCGCCCACGACGGCCACGATGGCAAGCGCGCATAGGAGATCGAACCAAATTGTCTGAACGAAATGCGGCTTGAGGGTGAAGCGAAGGCTTGCGCCGGTGTCGCTCCAGACTCCATCGTTGTTGCTGGCGATTACGCGAAAAGTGTATGTCCCCGGCGGAATCCGAGTGTAGTACGCGGTCCTGCGGTGCCCCGCATCGATCCAACCCTTGTCGAAACCGTCGAGCCGATACTTGAAGAGCGAGCGCCGCGGTGCCAGGAGGCTCAGCGCAGTGTAGTGAAATTCCCACTGCTGCGGACCTGGAGCCACCTCTGCACCGTCCGTCAGCGTCAGCGGCACTCCATCGGCGGCGACCTGCTCGATGTGCACGTGCGGCGGCAAGGTATTCGTTCGAATGTGCCTGGGATCCACGCGCACGATGCCGCGAATGCTGGGAAACCACAGCATGCCATCCTGCGAGCGAAAGCCGGCGGCGGTATTGCCTCCAGCGAATTCGGCTGTACGCAAGCCATCCGCGAGACCGTAAGTGTGAAACTCCGGCGAACCGGTCCCGCCGACAGCCAGGGCGTCCAGTTCATCGCGCGATACGGATACCAGACCCTTGTTGGTCGTGAGCCAGAACTGGTGCGCATCGTCCTCCAGCACTTGCATTATGGTTTCCCGCAGCGGGCCGCCGAAACGCGTCAGCGAAATGAGCTTGCCGTCGCGCCATCGCGCAAGGCCGTCGGTCGTGCCCAGCCATACGCTTCCGCGGTCGTCCTCGTGGATGGCGATGACCCAGTCGCTGGGGAGACCATCGGCCATGCCGAGGTGGCGGGTGCCGTGTGCGTCGATCAGGAACAAACCCTGGGTCTGGGTTGCTACCCACAGATTCCCTGCCCGATCTTCCTCGATGAGATGAATCGAGGTCGGTCCGGACGTACCCAGCAGGGACTGCATCGATGTGATCTTGCCCCCGACGATGGCGTCGAGACCTTCGTTCGTACCGACCCAGATGCGGCCCTGCCTGTCCTCGACGAGTGCCTTCACAATGTCCCCGGACAAGCCGTTGTGCCGGTTGAACAAGGTCATGCCGTCCTGGTCGAGCCGATAGGCGCCGGCCCCCTCAGTGCCGACCCACAAGGCTTTTCGCCGGTCCTCGAGCACTGCACGCACCGCGACGCGATCGTGACCGCGCGGTCCGGCAACATGCTTGAATCGGCCGTCTTGGTAGATGCTGAGTCCGCCGTCCGAACCAACCCACAGGCCGCCGCTACTGCGCGCCGCGATGGTCCAGGTTAGGTTGCCCTGCAGACCCTCGGGTTCGCCTGCGGACGCGAATTTTCCGTCACGCAACCGCAGTAACCCGGCTCCGTGGCTGCCGATCCACAGACTTCCCTCGTCGTCTTCCAGCAGTGCATGTAAATAGCTCGAGGCAAACAGATCGCTGGCCAGGGAGCTGAACTTGCCGTCTCGCCACCTGACGAGCCCGCCGCCGTTTGTGGCGATCCACAAATTGTCATCGCGATCGCGCGTCAGCGCGCGGACGACTGAGCCGAGGCGCCCCGGTTTGGCCACGACATCGAAGTGATTTCCGGTACCGCGATACAGCGCTCCGGATTCTGTTCCCATCCACAGCGTGCCGTCGGAGTCCTCGTGTATCGCGGTGACCGGCACGTCCGTGCTCCCTGCCCCCAAGCGCACCGACTCGAAGTGTTTGCCGTCAAATCGCAGGAGGCCCGCTCCCGTGCCGATCCACAGGGTGCCATCGCGGTCTTCGTGTAACGCTCGGATGCGGCTATCCGGCAGCCCGCTCGACGCGCCGAACGAGCGGGCGCTCGCGCCGCCGACCTCGAACAGGCCGTCTTCCGTTCCCACCCACAATCGCCCGGCCCCACCCTCGGTGATTGCACGCACGTACGCGTGCCCTCCCTCGATTGCCTTGAACGACTTGAATCGCCCGTTCTCGAGCACTGCAACGCCCGACCGCGTTCCAACCCACAGGCGTCCGGCCCGGTCGACGAACAAGACGGTTATGTACTTGCTGGGGATGGCCGGATCGTTGCTGTTGTCGAACACAGTGAACCGAACCCCATCAAAGCGCGCCAGTCCTTCCTGGGTGCCGACCCACAAGTAGCCGTCCGGTGTTCGCGCGATCGCTTGAACGGAGGTCTGCGGCAGTCCTTCCGGAATCTGCCAATTGTCGAGAACGTACTGGCTCGGCTCGAGCGACGGTTCCAGAGCCGGTGCGGGCGTGCAAACGGCAATAAGTAGAATCGCGAGCAGTCCGCGAATCCGGAACCGGTTTGGGACGGCGACGCTGCGCGCCTGACACATACAATCGTTCGCCATCCGTACTCCGCCACCATAGGCACCATGAATCGGTGCCCCGTCCGTACGGGTTATCGGCCAATTCGGGCCCCTCTAGACCTCAACCTTGCCAAGATTGCGCTCGCATCGCCTAATACATTGTATTTAAAAGTATTTTTGCGTTTTAGCGGGTGACCCAGAAGTGCGTAGAACCTGAGCCGCGCATCCAGATCGTGTCGCGGTGTACACTCAATGCGCTCTTAGAAGGCGCTGAAAAATCAACGAGCGGAGGATGAACGCGTGATGCGCAAACTTCATGTCGTGGCGAGCGGGCTCATGATCGCGTGCACGGCGATGAGTGCGCGGGCGCAGAATCCTTTTGAATCGGTAAAAGCATTTTCTGCGACCTTGGTAGTCAGCGGAATGTCATCAAAGCCGTCCGATGGCCGGGCCGAAGCAAAAATCTATCGCTCCGGGACCAAGATCAGAACCACGTTGCCCGGCGGTGCGGGTTACACCCTCATCGATACGACAGCACATACCAGTTACATGGTGATGGGCGCCGGCATGTGTATGCAGATGACTGCGCAAGGGCAGGAGAATCCCTTTGCCCAGGCGCCGGATGCGACGGTCGAACGCTCATCGGCGGGCACAGACACTGTGGGTGGGCATGCCTGCAAGGTTGAGAACGTGACCGTCACTCCCAATTCTGGCCCCCGCGCCGGGCAGTCCACCAAAATGAAGATTTGGGAAGCGCAGGACCTGCACGGATTCCCGATCAAGGTCGAGACGCAGACCAGCCATGGTCCCATGACGGTTGAATACAAGGACGTGAGCTTGGCCGAACCCGACCCCTCACTCTTCACTCATCCCGAGAATTGCCGACAAATGCCCACGCTGCCGGGCATGCCCGCCAAGCCGACCGGCGGCCAGCCCTGACTAAGAGGCATCCTCCCGGCCTAGTGGTATTGACCGGCCGGGCGATTGGTGAAAACGTCGCCTTGCAACAGGCGGCCGGCATCTTGCGTATCAGGTGCGGCGTTTCGCCCGGCCTCGAGAGTCATGTCCAAGTCAAGCGGTAGCGATACGACTTCCGCGCTGAGACTTGCAACATCCGGTTTCGGCACTGCTGCCAAGGCATCGCGCCACGCCTTCTCAATGACCTGCCGTGCGTTCACCAACGGAGCGCGCACCCAGGATCCCGTAACTGCCTCGCCACGTTCAGCCTCGGGTGCCGAGCGTATGCGAATCTCGGAAGTGCTCGGTCGGAACTCCACAATGGCGGGTGCGGTTGGAATGTGAAACGCGCCTTTGGGCAAAGTTTCGCGCAGCAGTCTGCCCGCCACAGCCCGCACGGTACATGCATACCCCAGTGAATAAAATGAAATCTGGCCCTTCGGGTCGATGCCCGCCTTATGGCATGCGTCGCCCGCTCGTTGATAATCCTGCTGAGTACCCTCTCCCAGGCCTATTTTGGCTGCGTAGTCCAGCGCGGCGTTCGCATCGCCCAATTCGGTGCTCCGCTCAAAGAACTTCGTCGCTGCCAGAGGGTCCCTGTTCAGACAGATGCCCTCGTCGAGCATGCGTCCCCCCACGAATAATGCCGTCTGGCTTTGATTTGCATTCACCTCCGAATTCAACTCCCGCACGGCCTTGGAGCAGTCTCCATGTCTGACCGCCATCACGATCGGATCCGATGCCAGCCCTGCACCCGCCGCCGATGAACCGGTCGCTATGGTTATGCCAGCCAAGGCCGCAACCCAAAAACCGTCGATGACTCGATTCATATGAGACCGTACCCTTTACCAGGCTGGCTACTGAACATCCGCCGGTGATACTACAGTTTCTTGTTGGCGGGCGACCATTTGACCGAAAGCTCGATCCCGCTACCGATTGGGAGCAGCGTCGTCTGCAAATCGGCCAGGGCGCCAACGGCTGCGCGGTATTTTCTGACGTCCTCGCGGACCACGGCGGGTTCGATCATGTTGTCCGCGGCGATGATTCCCTCGTCCGCCAGCTTGGGGTAGAAGGCCCGAAGACAGGGCACGTAAAAATCCTTCCAGATATCGAGCAGTACCAAGTCGAACGGTCCCGCATCGGCGTTGATCAACGCAACCGCATCGCCAAGCCGAAAATCCACTACCGCTGAGATGCCTGCCTTTTCGATCATCGCTCGCGCCGCCGCCTGCTTGTAGTCGGCCAACTCCATGGTGATGAGCGTCCCGCCGACCTGCGTCACCGCGTCGGCCAGGAACAGAGTCGAATAGCCGTAACTCGTTCCCAGCTCGAGCACGCGGGCGGGACGTTTGGCGAGGATCAGGCTGTGGAGGAACCAACCCACTTCGCGTCCCACAGGCAGCAGGAACTCATCGCGGTGCTCGCGTAGCCCGGCGCCCAGGGCGGCGGCCTTTACGCGCTCTTCGGTGCTGCGTTTTTCATATTCTGCGAATACCTGATCAACTGCGGGGCTAGAGAAATTCACAATGGCCTCGCAATTTGGCCGCGGTGGTCGTCGCCCGCTCCCGGCGGCGTCAAAGGCACTTCGAGGTAGCAGCCGAATTCGCTGATGAAATCCACGGCGATACAGGCGTGAACTCGCCCCTGCTTGTTGTCGAAGTCGGCTGCCGCACCGAGCGGAAACACCGGCTGGTGCCAAACGCCTGGATCGATATGAATGCCGAACGAGCCGTCGCAATAAAAGGCGACGAAGTCCGCGGGCTGCACGTCATCTCCAGGTTTGGCGAGCAGCGCGACGAAGGCGGCACGATCGCGCGGTGAGAAAACCTGTCCCCCGTCAGGATGGTAGTTCGCCTCATGTGTGTAGATACGGCTGGTGTCAACCGGCGTACGTCCTTCCGAGGCGATCGCCGGATCGGCGAACCACCCGGTCACGTAGCTTCGCCCAACGGCCAGGTTGACGGCGTGCTGCACCTCGCCTCGCCGTTCCATCACAAAGCGGTCCTGGGCGACACCACCTTCGTTGCCGGTGCCCGACACAATCGGACGCCAACCCGGTCGAGGCCAGGTGACTATCGTTACAGGCTCGTGCGCAAACTCCCCCACGATCCGCCCATAGCCGCGCAGGCTTTCAGAGGTGGCGAGCACCAGCGGCGCACGATGTGCCCGCGCCTTGCCGCGAGTAAGCGACGGCATGGCGTGCAAATCGAGGCCGGCGAAGTTCGAAAAAATGGCCGCTCCTCACACGTGGGCTTCGACCGCTCGGAGGCCATGACTGGCACGGCCGCAAGTCCTTGACGACAAGAGAAATTTTGGAGCGGGAAACGAGGCTCGAACTCGCGACCTCAACCTTGGCAAGGTTGCGCTCTACCAACTGAGCTATTCCCGCCCTATAGAGAGGCGCAATTGTAGGGCCGCCCCGCCGGGAGTCAAGAAAAAACCGCTGCGGAATGACGCTAAAGCCTTGAACTGCCCCGCAATTCCGGCCATGCCACGCGCAGATACTGGACCATTGACCAAAGCGTCAGAACCGCCGCAATCGCCGTCAGCAGCAAACCGAGCTTGTAGGTCGGGATGACGCCGAACAGGTTCTGCCGGAATAGCAGCAGCGAGAGCCCCACGATCTGCATGATGGTCTTGTACTTGGCCAGAATGGTCACTTTCATGCGGCTGCGCGCGCCGATCTCCGCCATCCATTCGCGCAGCGCCGATACCGCGATTTCCCGGCCGATGATGACCACTGCGACGATAACCACGAACCATCGGGGATCCTTGCTCACGATGAGCACCAAGGCGGCGGCCACAATGAGCTTGTCCGCGACGGGATCGAGGAATGCGCCCAGGCGCGAAGTTTGGCCCAATTTGCGCGCGTAGTAGCCGTCCAAGCTGTCGGTGATGCCCGCCAGCGCAAAGGCGGCGCAGGCGGCGGGATCCGCCCATGGGTAGGGCAGCAGGTAGAACAGCGCAAATATCGCCGGGATCATCAGAATGCGCAGCCAGGTCAGCGCATTCGGCAGATTCCAATACGACTGGCCGTCAGCGCCCGGGGTGGAGGTGCTCATAGATTACCTCGGCGAGATCGCGTCCCAGGCCGCGGATTTGAACGAAGTCCTCGATGCCCGCACGCAAGATCCCCTGCAAGCCTCCGAACTGTTTCAGTAGCTCGCGTCGTTTGACGGGCCCCAGGCCCGGAATGGTTTCAAGTATCGACTGGCTATGACGTTTGGCGCGTTTGCGCCGGTGTCCAGTGATGGCGAAACGGTGGGCCTCGTCGCGCACGCGCTGAATCAAATGCAGTGCCTGCGAGTCCGGAGCCAGTATAGTGGCCGCATCCCGGCCCAACAAGAACAGTTGTTCCTGCCCCGGCCGCCGGTCGGCGCCCTTCGCGACGCCGATCAAGGCTATGCCGTTGATTCCCAGCTCTTCGAGGACCTTGGCCGCTTCCGCGAGCTGCCCTTTGCCGCCGTCGATCAGCAACACATCGGGCGCCGCAAATTCTCCGTCCCGCACCCGCTTGTATCGCCGCGTCAATGCCTGGTGCATGGCGGCATAGTCGTCACCGGGTTGGATCCCTGCGATGTTGAAGCGGCGGTACTCGCTCTTGAGCGGACCCTCCTCGCCGAACACCACGCAGGACGCCACCGTATCGGTGCCGCCGGTGTGACTGATGTCGAAGCACTCGATCCGGCTCGGCACCTCCGCAAGATCGAACGCCTCGCGCAGATCCTCGAGCGCCGACTCGATGCCGGCGCGCGCAAGGCCGCGCATGGTGAGCGCCTGTTCGGCATTCTCGTGCATCATCTCCAGCCAGCGTGCGCGGATGCCGCGAACCTGCGAGGCGATGCGTACCTTGCGGCCGGCGCGCTGCGTCAGCGTCGCCTCGAGCACGGCCATCTCGTCGAAATCCTGCGCGACAATGATCTCCGGCGGCGACTCTCGCTCGAGGTAGTACTGGGAGACGAAGGCGGCGAGCACTTCCGGCAGCTCGGCGAAGGGCGCCTTGGGGAAAAAGGTCGTGCTGCCGAGGCTTCGCCCGGCGCGAATGAACATCAAGGCGACGCAGTATTCGCCGCCGCGGGCGGCGATCCCGATGACGTCGGCGTCGTGATCGGCGGCGGCCGTGACGATCTGCTGCGCCTGAACGGATTTGAGCTTCGCCAGCTGGTCGCGCAGCTGCGCGGCCTCCTCGAAATGCAGCAATTCTGCGGCCGCTTCCATGCGGCGGACCAGGTCCTGATTCACCTCGTCGCTGCGGCCTTCCAGCACCTTGATGGCCGCATCCACGTCGCGCGCATAGTCTTCCTTGGAGATGAGACCGACGCAGGGCGCCGTGCAGCGTTGGATCTGGTACTGCAAGCAGGGCCGCGACCGATTCGCGAAATACGTGTCATCGCAATTTCTCAGGCGGAACAGCTTCTGCATTTGCTGCAGCGTTTCGCGCACCGCGCCGGCCGACGGATACGGCCCGAAGAACCGTCCGGGCTCCTTGCGCGATCCGCGGTAGAAAGTCACGCGCGGAAACTCGTGCTGGGTTTCGACGTGCAGGTAGGGAAAGGTCTTGTCGTCGCGCAGCACCACGTTGAAGCGCGGCCGGTGCTTCTTGATGAGATTGAATTCCAGCAGCAGCGCTTCGGTGTCGGAATTCGTGATGGTGACTTCCATGTTCGCGGTCTTGGCAACGAGCGCCTGCACCTTGGGCTGCACGTTGCTGGGTTGAAAATAAGACCCCACCCGGCTCTTGAGATTGCGCGCCTTGCCGACGTAGAGAATCTCGCCCTGCGCGTCCAGCATCCGGTAAACGCCCGGGCGGCCCGGCAGGCTGTCGACATACGCCTTCGCGTCGAACGCTGCCGCGTTCATCAAAGCCGCGCGGCGAGGATGAGCTCCCGCGCCCTGCCGATGACCGCTTCGAACATGGCGGCCGTGAGCCGCCGGGTCTGAGTGTTGTAGCGGCTGCAATGATAGGAATCGAGCAGCATCCGATCCTTGCCGAGGGAGTGTTCAGCCGCGTGCGCGAAGCGATGGGCGCTACTGGCCAAGCCGCCGGCGCGCAGCACCGCCGCATGCGCGATCGCTCCCAGCGCCAGAATGACTTTGGGGCGCGGCGCCTGTTCGAGTTCCGCGCGCAGATAGTCGTTGCACACTTTGATTTCCAACGGCAGAGGTTTGTTGGCCGGCGGCAGGCATTTAACCGAATTGGTTATTCGAGTGTGCAGCAGCCGCAGCGGGTCGTCCGCGGCGGCGGAGACGGGGCCTGTAGCCAGACCGAATTTGTGCAAGGTGGCGTAGAGCAGTATCCCGGCGTGATCCCCGGTAAAGGGCCGGCCGGTGCGATTGGCACCGTGCATACCCGGCGCCAATCCGACGATCAGAAGCGGCGCCTTCGGGTCGCCGAACGGGGGAACGGGCCGGCAGAAGTAATGGGGCTGGGCGAGGTGCACGGCATCGAGAAACGCGGCGAGTCGCGGGCAGCGCCGGCACTCGGGATCGAAAGCGCTATTCATCGGGCGGAGCGGTTCACGAAAGAGGAGACCAGAAAAAACGGGCTACGCGGAAACTCCGCGTAGCCCGCCGTCGATCGCGCGCGGCTTTGGACTAACCCGAGCGCAACCCAACCGTCGCCCAGCAGGGGCATGGAACTCGTCAGACTCATTGCGACCCGAAAGATTCCTCGCAATTCGTCATTTATTAATTTGCTTGCCGTCCGAGCTCAAGGGCCTCGCGACGCTCAATCTCAAGGGGCGGGAAAGGTTTGAAGATCAGAATAGCACCTGCACGCATCGAGGCAAGCCGGCTTTGCAAAAATCCTGGCCGCCACTACAGAGAGATTCTAGGTATACTCTATAACTAATTGTATTATAAGATAATTAACACCACGACGCCCCGGCGGAGCACTCCGCGGGAGCGCTCGGGCAGTGCGCACATGCTGGACCCACGACGGCCGCCGGCCGGCCGCTGCCGCAGGCTCAAGGTCGGTGCCGGGTGGCGACGGCTCGGCGCGCGATCAGCATCGCCAATTCAAGCGCCTGCTCGGCGTTCAGCCGCGGGTCCACCTGCGATCGATAGGCGCGTGCAAGATCGGCCTCCGCCAGTCCCCGCGCGCCCCCGATGCACTCGGTCACATCCTCGCCGGTGAGCTCTATGTGAACCCCGCCGAGCATGGATCCTTCCTCCTCGTGGATGCGAAAGGCCGCCTCCACTTCTCCCAATATATTGTCGAAGCGGCGGGTCTTCACGCCCCCGGCCGTGGTCTCGGTGTTGCCATGCATGGGATCACACACCCAGAGCACCTGCGAGCCCGTGGCGCGCACGGCTCGAATCATGCCGGGCAGCTTCTTTTCAATGTCCTTGACGCCGAATCGATGAATGAACGTCAGCCGTCCCGGCTCGTTCTGAGGGTTCAGCACGGACACCAGCTCTTGCAGCCACTCGGCACTCATCGCGGCGCCCACTTTGACACCGATGGGATTGGAGATGCCGCGGAAATATTCAATGTGAGCGCCGTCGATGTCGGCCGTGCGCATGCCGATCCAGGGCATGTGCGTGGACAGGTTGTACCAATGTTTCTGCCGCTCGATGTAGCGCGTCTGCGCCTGCTCGGAGAGCAGGTGCAGCCCCTCATGGCTGGTATAGAAGTCGCCGCGCGTGGCAGCGTGCACCCGCTGCCCGCTCATGGATTCGAAGAAATCCAGCGATTCGGCAATCGAGTCGACGATCTTCTGATAGGCGTCGCGCAACGCCGCGTGGCGCAGAAACCCCAGATCCCAGTACTCCGGGTGATGCAGATCGGCGAATCCGCCGTCGATCAACGCGCGCACGAAATTCAAGGTGAGCGAAGCGCGCTCGTAGCCGCGCAGCAGGAGTTCGGGATCCGGCTCGCGCTCAGCCGCCGTGAAGCCCGGCCGGTTGACGTTGTCGCCGCGGTAGCTCGGCAGAGTGATCCCGTCCCGCGTTTCAGTGTCGGCCGAACGCGGCTTCGCGTACTGACCGGCGAAGCGGCCCACGCGGATGATGGGCTTTTTCAAACCCTGCAGCAGCACCAGGCTCATTTGCAGCAGGATCTTCAAACGCCTGGCGATATTGTCGGACTCGCAATCCTCGAAGCTCTCGGCGCAATCACCGCCCTGCAGCAAAAATTGCTCGCCGCGCTGCGCCTGCGCCAGCTTGGCGCGCAGCGCCTCGATTTCCCAGGAAACCACCAGGGGCGGCAGCCGGCTCAAAGAGGCGACGACGCGCTCCAACGCCTGGGGGTCGGAGTACTTGGGCTGCTGGGTGGCGCGGCGGCTGTGCCAACTCGCCGGATGCCAATTCGTCAATACGGGGCTTTTCGACATGCCGGGGATGCTAGCGTTGTCGGCCCGGCCAAGTCAAAATGCGGCCCCCCGAGGAATTGGCCGACAACCCTGGAACCATCATGCAGCACACCACCGTCCCCCTTCACGCACCTGCCGGCGACCCCTTGGCTAAGCTCGGCCTTCGCGACGTCAACCCGGGAACCTGGTCCGGCAGCCACGGCTGGAGCAAACACATCGATGCCCCGTTGATCGACTCGATCAACCCGGCAACTCTTAAGCGCCTGGCGCAAGTTCGCGGCGCCACCGTCGAGGATTACGAACATGTGATGGCGGCGGCGGTCGCCGCGGCCGCCGCCTGGCGGCTGGTGCCGGCGCCGAAGCGCGGCGAGGCGGTGCGGCTTCTTGGGGAGGAATTGCGGCTGCACAAAGATGCGCTCGGCAGTCTCGTGTCCATGGAGAACGGCAAGATCAAGGCCGAGGGTGACGGCGAAGTCCAAGAGATGATCGACATTGCGGATTTCGCGGTCGGGCAATCGCGCATGCTCTACGGCCTCACCATGCACTCCGAGCGGCCGCAGCATCGCATGTACGAGCAATGGCATCCGCTCGGCGTGGTGGGAGTGATCTCCGCGTTCAACTTTCCGGTGGCGGTGTGGTCGTGGAACGCCTTTCTGGCAGCGATTGCCGGCAATGCCACGGTGTGGAAGCCCTCGCCGAAGACTGCGCTGTGCTCCCTCGCCGTGCAGCACATTTGCAACCGGGTGATGGAGCGCCACTCCCTGCCGCCGATCTTCCAGATCTTCATCGACGCGGGCACGGAACTCGCCATGCGCCTCGTCGACGATCGTCGGGTCGCGCTGGTGTCATTCACGGGCTCGACCCAGGTCGGCCGGCAAATCGGCGTACGCGTGGCCGAGCGGCTCGGCAAGAGCCTGCTCGAACTCGGTGGCAACAACGCCATCATCGTCGATGACAGCGCAAATCTCGACCTCGCCGTGCCCGGAATCGTCTTCGGCGCCGTGGGCACCGCCGGCCAGCGCTGCACCACCACTCGCCGCGTGCTGGTGCACCGTTCACGCGCCGCCGAACTCGAACGGCGCCTGATCGCGGCGTACACGCAGGTGCGCATCGGCGACCCTTTGAGTGCGGACACTCTGATGGGGCCGCTGATCGATGCCGGTGCCGTGTCGCGCTACTCGGCGGCGATCGCGGCCGCGCAGTCCGAAGGCGGACAACTGCTGTGCGGCGGAAAAGTTCTGCCGCGCCCCGGCCACTTCGTGGAGCCGGCCATCATTCGCGCGCACGCCGGCATGACGGTGGTGCGCAACGAAACCTTTGCGCCGATTCTGTACCTCATCGCCTACGACACCCTGGATGAGGCCATTGCCATCCAAAACGCCGTCCCATACGGGCTGTCGTCGGCGGTGTTCACCGACCGGCTGCAAGTGGCCGAGCGGTTCCTGTCCGGCGACGGCAGCGACTGCGGCATTGCCAACGTCAATCTGGGCACCTCGGGCGCCGAAATCGGCGGTGCCTTCGGCGGCGAGAAGGATACGGGCGGCGGTCGCGAGGCGGGTTCGGATTCCTGGAAGGCCTATATGCGGCGCCAGACGAACACCATCAACTGGAGTTCGCAGTTGCCGCTCGCGCAGGGTATTCGCTTCAACGTGTGAGCCAGGCCTCGATCTCGGCGGCGCGCGCGTCGAGGCGCGCCGCCGAGACCGGACCCAAGGTCTTGAGCTCCTGCGCGTACAGCGACACCCGGTACTCTTCGATCCAGTACTGTAATTCGTCGAGCTGCGCAATCCAGCGCAGCTCCTCGCCGGCCCGCTTCGCGAGCGACCGGTGACGCTGCGTGATCGTGCGTAGCGCTTGAACAATATTCGCGGGCTCTCCGCCGCGGACCGTGCTGCGCTGCCAGCGCCTCTCCTCCGCCTTCAGGTATCGCGGCAACTGGCGCAGCCACTCCGCCGGCAGGGATTCGAGCGCGGCGGCATTCAACAAACGCCGCAGATGCTCATGACTCTCCTGGGCCGCGTCGGCCGACAGCGTGGAACCCGGATCATCGAGTGCCCGCCTCACGTTGCGCGCCTCGGCAAACCAGCGCAGCGCATCGGCGGCGATCTCCGCAAGGCTTGAATGCAAGCGCGCGCGCCCCTGATCGACGGCTTCGTCGAATGCAGCCTTGGAGCGCGGCGCGGCAGCGTCGCCGAAGCAGGCGCGGCGAAACGCCATGTGCAGCAGCGCCTCGATCAGCTCCTCGCTTCTGGCGTACGGACTCGCGGCAAGCAGCAAGGAGGCATTGCCGGCGGCGATTTTCGCAAGGTCGCGCGCCTGGGACCCGAGCATGCTGCGTGCAAGCTGCGGGGCGCTCTCCCGCCAACTGCGCCCGGCCTCGGCAGCCGACCATTCGTACCGCACCTCGAGCCCGCGGCTGCCTCTGGCCAAGGTCGGATACACCCGTACCGTGCCCTGTTCGATCGCGAGCGTCACCGACTCGGGCAATTCGATCTCGAAGCGGCGCCAAGCCCCGAGAAGTCCGTACTCCGCCTGCGCCCGCCGATCAAGTTCCACGCGGGCAAGGGCGGCGCTCGCGCGGTGCAATTCCGCCAGAGTCGCGCCATGCGCAATGTCCCGCCCGTCGGCGGTGACGGTCAGCTGCGGCATCAGATGCGGAGGCACGGCCGCAAGATCGAATCGGATCAAGGATTCCGGGATGCCGCGGGATTCCTTGAGCCACGCCTTCAGGGCCGGCGCATCCGCCGCGCCGGCGTCGCCGGCCGCACCGTT
>Ga0210398_10003871_pt1 | contig 14206 bp, 15 predicted proteins | sample IncBWC4OmetaG_FD_161047 | JGI IMG/M metagenome (GOLD analysis project Ga0210398, IMG submission 161047) | Forest soil microbial communities from Barre Woods Harvard Forest LTER site, Petersham, Massachusetts, United States - Inc-BW-C-4-O | ecosystem: Environmental > Terrestrial > Soil >...
TGCTATTGAATTTCAAACAGTTGTTTAGGGCGTCGACGGGCCAAGAAAAAGGAATTTTTGCGGCATTCCCCCTATTTTCGGCCTGGGTCCCCTTTTAAGCCAGCCGACCTAGACCGCCGACCAGCCAGTTCCCGATTAGCCCTGTCAGCCACTCGACCGCCGCATCGTCGAGGACAAGCCCAATCGGAGGCTGCGCGAGCTGCTCGCGGTTGCGCAGGAACACGCTGCACTGGCCTATCAGCCAGATCGACGCCACCGTCACCGTTCTGGGATCGGCAGCGGGCAAAAAGCGGCGCACCAGGTCGGCTGCAAGTCCCATGAACGGCGCCGCCTCTTCGCTGACGAGAGCACGAAACACCGGCGTCGGGCGCACCGCTTCCCAATTGAAAATCCGCATATAGCGGCTGTACTCGTCGCGCCCCATAAGCGGATGCAACTGGCGTCGAATAAACGCGCGCAACGCCTCTTCGCGCGACATGACTTTGGTCTCCTCGGCATGCGCGAGCTGATCCTCGATCATGGCGCGAAAGGCAACGCGCAACACTTCGCGATAGAGCCCGTCCTTGCCGTCGAAATGGTAATTGATGGCCGCCTGGTTCACCCGCGCCTTGGCGACGATGGCGCGAACACTGGTGCCGTCATAGCCGCGTTCGGCAAAGAGCCGTTCCGCAGCCTTGGTAATCCGGTCGCGCGTGACTTCGGATGGTCGCGTCATTGCGCCATGCCTCCGATTTTCAAACCTGTGTTTGAATTCCAGATAATGGTTTGGCCGGCGCAATGCAATCGTCAGGATTGCCGCTTAGCAAAGGCCGGAATTTCGCTTGATCGCCGGGGTTTAAGCCGAAGCGCGGCCTTGCTAGGCTTCGGGCAGCCTGCACTGCAGGGAACAAACGAAATAGGGAGGATTCGCATGAACCAGCATCATTTGCCGTCTGACGTCATCGGGCTTGCCAAAGTCATGCCGCCGCTGTCGCGGCGCGGATTTATGTCGACGACGGCGGCGGCCGCCGCCGGCTACACGCTGGCCGCCGGCCCGGTACGGGCCGACGCCATCCACACCGATACCAACGGGCTCCACGCCGGCGACGCCAAAATCAAAGTCGCAGACGGCGAGATGCCGATCTATTACGCGCGTCCAGCCGGGGTGGCACACCCGCCGATTATTCTTGTTTGCATGGAGATTTTCGGGCTGCATGAGTGGGTCAAGGACGTCACGCGCCGCCTCGGCCATCTCGGCGCATTCGCGGTCGCACCCGATTATTATTTTCGCGATGGCGTCGATCTTACCAAGATCGACGACATCCAAAAGATCTTGCCAGTCGTCAACACCAAGACCGACACCGAACTCTTTTCCGATCTGGACGCCACGGCGGCCTGGGCCAAGTCGCAAGGCGGCGACGGCAATCGGTTGGGCATCATCGGTTTTTGTCGCGGCGGCCGCAGCGTCTGGCATTACTCCACGCACAATCCGGATCTAAAGGCAGGCGTCGCGTTCTACGGCACGTTGATCGACAAGAATGACGCCGCGCCGAAGAATTCGATCGAGCTTGCCCCCGAAGTCAAAGAACCGGTGCTTGGCCTTTACGGCGCCGAGGACGCCGGCATTAAAGTCGAGCAAGTGCAGCAGATGGAGGCGGCGCTGAAGGCCGCCGGCAAGACCGCCGAATTCCACATTTATCCCGGCGCGCCGCACGGCTTCGAGGCCGATTATCGTCCGAGCTATCGTAAAGAAGCGGCCGAGGAGGCCTGGGCGCAGATGATCGGCTGGTTCAAGAAGTACAAAGTCCTGAGCTGAACGACTGCGGCTGCGGACGACGTGCGGCGCTTTGCGGCGCCGCGCTTTTCATGTCTATTACCGCGATGCTGGCCTCTATCTGCATCACCTGCGGCACACAGTTCGCGCCATCGGTGGAGGCGCCTGAACGCTGCCCGATCTGCGACGAAGATCGCCAATATGTGCCGCCGTCCGGTCAGGCCTGGACGACGCACGACGCGCTCGAACGCAGCCATTTCAACTGCTTCCGGCAGCACGAAACGAATCTCATCGGCATCGGCACCGTGCCGACGTTCGCCATCGGGCAGCGGGCGCTGTTGCTTACCACCGACAAGGGCAACGTGCTGTGGGACTGCATTTCGCTCCTCGACCAAGCCACTGTCGCCATCGTCAAGGCATTGGGCGGGTTGATCGGCGTCGCCATATCGCATCCGCATTATTACGCCTCGATGGTCGAATGGGCGCATGCCTTCGACGTCCCGGTCTATCTGCATGCCGCCGACCGCCAATGGGTCATGCGGCCAGATCCGGCGATAAAATTCTGGGACGGCAATACGCTGCCGCTGGCGGATGGCGTGACCCTGATCCGCTGCGGGGGCCACTTTGCCGGCGGCACCGTGCTGCATTGGGCGAAAGGCGCCGCCGGCCGTGGCGCGCTTCTGTCCGGCGACATCGTGCAGGTCCTGCCGAACCGTCGTTTCGTCAGCTTCATGCGGAGCTATCCGAACTTCTTTCCGCTGGCGGCGCCGGCGGTGGAACGGATCGGCGCCCTGCTCGAGCCCTACCCCTTCGACATCATCTACGGCGCCTGGTTTGACCGCATCGTTCCGCGAGACGGCAAAGCGATCGTGCAAAGCTCGGTCGCGCGTTACGTGGCCGCGATCCGCGGCGACGGTTCGGCAGAATTGAAATAGGAGGACCGCCATGGCGCGCGTCGACGAAGTCAGGCGAGAAAATCTCGACGCGCGGCAGCAGCAACTCTACGACGATATCATGCGCACGCGGCCACGCGGCAGGCTGAGCGGCCCGTTTTCGGTGTGGATGCATACGCCCGATATCGCCGAGCCCGCCAATGGACTGGCCAATTGCTTTCGCGTCCATGCCCGGCTCGACAAACGGCTGATCGAATTGATCACCTTGATGATGTGCCGCGCGGGGACCGTGAAATATGCATGGTCGGTGCATGAGCCGCTGGCGCGCCAAGCGGGTCTGTCTCCGCAAATTGTCGACGCCATCCGCGCCAACAAGCGGCCCGACTTTTCGCGCGACGACGAACGGCTGATCTACGATCTCGTCACCGAATTGCTCACCACCAAGGTGCTGAGCGACGGCACCTTCGAACGTGCGACGGCCGCCTTCGGCCGCGAAGGCGTCATCGAGGCGGTGAGCTGTGCCGGCTTCTACGGCATGATCGGTTTTGTGCTCAACGCTTTCGAGGTGCCGCCGCAGCCGGGCGGCGAGGTGCTGAGTTAAAGACACGAATGATCAGAGCGCCGACGCTTTCGCCTTTTCCAGCAAGAGGCGGCCGCGGCTAGTCAGCACGATCGTGCGGCGTCCATCGTTCTCGGTACGCACAAGACCCTCGACCACGGCATCTTCCCAGACCGAGATGTGCGGGCAGCTGTGCCAGGCTTCCACCGCCTGCTCACGCGTCCGCGGCCGATCTGCCACCCAGATGAGGAATTGCACCATGATCAGGCTGGGCGAATTGGACATCGCGGCCTCCACCGTGCCGGCAATATAGGGCATAATGCCCCGGCGTGCAGCCCGGCGCGGAACCAAATCGGCGGGACGCGCGTTATTTCGCGCATTTAATCGCGGGGCAATTTCATGGACATTCTCATCAGTATCCTGATCACGTTTGTCGTCGTTATTCTGGTGCTTTACCTCGTCAACCTGCTGCCGATCGACGGCCGCGCCAAGCAGATCGTCCGCGTAGTCGTGATTATTATCGGCATAATCTCGTTGCTGCGGTACCTGGCGGTCTTCTAAGATCGCGCGGTGCGCCGCATCGAAGGCTATGTCATCGTTTCCGCCGACGGCATGCTCGCCGATGCCAAAGGCGAGATGCCGGATTCGATCCGCAACGAGGCCGATCAGCGCTTCTTCCAGGATGCGCTCGACCGCGCCGCGGTCGTCGTGCACGGCCGGCATTCCCATGAAGGCGGCCCGCGCGCAGCGCGGCGCAAACGGCTCGTCGTAACGCGGCAGATCGCCGCTCTCGCGGCCGATCCGGAACATCCCCATGCACTGTTATGGAATCCGCTTGGAGCCAGCCTCGACCAGGCGCTCGCTCAGCACGGCGTCAGCGACGGCACGATCGCCATCATCGGCGGGCCTGAGGTGTTCAGCCGGTTTCTACCGCTCTACGATGCGTTTCACCTGTCCCGAGCCGCCCAAGCCAAAATTCCCGGCGGTCTTGCCGTCTTCACCGAAGTCGGACCGAATGCCACCCCCGAAGACGTGCTCGCACAACGCGGCTTCAAGCCCGGCGCGCGGCGCGATCTCGATCCGTCCGCTGGAGTTTCGGTGGTAACCTGGGAACGGCAGCGATGACCGGCCTGGAATCAATCCGATGAATGCGCCAAATACATCGTCATGAGCTCGCGGCCTGCCTCGAAAGCATCGCAGCATGTCGTCGCGCTCGATTACGAGATCGTACAAGAGCAGGCATCCGCGCTCGGCCGGCTCGGCCGCGCGCTCGAGGCGGCACTCGCAGCGCTCGTTGAATACGACCGCCCCCATCGTGGGGATAACGGCCGACCTGAGCCCACGGAACGGCGTGCGCGGCTGGTACAAGATGCCGGCGACGCTTTGTGGTGCTTCATGGTGCAGCGTGAAGCGTGCGGACTACGCGATCCGCGGCCTGTGCTCCGTGACTATCGTGTCCCCGCCGAGGTGCAGAACCGCATGGGTATCTTCACCGGTCGGCGTCGGGTGGCATCGACCTGAGCCTTCGGCCGCCGCCCGCTGCAGATTTTCACGATTTCTACGCCAATGTGTATTTAGCACTTGTTAACCGACGCAGTCGCCGCGGCTGGGGACGTTGCAGGAAAGGCTTTATTCACCCTTCTCAAGGCATTGTTATCGACAATTCAACGGCGTGGCGAGTTGCGATGCGTTCCCTTCCTCTTCTTGACGAACTCGAGGGCGCCCTCGCGTCCGGCAATATCAATCGCCGCATCGACATTCTGACCCGCATTACCGACCTCTTCATCAACGGCGCCGACAGCTATTCCGAGGATCAGGTTGGCGTGTTCGACGACATCATGGCGCGCCTGGTCAATACCATCGAAGCCAAGGTGCGCGCCAAGCTGGCGCATCGGCTGGCCCCGATCGCGAACGCGCCGACGAACGTGATCCACATGCTCGCCTTCGATAACGACATCGAAGTCGCAAGCCCCGTCCTCGCGCAGTCACCACGGCTCGACGACCGCGACTTGGTCACCGCCGGCCGTAACAAAAGTCAGCAGCATCTCTTCGCCATCGCGCAACGCCCAGCGCTGAGCGAAACGGTGACCGACGTCCTGGTCGAACGCGGCGACCGCGATGTGGTGCATTCGGTGGTGAGAAACGTCGGGGCGCGGTTTTCCGACGCCGGCTTCCGCATGCTGGTCAGGCGCGCCGCCGGCGACGATGCGCTGGCGACCGAAGTCGGGCTGCGGTCGGACATTCCGCGGCAGCATTTTCTCGTTTTGCTGGATAAGGCGTCGAGTGCCGTGCGCCAGCGCCTGGCCGCCGAAAACCCCCAAGCCGCCCCCGCCATTGACGGGGTTGTGGCAGAGGTTGTCGGCGGCATCCGCAGCGAGGTGCGCAATGCCTCGCCGGATTTTGCCGCCGCGCAGACCTATGTCGAGCGGCTGAACCGCATTCAGCGGATCGGCGAGTCCGAAATCTATCAATTCGCGCGCGACCGAAAATTCGAGGAGACCGCGATCGCATTGTCGATCATGTGCGACACCCCGATCGACGTCGTCGAGCGCGCGCTGCTCGATCCCGGCGCCGAGATCATCCTCATTCTCGCTAAGGTGGCGGGGCTATCGACGACGACCACCAAAGCGGTGCTGCTGCTCCGCGCCGCCGACCGTGGCATGTCGGCGAAGGACCTCGAACATGCGTTGACGAGTTTCAACCGATTGCAGCCGGAAACCGCGCGCCGGGTGCTCAGCTTCTTCCGCGCCCGCGTGAAAAAGCCGGCCGAGCCGATGGTTGCTCCGGCTGTCGCCGTCAACGGCTGACCGAGGCGCCTTACGATCTTATCTGTGCCCTTAGATGGAGCGAGCGACGCTGCGAAGAGGCTGCGATCAACGTCGCACCTATCGCCAGTCGTGGAACGATGATCGTGACGAAGCGTTAAAGGTTTTCTTGCAGATTTTCCTTGACTCCATACTGATTGCATTTATGTGGGGAATTAGCCGCCGTTGGTCGGTTCGTGTGGACTGATCGGGCGGCTTTCGCTTTCCGTGGCGCCGGCTCGCCGGCATCTCGGGTTCTGAACTAGGTTGGGGAGGACGGCATGAGCCAACACGCCCTCTTACGATCGGTGAAGGGCTTGGGGATCCCAGGTACCGCCCGAAAGGAAGACAGGAAGACGAAGCTGAAAGTGGCGACCCCGGCACCGGAGGTGGCTCGCCAGAACGATGGCAAAGATCATTTCGCCACGCGCAACGGCGTGCGTTGCGCCGGGGTGCATCTGATCATTGATCTGCACGGCGCCAAGCGTCTTAACGACATCGAGCATATCGAGGCGACGCTGCGGCGCTGTGTCGAAGCGGCCCGCGCCACGCTTCTGCATATTCACCTGCATCACTTCCAGCCGAGCGGGGTTTCCGGGGTGGCGGTGCTGGCGGAGAGCCACATTTCCATCCATACTTGGCCAGAAATCGGCTATGCTGCGCTCGACGTATTCATGTGCGGCTCGGCCGATCCGGACGCCTGCATTCCGGTTCTGCGCGAGGCGTTTTCCGCCAAGCGCGTCGGCGTCAACGAGCTGTTGCGCGGCCAAGACGCCTGAGCCGCCGAGTTTGAACGAATAGCGAGCGGCCGGGCGTAAGTCCCGGCCGTTTTTCATATGGGAGGGGCCGATGGCCGAGAAGCGCTGGATTGCCGAAACGCTGTTCGACGATCTCGGTTTCCGCATGACCTTCCAGGTCGAGAAAGTGCTCTACGAAATGCAGACCGAGCACCAGCATTTGGTGCTGTTCGAGCAGCCGTTCTTCGGCAAGATGCTGATGCTCGATGGCGCCACCCAGATCTCCAAGCGGGACGAATTCATCTACCAGGAGATGATGTCGCATGTGCCGCTGTTCGCTCACGGCAATGTGCGCGACGTCCTTATCATCGGCGGCGGCGACTGCGGCATCGCCGAGGAGGTGCTCAAGCACAAGACAGTCAAACGTCTCACCCAGGTCGAGATCGATCCAAAGGTGGTCGAATTCGCCAAGGAACATTTCCCCGAATTCACCGGACCCGTGTTTTCCGACAAGCGCTTCGAATCCATCATCGGCGACGGCGCAAAATACGTCGCCAGGACCGACCGCCGCTACGATGTCATCATCGTCGATTCCACGGATCCGATGGGGCCGGGAAAAATCCTGTTCGGCGAGAAGTTTTATGCCGGCTGCAAGCGCTGTTTGAATGCGGGCGGCGTCCTGACGACGCAAAACGGCGTGCCGTTCTTCCAGAAGAACGAGCTGACCTCAACCATGAAGAAATTCCGCCGGCTGTTCGCGGACGCAACCTGCTACGTCGCCGCCATTCCGATCTATGTCGGCGGCCATATGGCCATGGGTTTTGCCACCGACGACAACCGGCTGCGGCGGCACAGCGCGAACACGATCGCCCGGCGCTATCGCAAAGCCGGCGGCTTTGTAACGAAATATTGGACGCCCGAGGTCCAGGTCGCCGCCTTCGCCCAGCCGCGCTTCATTGCCGATCTGGTGGCCAAGGCACACTAGCCGCGCGCCGGACGGCCACCCCTTGACGATCCTGGCGCTGATACAATCGTGAATGGCGCCGGTCACGTCCGGTTCTTAAACTGGACCGCTAATGAGACGTCTGCGGGAGGACATTGGCCATGAAGCTTTACATGCATCCGGTATCGATGACGAGCCGGCCGGTCCGGCTGTTCATCGCTGAGAATAAAATTCCAGTCGATGAAGTCACCGTCGACCTGTTTACCGGCGAGCAATACCAACCGCCTTATGCGGAACTCAATCCGAACAGCGTGGTGCCGATGATCGAGGACGGCGATTTGCGTTTGACCGAAAGCTCGGCGATCCTGAAATATCTCGCCGATAAGATCGGTTCGCCCGCTTATCCGAAGGACTTAAAGCAGCGCGCCAAGGTCAATGAAGTGATGGACTGGCTCAACACCAATTTCTATCGCGAATGGGCCTATAACCTGTGCTATCCGCAACTATTTCCGCATCTCAAACGGCGCAGCGACGAGGCGCAGGCGGCAACAATCGAATTCGGCCAGCAGAACGCCAAGCGCTGGCTGCAAACTCTCAACGACTATTGGATCGGGCCGAACAAGCCCTATCTATGCGGCGACCAGATCAGCATCGCCGACTATTTCGGCGCCGCTCTGGTGACCCTTGGCGAGGTTATCCGCTGCGATTTTTCGGCCTATCCGAATGTGCAGCGCTGGCTCAACAATGTGAAAAAACTGCCCAGTTGGCCCAAGGTCAACGAGGTATTTTACGGCCTGGTCGAGTCGGTCAAGGAACAGCCGTTTCACGCCATCTGAGGAAAGCGTCATGAGCTTTTTTCCCGGCAAAGATCCAGCCTTAGGCGATGCACCAGCGAGCGACGCGGTCCAGCAGCTGATCGTTCCGCGCTCGGTCGATCTCGGCGGCTTCCAGGTGCATCGCGCGCTGCCGTCGGCACGCTCGCGCATGGTTGGACCCTTCATCTTCTTCGATCACTTTGGTCCGGCGGTGTTCAAGGCCGGCGACGGTGTCGACGTGCGCCCGCACCCGCATATCGGGCTCGCCACCGTCACCTATTTGTTCGACGGCGAAATCGTGCATCGCGACAGCCTCGGCACCGCGCTGCCGATCCGCCCCGGCGCCGTCAATTGGATGACCGCCGGGCGCGGCATCGTGCATTCGGAGCGCACCGCGCCCGATCACCGCGACGGCGGCGAGCCGCTGCACGGCCTGCAGTTATGGGTCGCGCTGCCGATGAAGGACGAAGAGACGACGCCGGCGTTCGTCCACACGGCCGCGGCCGACATTCCCGAACTGCACGAGAACGGCCTGCATCTGCGCGTCGTCGCCGGGACGATGCATGGACTGCGCTCCCCAGTGGCGACGAACTGGGACACGGTGTTTGCCGAGGCGCACTTGAAAGCCGGCACCATTTTGCCGCTCGATACCGACCATGAAGAACGCGCCCTTTACATCATCGCCGGCGAGATCGACATCGCCGGCGACCGTCACGGGCCGGAACGTCTCCTGGTGCTCAAGCCCGGCGACCGAATCATCGCGAAGGCAGTCGGCGACGCGCATATCGTCGTGGTCGGCGGCGCCGCCATGGACGGGCCGCGGCATATCTGGTGGAACTTCGTGTCTTCGCGCAAGGAACGCATCGAAGCGGCCAAGGCCGATTGGAAGGCCGGCCACTTTGATATCGTCCCCGGCGACACCGCCGAGTTCATTCCGCTCCCGGAGTCCTAAGCTGGTCCACGAGCTTGCACCTTAGACGCCGATCGCCGCCTTGATGCGCTCGGCTGATATCGGCAGATCGCGGAAGCGGTGGCCGGTCGCGTTGGCGACGGCATTGGCCACGGCGGCGGCCGCCGGCCCCTGACCCGCCTCGCCGGCGCCCAAGAACGGCATGCCGGGGCGATTGATGACGTGGATTTCCATTTCGTCGGGCACCGCGGAAAAGCGCAGGATCGGATAGGTCGCCCAGTCGACGCTGGTGATGCGGCGCTCATCGAAGGTCACGCTTTCGTAGAGCGTCCAGCTCATGGATTGTAAAATGGCGCCCTCGATCTGATTGGCGATGCCGTCGGAGTTGACGACCTGGCCGCTGTCGACGGCGGCTACGGCACGCCGCATCCGTGCCCGCCCGGTGTCACGGTCGACCTCCACCTCGCAGGCGACGGCGCAATAGGCAGCGAGATTCTTATAGCGCGCAAAAGCAAATCCCCGCCCCCTCCCCGGTGCGGAGAAAGGGGGTTTCGTCGCCCAGCCGAAGCGCTCGGCCGCGGTAGCGACCACCTCACGCGCGCGCGGATCGTCGAGGTGCTGGAAGCGGAACGTCACCGGGTCGGCGCCGGCGGCTGCGGCAAGCTCGTCCATAAAGCTCTCGATGGCGAAGACATTCATGAAGCCGCCGAGCGCGCGCAGCGCCGATACCCGCACCGGCATCGTCGGCAGGAAATGATAGATCACCCGGGCGCCCGGGATTTTGTAGATCGGAATGGAATTTCGATCGCCGCCGCCTTCGGGCATCGGAATCGGCTTTGGCGGCGGTTCCGGGAAGGGCTTGTCGAGGTAGCGCGCGGCCAGCAGCGATCCGGCGGGTCCGGGCCGCGTCGAATGGGTGTTGCTCCAGACCTCATGGTTCCAATCGGCGATGCTGCCGCGGTCATCGAGCGCGGCGTCGAGTTTGATCAGCATGGCGGGGCCGTAGGGCTCCCAGGCGTGCTCCTGCTCGCGCGTCCATTGCACGCGCACCGGACGCCCCGGAACGGCCCGCGCCAGCAGTGCCGCATCGGCGGCGGCATCGTCCGCGCCGTTATGGCCGTAGCAGCCCGCGCCCTCACTGTGGATGCAGCGGACCTTTTCCTTCGGCATGCCCATCATTTCCGCGATGGCGTCGCGATCAGGATAGACGCCTTGGGTATGCGTCCAGACCGTGAGCGTATCGTTCTCAAGCTGCGCCACCGCGCAGGACGGGCCGATCGAGCCATGGGACAGATAAGGCCGCGAATAGGTCGCCGACAACGTTTTGGCCCCGGCGGCCGCGGCCTGCTGCCGGTCGAGCACAGTGATGTCCTGCACCGGCAAGCTGGTGAGAAACGCGCCTAGGCCGGCTGCGTCCGGCAGCTTCGCCGTTTCGTTCCATCGCGCGGCAGCCGCAAGCGCGCGCATCGCTTCGATGGCCTGAAACTCGTGTTGCGCGACGACTGCGAGAAAGCTGCCGTCGCGAACGACCTGCAGGACACCCGGCATTTTCCGCACCGCCGCGTCATCGACGCTGGCGAGTTGCGCGCCATAGCTCGGCGGCCGCACGATACGGGCATGGACCATGCCATCGGGGCGTAAATCCTGCACGAATGCGGCGCCGCCGGTGAGTTTGGCTGGAATATCGACGCGCGGAATGCGCCGGTTCATGATCTTGTACTGGCTGGGGTCCTTTAGCGGCGATGTGGCGGCGGCTGCGACATGCAGGAGTTGCGCGGAAACCAGTTCGCCGTAGCCGAAACGGCGGCCATCGGGAGCGATCACGGAGGCGTCTTGCGTTGTCATCTGCGCGGCAGGCGTGCCTGCGCGCGTCGCAGCTTCGGCGATGAGAAGCTGCCGCACTTGCGCCGCGGCGTTCATGATGGCGGTCCCGGAATCCTGCATGGAGTGGCTGCCGGCGGTGTAACCCTCATTCGGGGTCAGCGCCGTGTCGGCGGTGATAAGCTTGATGCGATCGAAATCGACGTCGAGCTCTTCCGCGGCGATCTGCATGAGTGCCGTCTTGATGCCCTGGCCGAGCTCGGCTTTACCGGTGAAGACGCTGATCGCGCCGTCCGCGTCGATGCGTATCCAGGAATCCAGATTCGGCGTTTGCTTAAGGCTGCCGGGAAGCGGCGGTGGTGTGGCCAATGTCGCCGGCTGCGGCGGCGCATCGCCTTGCGCGAACAGGCGACCAGCGGACGAAAAGCTCAGTATCAAGGCGCCGGAACCGGCGAGCACTGTGCGGCGCGAGATGACGGTTGCTGCGCTCATCCGCTGCCTCCGGCATTTGCCGACATCATCTCCATCTGGGCGCGATGAATGGCGCGCAGGATCCGCATATGCGTGCCGCAGCGGCACAGGTGCGGCTCAAGGAAGGCGCGGATATCCGCCTCGCTGGCGCGCGGATTTTTCTGCAGCAGCGCGTGCGCCCGCATCATGATGCCCGGAATGCAGTAACCGCATTGCGCTGCCTGCGCCGCGATGAAGGCGCGCTGGATCGGCGCCGGACGTTCGGGCGTGCCGAGGCCTTCCAGCGTCGTGATTTGCTTGTCGGCCAACAAAGTGACCGGCGTGACGCAGGAAAACACTGGCTCGCCGTCTACCAGCACGGTGCACGCACCGCATTGGCCGAGCCCGCAGCCGAATTTCGCTGCGTTGAGCTTTAAATCCCCGCGCAGCACGTAAAGCAGCGGCGTGCGCGGATCGACGTCGACGTCGTGCTGAGCGCCGTTAACGTTGAGCTTCATTGTGCGCCTGCTGTAATGCGCCCGACGCCGCGGGCTCGACCACCGCCGGGTGCGCTATGGTCCCGGCACGCCCGCGGTTGCGGGCGTCGTGAATGCTTTTGACGATATCGGTCCACGGACTTTTGTCGGAGAACCGTGCGCGCAAATAGCGCGCCAAGGCGGCAATCTGCGCGTCATTCATTGCCCCGGCAAAGCCTGGCATGATCGGCGCATGCGCCGCTTCGGCGGCCGGCAAGCCGTAGAGCACGATATTGACGAGATTGTTCGCGCTCGGACCGCCGATTGCGCTGGTGAGCATCAGATCGATGCCGCCAAACGGCAAGGCGCGCGGGCCTTCATGGCAGCCGGCGCAAGCACCGGCATAGATCACGGCGCCTTCGTCATTCTTGGTGTCGACGGCGCGCAGTGCATTGGACTGGCTGTCGGCGCTCGCAGCCATGTCGGACGCGTCGCGATCGCGCTGCATTTCCACTGCCTGCACCGCAGCGTCTCGCTCCGGAGCGGCATGGTTCATCTGCTCGGCCACATACGTCGCGATTGCGCGCATATCGTCGGCGGGGATGGCGTGTAGATCGCCCACGACTTCGGCCATCGGGCCGCGCGCCACGCCATGACCTTCCTCGGTGCCATAGCGCAGATAGTGCCGAAGCGTGGCGGCATTCCACGGCACCGGCGCCGGCGATAATTCATTGAGCGCATAAGCCGTCCAACCCTCGACCTCGCTGCCGGAAAATTTCAGGTCTGGTCTTTCCGCGCCCAAAAGATTGCGGGGCGTGTGGCAAGCACCGCAATGGCCGAGCCCATCGACGAGATAGGCGCTACGGTTCCAGGCCTCATCGTGCGTGGTGTCGGCGCGGTAGGGACCGGGATGGAGAAACAGAGAATTCCAGGCGAACATCATAAGCCGGATGTTGAGTGGAAACGGCAGCTTGTCGGGCGTCGCCGGCGCGCGCACCGGCGCGCGGGTCATCAGATACGCATAAAGGGCATTGTCGTCATCGTCGGAGACGAGCGTGAAGTGGTCGAAGGGAAAAGCCGGATAAAGATACGCACCGTCGCGACGCACGCCCAGACGTAACGCACGCTGAAACGCGGCTTGCGACCATTGGCCGATTCCAGTCTCTGGATCGGGGGTGATGTTGGTCGAATAAATGCTGCCGAACGGCGTCGGCACCGCCCGGCCGCCGGCGAAGACGCGGCCGCCCGGAGCAGTATGACAAACGTCGCAATCGCCGATCGCGGCGAGCTGGGCACCGCGTTTGACCAAGGCGGGGTCGAAGCTGTTCACGGCCGGCGGCACAATCGGAGCGATCGCCGGCCGCCATGCGACAATCGCGAACACGCCGGCGACAAGAGCCAGCAAGACGCAAAACGCCAGCGCAAATCTCAATGGCCTCATCGACTGCCGGCCGAACCGAAAATGCCGCCTTCTCAAGTGGTTTCAACCGCCCAAGAATACCGGAGTTCCACCGTGGCCGGCAGCGTGACGGCGCGTCGCGTGTTGGAGTGGGACTGCCGCACGCCACTTTTGGAGTTGACCGTCAGAATTTAACTATTGGAATTCCTCGGCCAGCGCTGGGGCGATACGGGTCGGTTGGCGCGCCGGAATCTAAAATAGAGTAAAACAGGACTGACCATTACCGGCTAGGAGAAATTCGATGCCCCGCCTGGTTCACTGCCGCGTTGCAATCCTGCTTGCCGGCGCGATCTGCATCGGTGCGGCCATCGCGACGCCGGCGCCGGCTGCTTCCGACCTCGATCGCGCCTATCGTATCATTGCAGCGAAAAAGTTCGTCGATCTCACCCACTCTTTCGGCCCTGACACACCGGTATGGGCCGGCTTCGGCCAGGCGAAATTCTCGCCCGCCGCCGATCCCAAGACCGGCGAGCCATATACGATTCCCAAGGACGAATTCCGCGCCACTTATTACCAGATGGTCGGGCAATACGGCACGCATGTCGATCCGCCGGCGCATTTTGCCGAGAACGGAATCACCATGGAT
>Ga0210398_10003872_pt1 | contig 14206 bp, 14 predicted proteins | sample IncBWC4OmetaG_FD_161047 | JGI IMG/M metagenome (GOLD analysis project Ga0210398, IMG submission 161047) | Forest soil microbial communities from Barre Woods Harvard Forest LTER site, Petersham, Massachusetts, United States - Inc-BW-C-4-O | ecosystem: Environmental > Terrestrial > Soil >...
TCGACAATCGCCTTACGATAAAGTTCCAATACGAAAATCCCGATATTGCCTCGCGGGTGGCAAATGATTTTCTTACGCTCATACTGAGTGAGGATGCCCGTAACCGCACCAACAGTGCAACGGAGACGACGACCTTTCTGACGCGCGAGTCCCAGAGATTGCAAGGCGAGCTCGCCACAATCGAAACACAGATCGCCGAAAGCAGAACAAAGGCTGTCGATCCGACGGCCGAAACATCGGATCCGCACAAGCTTCAGGTCGTTGAACTGACAAAACTCAAGGAGGACCTGGCCCAGAAGAGTTCAACTTACTCTTCTGAACATCCCGTCATAAAGGCGTTGAAGAAAAAGATTGCTGCCATGGAGCAGCTTGTCTCCCAAACGCCTCCTGCGTCGGTTGCTGAAGTAAATGGCGGTCTTTTTGAGCTGCAAAGACAGGCATTAGCCACCGAAAAGAGTCTGGACGATACAAATAAGAAGCTCGACGAAGCGCGGCTTGGCGAAAAGCTTGAGCGCGATCAGCAGTCGGAGCGCCTGCAAGTTATTGAACAGCCCGTGCAGCCGCAGAAGCCGATCAAACCGAATAGGGTCAAGCTGTTGTCATTGTCATTTGCCCTCGCAATGGCCGCCGGCGCCGGTGCTGTTTTCGCCGCAGAAACTCTTGATAAGAGCATTCGAAGCAGTCGTGAGCTGCTCCGCGTAGCCAACGGACGGTTGATTGTCTCAATCCCCTATATTGCGACGCGGGCCGAAACGTTTCGCCGAAAGAGCCGTTTCATCGGAGTGGCTGGTATTCTCCTAGTTCTAGTGCTGGCAGGAGTGGTGGGGTTTGTTCTCTTTGGCCCACCGATCGATCCCTCCTGGATTAATCAACTCTCGCTCGATCGATTGAGAGCCCTGTCAAAGTAGTAACTGGCGATGGAGTCGAGCTTTCGCTCGATCGAGTTGGATGAGATGGACAACATAAGGCAGGCGCTTGAACGTTCTCGTGGGCTAGGTACGGGGAAGGCGGAGCAGACGCACAGTCCACCGCCTTACCAGCCGTTGCCGGCAATCGAGCCTCATATTGCCGATCAAAATCGCGTCCTGGAGCCTCGCCCAGAAATCGTACTGGACGCGGCACACTTGGAGTCCCATCGGATCATCGCACACAACGAAACCGATCCTCGTGCCAGATCGTACGACATGCTCAGAACGCAAGTTCTACAAGCGATGGATCAAAAGGGGTGGAAAGTTCTGGGCGTTACCTCCCCCACACCAGGCTGTGGGAAGACGGTGACGGCGGTCAATTTGGCCTTGAGCATATCGCGGCAGCCTGACAGATCGGTATTGTTAGTTGACCTTGACCTGCAAAAGCCGCGGCACATTTCGACCTGCATGGGATTGAATTGCAAGATTGGGGTGTGCGGCGTGCTCGAGGGGAGCACAAATCTCTCAAGCGCTATCATTCCGACGCGAGCGGGCAATTGTCACGTGATGGTGCTGCCGTCGGAGAAATCGACTTCGGATTCCTCAGCTTGGATGGTGTCGCGCGAGATGAGCGCTCTGTTGCAGGAAATTAGGCGGGATTATCGCTCCCATATTATCATCTTTGACTTGCCTCCGATGTTGTCGAGCGATGACGTCATCGCGCTTATGCCCCAGCTTGACTGCTTTCTGCTCGTTGCCGCGGTTGGTAAATCGACAATCTCAGAAATCGAAGAATGCAATGCGCATTTGCAGTCGGCCGACGTCGTTCGTATCGTTCTCAACAAAGTACCAGAGCTAAACGCCCAGTATTATTCGTATTATTCTGCCCGACCCAGCCGCAAATGATGTGGACTGGGACCGCCGCGTTTCTGCGGAGATTTCGCCTGCAACCCTCCCAGTTATGGGCTTTGAACAGCCCTGCCGCCACGATTTGAGAGCTCAAAGTTGCCGCTAACTACATGCCAGCACTGTTAATTCGATTCGGGGGATGCTCTTGACTCTCTCTTCCAAAGCCAATTAAAACTCAAGTCGGCGCGCGTTATAGACTAGGTTAGGGGCATCTTTATGCAGTGGAAGTTCTATGGCGCCGCAAGCATCGGTCTTTTGCTGACCGTTGCCGCCTTCGGATCGCAATCTCCCGCATCAGCCGGTACGTTGCTGGATAATTACTACGGCGGCATGAACTATTGCTGCCAGAGTGGTCTCACTCCCCAGTCGGGGGACGTCATAGGTCCCGCCAACGTCTTCGACATCACGAGCGCTGTTGTCTCGCTCAATAATAATACGCCTGGCGGCACGTTGACCGTCACCATCAACACCTACTTTGCCGGCGTACCGGGCACAGCCAACGCCGATGGCACGGACTACGGGTCGCTTTTTCTCGGACCGGCTTCGACTTGGAATCCGACGGGTCCGGCGCCCTATATCACCGATCAGTATAACCCGGCCGAATGGACCTATGCGTTTGTCTCGAATTCCAACGGAACCGGTGCTGTTTATTCGACCGGCAACAATCCAACGCCGGTGACATACGGTACCCCGAGCAGCAATCCGGCTGGCGTCTACCAATACTACCAGACGAGCACTGGCCAAGTTGTCATGTCGAACGTGAATGGCAACCCGATCAGCTACCCAAATTCCGGAAATCCTGCGTACTGGTTCCGCCAAGGTCAAGCGGTTCAATTCAACCCGTCACAATCAACGGCCAGTGCAACAACCGGATCTTGGTCGGTTGTTCCGACCTCAGTGAGCGAAGGCTCGATCACGTATGTCATCAATGACTATGCTGCACTGGGTTTGGGCCCCGATATTGCGCTGTCGTGGGCGATGACGTGCGCAAACGATATCATCCAAGGGACGGTCAGTGTATTCACCGGGGAGGGCGACAACCCCAACCCCACGCCGATACCCGCAGCTTTGCCGCTCTTTGCCGGCGGGTTAGGGATCTTGGGGTTTGCCGGTTCGCGGCGGCGAAGAAACATGGCGATGACGAAAGTCGCCGGTTGACTGCCCTTTCGCTGCAGCTGACGAATTGTAGCTCGGCTATCAATTTCTCCTAGGCCATCGGTTTGGCGGTCTCAATCTAAGCAAGCTACTGTGGACGCGCCGTAGACGTCGGCGGCTTCTCTACGTGAGCCGGCGCTCAGCGCGTCCGCGCCCGAGTCCGTCAGAGCAGCGAAGCGGTGAGATCATCCGCGAAGCTGCACGGTTCGCTCCCGCCTTCGACGGGAGTTGGCTGGCGCCAGTTGGATAACGTGCTCGACCGCGCTTGATGAACTTGTGACGCGGCTGGCGGCGTTGAGTCCCCGTCACAAAGCCGCAACCGACCTTCGGTAATCTTAAACACCAACCTTAAGCGCAAATACAAATCCGCGGTGCCGTCGCGGCAGCCGTTGGTTGCAGTATAAGCAAAAAGCTAATGCTCTTCGATTTACACCCAGCAAAAACTGCAATGCTTAATGCTCGAGAGCGACCGGCAAAATCTAGGTGGAGGGATGCCGATCGTTGCGCGCAACTAATGACGACACGCGTTCGAGTAACCCTACGGAACGCTCAGGTTCGCCGCGCCTCCTGGGACCCGTGGGGTTAGGCCGGCTCAGACTTGGCAGGAATAACCTCCTGCTTTTCTGGGCCGGCCACCAATTATCAAGCCCCACTTGCGGTAATCGCTCATCGGATGCCCGCCTTCCGAAAAAATGTTCCTTCCGCCCTTCACAGCTTTTACGGTAGATTCCTATCGCGGGCGCCCTGGCGTCAAAATAGGCAGTCGCCTCGCGCAGCTGTGCGGGGAATGTGCTGCGGGAAAATGCGACCGCCTTTAAGATGATGAAATTACAAGAGAATACACCATAGTACCGTCCGCCCGATGGCCAAAAAGAACGCCACCCGCACCGGTTGACTCATGGTTCGCGATTTGTAAATCTTCTAGGCAGGCCGGTTACAGTACGGAAATGTTTCTTCCGTTGTCGTTCTGAGGGATACGCTATGACAAGGTTGAGTTCTGCTGCTGTGGCGGCCGCGCTACTGCTAGCGGTGTCCGCCGTGCCGGCCAAAGTTAACGCGGCTACCGTAACCTGGATGGCCGACAACGGAATAACCGCGGGAAACATAACTCCACAAGTGATCACCGGCAGCGTGAGTAGCATCACGGCCCTTTCATATGCCAGCGACTGGGTTGAATTCGTAGTCAATCCGTCTTCGCTTAGCGCAGTGACGGTCGACGTGCTCGCTAATTTCGCGAACGGCCCAAGTTATCCGAATGAGTTCTACCAGTTGTTGTCCGGCTCAGTTAGCGGCGCAACTGTTGTGGGGCCCACGGCAGTCACAAATACTCCGAATTTTATCGGTCTCTCTACCGGTGTGCTTTACTTCCTCGAGTTGGCCTCCGGTGGTCCCTCCACAATTGACAATCTACAGACGGTTGGCACGTCGTCGTTGTCGATTCAGGTGCCAACTGGGGACAATGAGATCGGACCTGCGCCGCTACCGGGTGCACTAGCGTTGTTCGCGGGCGGGTTGGGCTTGCTCGGTTTTGCTGGTTTGCGCAGAAGCAGGAAGACTGGGCGCAGCTTAGCTTCCTAGTTAGGTTCGCTTAGGTTTTAGCTGCAAGCCTATCGAGTAGACGAGCGCGACAGATTAAAACAGCCTGATCGAATTATCGTGGGACCATATGTGCCTGGTTCCAACAGTAACCTTCTGTATTTTCCAGGAAACGTCGACCCTGCATGGAATAGTTGTCCCCGCGATCCGCAGCGACGCACTCAGCGTTCGTTCGATCGTAAGTCCCGAATATCCCCCAAGCGTGCGAACGGCAATAATCCTGGACCCAAGCTGCGGTTAGGCAGGCGTGATAGGCCTTAGTCTGCTCGGGCGTGAGGAGCACTCGAGCTTCCTGCGAGGAGGCCGGCGAACCTCCAGCCAGTAACAGACCGACAAGGAGCAATGTCGCTACCGGAATGACCCTCATATTCCTTCTCCCGATGGTCTGTACCCGGTGCTGAACGCCACCGAGCATCTGCCGCCTATCGTTGCGGTCTAGCTTCACAATATTATCGACTAAAGGGCCTGGAACGCAACTCGCGCCGTCACCGGCTCGAGGCGGCTCGCGCCTTGGATGATGAAACCCTTCAGCTGGCCTTCCGGCCGTTTGGGCGCTCGACGATCGACCCGACTGCGCCTGGCGTTTTTCGATACTACTCATCAGCGTGACGTCCTGTCTTTACCCACTCGAGCAGTCGACTCAGAACTTGTAATGCGCACCAAGCGAAACGAGGTTTTTGTTAAAGCTCGTCAGGGGCTGCTCTGATATGTAGCGGGTGTATTGATAATCGGCGCTTAAAGAAAGATCACTCTTTAGCTGATATCGAATCCCGGCGGATGCCAGCCATGAATTATCTACCTGCGGCATGTCGAGGTAGGAGATCCGCGTATCACTCACTACCGCGTAAACTGACGCCTGCTCTGAGAGCGTATAATTCGTCCTGTACGCAATTGAAGTAATCTGCGTCGATGAATTACTCGAAACATTCGCGGCACTGAGCGACAAACCGCCTATGCCACCGAGGCCGCTCAAGCCCTGCACGTTCGCAGTGATGTCAGAACGATTCCGCACCCTGTCTACAGAAACGCTCATGGTCCAAACGGCAGTAGGATAAAAGGAAAGGACCCCGCCATAAACATCGCCCCCCGCCGTTCCGCCGCCCTGATCGACGGCGGTTCCCTGTTGACCGTAGTAGATTGAGCCTTGGTACAGACCGATCTGTGCCGAGCCGATACCAGCCCGGGCAATGTAAGAGTTCGAGACCAAACCGATGGCCGGAATGATGTTGACATCATTCGCGTCGGCATAGGCGTAGAATATGGGACTGAACCAAAACCCAATGCCTCCGTTATAGCCTTCTTTGTAATAATCCTGGGTCGGGTTCAATTCGTATTGCGTGTCAATAAACGAGCTCCCCACCCTAAGAAACGCACGATTGAATTCTTTGTAGGCGTTAATCGTAGCCGTGTAGGTGTCGTTGGGATTGATGGTCGTTTGTTGGGTGGCAACGACACCTTCGGCGCCTTGAGGCGCCGGAGTTGCTGCCGAAGTGATTGGTGCGGGAATAGAATTTACAACGACAGAGGCACTTGTATTGTGCGTGTAATCTAGCTGCGTCGTGAAGGTGAGATCTCGTAGCGGCGCATATGTCTCGTAAACCCCGGCCTGTCGATTAAAGGTGTTTAGGCCATTCCACGAGGGATAGAGCGTGCTATCGAAGTTTCCATAGAGCTTGGTGTCAAAGAGCCCGGTGTCCATTTCGGCTTGCACAGCAGGATGATAATGGAACCCGGAACTCGCAAACTTTGTTGTTGGGCTCGACTGAATATTCGAATCGTAAAGCGTATATAGGTCCAAGGTCGGCGAAAGTATCCAGTCACCCATCGTGAGCATCCCCGCGCCTGATGCCAGTGGACGTTCGACAGGCGGATCGAGCGGTGGCTGCGAAGGCCCCCCTGAACCAACGGGCGCCTGTCCGGATGACACCTGTGCAAGCGCGGGATCGACATAGCCGAATAGACATGTGCTCAACACAACGCATACGGCGAGGCCGCGCAATCGAGCTGATGCCTTCCGCAACGTCGGCTGCCGAACGCCGCTCATCGCCTGTCACCTTGCCAGGTGCATCGATTGATGAATGTGCAGCCCGTTCAGTAGTAGCGTTCAGGAATGCGAATAAGATCGCCCGGCATGATCGTGACAGATGACAGCTGCGGGTACTCGTTCCACACCTGCTCGCCGGACCGCTGCAAGTAGACCTTCTCTCTGCTGCCGCGGTACGTCAGGCCGCCAGCTTCGGTCACGGCGGTCAGGATGTTGAGCCCTGGTCGGTACGGAAGCGAACCTGGCTTTACGACCTCGCCGAAGATGTAAACCGGTCGGTATTCGACGACCGCGACGGTCACTTTTGGTTCTTGGACGAATTTGCCGCTGGTATAGCGATCGCCAATTTCGCGCTGCAGCTCCGTCGTGGTGCGACCAACCGCCTTCACATCGCCGATCAATGGCAGATCGATCTCACCCGCGGGAGTGACGTCATGCACACCAGTAAGATTAGGCTCGTCATAGACCGTGACCGTCAGCCTATCGCCGACCTGAATGTGCGTCGCCGTCAAAGGCGGCGGCAACGGTTGCGGCTCGGCAACGACCGGTCCGAAGTCCCTGTAACACCCCGCAAGCAGGAGTCCGATTGTAAGAATCGCCCCCAACGAGAGGAATCTATTGATCATGGCACACATCCCCATTGCCTTCAGTTGTCCCGACACCGTTTGACGCCACGCCGCTCCGGAGAAAATATTCCTAGCGCCAAGTTGGCGCTAAGGCCCTCTCACCAGAGTCCTCCAGGAGGCATCGTAGAGCCCTTAGGGCGTCGATCCTGTGCCCGAACAGCAACTGTTAGGGAAAAAATGGTGGGTCGCATTTTGACGTCTGCAATGTCAGTTGAAGAGTGATGCGTAGGGCGCCGGCTGGACGCCGAGCAACAAGGCGCGGACCCCTCGTATCGCAGGGCGCTGCTCCCTTCCTTTGGCTCGCGACTCGGGGTTAAAGCTTAGCGGGACATGGTGGCTGACTACCTCTTTCCGACCGCCCTGGCAGCTATTCTTGACACTCGTCTTTACGGCCAGTACCGATGATCTGCGGCGCACGGCTTAATGACCGATCAGAGGTCATTCTTTGGGGGCATTGAAATGAAAATCGGGCGCGTTCTTACGCTCGCCGCCATTGGGCTAGCCGCCCCAATATCGGCTCAAGCGGCCAGTGTTTTGAATTTCAGCGTCACGGCGGACAACGCATTCCAAATCTATCTGTCGACCGACAATTCCCAGCTCGGGACGCTTGTCTATTCAAACTACGGCCTCCCAGCGTCTCAATGGGGGACGAGTTTTCAGTTTTCGGCCAATCTCACTGCTCCGGTTGAATACGTCCAGGTGATCGGGAGTAACTATACGCCCGCTAACGGCTTGTGGCCGGATCCCGGGACTCCTAATGGGACCGCGCCAAATCCGGATGCCTTCCTCGGACAACTCAGTATCAGCAGCGGCTACGTTTTTGCTGCCAATGGCACAACCTCGCTGTTGACCAACTCGAGCCCGGGCCAGTGGTATGGAGTTGATGTCACGGACAACATCAACTGGACTACACCTACGAACCCCGTGCAGAATTTTGGGCTCAATGGCGGAAATAATATCTGGGGGAACATCCTTGGTGGTCCAGTGCCGGGCATTTCCGCCAGCGCGTACTGGATCTGGAGCCTACCCGACAACACAGCTTACGCAGATTTGTCGACCGAGATCATCGCCGCGACTTCGGACGTCGGCGGCGCGCCTTTACCCGCCGCATTGCCGCTTTTCGCTACCGGTCTGGGCGCGATGGGTCTGATTGGCTGGCGCAGGAAGCGGAAGAACCCTGCTGCATCTGTGGCCGCCTGATCAAACGTCCGATCGGATTAAGCTTTGCGTCCGTCTGGGACAAGATTGATGGCCGTATGCTGGCTGACCAGCCGCTGCCCGAGCGCTCGGCTTTGCGCAAAGCGCAGGTGGTGGGAAATCCAGCCAGAGACTCGGAGACGTGGGGTCGTTTCAACTCGGCTGGAACAATGAGAGAACAAACGGTCTCCGAATGGCGAAAAACAGCCGTATTCATACCAAAAGCGGCACACCCGCATTGACACGTGGCTATTCAATATTTTAACTTATGCGTGCGCGGCTTACGGGGTTGTTTAAGAGGGTTACAATGTCTGCCCGACTTACAGTGGCACTCGCCGCCGCCGCGGTGCTTTGCGCGTCTTCTGCATTCGCAAACACGCTTGTGTATAACACGACCACACTGACCGGTACTTTGGGCACTTATCCCGGTGACCTGGTCGAGTCTTTCACCGTCAACGAAGCCGGCTTGAACGTCGTCGACTTGGCTGTGTTTGACAGCCAAGCGAATCCCACGGGCCGAACGCACGCTGGCATCACCACCAACCTCATGGTCGGACTTTTCAACGACACGACGAACACAGTGGCTATCGCTGCCGTCGACTTCAATGGCACCGCGTACAACGGAACTGGCGGCTCGTATTTCGTAACGAAGGCTGTGGCGCCATATACGCTGATCAACGGCGATACTTATTCAATCGAGGCCTGGGGATTTAACTCTACCGATGAGGATCTCTATAACGGTGGCACACCACAAGGAGCGGTCAAATTCAATTCGCTCGGTGGTGCATTGACCAACGTTTCTGGCGCCTCGTCTGCGGTTGGTAATACCGCGACCAACATTGACGGCAACAGCACTGGCGGGCTGATCAACGCTATTTCCGGTAATACCGGACCATACCCGGGGACGGGCGGGTATCCGAATCCTTGCTTTCAATCTACTAATTGCACAACGGATAATCCCATCCTCAGGTTCAATGGCACAGACGCGGACGCCGCGGGATCACTCGTGGTCTCGCCTCTTCCTGCCGCTTTTCCACTTTTCCTCGGCGGCCTTGGTGCGATGGGTATGCTTGGTCGGCGCCGGAAGCGGAAGAATCCTGCTACATCTTAGACGACGCCAGGGCGACCTGTGTGCCTTCGGCGGAGTCTTTCTTTTGGCTTGCTCGACGACCACCGGGCCGCCGAGAACCATTGACCTTCACCTGGTCTGTCGGGTTCGCGGTTGGATCGTTGTCCGGGTCAGCGGGTAAATTATCGGGGCCGGCTGGGAGCGGATGCGTTTCGCGCCAAAGCGTGCGCGCCACAGCCGTTGGATCAATGGCGGACTTTTGCCACCACGCTGCTTCATCGCCGGACAGGTGGACCTCGCGATGGTGACCTCGACACAATGGGACAACAAACTCATCGCTGACCTTGCGCCCAAGCGCTCGGCTTTGTGCGAAGCGCAGGTGATGGGGATCTGCGGGTTGACGACCACAAATTAGACAAGGCCGCTTGGCGACATATCTGACGTGGTCACGGTCTCGCACCCGGCGCGGCTCGGGCAAGGCCAGCACGCTTTTATCGATAACCTTCGATCGCGACATTTTCTTCGGCTCAGCGCGAGCGGGGCTTTGAGCTGTAATGGGCTGCGCAACTCCACCAGCCCTCTGAGACTCATCTTCGGCAGACGTCGCAATGCTCGTCAGTTTCGCTCGGAAGGCCTCTTCGATGCAGTGGGCATCAGCTGTGGTCAGTTTGTTCTTTTCAGGCAGCGATCGGTGCGCCCACAGCGCGGCGTCATCGCCGGATGCAAGCTCATTGATTTCGCCTAGAAGTCGATCGCGAAGCTGTGCCGATGCTTCAGGGCCGAGCGCCAGCTCACGCGGGACCGAGCGGGCCTTTGCAGTCGAGCGACCAGCCGCGGGGGAGGGCGCATGGAGCTGGCCGCCGTTGAGCGAGCCGTTTCCTTTGGGCCTCTCAGGTTCTGGTGATTGCTGCGGCGTCGCGAGGTCGGGGGCATCGAGATCATCTTCGCCGGCAATTCCGACCAACGTGAACAAGGCATAGCGCCGAGCATAGGTTAGCGCTGCTCCCATCCGGCGTGGGGTGGCAGTGTCGGCAACGGCGCAGACCGGCCAATCTGAGGCGATCCATTCCCCCGACGAATGGGCCAACACAGTCGTCAGGTTGACGACGCCGGCGGCCTGATCGATCGCTGTCGTCTGCACGGTTGCGATCTCGTGCTGACCCAAAGTCTTGCGCACAATGTCGAGGCCGCTCGACAACGAGGCATAGCGGAACGTCTGGTCACTCCCGCCTCGTCCCTCCGAACGGATGGTCGCCGTCAGGGATTTTTCCGGATTGACCAGTTCGGCCTGCGCCTTGGCCAGTGCCGCGGCCAGGCTGGCGATGGATGGGCTCGACCTATGCACGGCCGCCCTCCACGCTCATGAGATCAAAGCTCACCGCCCCCGACTTCGAGCGCTTGGCCCGGATGCCGTGTCCGATCGCCTCCTTGGCGTCCTCCGGCATCAAACCCTTCAGTTCCGCCTTGGCCTGTTCGTGTTCGAGATGCGCCGAGCGGGTTCGCGAGAAGGTAGCTGCAAACTCAGCCCAGGCATTCGACGTGCTCATATCGACAATGCGGATCGCCTCGATTCGGGGCTTGGGCGGTTCGACACCAAACAGCCGGGGCATCTCGCCGCTTTCGACGCAGCGCCAGAACTTGCGCTCCGCAGTGACGATCAGATGTTGGTAGAGCGGGTCGGCATGAGCCGTGATCTCCACCCATTTGCCACCCCCTGTAATCACCGAGAGCACCGCCGACCTTGCCGCCACCACCCACATATTGTGCTGCAGCTGCGGCATGTACTTCTCGGCAGCCGCTTCCTCTGAGAAGGACCACGGCAGCATGAACTTGGCTTCGAACACTGCCCCGCTGGCCTCCACCCGACCATCCAGCGTCGCCGCCATCCACCGCACTGCTGGATGCCGGACCCGGCGCTGGACGTCGACGATGACTTGCCCCGAATTCAGTTCGTACCAGTGCCGGTTCAGATCCTCGGTGACGGACCCCAGCTGGACGATGAGGTTGCCTGACAGGTCCTCCGGCTCGACCTCGCCGCGCTTCTCCCGCCACAGCCGCACCAGGGCGACCTCGTCATTGCCCATGATGGTCCGGACGTCGGAGCCGCCGATAAAGGAGCGGCGATCCTGCTGCCCCTTTTTCCACATGGTATTTTTCATGCTTTCCCTCCTGGTCAAAATGGCGTCTGCTGATGCGGTGTACTGTATATAACATATCATATGGTATAAACAATGCCGACGTCAAGAGGCCTCTCCACCATGTCGCCTAGACCCCTGACCAGCGCCCAGATCCGCGCCGCACGAGCTTTGATCCGATGGAGCGCCCTCGAGTTGGCCGAGCGGTCAGGCGTTGGCGTCACCACCATCCGTCGCGCCGAGCTCACCGCCAGCGAGACCAAGCTCACCCGCGTCAACGATCAGGCCATTCGGCGTGTGCTCGAGGCCGCAGGCGTGGAATTCATCGATGCCGGTAGTGGGGGCCCGGGGGTGCGTCTGCGCGACGTCCAGCCGAAGGACAGCTAGAGGGTAAAGGGCACGCTAGCGTCCCGACTGTGATCCCCTCTGCCGCAGTCGAGAGACGCGAGCCCGTGCTAAAGTCGGGCCAACAGCGAGCGAAAATTGGAAATAACGAGCCAGACCGGCCGACTTAAAAGCGAATACAGATGAATGATCGGCAGCCGCTCAACCGCGCCAAGATCGAGGAGGCCTTTCGCATCATCGGCCAGTATTTACTTGATCGAAAAACGCTCGGTGAAATAGCTATCTATGGCGGCAGCGCAATTCTGTTCCAATTCGATTGGCGAAAAACCTCGCTGGACGTTGATGCCAGAGTGACCAGTGAGCGCAATCACGGTACTGTTATCGACGCCGTGCACGAAGCCGCTAAACAACTTCATCTGCCGCGTTCGTGGCTCGACGAAAGCGTTACAATCTATGCACGGCGCGGAGAAGTCGATGTCGATCGAATTCTGGTAGGACTCTATCCTTCGTCAGAACGTTTCGGACTTAGGGTCACAGCCGCAAAGCCGGAGTATATTCTAGCGATGAAACTCAAGGCTCTGGACCGCGTCACGACTGATGACCGCGATTTTCAGGACGCAGTTGGTCTCGGTATTGAATGTGGGATAACTACTATTGATCAAATGCGCCATGTATATCGGAAGTTCTTCGGCAGTGAAGAATTGCCAACTACGGCCCAACTCCGACTATCGGCGCTTATAGAAGCAATTCGAGCAAGACTTCGATGACCAGTCAACGACTGCAGCGCCCTCAGACGCTCGCCGAAGTAGCAGAAATTGCTCGGCAGAATTCGTCGGAATTTTCCATGGCGCTCGATGAGTTCGTCGATGAGTTCTATTTGGATCACCCCGACAAGGCGGCTCAACAACGGCGCCTTGATGTAGTCCCGCCTTCAGTCGCCAATCCTTTGATTGATGCTTGGATCGGCGCTGCCGGTGAGCATCTCGCCCAGCGCTGGGGACTGAGGGTGCCGAACTGGACCCAACGGGACTTTCATTTCGCCTTGCAGGAGCCGGTTTTTCTTCCGCCTGAAGTTGCGCTTCGGGGGATCGTTATCGTCGAAAGTCCGCCGGCATTCAGGTCACGACTGATATTCACCCGCGCTGAGCCATTGGCGAGAGCAAGATTTCCGAGCAACGTTCCGCGGGCCAAGGTGCCTCTTGAATGGCCGCCGCCTGAAGCCGAAACAGAACCCGAAGGCTCCGGCCAGACTCCCGCCGTACACCGACAGTAATCTCGCGCAGTAATCTCTATTCACGAATAGACCGCGATATCTGTGCAAGGTGCTCCGCGTTAGCTACAGCAGACTCTGCGCACGCACGCTGCGGAGAATGGTACGATGTGCGAGAGGCAGGCCCTCGCCGGATAGGGTTTCGGCAAAACGAAGCCAACCGGAACAGGACTGCTGCAAGTTTTGGCGTAACGAAGCCAGCAGCAGAGGGGTTACAGCAAGATTTGGCAGAACGAAGCCAAACGGGGAAGGGAGGCGCCCCTGGATTCGGCAGAACGAAGCCAAGCCGAGGAGAGGGCGCCCCAGGATTCGGCAGAACGAAGCCAAGGGGGAGGAGCTTCATCGATTTGGCAGAACGAAGCCAAGTGGGAGGAGCGCTGCTTCGACCTGGCAGAACGAAGCCAAGGGGGAAGGGGGGCCGCACCGAACTGGCAGAACGAAGCCAAGGGGGAGGAGCAGCATCGATCTGGTGCTTGGTCGGCGCAGGAAGCGAAACAACGCTGCAATCGCGACCGCCTGATCAAAACGATCAATCGGATTTCGGAGAGGCAGCCGCGAGGCGGTCCTTTTTCGTGAGGCCGCGCCACGGCGCTCCGATTGCGGGCGGCGTACCGTATCCGCCGTTCATCAAATGTTCTGAATTGTCGATCTGTTCCTATAGCCGTTGGGGGTACTGGCCCCTTTCCATCCCCTCTGGTCCCATTTGAATCTGGGGGCTGGCCCCTTTTGAACCGCGACGTGCATTGACAATGGCTGCAACCCAATTGACAATTAACGGCGCGGCGCTCGGCTAAGGGGTGGGGTTGTGAAAACGAAATTATTGGGCTTAGTCGCGGGCGTGGCGCTGTTCGCCTCCGCGCCCGTCGCCTGGAGCGCAACTCTTACGACAACTCCCCGCGTTGACTTTTTCGAAGGCGACGTCACGTTCAGCGATAGCGCGCTCCTTATAGGA
>Ga0210398_10003876_pt1 | contig 14193 bp, 8 predicted proteins | sample IncBWC4OmetaG_FD_161047 | JGI IMG/M metagenome (GOLD analysis project Ga0210398, IMG submission 161047) | Forest soil microbial communities from Barre Woods Harvard Forest LTER site, Petersham, Massachusetts, United States - Inc-BW-C-4-O | ecosystem: Environmental > Terrestrial > Soil >...
CCTTGCGCGCTTGTTCGAAAATCCCCTGCGAATGAATACCTGAGCCCGAAGCTGCGCGATCCCGCTAATTTCGCGGCGTAAAGATGTCATCCAGCCGCGCCGGCACGCTCGCGTCACGCTCCAAGCGCGGGTAGCGGAGACCATCGTGATAGTCGACGCGGACGGTGCGGTAGCGGTCGCCATTTCGAATAAGAAGCTCGATGGGGTCGCGCGCGCTTTTGGCGGCCTTGACGGCGTCCTTCAAGCGGTCAGCGTCGTAAGCGGTTCCGTTCACCGCCACGATTTGGCTGCCCACCGTGAGGCCCTGCTGGAACGCGGGACCATTCCATAGGACTTCGGTTAGTCTTCCTTCCGCGGCCACCACGAAGCCCACCGAGTACGTCAGGTCGGTGACCTTGCGGCGAGTTTCAGAGGCCTTGAAGTAGTCGGTGGGCGCGTCCGAATAGACGAGCTTGTAGCCGCCGCGCGCGATGCCGTCGAGCGGCGCGCCGGACCCATGATCGTCGAGGCGCGCGCGCAGAAAGGCGCCCCAATCGTACGGCTGGACGCTGTTGAGCGCCTTGACCACATCGTCGAAGGTGTAGGTGTCCACAACGTAGCTGCCGTCATTCACGCCGAAAAAGGAGCGGGCGAAATCGTCGAGGGATTTGTCGCCGCCGGATTTTGCGCGGATCAGCGTGTCGGCGTCGAGCCACACCAGCAGGCCCTCGTTGTAGTAGTCCTCGCTGCGCTCCCAGCTGAGCCAGGGCATGGGGCGGCGCTGCGCGGCGATGGGGTCATTGGTGGTGTCCTGCAGCGTGCGCCAGTCGCGCCCCATACGATGATCGTAGACGGCGGCGATCGCGGCGATGGCGTCGAGGGCTTGCTGTTTGGTGAGCAGCCCGGCGCGCGCTTCGAGAACATAGCCCCAGTATTGCGTCTGGCCTTCGTAGACGTAGAGCAGGCTGTCGCGCATCGGAACGTTGAAGTTGGGCGTCCACAGGTCGGCAGGCCGGCGGAATTTTCCATTCCAGGAGTGCGTGTATTCGTGCGGGAGCAGGTTGCGCGTGTCGGCGTTCTTGTCCCACTCGGTGAAGAAGGTAGGTACCGTGCCGTCTTCGCTCGATTGGTGATGCTCGAGGCCGATGCCGCCGAGCTTATCGCTCAAAGAAAACAGGAAATCGTAATGGTCGTAGTGGTGCGAGCCGTAGAGCTTATACGCCTGGCGGACCAGCGCGCGATGCGCCTCAATCTGCTCGGGAGTGGCTTCGAGCAGGGCGGCGCGGTCGGCGACCACATCGAGGCGGACCGGAACGGCGCCGCCGGGATCGAGGTCGAAGCGCTTGAAGTAACGGCCCGCAACCATGGGCGAATCGACGAGCGTATCGAATGAAACGGTCTTAAATGTGGTGACGCCCCCATCCGTGGATGCGCTCTCGAGCGCGGTCGCGAACTGCCATCCTTCCGGCACGCGGACGCTGGCGGTGAACGGGATTTGCCGGGCGAAATAGCCCGACGGGTAGAGCGCCAGGGCGATCCACTCCAGGCTGAGCATGTCAGGCGTCATCAGCACGCGGCCCTGGTTGGGTTCGACCGGGGAGAGGAACTGGAAGCCGATGTCGAGCGAAGTGACTCCCGTGGGAACACTTACGTGGAAGGCGAAGACATCCACGGGATCGCGGGTCCAGTCGATGCCGGCGCCGTTGCCGCTCGCGCGAATGGCCAGGCCGGCGACCTTGTCGACGCGCCCCGTTGGCCCGTGATTGCCCGGCTGCCACTGCGGGTAGAGCAACGTGACCGGCTCGCCGCCCCGCACCGGAATCGTTTCATGCACGGTGAAGATGCGGTGCTCGACGTCTGTGGCGTCGACGGACAGGCGAATCGTTCCGGGATACGGAACATCCCTGGGCGCGGCGATCGGCGGCGGCATGGGCGCCGGCTGCGGTCCGGCCGACTGCGCCAGTGGCATAGGCTTCAGCCTGTGCGCTGTCGACCTCGCAAGGGCAAAACCCCACAGGCTGAAGCCTGCGCCACGGGGAGCGGAGCATGTCCAGGCCAGGGGAGGGAAGAAGACAAACAAACTGAGTGCGGTTCGGAGTAATTTGCGGAAAGGCATGCCGCGCTCCTCGGTGGCGGTGGAGTATCTCTATGGACAGAGAGGATGGTACACCGATTGTTATCGGCCGGATGAGCCATCATTTCGACGAAATGCCAAGTTCCTTGCGCAGCAAAGCTGCGCCGCCGGCAATCGCGCGAAGCTTGCCATACGCTACGTTTCGCGGCATCGGCGCCATGCCGCAGTTTGTGCTCGCGAGCAAGCGCTCGACGGGGACATACTTCATTGCGTCGCGCAGCACTGCCGCCACTTCCTCCGGCGTCTCGACATTATTTGCGGCTACGTCAATCACGCCGACGTGTACGTCCTTCCCCTTCAGCAGACCCATGAGCGACATGGGAACGCGTGAGTGCATGCACTCCAGAGAGACTTGATCGATTTTGCTGGCTGCGAGATGCGGAAACGTTTTCTCGTACTGGCGCCACTCGCCTCCGAGCGATTCCTTCCAGTCCATATTGGCCTTGATGCCGTACCCATAGCAGATGTGCACGGCCGTTTTGCACTTCAGCCCCTGTGCGGCACGCTCCAGCGCCGCGATTCCCCATTGCAGAACGTCGTCGAGATACACATTGAACGCTGGCTCATCGAACTGAATCGTGTGAACCCCGCAGCGCTCGAGCTCCAGCGCTTCTTCGTTTAGCGCCTCGGCAAGCGCCTGGGCCATTTTCACGCGGTCGCCGTAGTATTCATCCGCCACGGTGTCCGCGATGGTCATCGGCCCCGGCAGCGTGAATTTAAATTTGCGCGGCGTGTGCTGCACGGCAAAGGCGACACCGTCTTTGTGCACCGGCCGCATCCGCCGGATGGGTCCGGTCACGGTGGGGCATTCCGCCTGGTAGCGGTCGGCGCGAATCCGGATCACACGGCGCTTGTTGAAGTCGATGCCCGAAAGATTGGCGAGGAATCCGTGGACGAAGTGCTGCCGCGTTTGTTCTCCGTCGGTGATGATGTCGATCCCTGCGGCCTCCTGCTCTTTCATTGCCACCAGGACGGCATCGCGCTGGCCCTCTTCGAGGGCCGCGCCCTCGAGCGACCACGGCGCCCACAGAACGCCGGGCTTGGCGAGCCAGGACGGTTTCGGCAGGCTGCCAACAATCGTTGTTTCGAGCATGGAACTCCCCCGAGACGAGTTGCCCCTTTGTGAGTTGCCGTAATTGTATGGCTACTTCTGAGGCGGACGCGATTCCGGCGGAACCATTCCGGCCACGCGGTAGTAAACGGTTAGCTGGCCGTAGATTTCGCCGGAATGCTCATCCATGCCGTGAGCCAGATCGATGAGGCGAATCCTGCTTTTCCCGGCCTGGTTGGGATTGTCCTGAGCGAAGGGATCGACAACGGCTTCGGTGATGCCCGTGTCTCCCTTCGCCTTGATGGCGGCCGCGCCGTCGGCGAAGGATTTTTTGATGTAGGCGACGATCGCAGCCTTATCTTTGAATTGGGAGCGCGGCGGATCGTCGTCTGCGGGCGGTTTCTGCCCCATCGCCGGATTGGTGAAGAAATAATTGGTCGCGGCGGCATGAATCAAGCGCTGGGCGAAGCTCCCCGTAGTCGGGGCAGCCTTGAAGTCATACTTAGCTTCCGGAAAATCCTCGGCCATAGCGATGAGTTTGCGGCCGATTTCGTTCCACTCTTTGAGCAATGCCGCAGAAGGGCCGGGAATGGGTTTGGCAGCCGCCGGCTTATTCGAGGATTCCTGCGCACGCGTGCGCGGCGGCGCGAACAAGCCGGCAACGAAAAGCAACGCAACCAGAAGGGTGAATTTTTTCACTGGAGTCTCCCTCTCGCGGGTTTGAACGAGCGGATCATACCGTAACCATGGGAAGCGGAAAACAACAGTTTCTATTTTCCCTTTTAAGGCCTATGCATCGTCTCTTGATAAAATCTCACATTAGATATAATCTAAGCCTCTCGTATGAACGCCGAAGCAATTAAACGGTCCCTGGAGCGTGGCGGGTTGCGCTGCACGCCGCAGCGCCACGCCGTGATGGCATTCCTGATGGAGCACACGGGGCATCCCACGGCTGCGGAAATCTTCAAAGCTGTGAATAGCGCGGATCCGCGCTCTTCCAGGGCCACGACGTATAACAATCTACGGGATTTGGTGGCGGCGGGTTTGGTGCGTGAAGTGGCTGCGGAGGGCCGCGCCGCGCGATTCGACGCCAAGGGCATGCGGCACCACCACTTCATTTGCGACCGCTGCGGCAATGTGGAGGATCTGAAGTGGTACGACGTCCGCAGGCCAGCCCAAGGCTCTCTCGGGAAGCGGGTTGTCCGCGAATACGAACTCATTTTCCGCGGGCTCTGCACGAAGTGCGCCCCGCGGCGCGCTTCCCGTTGAATTTTGCACTAATTCGACCATCTAGGAGAGAAACATGGCAACCGAAGCGAAGTGCCCGGTCGTACACGGGACCACGAATGTTGGAATGAGGTCGAACAGCGACTGGTGGCCGAACCAGCTGAACCTCAGGATTCTCCGCCAGAACTCGCCGCAGTCCGATCCGATGGGCGAGGCCTTCAACTACGCCGAGGAGTTCAAAAAGCTCGACTTCAAAGCGCTGAAGCAAGACCTGAACGCGCTGATGACGGACAGTCAAGACTGGTGGCCGGCGGATTTTGGCCACTACGGGGGGCTCTTCATTCGCATGGCGTGGCACAGCGCGGGCACGTACCGCATCGGCGACGGACGCGGCGGCGCCGGCTCCGGCCAGCAGCGCTTCGCGCCGCTCAACTCCTGGCCGGACAACGTGAACCTCGACAAGGCGCGCCGGCTGCTTTGGCCGATCAAGCGAAAATACGGCCGGCAAATCTCCTGGGCCGATCTGATGGTCCTCACCGGCAACGTCGCCCTCGAGTCGATGGGCTTCCAGACGTTCGGTTTTGGCGGCGGGCGCCCTGATGTGTGGGAGCCGGACGAAGCCGTGTACTGGGGCAACGAGGACACCTGGCTCGGCGACAAGCGCTACACGGGCGACCGCGAGCTCGAGAATCCGCTCGCTGCCGTGCAGATGGGCCTCATCTACGTGAATCCGGAAGGACCCAACGGCAAGCCGGATCCTCTCGCGGCGGCCAAGGATATTCGCGAAACATTCCGCCGCATGGCCATGAACGACGAGGAAACGGTGGCCCTGATTGCCGGCGGTCACAGCTTTGGCAAAACCCACGGCGCCGGTGATCCGAAGCTCGTTGGCGCCGTGCCCGAGGCGGCGCTCATTGAGGAGATGGGCCTCGGCTGGAAGAGCAGTCATGGCACAGGCTTAGGCAAAGACGCGATTAGCGGCGGACCGGAAGTCACGTGGTCGCAGACGCCGACGAAGTGGAGCAACTACTACTTCGAGAACTTGTTCGGCTGCGAATGGGAACTGACCAAGAGCCCGGCCGGTGCCTATCAGTTTCAAGCGAAAAACGGCGCCAAGCCCGTTCCCGATGCCTTCGACTCGTCGAAGCGCCACGCGCCAACGATGCTGGTCACGGACCTCTCTTTGCGGGTCGATCCGGCCTACGAGAAGATCTCCCGGCGCTTCTACGAGCATCCGGATGAGTTTGCAGACGCGTTCGCCCGTGCGTGGTTCAAGCTCACGCACCGCGACATGGGCCCTCGTGTGCGCTATCTCGGCCCGGAGATCCCGGCGGAGGAGTTGATCTGGCAAGACCCCGTCCCGGCCGTCGATCATCCGCTAATCGGGGAACAGGACATCGCAGCTTTGAAGGCGAAGATCCTCGCGTCCGGGCTGTCCGTTTCCCAGTTGGTCTCGGCGGCTTGGGCGTCGGCTTCGACGTTCCGCGGCTCGGATAAGCGCGGCGGAGCGAACGGCGCGCGCATCGCTCTCGAACCCCAGAAGAACTGGGAGGCCAACCAGCCGGCGCAGCTCTCGAAGGTGCTCGAGAAACTCGCGGCGATCCAAAAAGAGTTCAACGCCTCGCAGTCCGGCGGGAAGAAGGTTTCGCTTGCCGACCTGATCGTTCTCGCCGGCTGCGCGGCGGTCGAGAAAGCCGCGAAGGCCGGCGGACACGACGTAACGGTCCCCTTCACGCCGGGGCGCACGGACGCGTCGCAGGAGCAGACCGATGTGGAGTCCTTCGCCTATCTTGAGCCGGTCGCCGACGGATTCCGCAACTACCAGAAGGCCAAGTTCAGCGTATCGCCGGAGGAGTTGCTGATCGATAGGGCGCAACTGTTGACGCTCACAGCGCCCGAGATGACGGTTCTCATCGGCGGCCTGCGCGCCCTGAATGGCAACGTCGGGCAGTCCAAACACGGCGTCTTCACCGACCGGCCGGAGACGCTGAGCAACGATTTCTTCGTCAACTTGCTGGACATGAGAACGAAGTGGCAGCCCTCCTCCACATCGGAAGGCGTGTATGAGGGGCGCGACCGCGCCACGGAGAAAATCAAGTGGACCGCCACGCGTGTTGACCTGCTCTTCGGTTCGAACTCCGAACTGCGCGCCCTCGCGGAAGTTTATGGCTGCGACGACTCGAAAGAGGCGTTTGTGAAGGACTTCGCGGCTGCGTGGACCAAGGTGATGAACCTGGGCCGCTTCGACCTGGCCTGATCTCGCCGGAGAAGACCGCCCCGGCCTGGGGATGCACCGGGGCTCATCTAGAAAAATGCTCCGAAATAATAGGGGAAACCCTGTATTTGCACGCACCTTCAGGAAACCTATGATTCCGCACTCCGGTTGTAGTCTGTCGGCGTAGGCGCCGAGGCCAGCGTTCTTGGAACGGGCCAGGCGCGGTGTGCGATTGCGCCGCGTGTTCCACTTCCGCAGGACCACGAAAGGTGTGAGGTAAGAATCGATGCCTGTTCGCATCGTCATCGCAGACGACCATGAGGCCGCAAGACGCGGGATTCGATCCCTCATCACGCATCGGAGCGACTGGCTGGTTTGCGGTGAAGCGGCGGATGGGTCGGAAGCCGCTGAATTGGCGCGCCGGCTCCGTCCGGACGTAATCCTCATGGACATGTCGATGCCCCATATGAACGGTGTGGAGGCCACTCGCCTCATTCGGCAAGAAGTGCCCGAGTCCAGCGTAATCATCGTCAGCCAGAACGATCCGGTGGTTGTGGGCCAACAAGCCCGGGAGATCGGCGCAGCAGCTTGGGTTGACAAGAGCAATCTGGCGGCGGACTTAGTACAGACGATTCAGGGTACCATTGACAGCCGCGATCGTGAACATGCCGGTGGAACCAACTCGCCGCCTCGTGACTTTTTCAAAGGCGGCGGTGAAATGGGCGAGCGCATCCGTTCGTTCGATTGGTCGAAGACCAGCCTCGGTCCAATCAATGGCTGGCCCGAATCGCTGAAGACCACCGTCCGCATCTGTATTGGGTCGCGCAACCCCATTGTCGTTTGGTGGGGAAGATCGGCCCTGTCGCAGTTTTACAATGATGCTTACATTCCTTTTTTGGGCAGCAAAAAACATCCTGTCTTTCTGGGCCAGTCGGGACGGGAGTGCTGGAGCGAAATCTGGGAAACAGTGGGCCCCATGTTGGAGCACGTTTTCACGACCGGCGACGCTACTTGGTCCGAAGATCTGCTGTTAGTTCTGAACCGCAACTTGCCTCGCGAGGAAGGTTATTTCACGTTTTCCTACAGCCCCATTTGGAATGACGCCGGCACAGTCGAAGGTATTTTTTGCGCATGCTACGAAACTACGGCCAGGGTCATTGGCGACCGGCGGCTGCGGACGCTTCGTGACTTGGGTCGAACCGTCTCGACGCCAAAAGCCGCGGAAGAAGCGTGCCAATCCGCTGCGAAAATTCTCGCGGGCAATCCTACGGACATCCCATTTGCCCTTGTGTACCTGCTCGATGATGACGCGAAGCAGGCGCGCCTTGTCGCAATGACTGGATTTGCGGGAGAAAGTGACGCCACTCCGCAAGTGATCGATCTGACTTCGTCGGCAGGCTCTTCCGCCTGGCCGTTGAAGCAAGTTTTCGATAGCGGGTCGTCCGAGGTCGTAAGCGATCTGTCGAAGCGTTTCGAACGCCTGCCGGGAGGCGCATGGCCGGAATCTCCGGAAAGCGCCCTGGTGGTGCCGATCGCTTCTGCCGGGCAGACCCATGCCGTGGGCTTTCTGGTAGCGGGTCTCAGCCCGAGGCGGATGGTAGACGCCGACTATCTCAGCTTTTTCGATCTGATTGCCGGCCACGTTTCCAGGTCGGTCGCCAATGCGCGCGCGTATGACGAGGAACGCAAACGCGCCGAAGCGCTGGCCGAGATTGATCGCGCGAAAACCCTCTTCTTCAGCAATGTGAGCCACGAATTCAGGACGCCGCTGACCCTCATGCTGGGGCCGCTCGAGGACGCGCTGTCCGGGCGCGACGATTTGGCTCCGGATCAGCGCGAACGGTTGGAGGTGGCGCATCGCAACTCTTTGCGCCTGCTCAAGCTCGTTAACACGTTGCTGGACTTCTCACGCATCGAGGCCGGGCGGATGGAGGCCAACTACCAGCCAACCGACCTGGCTGCCTTCACGGCCGACCTTGCCAGCGTCTTTCGTTCGGCGGTCGAGCGTGCCGGCCTTCAGCTCATCATTCAGTGCCCGCAAATTTCAGAGCCCGTCTACGTCGACCGGGAAATGTGGGAGAAGATCGTCTTCAACCTGATGTCGAATGCGTTCAAGTTCACATTCGCCGGGGAGATCGAAGTTGCATTGCGCGAAGTGAGTGGGGCCGTCGAACTCGCTGTAAGGGATACGGGCACGGGTATTCCACCGAACGATCTGCCGCACCTCTTCGAGCGTTTTTACCGCGTGAAGGGCGCCCACGGAAGAACTTTTGAGGGGAGCGGCATTGGCCTGGCGCTTGTGCAGGGGCTCGCAAAGCTGCATGGCGGAACCGTGCGCGTGGAAAGCGAAATCAACCGGGGAAGCACCTTCACGGTTACCGTCCCGCTAGGCAGAGACCACCTGTCGGCTGACCGCATCAGCGCAGAACGTACGCTCGCCTCCACAGGTGTGAAGGGGGAGGCGTATGTACAGGAGGCGCTGCGCTGGCTGCCGGATTCGCAAGGCAGCGCCGATGAGGTTCCGGTCGCGCCGCTCCTTTCGGAGGCCAGGCCGCTCCCGCTCCCCGGTGCGAACAGCCCGAGGCTCGCGCGCATTCTGCTTGCGGATGACAATGCGGACATGCGCGATTACGTGCGACGGCTTTTGCGGGAACGATATGAGGTGATCGCCGTGCCGGACGGTCAATCCGCGTTGGAGAGCGCAAGCCGGCAGAATCCGGATTTGGTGCTTGCCGATGTAATGATGCCTGGAATGGATGGTTTTGAGCTGCTGAAATCCTTGCGCGCCCATGACAAGCTCAACACGATTCCCGTAATTCTGGTATCCGCCCGGGCCGGCGAAGAGTCGCGGATTGAGGGACTACGCGCCGGCGCCGACGATTACCTGGTCAAGCCGTTCTCCGCGCGGGAACTGTTGGCGCGCATCGAGTCGCAGCTCTCCTTGGCCGGCCTGCGCCGTCACGCTGCTGAGCTGGAGCGCCAGCTCCGGGAAAAAGCCGAGCTGGAGCGCCGCGCCGTTCGTGAAAGCGAAGAGCGTTTCCGCGCGCTGGTAAACGCCAGCTCCTACGTCGTCTACCGCATGAGTCCCGATTGGAGCGAGATGCGCCAGCTTGACGGCAAGGGCTTTATGTCCGATACGCCCAAGCCCAGAAGAGACTGGTTGGACGAGTATATCCACCCCGAGGATCAACCGCTCGTGTTGAAAACGATCCGGGAGGCGCTGCGCGCCAAAAGCATGTTCGAGCTCGAGCATCGCGTCCGCCGGACGGACGGAACGCTCGGTTGGGCCTATTCGCGTGCGGTTCCCCTGATGAACGACAACGGCGAAATCTTCGAATGGTTCGGCGCCGCGAGCGATGTGACGGCCCGCAAGGAAACCGAGCAGAACTATCGAAAGCTCGCCGAAACGCTCGACGCCGAAGTGCGCGTCCGCACCCGAGAGCTGGAGGAACGCAACGCGGAAATTGTAAGGCAGTCGGACCACGTCCGCGAGCTCTCCTGGCAACTGCTGCAGACCCAGGACGAGGAACGCAGGCACATTGCGCGGGAGCTGCACGATAGCGCCGGGCAGACTCTTTCCCTGCTGGCAATGAATCTTGGCAGTCTGGCCCACAATCCGAACGGACAGCCGCCGGAATTCAAGCAAGCGATGGATGAGGCGAACGAGCTGGTGCAGCAGTTGACGAAGGAGATTCGAACTACGTCGTATCTGCTGCACCCTCCACTGCTCGATGAGAATGGGCTGCCGGCGGCGCTTTCGTGGTACATCGGCGGCTTGAGGGATCGCAGCGGCCTCGATGTCAGCTTCCAGATATCTCAGGAATTCGGGAGGCTTCCGCGGGAGATGGAGCTGGTTGTCTTCCGGCTGGTCCAGGAGTGCCTCACCAACATTCATCGCCACTCCGGCAGCAAGACCGCCGTCGTGCAAGTTCGTCGAGAGCCGGAAGGAGTGCTTGTGGAAGTGCGCGATCAGGGCCGGGGCATTTCCGCTGAAAAACTGGCTACGATTCAAACCAAGAGCTCCGGCGTGGGCATCCGAGCAATGCGTGAGCGCCTGAGGCAATTCGGCGGCGAGATGAGCATCGCTTCGACCAATCTCGGCACAACCGTGCACGTGCGCATCCCAATTTCTAAAAAAGCAGCGCGATCCGGGGCAATCTGAATCCCGCGGGAGCGAACCGCCGCTGCGCTCTTGCGGTTCGGAATCCCAGGCGCGCCTCATCCAAACAGATGTAAAATGGCTCCATCACTACGGCGGGGCTGTAGCTCAGATGGATAGAGCGGAGGTTTCCTAAACCTTAGGTCGGGGGTTCGACTCCCTCCAGCCCCACCAGCTTTCTCTTTTGGTTTCAGTCACATCCGGTGCCAATGCCACACTATTCTGCGGGCCCTGCTCGACTGTAGCCTTTTCAGGACCTTGCCCATACTTCAATGTGTTCGAAATTGAACAGCCGGATCTCCCCAGTCCGGACTATTTTAAAGTCCGCCCGGTCAGCGCTTTGACAGGAGGGCTCATGGATACCGATTATGATCTCTTCGAAGTACTTTTCGATCGCTCGGTAAAATGGCGCTCGTGTGTTCGAGACAAGCAACGCGCCCTTGACATGCTGAAAGTAGTGGGCAGCCGAACCTTCAACCAATGCTTCGCAATCAACCTCCGGACGCAGGAAATCATCGGTCGCGTGAATAGCGGAAATATCGCTGCACAACCCATCGTGGAAGATCAGAGGGCTACCGCACGGTAATTCTTTAAGGGCCGCAGCCCACAGCCCATTTATCGCATTTCGACAGCGTGAGTAACCTGCCAGGCGGAAAGTTTGAGCATGCATGAAGTACAACGAGAAAGGAGAATTACCGTGGCACGCAAAATTATCTACATTGTGAGCGGACTGATTGTGCTGCTCCTCTTGGTAGCCGCACTGCTGCCCTTCATTGTCGACGCGAACAAATTTAAGCCGCAGGCGGAGGCGGCTGCTGAAAGCGCTCTCGGCCGCAAGGTTGCGATCGGCAACCTCCGCCTGGCGCTATTCTCGGGTGGCGTGTCAATCGAAGACATCGCCATCTCGGAAGACCCAAAGTTTGGTACCGGCTCTTTCTTGAACGCGAAATCCGTCGCCGTGGGCGTGGAGATGATGCCGCTGATTTTCTCGCGACAGCTTCACGTCACCACGGTCACCATCGATCAGCCCGACGTTACCCTGCTGCGCGCATCCTCCGGCGGGTGGAACTTTTCGACCCTGGGTGCAAAAGGCGCTGCCTCGCCTGCAGGTTCTCCTTCCAGCTCGGCAGCAAACATGTCCGTAAAGAAGATCGAAATCAAAAACGGGAAGCTTACGGTGGGTCAGGCGGGCTCAAACGCCAAGCAGCATGAGTATGATCAGGTGAACCTCACCGCGTCTGATCTTTCTTATGCATCTCAGTTCCCTTTTCAGTTCGCCGCGGCGACACCGGGTAACGGCAACATCAAGTTGACCGGGAAAGCCGGGCCGCTGAACCAAACCGACGCGGCGGAGACCCCCGTGGCAGCCAGCCTGGAGATCCGTGGCCTCGATTTGACATCGACAGGGTTCGTGGATCCCTCCTCGGGAATAGCGGGAGTGTTGGACTTTGTGGGCACCCTCTCCTCCGACGGCCAGCAGATGAACTCGAAAGGAAAAATCACTGCAAGCAAGCTGAAGCTCGTTCCGGGCGGCTCGACAGCCGGCCAACCCGTGCAAGTCGACTACGACACGAATTACGGGCTCAAAGCTCGGACCGGCTCCCTGACGCAAGGAGACATTCACATCGGCAAGGCTGTCGCGCGCCTGACGGGGACGTTCAACAACACTGGCGCGACGCCATCAGTCGCCATGAAGCTAACCGGAGCCGATATGCCGGCTTCCGATCTGGAATCCGTGTTGCCGGCGGTGGGAGCGGGGCTGCCTTCGGGTACTTCCCTCAAAGAGGGCACGATGAGCGTGGACTTGGCGATCAACGGACTGGTGGACAAACTCGTAACCACAGGGTTGGTTAGGCTCTCGAACGGGAAGCTCACGGGATTTGATCTGGGTGCGAAGATGGGCGCGCTGTCGTCATTTGCCGGCATCCCGAAGGGATCGGACACGGTGATCGAAACGTTCAGCTCCGACGTGCACGTCGCTCCTGAGGGGATTCGCACGGAAAATCTGAACTTAGTGGTGCCCGCCATCGGAAGCATGACAGGCAGCGGCACGATCACGGCGAACCAAGCGCTGAATTTTCAAATGGTAGCGCACCTCAGCGCTTCGAACGGCGCGATGGGCAAAGTCGTTAGCTTTGCTCCAACCGGTGGAGGCCAGAAAGGCAGCGGAGGCGGCATTCCTTTCAAGATTCTGGGCACTACGTCGAAGCCGGAGTTCGTGCCTGATGTCGGCGCAATGGCTGGCGGTTTTGCAAAAGGCGCAATCGGTAGCGTGCCGGCGAGTGGACAAGACATCCAGAAACAAGTCGGTAGCCTCTTCGGCAAGAAGTAGTGGTAACAAGACTGGCTCTGCGACGCTAATTTTCAACACCAAAATCGTGCGGGGAAAGCCCTGCGCGCGCAGCTGTCCGAATGGGTCGAAGTTCTAAGAAGATCGACAAGAGGAAGATTCAGATTTTGGCATTCGCCAACAACCATTACGCCGGGTACGGCCTGGCACAATTGAGCAGTTCAGCGAACTGCGGCGGCGAGTTGGGACGGAGAGCGGAAACGCAATCGAGCGGCGGGCCAAGGTCCACTGTTCCAATGAAGGCTCATGGTGCTGTCTTGATCGCTGCTTTTTTCGTGGTTTCTCTCCCGATCCATGCCGGGGGATCGCTCGCAGGAAATGACTCCAACGATGCCTCTTCGACATCATCGACTTCCTGACCCGGGTTCTGCTGGATCGGCGGGGGTTCCTCTTCTCGTTGCAGTTTCCTCATTTGCTCATTCTGCGCTGAAACGCGGACCTTCTCAACAAGGCTCTCATTCGGCGCACGGCTAGGTTCGCAGAATGGCACGCGTAATCATATGTCTCTAGGTTTTGACCGAAACCCCAGAATCAAGATAGAGTCGTTCGCCATGGCCTCGAAATCGCCGGGCGCGTTAAAGGCATCGGTCTTATCCATTCCAGTGGCTCGTGCCCGCCCGCGTGGGACGACGGCGGCAGCCTGGTGTGCGCGTCTGTTGGATCGGTATTTCTATTTCTTCATGTCGCTGTTGATCGCCGCCATCATCGTCTATGGCTTCCATTTCACAGTAGACGCGAATCTCTTCCATCCCGCTCTACCCCGCCCGCTGCTCCTGTACTTCCACGCTGCCGTATTCTCCTTTTGGGTCGTCTTCTTCATTCTTCAATCAGCCTTGGTGCGCACGGGAAACATTCGCGTGCATCGACTTACGGGCTGGTTCGGGCTCGCCCTTGGCATCGCTATTATCCTCCTTGGGGTATCGACTGCCCTCACGATGGCACGCTTTGATATCGTTCAGCTGCATTCTCCCAAGGCTCGCTGGCGGATGATCGTCCCCCTCTTTGACATGGTCTGTTTCGCTCCGACCTTCTTCCTTGCCATTTACTGGCGCAAGAAACCGCAACTGCATCGCCGCCT
>Ga0210398_10003878_pt1 | contig 14190 bp, 12 predicted proteins | sample IncBWC4OmetaG_FD_161047 | JGI IMG/M metagenome (GOLD analysis project Ga0210398, IMG submission 161047) | Forest soil microbial communities from Barre Woods Harvard Forest LTER site, Petersham, Massachusetts, United States - Inc-BW-C-4-O | ecosystem: Environmental > Terrestrial > Soil >...
GAGATTTTGCATGGTCTCCCGCATATCGGTCAGCAGGTTTTCGAGCTCCGGTGTGCCGAATTCGGCCACCGGCTGCGCCACCGCCAGGAGCCGGGGGTCGCCCATTTTGAGAACTTCGCGTATTGCCATGGTTCCTAGTATCTTAGCGGCCTTTTCCTCGTGAGCCCATGTTCTAAATGCCCGGTCTTTTATACATAAAAACCTTTGGCTGCCAGATGAACGAATACGATTCCGGCAAGATGCGGGACGTGCTCGAAGCCGCGCATGGCATGAGGAGCACAGACGACCCGGCGCAAGCCGACGTCCTGCTGGTCAATACCTGTTCAGTGCGCGAAAAGGCTCAAGAAAAGGTGTTCTCGCTGTTGGGCGAGTGGCGGCTTCTCAAGCAACAGCGCCCCCATGTGGTGATCGGGGTCGGCGGCTGTGTGGCGAGCCAAGAAGGCGAGGGGATCGCCGCGCGCGCGCCGTTCGTGGATCTGGTGTTTGGGCCGCAGACCTTGCATCGCTTGCCGGCGATGCTCCAAGGACTGAAAGACTCCGGCCGATCGCAAATCGACATCAGTTTTCCTGAGATTGAGAAATTCGATCGCCTGCCGCAAGCCCGCTCCACCGGTGCCACCGCCTTCGTTTCCATCATGGAGGGCTGCAGCAAGTACTGCACGTTCTGCGTCGTCCCGTACACGCGCGGCGAGGAAATCAGCCGCCCGTTCGAACAGGTATTGGCTGAGGTCGAGCATCTGGCCCTGCAGGGTGTGCGCGAGATCACTTTGCTGGGTCAAAACGTCAACGCCTACGCGGGTCCGATGGCAGACGGCACGCTCGCGGATCTATCGACGCTCATCCATTTCGTCGCGGCGATCGACGGTATCGAGCGTATTCGCTTTACCACATCGCATCCGCTCGATTTCAATGACAGCTTGATCGAGGCCTATGCGAACGTGCCGCAGCTCAACAACTACCTGCATCTGCCGGTGCAAAGCGGTTCCGACCGGATTCTCGCCGCCATGAAGCGCGGGCACACCGTGCTCGAGTACAAGCAGAAGCTGCGCAAGCTGCGCGCGGTGCGTCCGGACATCTGCGTCTCGACCGACTTGATCATCGGTTTTCCCGGTGAAACGGACGAGGATTTTTTGGCGACCATGAATTTGGTGGCGGAAGTGGGTTTCGATCAGTCATTCAGCTTTCTCTACAGCCGCCGTCCCGGTACCCCGGCCGCGGCATTGCCCGACGAGGTGCCGCATGAGGTCAAGCAGCAGCGTCTGGAACTCCTGCAGCAGCGGCTGAACGGCCAGGCGCGCGCCATTTCTCAGCGCATGGTAGGCAGCCGCCAGCGTGTGCTGGTCGAGCGCCCGGCGAAGCGCGATAAGGCGCAGCTGGCCGGGCGCACCGATAATAATCGCTGGGTCAATTTCGACGGTCCGCGCGATAATCCAGGATCGCTCATGAACAGCTTTACCGACGTCGTCATCACCGAGGCCATGCCCAATTCCCTTCGCGGCCGTCTTGCCGCGGTTGGTTCGACATGAGTTCGGTGCCGTTGACACGCGACGTGCTGTTGGCTCCTGCGGACAATGTCCGTCTGGTCGAGCTTTGCGGCCCCTTGGATGAGCATCTGCGGCTGATTGAGTCGCGCCTCGGCGTGGAAGTGAGGCGGCGCGGCAATCGATTTCAGTTGGTGGGCCTCGCGAATGCTATTGAGCGCGCGGAATCCGTGCTGCAGGACCTGTATGCGCGCGCGCAGCGCGAACCGGTGGATTCGGAGCGAGTGCACATCGCGCTGCAGGCGCTGGACATGGATGGCCAGGATTCCGAAACAAAAACCGAATCGGAGGATCTAAAAGTCCGCACGGCGCGCGGCGCCATCCGCGCGCGCGGCACCAATCAAACCGAGTACCTCAACAATGTTCGCACGCATGATCTGACCTTCGGTATAGGACCTGCGGGAACGGGTAAAACCTATCTTGCGGTGGCATGCGCCGTCGAGTCTTTGCAATCAGAAAAGGTGCGGCGCATCGTGTTGGTTCGCCCGGCGGTCGAGGCGGGTGAGCGATTGGGATTTCTTCCCGGCGACCTGTCGCAAAAAGTCGATCCGTATTTGCGGCCGATGTATGACGCGCTTTATGAGATGCTGGGATTCGAGCGTGTCGCCAAGTTGATCGAGCGCAACGTCATCGAAGTCGCGCCGCTGGCGTTCATGCGCGGCCGCTCGTTGAATGATTCTTTCGTGATCTTGGATGAAGCGCAGAACACCACCAACGAACAGATGAAAATGTTTTTGACCCGGATCGGTTTCGGTTCCAAGGCCGTGGTGACCGGCGACATCACGCAAGTCGACCTGCCGAATTCCAAGCAATCGGGACTGCGCACCGTGATCGATATTTTGCGCGGTGTGCGCGGCATCGCCTTCACGATGTTTACCTCGCGCGACGTGGTGCGCCACCCCCTGGTGCAGCGAATCGTGCAAGCCTATGAGGCGAGCTCACCCAACGACGCCACCTGAAGTGGCGCGGCGGCTCAAGCTCGATGTGAGCTACGCGTCGCGCAGTCCCTGGGTGCCGAGCGCGCGGCTCTTGAGAACATGGACTGAAGCTGCGCTCGCTCCCATCGCGAGATCCAGCGTCTTGTCCGTGCGCATCGTCGGCAAGGCGCGCAGCCGCAGCCTGAACTCGCACTATCGGCACAAGCACAAGCCCACCAATGTGCTGTCATTTGAGGGCGCGGGAATGGCTCCTGATGGACGTTGCTTCCTGGGCGAGCTGGTGATTTGCGCGCCGCTCGTCGCGCTCGAAGCGCGCACTCAACATAAAACGCTGCGTGCGCATTGGGCGCATCTGACGATCCACGGGGTCCTGCACTTGCTGGGTTTCGATCACGAGCGCGCGACGCAGGCCCGGAAAATGGCCGCCCGCGAGATTCAAATCCTTGATCGGCTTGGGTTTTCAGACCCTTACCGCTGATCCGGTATGCTCTCACCCCATGTCCGAACAGCCTCACGGCGGCTCTACAGGCCGCTGGTTAAAGCGCATTACTCAGTCCATGTCCGGCGAACCGCGGGATCTTGCCGAGTTGGTCGAGAATCTGCGCGAGGCGAGTGAGCGGGGACTTTTCGACGGCGATGCGCTGGTCATGCTCGAGGGCGTCCTGGCTGTCGCCGATATGCAGGTCAGAGACATCATGGTGCCGCGCTCGCAAATGGTTTTTGTCGAGCGGGACGAGTCGCCCGAAAAGCTGGTCGAGTTGGTGGTCGAGTCCGGTCACTCGCGCTTCCCCGTCATCGGCGAAGATCGCGACCAGATCCTGGGGATTCTGCTCGCCAAGGATTTGCTGCGGCTGCAGGCTGCGGCGGACGAGGATTTCGAGATACGCGAATACATGCGCCCGGTGGTATTCGTGCCGGAGAGCAAGCGTCTCAACGTGCTTCTCAAGGAATTTCGCCGCAGCCATAATCACATTGCCATGGTGGTCGACGAATATGGGGGCGTCTGCGGCTTGGTCACCATCGAGGATGTCATCGAGCAAATCGTCGGCGAGATCGACGATGAGCATGACGTCGAAGATGACCAGACCATACGCAAGGAGCGTCCGCGCGAATTCACCGTGCGCGCGCTGACACCGATCGCGAAATTCAATCAATATTTTTCCACCGCGTTTTCCGACGAAGAATACGACACCATCGGCGGACTGCTGATGCAGGAGTTCGGTCGGCTGCCACGCCGCGGCGAAACCATCAAGATCGGCGATCTAGAGTTTCGAATCCTGCGCGCCGATCGGCGCCGCATAGACCTATTGCGCGTGACGGTTCCCTTCGACATCGAGCCTCCGGCTGCCAACGAGTCGAGCGCTTGAACGTCGCCACGCGCGGCCCAGAGACCGCGCACTGGAAACAAGTCGGGGCGCGTTTGATCGCCGCGTTTGCCGCCGGCGCAAGTCTTAATCTCGGCTTCGCGCCCTTCGGTTGGTGGCCACTCGCTTTAGGAGCGCCGGCGGCGCTGTTTGCACTGATCCGCGGACTGCCGCCGCGCCGCGCGGGCTGGACGGGCGCCTCATTCGCTCTCGGGCTGTTCGCCTTCGGCACCTATTGGCTCTACACCTGCCTGCACGTGTTTGGGCTGGTGCCGGTCTGGCTGACACTGCTGCTGCAGACATTCTTGGTCGCGGCGATGTCCCTTTATCTGGCCGCACTGTGCTACCTGGCGAACCGATTTTGGCTCAAACCCGGCGCGACGCGCGACTGGTTGGTGCTGCCGGCGCTGTGGGTACTGCTCGAGTGGCTGCGCGGTTGGCTGCTCTCCGGTTTCCCGTGGCTTTCAACGGGCTACGCGATGATCGACTCGCCCTTGGCCGGCTGGGCACCGCTGCTAGGCGTGTATGGCGTGAGCTGGGCCGCGGTGTTGATATCCGTGGCGATCAATGGCGCATTCATGCGGGCCGTGCCGCCGGCGCGACGTGGCCGGGCGCTCGGCGCGGTCGCGCTGCTGTTTGCGGTGCCCGCGCTACTGATGCACGCGCAGTGGACGCACCCGTCGGGGCCACCCGTGCAGATCGCCGCCGTGCAAGGCGCGGTGCCGCAGGATCAGAAGTGGCAGGCGAAAAATCGCGAGCTCACCATGCAGCGCTATCTCAAGCTTACCGGCGAAGCGTGGGGCGCCGGTCTCATCATCTGGCCGGAAGCCTCGCTGCCCGTGCTGTCGACCGATATTCCGGATTACCTGCATCGCCTCGAGGAGCAGGGGCGTGCACACGATGCTGACTTCGCGATCGGTTTGGTCGATTATCGCCCCGCAACCAAACAGTACTTCAATGGGATCTTGGTGTTGAGCCGCGCCGGCGATGGTTGGTACTACAAGCAGCATTTGGTGCCGTTCGGCGAATACTTCCCGGTGCCGGCCTTCGTGCGTCGCTGGTTGCGTTTGATGAGCCTACCGTATGATGACTTCACCGCAGGTTCGTCGCACCAGCCGACTTTGCGCGCCGCCGGAGAAACGCTGGGATTGAGCGTTTGCTACGAGGATGCCTTCGGCAGCCAACAGCTTAAGTTGCTCCGCCAGGCCACCTTGTTGATCAACGTCACCAACAATGCCTGGTACGGCGACTCGACCGCGCCGCATCAGCATCTGCAAATCGCCCGGATGCGCGCGCTCGAGGCCGGTCGATTTCTCGCGCGTGCCGCGAACGACGGCATCACGGCGGTGATCGATCCTGCGGGCAAGATCGTCGCACGCCTGGCTCAGTTCCAACAGGGTGTGCTGCGCGCCACTGTGCAGCCCATGACGGGTCTAACACTGTACGCGCGGCTCGGCAACTATCCCGTCGTTATCGGATGTTTCCTGCTGCTCGCCATCGCTGTCTGGCGGCGGCGCCGCGGTTAGCGCATCGGCACTGTGAAATTGACCGGCCGGAGTTCTCGTCAGAGAGGGCTTATAAGAGTCAAGGCCCTGCCGCCTTCGGGCCTTGACTCTTCTAGGCCCTCTCTGACGCGCTACACTAACCGGTCAATATCACATGCCCCGTTCACTCGAACAGCGGCCTGATTCCCGGATCGCGCGCAATGCCGCCGTACAGATTGAAGCCTCGCTCCAGCCAATCGCGCAAGGAATCGTCGCGCTCCAGCAAGGGCAACGTGCCGGCACTGGCCGCCCAATAAAATCCGCCGAGCCCGATGTAGTCGGCGAAGTTAGGTGCACTGCCGCCGAGAAACGGAAACTTTTGTAGGTGCGTGCGTAGCGGCGCCAGGGAGGCGCGAATCGCCGGCAGGTAGGTCGCCCGATCCGCCGTGAAACTCTCCAACGTCTTGCCCTTCATGTTCTTTTCGCGGCTCTCGCGAAAGTAGGGACGATCTTCCGGGCGTGCGGCATCGTGCACGTCCTTGACATACACCCTGAACATCTTGCGCAACACCTCGTTCATGAACCAGGCGTCCATGAATCGCGCCAGCGAGTGCTCCGCGGGAGTGTTGAACAGCAGCGGCTGCTGTGGAAAGGCGCGGTCCAAGTACTCGGCGATATCCCAACTTTCCGCGAGCGCCGTGCCGGCGTGCTCCAGGATCGGAACGGTCTTGAATTTTCCGCCAAATATCGTCGGAATTTCGGTGAATCCCAAGTACACGGTCTCGAACGGGATCCCCTTGTGCGCCAATGCATAGCGGATGCGCCACACGAAGGGACTCGCCGAGCGCCCGTTCGCCAGAGCGAGTTCGTATAGACGAACATTGCTGCCAATCGATGTGTTCATGAGAGTTTCCTCAACCGCCGAGCCAGCGCTTCATCCACGCCTCGACCGTGGCGTACCACTGCACGGAATTCTGCGGCTTCAGCACCCAGTGATTTTCATCCGGGAAATACAGCAACTCGCTGGGAACGTGCCGTAGCTGCGCGGCGCCGTAGGCACCCATTCCCTGATCCAGCGGCACGCGATCATCGCGGCCGCTGTGCACCACGAGCATGGGCACGCTCCACTCGCCCACGTGATCGATGGGATTGAAGCGCTCCACATTCTCGGGCTTGGCCCAGGTCGGCGCATCGTCCTGCGACTGCTGAAATCCGGGAATGTCGGTGGAATAGGACATCAATCGGATGTCGAAGACACCGTCATGATTCACCAAACACTTCCAGGGCTGTCTCCAGTTGCCCGCGATCCACGCGACCATGTAGCCGCCGTAGGATCCGCCCAGCGCGCACGCGCGATCGCCGTCCAAGAAGCCATAGTGACCGAGCGCATAGCTCCAGCCTTTTTTCAGATCGGTGAGCGGCCGATCACCCCAGTGGCCGATGATGGACTTACCAAACGCCTCGCCGTAGCCGCTCGAACCGTGAAAATCCACCATCACCACGGCGTATCCCAGCCCCGCCCACACTTGCGGGTTCCAACGATAGCTCCAGGCATTGCCGAATGATCCGTGCGGACCGCCGTGAATGAGAAAAGCAACCGGGTATTTTTGATTGGAATGATAGTTGGCCGGCTGCACTACATAGCCGTGCACCGTCTCGTCGTTCCATCCGGAAAAGCTGAAGGCTTCGAAGGAGGAGAACGGAGTTTGCGCCAGCGTGTCTTGTCCGGCGTGTGTCAGCGCGCGCGGCGCTCCGCCAATTTTCATCTCGTATACTTGCGCCGGTGAATCGAGGGCATCGCGGCTGTAGATAATCCAGTCCTTCGCAAGATCAAAGCTGGCGACGTGACCTTCTCCGGTCAGTGGCTTGACAACACCGGTCGCAACGGTAATGGCGAAAAGACGAGTCTGACCCGTATCTTCCGCAGCGGCGTATAGAGTTTTCGAATCAGCCGACCACGCCAGCGAATGCCCAGAGCGGTCGAAGGATTCGGCGAGTGCACGCGCCGCGCCTGTTTTCAGGTCGCGGATCATGATCTGTGCGCGCGGTGCGGTGAAAACAGAGCCTTTTTGTGCCAGATAAGCCACCCGTGTACCGTCGGGAGACACGGCCGGTGTGGTGTCTGATGTGGCGGCGGCCGGATCGAGGCGCTGCGCGGGCTTGCCGCCGTCGAGCGGCACGGAATAAAGACCATCCGGCTCGCCCAGTCCTTGCGCGGACCCGGAGGGCCGTGCCGAAAAGATGACGGCACTGCCGTCTGTCGTGATCACAAACGAGGAGTCATCGCCCTCGGGCCGGGCAACAATGTCGGCTTGATAGCCGCGCGTCAGAGGGATGGCATCGGTGGCCATGTCGGCGCCCAAGCGCACCGTAAATAATCCGATATAGCGGCCGTCGAGGTACGTGTCCCAGAAACGCGGCGTGGCGGTGTCGTACACGATCCCGGAGGTTTTCTCCTTCGCCTTCGCTTCATCTTTGGCCTTGCTGCAAGCCAGGGTATCGCACTCGGCGTGCACGACTATCGCCGCGACCAACGAGTGACCGTCCGGTGCGAGGCGGTACAGGCCCACATCGAGCGCGAGCTTCGTCACTTGCGAACTCTCGCCGCCTTTTGCCGGCGTGCGCCAGACCTGGGTTGAACCTGAGCGCGACGAGAGGAAGTAGAGCCATTGGCCATCGGCTGACCATCGCGGCGACATCGAGGACCGTTCCTGATCTCGCACCAGCCGCGGCGCGGAGTTCAGTGAGCTGCGATCCAGCACCCACAGTGCGTTGAAGCCGTGGTTGCCATCCCAATCGGTCGACCGCAAGTTATAGGCCACGAAGCGGGCATCGGGCGAGACGCGAGGATCCGAAACTCGATCGAGAAGCGCCAGATCCTTGGCCGTAAATGGACGCGCCTGCGCCAAACTTCCGGCCATGAGCACGAGCGCCGTACAGGCCGCGATTGTTTTGATCATCCTGAGGATTCCTTCCGGTGGTGCAGCGGGCAAGCCTAAACGCCGGGCCTGATCCTTACAAGCCTGCGAGCCGCACCCCGATCAACGTACTTTACTCGGCCTAAGAAAAAGCCGGCAGCTCGGTACCCGACGATCCGATTTTCGCTTCCGCAAAACGCACCGGCAGAGTCGCCAACATTTTAGATCGCACCGCATCGCGGCTGGCGGCGTCCGCCGCTTTGAAGCGCAGCTCCAAGGTGATGGCGGCGGCGTCAACCTTGGTCAGGAAGCAACCCACCACCGCGGCTTCTCCGGCGATTTCTGCGGCTACGCTGAGCGCGAGTTTGCGCGCTGCTTCAATATCGGCATCGCGGCTCAAACGAATGGTGATCGTAATCGGCCAAGGCGCGTAGTTCGTATTTAGATTGATCGTCACCTGGCTGGCCGCAATGGCGTTCGGCAGCACGATCATGTGGCCGTCCGGCGCGCGCAGTGTGGTGTATCCCAGCGAAATGAGTTCCACCACGCCGATATCCGTGCCCGTGGGTGCGGTGACTTGCAGCGTATCGCCCAAGCGGAAGGGCCGATAAATCGCGATCGAGATCCCGGCCACCAGATTGCACAGCGTGCTTTGCGCCGCCAGGCCGATGACAACGGACACGACCCCTGCACCCGTGAGCAAGGCGGTACCCATCGATCGCAACATCGGTATGAGATGCGCGTACAAAATCAACACGACGACCCAGACCAATACCGTGCCGAACTGCTGCAGGAAGCTGATGGTCGTGCGATCGAAGTGGCCCTTGCGAGTCATCGACGCATGCACGCCGGCGCGCAATATCCGCGACAGGAGCAACGCCAGCAGCACGAAAACGACCAGATAAATCAGCGCGCCCCACAGGGAATCGGGCTTTAGGAATGACAGAATGTCATGCTCGCCGAGCTTGACGTCCTTGATCACACCGGCATCGGTCACTGCGCAACTCGATTGGAAGGCGGCATGTATTTCTCGCAATCCTCGATGCGCACGCAGCGGCAATGGAAGCTGTCATTCAGAATCGACTTCATTTGCGCCAGCCGTGTCATTTGCGCGTCCAGCTCGACGAGCTTCTTGGCGGCCAGCGCGCGCCAGCGCTCCGCGGGTGTGGTGCTGAGCGGATACCCGCTAAGAAAGGTCTTGGTCTCCTTTACGGTAAAACCTGCGTCCAAGGCCAGCAGAATAATTCGAATTCGCCCAATCACCTTCGCTTCGTAACTGCGCCGCCTCGAAACGCGTGCCGGCGGCGGCAACAGCCCGACTCTTTCGTAGTAGCGCAGCGCCGAGGTCGAAAGACCGGCGCGCCGCGCGACCTCGCCAATCAATAGTCCCACGAATGTCTCCTACCGGATGCTTGACTTGAACTGCACTTTAACTCGTATGCTTCGAGTCCAGCAATTGAGGGACCCGCCATATGAAATCAGTTCAATATCTTGCCGCATTGCTGTTTTCGGCGTTTTTGATTTTTCTGTCGGCGCATGCTGACACGCAAACACCGGGCTCTCTGGCCGGCGCTCTCGCGGATCCGCGCCGTCCGGCAGAACAGGTGAGCCTCGATGCGACGCGCAAGCCCGCGCGGCTGATCGCCTTCGCGGGATTGAAGCGCGGCGACCGCATCGCGGATTTCATGCCGGGAAATGCCTACTTCACGCGCATCATGAGCGACGTTGTCGGCGACACGGGGCATGTGTACGCCTTCCTGCCCACCGAGCAATTGGCGCATTGCCCTCCGCGAGAAGTCGCGGGCACGCGATCGCTTGAAAATGATTCGGCGTATGCCAACGTGTCGGTTCTAAGCGACGCGGCCGCGAACTTTCACGTACCTGAAAAGCTCGACGTCATCTGGACCGCGCAGAACTATCACGATCTGCATGACACTTTCATGGGGCCGGCGGACGTGAGTGCGCTCAACAGGCGATTCTTCGATGCGTTGAGGCCGGGTGGCGTTTATTTGGTCATCGACCATGTCGCTGAAGCGGGCTCAGGGTTGCGGGATACCGAGTCGCTGCACCGAATCGATCCAAAGCGCTTGCGACGGGAAATAGAGGCTGCCGGATTCGTATTGGATGCAGAGAGCAATGTGCTGCGCAACCGCTCGGACGATCATAAATCGTCGGTGTTCGACGCTAGCGTGCGCGGCCGAACCGATCAGGTTGTCTATCGATTCCGCAAGCCAAGATGAGGATTCAGCGCTCTGGCACGAATCCTGCTTAAGTTACCGTGCCTATGTTGTATTTAAATGATCGAACGCGCTTCGGATCGATGCCGCCGTCAGGGGCGGCAAGGTTACGCCGCTGCCGACCGACCGCGGCAAGTTGTTGCCGCTCGACCATGATTCACCTTAAAAGAGGATAGCCTATGTCAGCACTTAGCATGCCCACTGCCGTCACGCCGGCCCTGCCCGCAGTGAATCTTCCCTCACATGGCCACGGCCATGGCGGCCATAAAAAGGCCTCGCCCTTGGATCCCACTACCGAATCCTCGAGCAACACAGCGGCTCCAATTCCGGTTGGAACCGCGCAAAACTTTTTTAGTAGTTTGTTCAGCTCGCTGCAGCAGATCATCGGCGGCCAACCTGCGCCTCCGGCAACGAACCCGCCCGCAGTGACTTCCAACGCCGCAGGTTCAGCAGCAGCGGGAACTGCGGCAGCCGCTGGGTCCAAATTAAACGTTATGGCTTGATCCCTCAATCGCGGATAGGACTATTGCGGTGCAGCAGAGTGGTGCGGCCTAAGCGCGCAGTCGGCGAGCGCGGACCAGCGCGCCGGCTAAAAAACCCAAGGTCGCCGCCAAACACAGATAGGCGAACAAGTTGCCGACGGCCACGAACAACGTATGCCCTCCGGCCATCTTGGGTGCCGTCACCACGATGCCGTCGGCGCCGCGGGGATGTCGGTAAGGGTCGTCGGCGTAGGTCTTTTGCGTCACGCGACCATTCGGATCGATCAATGCGGACACACCCGAATTGACCGAGCGCACCATACTGACTCGCAGCTCCACACTGGCAAACACGGCGAGTGCCAGGTGCTCCCAGGGCTCGGTGTCCGCGCCAAACCAGGAATCGCTGGTCAAGTTGACCAGCAAGTCCGGATGCAGCTGGCCGACGCCGCGTAAGAATCCCTGCAAAATATCCTCGTAGCAAATGACCGGACCCAAGCGCCACGTATCGCCGTTCGGTCCCTGCAGGGAGATCACTGCGGGACCTGAGCCTGCCGTAAATCTTCCGGCACCTTCCGGCAGAAATTTTCGCAGCCACGGAAATGTCTCAATGCCGGGCACGTACTCGCCAAAGGCCAGCAGACGCACTTTGTCGTAGTGGCCGGCGACTTTGCCGTTGCCATCGAGCAGAATCGCCGAGTTGAACGCATCCTCATGGGCTTCGTCGTACATCTCGGCGCCGATCAGGATGGGCACGCTAAATCCGCGCCGAATCATCGCCAGCGAATCGGCCGAGAAATCCGCACTGAAATTGCGCGGCACGGCCACCGGAAAACTGCCTTCGCTCCACACCAGCAGCTGCGCGCCTTCCCGCTCCAGCCGGCGCGATTGCTCTTGCAGGGCCGTCAACTGGCGCAGCGCCTCGTCGCGTGAAAATTCCCCATCGACGGTGTACGCAAAATTTGGCTGAACCAGGCCCACTTTGAGGAGCGGCGCGCGCGCGGCGATTTCATCGATTTGACGCATTCGCACGGCACCGAAGATGAGCGCGGCCGCGAGCAGCCCCGCCGCCGCCAGCGCCGGATAACGCGCGGCGCGCGGATTGAGCTGAAGATCGTAGAGGGCGCCGTTGACCAGCATCAGCAGCGCCGTGACGCCTAAGGGTCCTGTCAGTTCGCTCACCTGGATGACGAGCGGGTTCCAAGCTTGACTGATCCATTGGCCGGCCGGGAACAATTGCGGCACGAGCAACTCGCAGCTCACCATGACGATGGGTGCGAGCAGCGTCAAGGGAACGCGGCTGCGTTTGCGAATGGCGAGCACGATGCCCGTAAAAAACAGAAAAATGACGGCACGGGTAGCGCAAAAAAGCAGAAACACGGCCGCCGCGCCGATCCAAGGGAAATCGGCGAAGCGGCGCATGACGTCGATCAGCCAATAATAGCCGCCGGCGGTTTCGACCAGTCCGGCCCACCATCCCAAGAATAATGCGCGGCGAAAACTCGGCGTGCGCTCGATGGCCATGAACATCGGGATCGCGGCGATCCAGGCAAGGGCTGACAGATCAAATGGCGTGACAGCCAAGAACCACAGGCAGCCGCTCAAGGTGCTCAAAGCCAGCGCGCTGTAAAAATTCAGATTTCGCATCGGACCTTTTGTAAAGAGCAGTTCGCGGCCGTCGGGCATCTCGGGTATTCTGAGGCCCAATCATGCAGGAAAGATACGAACCCGCCGCCATCGAAGCGGAGGCACAGCATTATTGGGACCAACAGCATAGCTTCCAGGCCAAGGAAGACGACGGCCGTGCGAAGTATTATTGCTTGTGCATGTTTCCCTATCCAAGCGGCCGCTTGCATATGGGTCACGTGCGCAATTACACCATAGGTGACGCGCTGACGCGATTCATGCGCATGCACGGGCGCAATGTGCTGCAACCCATGGGGTGGGACGCGTTCGGCTTGCCGGCCGAAAATGCCGCCATCGCGAATGGCGTGCCACCGGCGAAATGGACCTTCGACAACATCGCTCACATGAAGGCGCAGTTCAAATCCTTGGGCTATGGGCTGGACTGGACACGGGAACTCACCACTTGCCGCCCTGAGTACTACCGCTGGAATCAATGGCTTTTCCTGCGCATGTTGGAAAAGGGCATTGCGTATCAGAAAACCGGTGTCGTCAATTGGGACCCGGTCGATAAGACCGTGCTGGCGAACGAGCAAGTCATCGACGGCAAGGGCTGGCGTACCGGCGCGATCATCGAGAAACGCGAAATTCCCATGTACTACCTGAAGATCACGGCGTATGCCGAAGATCTACTCGATGAATTGAATCGCATGCCGGAGTGGCCCGAACGGGTGCGAGTCATGCAGGCCAATTGGATCGGCCGCAGTGAAGGCGTGCGGTTGGGCTTTCCGCACGACGTGGGCGAGGGCGGAGTGCTGTGGGTATTCACCACTCGCGCCGATACCATCATGGGCGCGACATTTTGCGCCGTGGCCGCGGAACATCCGCTGGCGGAACTTGCCGCGCAGGAAAACCTCGAGCTGGCCGCATTCATCGAAGAATGCAAACGCGGACCGGCGCTGGAAGCCGAGCTTGCCACTCAAGAAAAAAAGGGTATGCCGACCGGCTTTCATGTGCGCCACCCCATCAGCGGCGAACCCATTCCGGTATGGGTCGGCAACTATGTGCTGATGAGCTACGGCGACGGTGCGGTCATGGGCGTGCCGGCACACGATGAGCGGGATTTCGCCTTCGCCAAAAAATATCAATTGCCGATCAAACCGGTTATCGATGTGCAGGGTCGCCCGTACTCCTTGGCGGCGTGGGAGCCTTGGTATTCCGATCATGGCCGCTGTGTGAATTCCGGGCCGTATGATGGGCTCGACTATCAAGCCGCGGTCGATGCGGTCGCCCGCGATCTGCAGGCTTCAGGCTTAGGCGAGAAGCGCACGACCTGGCGGCTGCGCGACTGGGGAATTTCACGGCAACGCTATTGGGGTTGCCCGATTCCCATCATTCATTGCAGAGGCTGCGGCGCCGTGCCGGTGCCGGATGAGCAATTGCCCGTCCTCCTTCCCACAGACTTGGTGCCCGACGGCAGCGGCAATCCCCTACTAAAAGACGAACGCTTTCTAAACGTGAAGTGTCCGAAGTGCGGCGCCGCTGCGCGACGTGAGACGGACACCATGGACACGTTCGTGGATTCGTCCTGGTATTTCTTGCGCTT
>Ga0210398_10003879_pt1 | contig 14188 bp, 7 predicted proteins | sample IncBWC4OmetaG_FD_161047 | JGI IMG/M metagenome (GOLD analysis project Ga0210398, IMG submission 161047) | Forest soil microbial communities from Barre Woods Harvard Forest LTER site, Petersham, Massachusetts, United States - Inc-BW-C-4-O | ecosystem: Environmental > Terrestrial > Soil >...
CTCGAGTTCCAGAAGGCGATATCCGACTTTCTTCTTCGCCTGTACCGCATCTTTGTCTTTGTCTGTCGGCACGGAAGATTGCACGGCCGCGTCGAATCCTGCCCGGAACGCGGCCAGGCTGGAATCGACTCCGACCCCGCCTCTCCGCACCGCTGCCTCAAATTTTTCCCGCTCAAAAGGTAGCGCGTTGGTGGCCGCCAGTGCGCCAAACATCGCGGCACTGATCACGCTTCGCACCTCATTCGACATCGCGGCAAAATCGGCACGCACAAACCTTTTTGCCGCCGCGAGACAGGCCTCAAGCAGTTTGCTGGAATCAACCTGGCCATCGGCTATGACCGTCTTCTCCGTCATGGAATAGACGCGATGCGTGGAGGCGATCAAAGTCGTTCGGTCCGGAGTCACCAAGCCGCGCTGAACCCCCCGTCCGGCTTCCATCAATTCGGAAGCGATCACAACGTCGACTTCGCCAGGGACGGGCATGAGCGCCAACACCGGCTCTTTCCCCACCGCCCGCGCAGCCGCCTCCGGAAACATTTCGATGTAATAGATGGTCGATCCAGTGCGCTGCGCAACGCCCGGCACCGAGGTGGTTTGCGCCAGGTATCCAGAATGTTCGGCCAGGTCGACGATCCAATCGGCCAGGACTCCGCCGCCTTCCCCGCCCATCGCAAGAATCGCCACCGTAATTGCTCTGGAGGCTTCACTCGTCGAGCTCGCGCCAGTGTTCATGCTCAATCGTCGATGGCCTCAGGCCTCAATTCCAGCCAGCCGGCGGTCAATGCGCCGTTGCAGAAAGGTGATCACGACTCGCCCGACGTGCGACTTGAATCTATCCCATGCGCTCGGGTTCGAGATAACCTCGGCACGATAAAAGGACGGGCATAACCTCGCGGCATGCGCCACCTCCCCGCATAGTCCGCACCCCACGCAACTTTCCACTACGGTGGCTACCGGGTCGATGCGAAGAGCATCTGGATTTGGCCGGATGGTAAGCGATGGGCACCCGGATAACCTTATGCAGGAGTGGTCGCCGGTACAAGTCTCCGCGTCAACCCCGAATTTCTGCGACACTACGCGCTTTCCTTCGCTTTCGAGTTTCTGCGCCAACGGCTTCACGCGCCGCTGTTTGTTCAGCATGCACTCGCTCTGCGCGACGATGACTTTGGGGCCTTTCTCGTCTGTGGTCAGCGCCTCCTTTATCACGTCCCGCATCATGGCAAGATCAAAGGTGTCGGTAATGGTCCGCACCCACTTCACGCCTACGCCGCGCACCGCGTCCGCGATCGAGAGCTTGGTGGTGCGAATGGGATTGCTCGCTGCGGACGAGAGAATGTCCTGCCCACCGGTCGCGGCGGTGTAGCTGTTGTCGACCACCACCAGCACGCTGTCATTCCGGTTAAAGACGGCGTTTCCCACCCCGCTGGTCAGCCCGTTGTGCCAGAAGCCTCCGTCGCCCATGATGCTAATGGTCCGTTTATTGCTTTCGTGCGTGTTGAAAGCCGCAGCCCCAGCCCATCCCAGACCATATCCCATGGTTGTGGCGCCAAGATTGAAGGGCGGAAGGATCGAGAATAAATGGCAGCCGATATCGCAACTCACGTGATGTGGGCCCAATTCTCGCTCCACCAACTTCATCGCCGTGAAGATGGGACGCTCCGGGCAGCCTGTACAAAACGATGGCGGCCTGGGATGCACAAAAGTTTCAATCGACTGTGAGCTTGGTAGCGATACTGGCCGGACAGCGGACGGCAGTCGATCGTTATGAATCAGCTGCGGCGCGTAGCGCTCGATAAAACGCACAACCCCTCGCAAGATTGTCACGGTGGTGTACTCGCCGGCCATGGGCAGGACATCCTTGCCATGCACTTTGGTCGGCAAATCCGCCCGGCGCAAAATCGCCTGCAGATTCTGTTCCAGGAAGTCCGGCTGCCCTTCCTCCACCATCAACACGGCGCGCTTGCCCTGGCAGAAATTTCTGATCTCGTCATCAACCAGGGGATAGGTGACATTCAATACCAGCAGCGGGACCTTGCTTTCCCCAAAAATATCGGCGAGGCCGAGAAGTTCCAGGGCGCGAATCATTGAGTTGTACATCCCGCCCTGCAAAATGATTCCAAAGTCCTGGCTGCCATCTGCGAACCGCTCGTTCAGTGTATTTTCCTGAATGAATTTCTGCGCCGCAGGCCACCGCTTCTCGATTTTTTCTCGCTCGTGCAAAAAACTTGCCGGAGGAAGGACAATCCTGCTCACATCCCGGACCGGGTTTTCCATTGCATCCTTAAGCGTGAACTTCGGCCGCACGTTGTCCTTCGCAATAAAGCGTCCATGCACGTGGCAAGCGCGAATGCGCAGTTCCAGCATAACGGGGGTATGTGTGGCCTCGGAGAGTTCGAACCCCTGCTCCACTGCATTGACGATTGAAGGCAGATTGGGGCGGGGATCGAGCAGCCACATCTGGGATTTCATCGCGAAGGCATGCGAACGCTCCTGCATGATGCTCGACCCATCGCCGTAGTCTTCCCCGACGATGATCAGCGCCCCTCCGGTAACGCCACCGGAGGCGAGATTTGCCAAGGCATCGGAGGCCACATTGGTGCCGACCGTGGACTTGAAAGTGACAGCGCCGCGCAAGGGATAGTTCACCGAAGCGGCCAGGGTCGCAGCCGCCGTAGCTTCCGACGCGCTGTGTTCGAAATGAACGCCGAGTTGCTGAAGAATGTCGTTGGCGTCCGACAGCACGTCCATCAGATGGGAGATCGGCGCTCCCTGATACCCCGCGACGTAGGAAACGCCGGACTGCAAAAGAGCTTTGGTCACGGCGAGAATTCCTTCCCCGCGAAATTCCTCGCCCTGCTTGGCGAAAAGTTTCTGCACTTCCTTTTTAAAGACACGTTCCGCCACTGCTACCACCCCAGTTCGCTCGGCCGCTTACGGCGAGAGCGGAGTTTGGCGAGTCTTGCGACCAGCCTCCGAACCTTTAGTCTTAGACCAGATCTCAGGCTTTGTCTTTCCTCAAAACGAGCGCTCACCGTATCGATTTCTCATCCAGTCGATCGCTGATCCACCAGTGCCAGCACCCGACACGGACTGCCCGATCCCTTTACGATCTTAAGCGGGGGCGTGATCAAAATCGCCCCTTTTGCGGGAAGTTGGTCCAGATTCGTCAGGCTCGCGAGCCCGAACTTTCCGCTCCCGTGCATGATGCTGTGGCATGGAAACGGCGGATCGAATCGGAAGGCTTGCCCGGCATCGGTGCCGACGCCTTCCGATCCCCATCCAATCACATTTCGCTCCCTGGCCAGAAAGGGAACCAGGTCAGGATGGGGGCCGGGTACATGCGCACCGTCTTCCTTTATATTCAGAAAGGCCGCGGGATCTTGCCTTTTCGACCAATCCGTGCGCATGAGAACCCAGGACCCGGCTTCGATGCGCCCATGCTCACGCTCCCAGATCTCGATATGCTTCTGAGTAAGAAGGAAGTCGGGATCAGCCGCGACCGCGCGCGCCGCATCGATAACGCACGCGGGCGCAAAGAAACTTTCGGCTGGAATGGTATCCGTCGCATTTTGCGGAAACTCCTTGCCCGTGACCCAATGGATGGGCGCGTCAAAGTGCGTGCCGGCGTGCTCGCAGCAGGAAAAATTGTTCCAATACCAGGCCGGACCCCGCGCGTCATATTTTGAAATCTCCTCCATCCGGAAGGGCCACGGCTTGCCAAACTCGGGCGGAAGCTGGATGACCGCGGTGTCTGCGTCTAACGGCTGGCTAAGATCAATAACCCGAATCTCACGGTTTTTGAGAGCCTTTGCAAATTGCATCAGAAGATTTTCGCTCATGCGCCTGCCTTTCGGTTTGCTGAGATCGTAACCGCCGCGAACGTTCTGCCCCTTCCCTTTTCCAGGGCGAACGGGTTTGCGCCCTTACCGGGATCGAAAGCGCAAGGTGTTGGGCATGGTGGCATCGGTTTCTGATGTATGTCAATACGATCCATGGCGTATACCCATAATATGCCGAGCCGATCGGACAGTTGTGCGTTCCGAGCAACCTGTCGCCTCCGGCCTTCGCCTTAGGGTACGGGCGAGATCGTTGCAGTTTCGCCCTTCGCATTTTTGTTTCGGCGCGAAACTCTCCAGTACACGAGCGACATGGCTATGAAAAGCGGCAAGAACGCAGGCACCGAATATTGCAAGCCATCCACGTAGAACGTGGCGGCGGTTACGCCGAGCAAGGCGACAATCCCCAGCCAATTCGAATAGGGAGAAAAGGCCAGTCGCATCGGGAGGCGCGCACGATCCTCTGGGCTAAGGCGTTGGCGAAAGCGAACGTGGCTGAGAAGAATCACAGCCCACACAAAGAACATGCCTGCCACGGCTACCCCATACAGCATCAAGAACGCTCGGGCAGGCGCATATTTTGCCAGCAAGATTGCCGCCATCATGCCAACCGTGGAAAGACCTAGCGCTCGATGAGGGACTCCGTTCTTACTCAAGCGGGAGATCCACCCGGGCGCATACCCGCCGCGGGAGAGGGAAAAAAGCATGCGGGTGGCCAAATAGAGGTCGGTGTTGCAACTGGAGAGCGCAGCCGTAATCACCACCAGATTCATGATGCTTGCGGCGTAAGGAATTCCGATCCCGGCAAAAGCACTGACAAATGGGCTACCCGAAATTCCCGCCCCGCTGCCCACTCGATTCCACGGCGTCATGGCAAGCATGACCCCAATCGCCAGCACGTAAAAGAAAATCAGGCGGTACACAATCGTACGCATCGCACGGGGAATCGACTGCTCAGGATTCTTAGCCTCTCCCGAAGTAACGGCAATGAGTTCCACGCCCATGTAACTGGTCAACGCAAGTGTGAGCGCCAGCCAAACGCCCTTCATCCCGAAGGGTAGGAAACCACCATTGGCGGAGAGATTCGAGAGTCCGAGCGCCGGCTTTGGTCCAGCGCCAACGATCAACAGCACGCCAATCGCGATGAATACCAGAATCGCAGACACTTTAATGAGCGCGAACCAGTATTCAAATTCCCCAAAGCGCCCCACCTGCAAGGCATTGATCGCGACGAGGGCCAGCGAAGCGCTGACCACCCAAAGCCACTGTGGCATATGAGGGAACCAGAATCCAAAGTAGATCGCTACCGCCGTCACCTCCGCTCCGATAGCGATGATCTGGACGAGCCCATAAGTCGCGCGAACCGCAAAGCCAGCCCACGGGTTGAGATAGATCTCGGCGTACACGCCAAAAGCGCCGGCAACCGGGTGGACCACCGCCATCTCGGCGACCGCATAGGCCACAATCATCGCGATTCCCGCTCCCAACAGATAGGTGATGATGACGCCGGGGCCGGCGAGCCGAATGGTTACGCTGCTGCCCAGGAACAATCCAACTCCGATCGCTCCACCGAGCGCCAGCATCGTGAGTTGTCGCTGAGTCAGGCTGCGCTGAAGGTTTGCGCCATGCGGGGAAGAGCTATCCGAGTCTGCGATTGCCGCTGTCGACGCCGAAAGTTCGGATGGCTCCGGTGCTTTATCCATGCCGCTTCAAGTCCAGGAGTACGCTTCGGAAGCGGTGAATCTCTTCGACCGTATTGTAATGTACAAGGGAGACCCGCACCGCACCCCTGTCCGGGTCGAGACCCAACCTCCTCATCAATCGCGGCGCATACATGTGCCCATCGCGAATACCGATATCGGCTTGGGCCAGGGTTGTGGTGACCACTGCCGGGTCAATTGCTCCGAGATTGAAGCAGAACGTCGGCACACGCTCGCGCAACCGATCTTCTTCATGGATGCCGTAGACAGTCGCTCCGGCCGCCTTCAGCACGCGCAACAACTCCAGCGCAAGCAGGCGTTCGTAGGCCACGATTGCGTTCATGCTGTTTACGAGGTTATTTCGTCTTGAACTCGCAGAACCGGGCTTTGTTTCTGCGGGTAGCGCGCCACCAAGTGTTTCCAGGTATCTCACGGCGGCGTCCATACCGGCTACATTCTCATAGATGAAGGTACCGGCTTCAATTTTCCCCGGCGGCTCATCGGGAATGAAATCCTCACGGAAGGTCGGGAGATTTTTCAAAAGCTCGCGACGACCCCAGAGAAACCCCATGTGCGGCGAAAAGATCTTGTAGCCGGAACAAACCAGGTAGTCGCAGTCAAATGCCTGTACGTCAATCGTTCCGTGCGGGCCGTGGTGAACACAATCGAGAAAAATCTCCGCACCCGCCTCATGGGCAAGCCTGCCGGCTTCAGTCACATCAACAATGGAGCCCAGCGCATTGCTTGCGACCGTGCATGCCACCAATCGGGTTCTCTTGGAAAGGAGCGCCTTCAAGTCTTCCGCATGCAGGTTCCCGTCTTGCCTCATCTTCCACCAAAGAAACTTAGCGCCATCCTTGGCCAGGGCCAGCCATGTAGCGACGTTGGCCTCATGGTCCATGTCAGTGACTACGATTTCATTGCGCTCAGCCAGGGTTTGGCCAATGGCCAGGCTCATAAGGCGTATGAACGAAGTCGCGTTCATTCCGAAGGCAATCTCGCTCGAGTGGCGCGCATTCACCAGCACGGCCACACTCTCCCGCGCGCGCTCGATGCTCGCATCCACTTCCATGCTCTTGCCGTATCGTCCTCCCCGTTGCACATTGCACTCGAGCAGGTGCCGGTTGACCGCCTCAAAGACCACCTGCGGGATCTGGGCTCCCGCCGCATTATCCAAGAAGATGAACTTTTCGCCTGTGTTAAGCGCTGGGAAGCAAGAGCGAACCGCACGGATGGGAAACGGCATGGGTTTGGCCTCCACGTCGGCAATCAAATTCGACCCAGTCATTTGCGCCCTTCCTTGCGGACCCCGCCAGAGCCAGATTCCATGGCTCGCTTTCCGCTTGACATGATCGACGAATATCTAATGCATACCATATGTATACCTTGTAGCTCTTCGCCCATATCCTGTCAATGGCAATTATTCCCTGCATACCGGAAATATATCTTTGACAGAACCTCATAAGTCAGAAAAAATACCAAGTGTTCCGGACGCGGCTATTTTGCGGCCGCGATCTTCGGAGGAACCTTGGCCAAGACTATTGCGCGCGGCAAGAATCATCGCATGCCTGTACCCGCCACTCTCAGCGAGAAAGTCTATGCCGCGTTCAAGCACGACATTGTCTATGGTGTGTTCCAGCCGGGCGAGCCCTTGAGTGAAAAAGATCTGGCGCGCCGCTACAAGGCCAGCCGGACGCCAGTTCGCGAGGCCGCAGTGCGCCTGCAAAACGACAGGTTGCTGCGCATCGTGCCCAATCGTGGATATTTCGTAGCCCACATCAGCCTGCAAGTACTCAACGACATTTACGAATTTCGCAGCGCGGTGGAATGTGCCGCGGCCGAACTCGCCGCCGCCAAAGGCCCGACTCCCGAAGCTTTGAAACAGTTGACGGAACTCGCCCAGGTCACCTGCACTCCAGAGGACCGGGACAAATGCCTGCGGTTTATCCAGGCCGATACGGCATTTCACCTGGGAATCGCCCGCCTGGCGCGGAATCAGATGCTTCTGCAAGCGGTCGGCGAAGTACGCAGCCAGATGGAGCGCATCATGTATGCCGCCATCGACATCAACTACTTCGGCGAGGTGCCAGGGCAAGAGCATCAGGAGATTCTATCCGCCATTAGGGACCGGGACCCTGGCCGCGCCCGTCAAGCCATGCACGACCATATCATGCAGTCGAAAGATAAAGTTTTGGGCGTCACCTATGCCCTGCCGGTTCGTTCGACCATCGGCTAGCTACCCCATTCACCCTCCGGAGATCCTGCCTCAAATTACGCGAGGGACCACAACTCGGAGAGGAATCATTCCCGGTCTTTTCACTTTGCATTCGCGGCTCCCTTGAGACATGGATAACGCTATCGAGGATGTTTACCGAAGCCTGAGTGGCCGATTCAAAGGCACCCTGCTACGGTCGGCCGACGCGGGCTATGGCGAAGCGACGCGAATTTGGAACGGAATGTTCTCTCGCAGACCGGGGTTATTCGCTTTCTGCCGCGAGGTGAGCGATGTGCAGGCAGCGGTGCGTGCCGCGGCGGCCTCGGGTGTTCTTACCGCAGTTCGCTGCGGCGGCCACAGCTTGGCGGGGTTCAGCACGTGCGACCAAGGACTAGTGATCGATCTTTCGGCAATGCGGGAGGTGCGTGTCGATCCTGAGGCTCGCAGGGCGCATTTCAGCGGTGGCTGCCTGCTAGCTAACTTGGACACGGCAACTCAAAAAGCGGGGCTCGCATTCCCCGCCGGGGTAGTTTCGCACACCGGCGCTGCCGGCCTTGTTCTTGGAGGGGGCACCGGATGGCTCAATCGTTTGCATGGACTATCCTGCGACAATGTCGAGGGCTTCACCCTGGTTGTGGCCGATGGCTCCATGGTGCGTGCGAATGTGAAGGAGAATCCGGAGTTGTTTTGGGCGTTGCGGGGCGGCGGCGGCAACTTCGGAGTGGTGACCGAATTCGAAGGGCGACTTCATCCCGTCAGCTCCGTGATATTAGGACGGGGACTGTGCCCGGGCGACGACATCGCTCCCCTTCTGAGCCAGTGGCGGGAGTTCATGCCGGAAGCTCCTGACAACTTGCGCTGGGGATTTTCTTTGCGAATCGCCGACGAATCGCGAAATACTCCACCGGCGTTGCGCGGGCTTCCAGTGGCGAGTGTTTCCGCGCTTTGGGTGGGCGATATTGGCCAGGGACGTCGTTATGTCCATCACGCCTTGACGGCGGCGCACCAGGCGGCCGTAAGCGTGGAGGAGATGTCGTTCCTGCGGTTGCAGACGATGGCCGATTCAGATTTTCCGCATGGCCGCCGTTACTATACGAAATCCGGTTACTTCCGAATCCTTGGCGACCAAGCGATTCAAACCATGATCGAAGCGCTCGCCACCGTTCCCTCCCGCGCGAGTGAAATCGAACTGGCGTACCTGGGGGGAGCCGCGCAACGGGTCGCGCCCGGGGACACGGCGTTTGGTGATCGCAGCGCGCCGTTTGTGCTCAATATCATCAGCAACTGGGCCGATCCTGCGGAAGATGCAGCCAACATCGCGTGGACTCGCAATTTGTTCGCGCAATTGCGTCCGGCGATGGTTCCGGGAGTCTACGTGAACTTCATGAGCGGCGATGAAGAGGATCGGGTCCCTGAGGCCTATCGCGAACGATGGGAGCGGCTCCGCTCAATCAAAACGACGTACGACCCAAGGAATGTCTTTCGCCTGAACCAGAATATCCCTCCTCACTCGGTGCCCTTGTGAGTTGCGGCGGAGCCATAAACGATCTTGGTCAAAACGCGCGAGGGCGCCGGAATCCCTCCCCCGCAAGGAACTGCTGAGCCGACAGCGCGGGCCACCACCCCGGGGTAACGAGCCTGCTTTTCTTCAACTACGATGAATCTGAATTTTCCCGGTATACACACTCTATATACGACGCGAATACTATTGACATACTTTGCGTCTTAGTAGTAGCGTTTCCCCACTCATAGAGCATGCGCGGGAGGATGATATGAAAACTGTGAAGGCTATGCGCTTCATCTTGGCGATGTTTCTGCTATGCACCTGCGGTGCTGCTATCGCCGTGGCCCAGTTCTTTCCCGGGCGAATCACCGGAAGCGTCCGTGACGCGCAAGGCGCGGCGGTGGCGGGAGCGACGGTTAAGCTCACGAATCTCGATACTTCACAAGAGCGCACCGACACCAGCGATCAGAATGGAGAGTTCAACTTTCCAGAGTTGCCGCTCGGCACATTCCGCCTAACCGTGAGCAAAGAAGGTTTTCGAACTTCGCTCATTAACGACATTGTGACCTCGCAGGGGCAGGTCAACAATGTCAATCCCGTCCTGGCGGTCGGCACAGTGAGCTCGGAGATTGAGGTAAATTCGGCGCCAGCGATGATTCAGACAGAGACCAACGAATCTGGCGGCCAGCTTAGCGAAGAGCAGGTGGAATCCCTTCCCATCGGGAACAGCGACTACACCCGGCTGGCGCTGGTTCTTCCCGGAGTGACTCAAAACAGCAATTTTGCGTTCGCGCAATACACCATTAACGGATCCCGAGCGAGGTCGAACGGTTTTAACATCGACGGCGTGTCGGACACCGATCCTTCGACGTATCTTCCTTCCATTAATGAGGGCGGCAATTCGGCGACGGCGGCGACGCGCCTGCCGCTGGACGCGATTCAAGAGGTGACGGTCAGCGCGAACGCGGGCGCCGATAGCGGCCAGAATTCCGGCAGCGTCATGAACGTCATCGTCCGCAGTGGAACCAACCGGCTCCACGGTTCGCTCTACGAACTGCATCGCGACGTGGACCTGGACGCCGCCAATTACTTTGAGAATCTCGCCGGTTTGCCCAAAGCCCCATTCGTCTGGAACGAGTTCGGCGGAACGGTGGGCGGCCCGGTCTACATTCCTCACATCTATGATGGGCACAACCGAACATTTTTCTTTGCCGGTTACGATGGCAGCCGGCTACGCCTCGGCACTACCCTTAATGGAAACGCTCCCACTCCCGCACAGATTTCCACGGCGACGGCTCTAGTGCAATCTCAAGGGATTACCCCGAATCAACTCGGCCTGAATATTCTGGGCGTCTACTCTTCTCTCGGCCTGTCGGGTCCATTCGTAGTGGACAATCGCGGCCGTCAATCCCCGAACAGCGGAGTCTTGAAGATTGATCACACCTTCTCGAGCTCCGATTCGCTCTCGGCCCGGTACCTCCACGGCGAGGGTGAAGATGAATTTCCCGGCGGCGACCCCGGACCGGGGGGTGGTTCGCAATTGAGTCCCTGGTTCGGCGTGACCCCGACCGTTGCCGATAATTTTGCGGTCAGCGAGATTCACGTCTTCAACTCGAACCTGATCAACACCCTGCGCCTCGGCTGGAACCGCTTCAGCCAGTTTCAAAAGGGCCGGGACGCCAGCATGAATCCAGCTACCCTCGGCTTCAACACCGGCGTCAGTCCGACTAGTTACGGCTTACCTGAAATCGATCTGGGCAACAACACCGCGGATGGATTCTCGAACCTGGGATTGCAATATGGTGCCGGAGGCCGCGTCGCCACCAGCTATCAGATCACAAACGAGCTTAACTGGACTCACGGAAAGCATGCATGGGAGTTCGGCTTTAATTTTCTTCACAACTATTCCGACTACACTCTTGCCGGATCTCGCGGAATTTTTTCCTTCACCGGTTCGCAGCTCGGAGACAATCCGCAAGCAACAGGCGGAAAGCCACTTACGTCAGACGGCGGGCTCGCAGCTCTGGTCGATCTAATCGCCGGTATGCCAACGCCCGGTTCGTCTCTCACGAATATCACGCGGGTCGGCAGCGACCGCGCGAACATCTCCCAAAACATTATCAGCGGCTTCGGGGTTGATACCTATAAACTCACCCCCAACCTCACACTGGTCGCGGGCCTGCGATACGATTTCTTCACGACTGTGAACGAGACGCGCGGCCATTTCTCAGCATTCGACCCGAGTCTTGGCCTTGTCGAGGCTTCGCAACTGCCCGGCGGTCACATCTACAACGCTCCCAAGGGCAACCTCGGGCCGCGGGTTTCGCTTGCCTGGAAGTCTCCGGTCGAGCTCATTCCAGGCCGCCAAACGGTTTTCCGAACCGGATTTGGAATCTACTACGACACGATTCCTCTCAATAACTTCGAAGAAGGGCTGGCGCAGAATCCGATTGGCCCGACTGCCGGTTACACCATCGTTCCCTCTGCGCCGATTCCGTTTGGTGTCGGCGTGCCCATCTTTGGGACCGGCGCCCCGACCCCGCCGTTCAATGTCGAAAGCATTCAGCACAACCTCAAGACTCCGAATGTGCAGGAGTGGAATCTCAACCTTCAGCAGGAGTTGAGCGAGAGGTTCGTCCTGCAGATTGGCTACGTTGGAAATCACAGCATTCACCAATTGCAGCTGCTAGACATCAACCAGCCGCCGGTCGGCGCGGGTTTTGGACCGATTGCGCTGTGTCCGAACCAAACCCTTGCGCCAATCCCCGCCGGAGACCCCAATTGTGAACAGGCTGCGCGTCCTTACAATGCGCTGTATCCCAATCTGGGTCAGATCAATACGATCTCAACACCGGGATGGGCAAGGTACAACTCTCTGCAGGTTTCGCTGAAATCGAACGACTTTCACGGACTGACCACGCAGATCGGCTTCACCTGGTCCCACAATATGGACACGGCATCGGAAGTGGACGACTTCTCCGGGACCAGCGGTTACGTCCCGCAGGATTCGACGAATCTGAAGGGGAGTTATGGCAACTCGGAATTCGACCAGCGCCGCGCCCTGATTATCACCTACGTGTACGCGATTCCCTCTCCCAAGTCCGCGGGCGCGTTTGGTTATGTGGCAAGAGACTGGCAACTCTCGGGAACCACAACTCTGCGCGACGGGTTGGCCGCGCCGCTCCTGACTTTTGGCGATGAAAGCGGCGTGGGGAACTTCCACGAACGCTATAACTGCGTCGGCCCGATTCATTACCAGCTTAAGAATTTTTCGGAGCCCTACGCTTCGGTTAATTCGTTCGCCGAGCCTGCACCGGGGACGTTCGGCAATTGCCCACGCGATCCCCTCGTAGCTCCTGGACTGAACGCATTCGACATATCCATTCAGAGAACTTTCAAGCTGGGAGAACGCTTCGGATTCCAGTTTCGGACCAGCTTCTTCAATGCATTCAATCATCCGAACTTCGCCGAGCCGGCGCCAGATCTCAGCACGACCATCAGCGCCTCGGCCGATGACGGCAGTTTCGATTCTCACTTTGGGGTGGGCGGCCCGCGCAATATTCAATTCATGGGGAAGCTCACTTGGTAAGTGAACAATGGAGCTGGTTATGTCCTGCGCAGGATGTATCTTCTCGGCGCTTGGCGTGAAAGGGAAAACACAATGTGCCATGGCAGAAAATCCGCCGGCTGGCTGTATCTCAGCCTGGCCCTGGTCGTATCTCTAGCGGGTTCGGCGAGCGCCCAAGCTGCCGCTCCGGGTCCGATCAAAATCTCGGTTGACGCGACCCAAGTTTCGCAGCGGATTCTCCACGCCAAGCTGGTGTTTCCGGTCCACTCCGGACCTCTAACCCTTTACTATCCGAAATGGATGCCCGCGGATCACTCCCCTGACGGCCCCATCTGGAATCTAGCCGGGCTCAAGTTTTCCGCGGGCGCCCGCGAGATTCCGTGGCAACAGGACCTGGTCGATATGTATACGTTCAACCTTGACGTTCCTGCGGGAACTGCCTCGGTCGAGGCTTCCCTGGATTTCCTGATCTCCGCTCCGGGGCCGGGAATTGATTTCAGCGCCTCCGGCGCGGCCAATCTGTTCGTCTTAATGTGGAATCAAGTGATGCTTTATCCGAAGGGCTGGCCTGCCGCCGATCTGATCTACAACCCAACACTGACTCTGCCGAGCCATTGGAAGTTCAACACATCGCTCCCGATTGGCAGTCAGTCGGGTGATACCATCTCGTTCGCGCCTGTCCCCCTCGACCTTCTGGTGGATTCGCCTGTGCAGTCGGGCGAATTCGTGCGGGTTTTTCCGTTGAATCCTGGTGGCAGCCCGCCCCAGGAATTGGACGTGGCTTCCGACGATGCCTGGGCTCTTGAGGTGCCGCCCGAATTGATTGAACACTACAAGCATCTGGTCGCCGAGGCCACTGCTTTGTATAAATCTCACCACTTTCGCGACTATCATTTTCTGCTGACGCTAAGCGACAACGTGATGGGGCTTGGGCAAGAACATCACGAATCCAGTGACGACCGTGTGCGCCAGCACACTCTTGTTGATCCCAACACTCGCATCCTCGAAGCCGGCCTTTTCCCCCACGAGTTCACGCATTCCTGGAACGGACAGTACCGCCGTCCCGTCGGCTTGGCGACGCCGGATTTCCAGCAACCCATGAAGGGTGAGCTCTTATGGGTCTATGAGGGTTTGACAGAGTATTTGGGGACGCTGCTGACGGCTCGCAGCGGCCTTCTGACCACCGCTCAATCTCGCGAGCACCTTGCGCTTACCGCTTCGACGCTAGAACACCGTGCGGGGCGCCGCTGGCGGTCGCTGCAGAACACCGCCAACGCTGCGCAGATTCTTTACTTCTCTGTTCCGGAGTGGTCATCGTATCGTCGCGGAGTCGATTTCTATCCCGAGTCAGTTCTGATTTGGCTG
>Ga0210398_10003881_pt1 | contig 14187 bp, 16 predicted proteins | sample IncBWC4OmetaG_FD_161047 | JGI IMG/M metagenome (GOLD analysis project Ga0210398, IMG submission 161047) | Forest soil microbial communities from Barre Woods Harvard Forest LTER site, Petersham, Massachusetts, United States - Inc-BW-C-4-O | ecosystem: Environmental > Terrestrial > Soil >...
CGACAAACTGCCCGTCGTGCTGGTGATCCACGAGAACCGCGGCCTCAACCCCTATATCGAGGATGTGGCGCGGCGCCTGGCGGTTGCCAATTTCATCGCCGTCGCGCCGGACGCGCTGACCTCGCTCGGCGGCTATCCTGGCGATGACGAGAAGGGGCTGGAGCTCTTCCAAAAGCTCGACCGCGGCAAGATGACCGAGGATTTCCTCGCCGCCGCGACCTGGCTCAAGGCGCGGCCGGACGGCACCGGTAAGCTCGGCGCGGTCGGCTTCTGCTTCGGCGGCGGCGTGGTCAACACGCTGGCGGTGCGCATGGGGACCGACCTCGCCGCCGGCGTGCCGTTTTACGGCGCACAACCCGCCCACGACGACGCCATCAAGATCAAGGCGCCGATCAACGCCCAGTACGGCGAGCAGGACAGCCGCATTACCTCCGGCTGGCCGGCCTTCGATGCTGCCCTGACCGAGGCGCATGCCGTCCACGAGGGGCATGTCTACGCGGGCGCCAATCACGGCTTCCACAACGACACGACGCCGCGCTACGACGAGGCCGCCGCCAAGGAAGCGTGGCAGCGCACACTCGACTGGTTCAACAAGTACCTGCGGAGCTGAGCCCGCGAACCGAGCCGCCGGGCGGCGTCCTCAGGCTGCCCGGTTCCAGCCCCACCAGGCGCACAGCGCCTCGCCCATCACCAGTTCGAGGTCGCGGCCCTTGAGCCATGGCAGCTCTTCCGTGAACATCGTCGCGCATTGCCGCCACGAGCACGGCATCTTGGTGATGTCGGTGCCCCAAAACACACGGTTTGGCCCGAACGCGTCGTAAATCTGACGCAAATATCCCTGCATCGCCGGGTAAGGATACGCCTCGGCCGAATAGCCCGGCGCGCCGGTCGCCTTGACCGCAACATTGGGCAATTTTGCCAGCGCTAACAGCTCCGGGATATGGGTCATCGCCGCGTGATCTTTTAGCGTGGTGAGCCCGCCGCGCCCGCCGAGATGGTCGATCGTCAGCCGCAGCCCCGGATGCCGCTCGGCGATCCGGCCGAGCACTGCCAGGGAGTCGGTCGCCAAGGTCGCGACCGGCACGCCGGCCTTTTCCGCCTCGACGAATAGCCACTCGTATTCGCCATCGGCGAGGCGCTGCTTCGCCGGGTCATGCAGAAAGCCGTAGCGCAGGCCGAGCATGCCAGGCTGTTGGCGCCAGGTCGCGATGCGCTCGCGCGACTCCGGCTTGTCGAGCGGCAGCGCGCCCATGATCGCGAAGCGGCCGGGATAATCCCGCACCGCCTTCAAGGCCATTTCGGTCGAGTTCGGGTCCCAGCCCGGCGGATGGATCACCGCCGCAGCGATCCCGCCCTCGTCCATCAAGGCGATCGCCTCGGCCGGGGTGAAATGCGTCACCTGGATGTGCGACTGGTTGCTCGGCAGCCCCTGGCCCCAGGTGTGAATTTGCGCGTCGACGATCTGCATCTCGCTCCCTCGGCGTCATCGGGTTTGCCGCTTCGGCGAGATTGCTTCGCTTCGCTCGCAATGACAACAAAGCGACGTCATTGCGAGGAGCGCAGCGACGAAGCAATCTCGTGGCAATGAAGCGGGAAGCGGAGAATTGAGGATGGACATCGCCGAGCGGGACATCATTGTCGTCGGCGCCGGGAATGCGGCGACTTGTGCCGCCTTGAGCGCCAGGGAAAACGGCGCCTCGGTGCTGATGCTGGAGATCGCGCCCGAGCCATATGCCTGCGGCAACTCGGCGTTTACCGGCGGCGCGTTCCGCGTCGTCTATCACGGCTTTGACGACCTGGCGCAGCTCATTCCCGACATGGGCGACCATGACCGCGATAGCGTCGATGTCGGCACCTACACAGCTGACCAGTATTACGACGATGTCGGCCGCCTCACCGAATGGCGCTCCGACCCCGACCTCACCGAAATCCTCATCACCCGGAGTTTCGAGACCGGGCGCTGGATGCGCGAAAAGGGCGTGCGGTTTCAGCTCGGCCTCGGCCGCCAGGCGTTCAAGGTCGACGGCAAGTTCAAGTTCTGGGGCGGGCTCGCCTGCCATATCTGGGGCGGCGGCAAGGAGTTGATGAAGGCGCTCCACGGCCGCCGCGCGCGCGAAGGCATCGACGTGCTCTATGAGACCCCCGCCCTCGCGCTCCTGCAGGGCGACGACGGTGTCGCCGGCGTGCGCGTGCGCCACCAGGGACGGCAACTCGACCTCCGGTCAAAGGCGGTGATCCTCGCCTGTGGCGGGTTTGAGGCCAATGCCGAGATGCGCGCCCGCTATCTCGGCCCCAACTGGGATTTGGCCAAGGTGCGCGGCACCAAATACAACACCGGCCAGGGGCTCAAGATGGCGCTCGATATCGGCGCGGCGCCGGCCGGGCACTGGTCGGGATGCCATTCGGTGCAATGGGATTTGAACGCGCCGCCGGTCGGCGATCTCGATGTCGGCGACCGCTTCCAGAAGCACGGCTACCCATTCGGCATCGTCGTCAACGCGCGTGGGCAACGCTTTATCGACGAGGGGCTCGATTTTCACTCCTACACCTACGCCAGATACGGCGCCGAGGTGATGAAGCAGCCCAACCTCTTCGCCTGGCAGGTCTTCGACCAGAAGACGCTGCATCTGTTGCGCGACGAATACCGCATCGCGCGCTGCACCAAGGAAAAGGCCGACACGTTCGAGGAATTGGTCGCCAAGATGGAAGGGGTCGATCCGAAGGGCTTCCTCGACACGATCCGCGAGTTCAACGCCGCGCCGCGCCCGGACGTAACGTTCAACCCCAACATCCATGACGGGCTGCGCACCAACGGCCTGGCGATCGACAAGACCAACTGGGCGCAGAAGCTCGACACACCGCCCTACGAGGCCTATGGCGTGACCTCCGGCGTCACCTTCACCTTTGGCGGGCTCAAGACCTCGAACGACTGCGAGGTGCAGGATGCCGCCGGCACCGCTATCCCCGGCCTCTTCGCCGCCGGCGAGATCATCGGCGGGCTCTACTACCACAACTACGCCAGCGGCACGGGCCTGATGGCCGGTGCGGTCTTTGGCAAGATCGCGGGAAGAAGCGCGGCGGGGTATGTGAGGGGTTAGGGGGCGGCCTACTTTTTGGTCGCGAATTGCCCAGGTAGCGCTGCGTCGGGGGCGGCCAGGGTCACGGTGAGAACCCTGATTTTCTGTTGTCCTGCCCCATCGCCGACAGCATCGGCGGCGGGGCGATCCTCAAGGGTAAACGAGACCACGCCGACAGATGCGGACGCTAGCCGCGACCGAGCGCGCGGGCTCGCGCCGGTCATCTCCTGCGGGCGCATGAGATTACTTCGCGGCGATACGATAGGGATTGCAGGCTGCGGAATCTTTGCCGTTTTCGATCTCGCAACGCGCCGCAAGGCTTCGTGCGAACGAAGCCGCATCGCCGCTCCAAGACTGGAACGCGAGTTTGTCTTGCTCCGTCATCACCGGGGCAAGTTTCTGCATCATTTGATGCCGGGCGTAGATGTCCTTGACGAAAGGCGAAACCACGACCGCCAAAATCAAGACGATTACGCCGCCGATTATCGTGCGCTTCATATCCTTCCCTCGCCTTCAACGTTCACACTCGAGCGACACGCGCATATTCGGACGCCTGTGCGTTCACAGGTCATTGGCGCGTTCCGCCAGCCTCACGTTACTGCTATTTTTTGGTCTTCCTTCTTGCCGCTTCATATTGTGGCATTTTTACGCAAATTTAACCAAAATACATGGTTAACAAAACTGCTATGCGTTTTATTTCTGCGTGCGGCAAAGGCTGGGTCTTAACTTGCACCGGCGCGAAATGTACAAATCAAGTCAGGCGCCATCGCAATTGTCGGTCGATCGCCGTAGATAACGAAAAATACCGGGCTTCCGAGGGGATACGACCGCGATGAAGATCGTCATTCCGGACGACTACCAGGACGTCATCCACAAGCTCGATGCGTTCAAGCTGCTCGCTGGCCATGAGGTTACCCGCTATCGCGAGCCGGCGCGCGATCTCGACGAACTGGTGGCGCGGCTCCATCCCGCCGAATGCGTCGTCGAAATCCGCGAGCGTATCGATTTTTCACGCGCGCTGATCGAACGGCTCCCCAACCTGAAGCTTATCGCGCTGGTCGCCAGCCGCTCGCGGGCGATCGATTACGAGGCGGCGCGCGACCACCAGGTGCTGGTGTCGCGGGGGACAAGCGGCTCACCCGAGGCGCCGGCGGAGCTGGCGGTCGCGCTGATGCTCGCCTCGCGACGCAATGTCGTCATCGAGGCGCCACGCATGCAGCGCGGCGAGTGGCCCTCGACGCTCAGCTACCGGCTGCGCGGCAGCACACTCGGCGTTTTCGGGCTCGGGCATATCGGCGCGATGGTCGCCGAGGCGGGACGCGGGCTCGGCATGAAGGTGCTGGTCTGGGGCCGCGAGCATTCGCTTAGCCAGGCCCGTGCTGCAGGCTATGAGGCGGCCGCGACCAAGGAGGAGCTGTTCGAGCGCAGCGATGTGCTGCAGCTCCTGGTGCGCCTAACGCCCGAGACGCGCGGCATTGTCACGCTCGCCGACCTCACGCGGATGAAGTCGACCGCGCTTTTCGTCAATGTCGCGCGCGCCGCGCTCATCGAGCCCGGCGCGCTCGTCACGGCGCTCGAGCAGGGGCAGCCCGGTTTCGCGGCGGTCGATGTCTACGATCAGGAGCCGATCATCGGCGGCAACCATCCGCTCCTCAAAATGCCTAACGTGCTGTGCACGCCGCATCTCGGCTGGGCCGAATGGGAGACGTTCGAGCTCTATTTCCGCGAGTGCTTCGAGCAGATCGTCAATTACGCCGACGGGCGGCCGCTGACCCTGGCGAGCTGAGGGCTCGGTCGAACGGGCGAATTGCGGGGCCGGAACAGCAACCGGACGCTTGGTGTTCGATAAGGATCGAGCAACGAGGATTAGACACATGAAAACGCTTCTTGCCGCGACCGCGGCGATCGCGCTCGTCGCCGCTGCCGGGGCCGCCTCGGCACAGACCTATCAGCCGGTGCCCCCGCCTCTCGCCCCCGGTGCAGCCGGGCAGCCCTCTCAGGTCATGCAGGCGCCGGTGCAGCCGATGCAGCAGCCGACTTATACATCCGGCCCCACGATGACGACACCGTCGTGGATGCGGGATGACGGCTCATCGTCGGATCACCCGATCCACAATCATGACGACCAGTCCGGCGATGCGCTCAATGCGCAGTACAGCGGCGGCTTGACCACCGCGCCGGGCACCGGTCTGCCGGCCTATCCCGGTCAGCAATAGCGCCGCCTGGAGCCCCTCGCGGCCGCGAGGGGCTCGCTCTAACGGAGCGATGTTGCGCATTGCCGCGCGCCGCTTATCCTTAGCCTGGGTGTAAACCGGAGGCGATGATGAGCGACGCGCGACCGATTTCCGTGCTCGGCATTTGCGGCAGCCTGCGCAAAGCGTCGTTCAACATGGCGGCGCTCAGGACCGCTGTCGAGCTGAAGCCGCCGGGGATGGAGGTGACGATCGCCGACATCTCGCAGATCCCGCTCTACAACGAGGACGTCCGCGCCGAGAGTTTCCCGCCACCGGTCGAGACCCTGCGTCAGCGGATCAAGGCAGCGGACGCGCTGCTCTTCGCCTGCCCCGAATACAATTATGGACTGTCGGGGGTGCTGAAGAACACGATCGACTGGGTCTCGCGCCCGCCCGACCAGCCCTTTGCCGGCAAGCCTTGCGCGATCCTCGGCGCCTCGCCCGCCATGGCCGGCAGCGCGCGGGGTCAGCTGAATTTGCGGCAGATGATGGTGTTCCTCGACATGCACCCGCTCAACAAACCCGAGGTGCTGATTTTCCAGGCGCACCAGAAGTTCGACGCCAATGGCGCGCTGACCGACGATGTCGCGCGCGGGCTGATCGGCGATCAGATGGCGGCGCTGCTGCGTTGGACCCGCCTTCTGAGCCAAGCCTGACGTCGCCAAACCTGAGTTAATTGACGCATGCGCCGCCGGCTTCTATCGTCGATGGCATCGAACGCAAGGCGCGGAAGCCGGTGCAAGCCCGGCGCGGTCGCGCCACTGTAATCGGCCCGCTCGGATGGCGGCCGAGAGCCAGACCCGCCCAGCGTTCGCAGGCCTCTAACGGGACGCGCAAATCCCAGGAGTATCGGCATGACGACCGCCACCGTAACCCCGTCTATCGTTTCCCCGCCCGCTCGCCCGGCCGCGATCCCGCTGCGCGAAATCCTGCCGTGGCTGGTGTTCGGCGGACTGATCCTGCTGCTGGCGCTCTATTTTATTGGCGCTGAACAGGGCGCGACTTCGATCTTCCCCGGAATGTACGTGCACGAATTCGTGCATGACGGACGCCACCTGCTCGGCTTTCCCTGCCACTAGGCCAAGGGTTCCAAGATGGTTGGCGCGATGCTGCTGCGCGGCATGCTGGTCGGCGTGCTCGCGGGCCTGCTTGGTTTTGGCTTTCTCAAGCTCGCCGGCGAACCGGCGGTTGACCGGGCCATCGCCTTTGAGACGCAGCTGGACGAGGCCAAGGCGATGGCGGCGCATCAGCCGGCTGAGCAGGAAACGCCCATCGTCAGCCGGCAGACGCAAGCCGGGATCGGACTATTCACCGGGGTGATGGTGTACAGCGCCGCCTTTGGCGGGCTGTTCGCGCTGGCGTTTGCGATCGCGTACGGACGGGTCGGCGCGCTGTCACCGCGCGCGCTGTCGTTGATCCTGGCGGCGCTTGGCTTTGTCGCGGTGCATCTCGTGCCGGGACTCAAATACCCGCCGAACCCGCCATCGGTCGGCGATCCCGACACGATCGGCCTGCGAACCGCGCTCTATTTCAGCCTGATCGCGGTGTCGCTCGTGGCAATGGTCGCCGCCGGGATGCTGCGGTCGCGGCTGCAGAAGCGGCTCGGGGGTTGGAACGCATGGCTTGTGGCCGGCGCGGCGTATCTGGTCCTGATGATCGCGGTTGGGCTCGCCTTGCCGCGCATCGACGAGGTGCCCGAGGCGTTTCCCGCAGTTGTGCTGTGGCAGTTCCGGGTGGCCTCGCTCGGCGCCCAGCTGATCCTTTGGACGGTGCTGGGCCTCGCGTTCGGGGCGCTGGCCGAGCGCGTCGTCGACAGCCCTATTCGGCCGCGGCGGCGCGGCGGGCTTGCAGCGCGGCGATGAGCATGCCGGTGTCCATGACATCGCCAAAGATGTTGTAGAAGGCGGTCAACGCCGCATCGTGCTCCGCTTGGGTCATCGCGGCGTTGCCGTCGCTGACCATGATCGTCTTGAAATTGGTCATCATCGCGTCGCGCGCCGAGCTTTCGCAGCACACATTGGTGACCGTGCCGGTGATCAGCACCGTGTCGAAGCCGCGGGCGCGCAGCCGGTCGGGCAGCTCCGACGTGCCCGGCAGGAAGCCGCTGTAGCGGTATTTGTCGACGATTTCGTCTTCGGGCTTCACATCAAGATCGGGCCAGAGGCTGTGCCCAAGCGAGCCGGCCGTCAGCGCTGCGATACGCTTCGCGCGCTGCTCCGGCGGGGCCATCCCGAACGCCACCGACCAGTCGTCGAGACAGCGTTCGTCATGCGTCATGCGTACCCAGAACACGCCGCCTCCGGCCTCACGTAACACCCCGGCGATCCGGTTGATCGCCGGCACGGTGTCAAGCGCCGCCGGACAGACCGCATGCCCGACCTCGGGATTCATGAAGGCGTGTTGCATGTCGATAACGACGAGCGCGGTCTTGGCCGGGTCTAGTTCCGCGAAGCAATGCTCGCCGCGCCGCGCCGCGATGCGAGCGGCCACATCCGAGGCGATGGTTGCGCCGTTGAGTTTCATGGCCCGTCTCCTACCACGCGGCGTCGAGAATTTGCCGGATGACCGCGGGGCCGTCGATTTTCTTCGGGTTGGTGTGAATCCAGCGATCGTGCATCGACAGCTCGGCGACCAGGTCGAGTTGGTCTTCCTTGACCCCGACATCACGCAGCCGCGACGGAAGACCGAGATCGGTGATGAGCCCGGCGACAAGATCGGCGACCGGCGCAGCGCGGTCGCCGAGCGCGTCGGCGACCAGCGCCTGACGCTCCGGATTCGTATCGAGATTGAAGCGCAGCACATGCGGCAGCATCACGCACGAGGTGTAGCCGTGCGGCACATGCGCGGTGCCGCCAAGCACATGGCCGATGCCGTGGCTCGCGCCCTTGGGCACGCCAGTCTGCGAGCCGATCATCGACATCCAGGCACCCAATTGGCACTCGAGCCGGGCATCGAGGTCCTTGGGGTCGGCCTTGACCCCGCGCAGCCCATGGCCGAGCAGCTTCAGCGCCTGCGCCGAGGCGCCCTCGGAGAGCGGTTGGCACAAGGGCGAGCAGATGTCCTCGACTGCATGATCGACCGCGCGAATGCCCGTCGACAGGAACAGCCAGTCGGGCGTGTGCACGGTCGCGGCCGGGTCGAGGACGACCGCCTTCGCCATCATCATCGGGTGGCCAAAGCTCTCCTTCACGTTGCGCACGGTGTCGGTGCAGCCGGCCGACGCGGTGTATTCGCCAGCCGACAAGGTCGTCGGGATGGTAATCGTGCGGATTTTGGGCGCTTCGATATGCGGCCGCGTGGTCTTGCCGCTAGCGTCGGTGCGGGCGCGGCAATCGTCGAGCTGCTGCGCGTCGCTGATGTTATTCGAGAGGCACATCGCGACGATCTTCGCCGCGTCGGTCACCGAGCCGCCGCCGAGGGTCACGATCAGATCGGCATCGGCGGCGCGCGCCGCATTGGCGGCGGCGACGCAATCGACGCGCGGCGTGTGCGAGCCGATCTTGGCGCAGAGCCCGGCGAAGCGGTTGCCGAGCGCCGCTTTCAGCCTGTCGACAAGGTCGGTCTCACGGTCGAGCGTCCCGCTCGCCAGCACAAACACGGCATGCGCGTCGGCCTTCTCGACCTCTTCCCTGATCGCCTCGGCGAAGGGCCGCCCATAGATCACGCTTTCCATCGCCGGAAAGCGATACGCGCCGGTCAGCATGGCATTGACCTCCCAACGAAAACCCCCCCGCCTCGCGGAGAGACGGGGGCGATCGGATTTACGCCGTGAACTTCTGCGTTACGCGGTCGCCGCGGCCCGCATCGCGCGGCGCTTGGCAATCGTCGGCGCCTTTGCCGCCTTGAGCGGGTCGGCCATGCGGCCGCTCGGCCCCACCGTATCTGGCAGGTTATAGACCCAGTTGTCGCCGCCCAGGATGTAGTTGCGGTTGGTCTGCGCCGGGTTGCGGTTGACCAGCGGGCGGTTGAACAGCGGGTGGGTCATGCTGCGGATTTCGTGCTCGATCGTGAACAGCACCTTGCCGTTGTCGAGATCGACGATGTCCTCGAAGCGGTACTGGCAGCGATCGCTTTCCTCGGTGATCAGGTCGAGCTCTTTCAGCTTTTCATGCGGGCCGCCGAAATCTTCGACATAGACCTGCAGGTGGTGGCCGTCGAATTCGGGGATATCCTTGTCGGTCTCGCGGAAGACCAGCTCCTGGTTGAGCCCGCACTTGATGTGCGCCGCCTTGCCGTGGCCGTTCTTTTCGACGCTGGTCTTGGCGCCAAGCACCTTGCGATAGAACTTGGCGATCTTCTTCGCGGTCTTTTCCGGCACCGTGAATTCGACAAAAGGCAGGCCGAGATTGATGTTGCCGAAGCGCGAGACGTCGGGCTCGTAGACGTGGAACTCGTTGCCCCATGGGCAAGTCGCGATCACGTAGTCGTTGGTTTCCTTGAAGCCGAACTTGGTGTCCTTCAAGTTGCTCTTGACGCCCTGCAGCCGGTGCAGCAGCTCCTCGCGCTTCGGCGCGACGATGGCGATATGGCCGCGAAACACCAGCGCGTCACCGGTCGGCATGTGGATCTGGCTCTTGCCGATATTGACCCACATGTTGTTGGTGCCTGGGAAGAGATAGGGGTCGCGGGTAAAGCCCATGCCCAGCAGGTAAAAATCGCTGGCAAGTCCCTGATTCGGAATCTCGACGTTGAGATGTTCCAGCGCCGTGACGTTGCCGAGGTCTTCGGCAGCGCGATCGAATTGTGCAGCCATTCTCTTTCCTCCAGTGTTTTCGACCCTCGGCGCCTTGTTCTGTTGTGGGCCAACTGGGCTCGACAGCCATCAGAACAAATTTTTGAACCTTTCGTCTACCGGCACGCGGTAGCCGTCGGCCAGCTTGTTGGTCTGGTTGGCCATGCCGACGATGGCCATCAGCTCGGCGAACATCGCCGGCGTCATGCCCTTGGCCTTGGCCGCCGCGCCGTGCGAATGGCTGCAATAGTCGCAGCCATTGGTGATGCTGACCGCGAGATAGAGCATTTCCTTGACGAGCGGATCGAGCATGCCCGGCGCCATCACCTGCTTCAGCCCCTCCCAGGTGCGCTTCAGCCCGGCCGGATCGTTGGCGAGGACGCGCCAAAAGATGCCGACATAATCGGTGTCGCGGGTCTTGCGGATATCGTCGTAGATCGCACGCACCTCGGGGCTCGCGTCATGGTCGTCGATCGGGGGGAGCGCGCTTGTCATGTTGCCTCCTTGAGGCGCCGCAATTCCGCCGACAGGCGGCCGGCGAGAAACAGCGCCAGCATACGAAAATCGCTGTAGAGCGACCAGAACGGATGACCAAAGGTCTCGGGCCTGTTGTGCTCAAAGACGCCATGCCCGATCCACGCGCAGGCATAGCCGATGATCGGTGCGGCGATGAGGAATGGCCAGTCGCGGGTTATCGCGAAGGCGAGCAGGAGCGCTAGCCCGGTCGATGTCCCGACATAATGCAGGGCGCGGGTGCGCGGGTCGGCGTGCGCCCTCAGATAACGCGGCCAGAATTCGGCGTAGGTCATGTCGTCATACGTGTTGGCTCGTCATCACGGTTCCTGGCAGCCCGGCGTTGCACGGATCGCCCGGTAGAGCACCCGCGTTTGCGCGGGCGACAGCGGCGCTTCGTTCGCGCAAAGGTGCATCGCGGCGCACGCGCCTTGCGGCGATGACGGCCAGGATGTCTGACCCACGATGGCGCTGTCGCAACGTTTCCATGCGGTCTTGCCCTCCCACGAGATCGTCGACGGAAACAATTCCTCCGTGGCAATGCGCAGCGTGAGCCCTGGAAACGGCGACCACGTGACTATCGCGACACAGGCCATCCCCGCTGCCGCCACGATAACGATCGCGGTGGGCCGGACGGTCAAATTAGCAAGCTGCCGCGACGGTGCTGCGCTTGTATCGCGCGGGAGGGCAGCGTACATCACAACCCAACCCTTTACAGGTCGGCACTTTGGCTCCCGGAGGGAGTGGAATCATGGGCTTTAAGGTAGCGGTCGTGGGTGCGACCGGCAATGTCGGGCGCGAAATGCTGGCAACCCTGGCGGAGCGCGAATTCCCCTGCGACGAGGTGATCGCGCTAGCGTCGTCGCGGTCGATCGGCCGGCAGGTGTCGTTTGGCGAGGACGACGTGCTCGACGTCCAGGTGCTCGACAATTTCGACTTCAAGGGCGTCGACATCGTGCTGTCGTCGCCGGGCGCCAAGGTGTCCGCCGTGTTCGCGCCGCGCGCCGCGAAGGCCGGCGCCGTGGTCATCGACAACACCTCGCACTGGCGCATGGACCCCGACGTGCCGCTGGTCGTGCCCGAGGTGAACCCGCAAGCGATCAAGGGCTACGACAAGAAAGGCATCATCGCCAACCCGAACTGCTCGACGATCCAGATGGTCGTCGCGCTAAAGCCGTTGCACGACGCGGCGAAGATCAAGCGCGTCATCGTCTCTACTTATCAGTCGGTGTCGGGCGCCGGGCGAGCGGCAATGGACGAGCTGTTCACCCAGACCCGCGCGGTGTACGTCAACGACGCGATCAAGCCGGAAGTCCTGACCAAGCGGATCGCCTTTAACGTCATTCCCCATATCGACGTGTTCATGCAAGACGGGTCGACCAAGGAGGAATGGAAGATGGCGGTCGAGACGCGGAAAATCCTCGATCCCGACATCGCCGTGACCGCCACCTGTGTGCGCGTGCCGGTGTTTATCGGCCATGCCGAGGCGATCAATGTCGAGTTTGTCCGTCCGCTCAGCGTCGAAGACGCGCGCAGGGCGCTGCGCGACTTCCCCGGGATCAGCGTCGTCGATCACCGCGCCGATGAGGGCTACGCCACCCCGGCCGAGATCGCCGGCGAGGACCTTGTCTATGTCAGCCGCCTCCGCAAGGACCCGACCGTGCCGAACGGGCTGGCGATGTGGGTCGTCGCCGACAATCTGCGCAAGGGCGCGGCAACCAACGCGGTACAGATCGCCGAGGTGCTGACCGGGCGCTATCTCGACCGCAAGGGCCGCGTCGCGGCGAAACCGAGGATCGTGTCGGCTCTTTCGTAACGTTCCGGCGTTTAGGTCGCGTGGCACCGCCCGACCTCCAGCTCCCCGGCCCGCTCCCGCTCGTTACCACCGCAGCGGGCGCGATCACGCCGTTGGAGGCGACACCGGCCGCGCTGACGTTTCTCGGCCGCAAGATCACCCCGCTCACGCGCCGCCGGCTCGACAGCTTTCGCGCAAACAAGCGCGGCTTCTGGTCGCTGTGGCTGTTCCTCGCGGTCTTCATCGTGACCTTGTTCGCCGAGTTCATCGCCAATGACCGGCCGCTGCTGATCCGTTACGACGGCGCGTTTTATATGCCGGTCTTCCATTCCTACCCGGAGACGACATTTGGCGGCGTGTTCCCGACCGAAGCCGACTACCACGACTCCGAGGTCCTCAAGCTCATTCAGGCCAAAGGCTGGATCGTCTGGCCGCTCATCCCCTACCGCTTCGACACGATCACCAACGCACCGGGCCCCTTCCCGTCGCCGCCCGATGCCGCGGATTGGCTCGGCACCGACGACCAGGGACGCGACGTGTTGGCGCGGCTCATCTACGGGTTCCGCATTTCGGTGCTGTTTGGGCTGGCATTGACCATTTCATCATCGATCATCGGGGTGGCGGCGGGAGCGGCGCAGGGCTATTTCGGCGGCGTCATCGATCTCGGCTTTCAGCGCTTTATCGAGGTGTGGTCGGGTTTGCCGGTGCTCTATCTGTTGATCATCCTGGCGAGCCTGGTGCAGCCGAATTTCTGGTGGCTGTTGGGGTTGATGCTGCTCTTTTCGTGGACGAGCCTCGTCGACGTGGTCCGCGCCGAGTTTCTGCGCGCGCGCAATTTCGATTATGTCCGCGCGGCGCGGGCGCTGGGCATGCCGGACCGGCAGATCATCCTGCGCCATGTCCTGCCGAACGCGACCGTGGCGACGATCACCTTTATGCCGTTCATCCTCAACGCGTCGATCACGACCCTGACCTCGCTCGATTTTCTCGGTTTCGGACTGCCACCGGGGTCGCCCTCGCTCGGCGAGCTTTTGGCGCAGGGCAAGGCCAATCTGCAGGCGCCCTGGCTCGGCATCACCGCGTTCGTGACGCTGGCGGTGATGCTGAGCCTCCTGACCTTTGTCGGCGAAGCCGTGCGCGACGCCTTCGACCCGCGCAAGGTGGGGTAAGCCGCCCATGAGCCTCCTCGAATGAGCCTTCTCGAAATCCGGGACCTCAGCGTCACCTTCGCCGGCTGGCGCGGAGCCGCGCCGGTGCACGCGGTGAAGCGCGTCTCGTTCGAGCTCGACAAGGGCGAGACGCTGGCGCTCGTCGGCGAAAGCGGCTCGGGCAAGTCGGTGACGGCGCTGTCGATCCTGCAACTGCTGCCCTACCCGTCGGCGGCACATACGCCGGAAAGCAGCATCAAATTCGCCGGCGAAGAGCTGATCGGCGCACGGCCGGCGCGGCTCAGGGATATTCGCGGCAATCGCGTCGGCATGGTCTTTCAGGAGCCGATGACCTCGCTGAACCCGCTGCACACGGTCGAGAAGCAGGTCGCCGAGACGCTGCTGATCCACAACCATCTGCCAGGGGCGACGGTGCGCCGCCGGACGCTCGACCTCCTGCACCTCGTCGGGCTGCGCGAGGCGGAAAGTCGGCTCCAGGCCTATCCGCACCAATTGTCGGGCGGCCAGCGGCAGCGGGTGATGATCGCGATGGCGATCGCCAACGAGCCCGACATCCTGATCGCCGACGAGCCGACGACCGCGCTCGACGTGACGATCCAGGCGCAAATCCTCGACTTGATCCTCGACCTGCAAAAAACGCTAGGCACCGCGGTCATCCTCATCACCC
>Ga0210398_10003884_pt1 | contig 14183 bp, 12 predicted proteins | sample IncBWC4OmetaG_FD_161047 | JGI IMG/M metagenome (GOLD analysis project Ga0210398, IMG submission 161047) | Forest soil microbial communities from Barre Woods Harvard Forest LTER site, Petersham, Massachusetts, United States - Inc-BW-C-4-O | ecosystem: Environmental > Terrestrial > Soil >...
TGCCGCACTGCGGCGCGGTGGTGCTGTCGGATTATGCCAAGGGCGTGCTCACGCCGCGCGTGATCCGTGCCGTCATCGACCGGGCCCGACAACTCGGCAAACCAGTCGTGGTCGATCCCAAGGGCCACGATTATAGCATCTATCGCGGTGCGACGCTGATCACGCCGAATCGTGCAGAGCTCGGTGCTGCCGTGCACCGGCCGGTGACCAGCGAAGCGGAGATCGGCAAGGCCGCGGCCGAACTCGCGCGCATCGTCGAGAGTGAAGCCGTTCTGGTCACGCGCAGCGAAGAGGGCATGACGCTCCACGTCGACGGCCAAGCGCCGCTGCACATCCCGGCTTATCCGGTGAAGGTGCGCGACGTCTCCGGCGCCGGCGACACCGTTGCCGCCGTCATGGCGGTGCTCTTGGCCATGAGGGCGCCGTTCGATTCCGCCATGCGCGCCGCCAATGCCGCCGCCGCCGTCGTCGTCGGCAAGCGCGGCACGTCGACTGTCACGCTTACGGAATTGCGCCACCGTATTCTGCCGGCCGCCTCGCTCGCGCCCGGTGACAAGATCGTGTTCGACTGGTCGCTGCTCGACGAGCGGCTATCCGACTGGCGCCGCCACGGTCTGCGCGTCGGCTTCACCAATGGCTGCTTCGATCTCCTCCATAGCGGCCACGTCAAATTGCTCGCCGAAGCCCGCGCCGCCTGCGATCGGCTGGTGGTCGGTCTCAACAGCGACGCTTCGACGACACGGCTCAAGGGCAAGAGCCGCCCGATCAATCCGGCCGAGGGCCGCGCCGAGGTGCTCGCCGCACTCGAAGCGGTCGATCTCGTTGTGGTGTTCGAAGAAGACACCCCGATCGAGCTGATTAGACGGGTGCAGCCTGCTGTGCTGATCAAAGGCGCCGATTACCGCCGCGAGGACGTCGTCGGTCACGACGTCGTCGAGAAGGCGGGCGGCACCGTGATGCTGGTCGAGCTCGTGCCCGGCCACTCGACGACGGCCATGGTCAAGCGGGCGCAGCCGGCGAAGGAACCGGCTGGGGAGTGAGCCATCGTGCGCGACACTGCGCTCATTTCCGTCATCGTCACGACCTATAACCGCGAGGATGCGCTCGACGCGGCGTTGCGCGCGCTCGCCCATCAGTCAGACCGCAATTTCGAAATCATCGTTGCCGACGACGGATCGCGGCCGGACACCGCGCACGTTGTCGAAAGCTGGAAGGCGCGGCAGCCGCTGCGGCTCAAACACGTGTGGCACGAGCATATGGGCTTCCGCGGCGGCGAAATCCGCAATCGCGGCATTCGCGCCAGCGCCGGCGAAATCTGCATCTTCCTCGATGGCGATTGCCTGGCGCCGAGCGATTTCATCGCCGTGCATCGCCGGCTCCATGAGACCGGCTGGTTCGTCACCGGCAACCGCATTTTGCTCTCGCCCGAACTGACCGCGACCGTGCTCGCCGCCGGTGTCGAGGCGGAGCGATGGAATTTGGCCCCGCTGTTGCAGCAGCGGCTGCGCGGCGGCATCAATCGGCTTACCCCGACGCTGCGGCTGCCGCTTGGGCCTTTGCGCAAGCTGAACAGCGAAAGCTGGGAGGGCGCGCAAACCTGCAATCTTGCGGTGGCGCGAGTCGATCTCGATCGCATCGACGGCTTCGACAGCGCTTACACCGGTTGGGGCCTGGAAGATTCCGATCTCGTGGTGCGTCTCCTGCGCGCCGGTGTGCGGCGCAAGGACGGTCGGTTCGCGACTGGCGTGTTGCATTTGTGGCACCCGCCGAACGACCGCTCGCAACTGCCTGTAAATCAAGCCAGGCTCGACGAGGTCATCGGCGGCGGCCGCACGCGCGCCTTGCGTGGGCTGTCCACGTTGAGCGAAGTCACTCCTCCCGTGCGCGGCAATGCATCGGTGGTGCAACCATGAAGCCGCTGGGTTTGCCGGAAAATCCGCGCGTGCTCGTCGTGGCGCTGCGACGGCTCGGCGACGTGCTGTTGACCACGCCGCTTATTCGCAGCGTGAGGCGGGCGTTGCCGCAGGCTTCGATCGACGCGCTGGTGTTTGCCGGAACCGAAGGCATTCTGACCGGCAATCCCGATCTTGCGAAAGTCCTCACGCTGCCGCAGCGTCCGCATGCGGGGGATACGCTCGCGTTGATGGCGCGGCTGTGCAAACGCTACGACCTTGCGCTGTCGACGCAGACCGGCGACCGGCCGACTTTTTTGGCCGTCATTGCAGGTCGGCAAAGCGCCGGCCTGGTCGAGGGCGACGGCGTCGCGGCTGCCATCAAGCGTTTCGCGCTCAGCCGTTCCGTGGTGAGCGATCGCGACCGGCATCGCGTGCTCGATATTCTGCGCCTTGCCGAGCTCATCGGCATTCCGGCGCAAGCCGAAATCGTTTGCCCCGGCGGCGGCGTGCGCCCGGCGCCGGCGCAGCCCTATGCCGTGATCCATGCGGCGCCGATGTTCACGTATAAGCGCTGGACCGGCGGCGGTTGGCGGGCGCTCGCCGCGGCGCTCCACGAGCGCGGCTTCGCCACCGCCGTCACCGGCGCCGCAAGCGATCGCGCCTATCTCGATGACGTCTGGCGTGACGGCAAGGTCGTACGTCTCGACGGCAGTCTCGACTGGCCTGGGCTGACCGCCTTGATTGCCGGGGCGCGCGTCTATATCGGGCCGGACACCGCCATCACACACCTTGCCGCGGCGACCGGCACGCCGACGGTCGCGCTTTACGGCCCGACCGATCCGCGGCTGTGGGGACCTTGGCCGCGCGGTGGTCTCGAACGCCCCTGGGCTGCCGCCGGCACCATCCAGCAGCGCGGCAATGTCTGGCTGGTGCAAAATCCGCTGCCATGCCTGCCATGCCAGTTGGAAGGCTGCGAGCGCCGGCTCGACAGCCACAGCCAGTGTCTCGACGAGCTGACAGCCGCCCAAGTTGTGTCCGCAGTCGACCAAGCACTGACGATGCGGCAGGCGGCGTAACGGCTAATACAGCGGCGACTGCACCGGCGCGGTCGGCCGTCCGAACTCACCCGTGACCAAATCGAACGGCGTGTAGGTCTGATTCTCGCAGTGATCGGTCTCGACGGCAAAGCGCGCATCGACGACGGCGTTGTCCTGGATGAAAAGCGCATAGCTGCGAAGATGTCCGCGGTCCTGAAAATGCACGCAAGCAAGCCAGGCCCATCCCTTCATGGAATCGACCCAGCGCAGCGCTGATATCTCGAAGTCGGCGTAGGGTGTACGGTCCTTCAATGTCGACAGCAAATATTTGGCGGCCAGCGAGACATAGGCCGGCGGGGCCGGCGGCGTTGCGGCCTCGCTCGGTTGGGCAAGTTCGCTGCATCCCGGCAAGATGACGAGCGACGCCGCCAAGGCGAGGTGACCAACCGCGTGCCGCAAAGCGCTCCATGCGCCGCGGCCTCCACGCTTCCACCACAGTCCCGCCATGAAACCCGTCCAACTGGAGATGCGTCCGATTGGCGGAAAATATAAACTTTCGTGTCTTAAATACGCACGCGCCACACGAGCTCCCGTACGGCGAAGCTTTGGCATGACGGTACCGCTAATGACCCGCTTTGCGATCTACCGCAATGACGAACGGCCGGCGCGGCAAAGCTGCAGGCCGGCGGCTGCGCGCGGCATCGTCAGGCGATCGATCGCCGCCGCTGTTATGCTCGGCATCGGCGCGATGCTCGGTTCGTGCGCCGGCGCCACTACGGAGGACGGCTTCTCCGCTTATGTTGCCGATCATTGGCCGCATTGGGCCGGCGGCATGCCGAACGACGTGCCGCCGCGGCCCGGCTCTCCGGGCTACAACCAATTTATCGCCCACGGGCAAGCCGATCAGGATGCGCCGCCGCCGGCAAGCACCGCCAATGCAACCGCCGTTCCGGTAACGCCGGTTTTCCAGACCGCGCCGTCGGCGCCCGCCGCGGCTGAACAGGTCAGGCCGGCGGCGCCCAGCGCACAGGCACCGCCGCAATCGGCGACGGAGGATTCGAATGTGGTGCGGGGTGGGCTGTATTAGCCGCATCACGCCACGCCGGCGCGCAACAGGTCGTGGAAATGCACGATGCCGACCGGGCGCTCCGCTTCCACGACGATGAGCGCCGTAATTTTCGAGGAATTGAGAATCTGCAAGGCTTCGCTTGCCAATTGATCGGGCCGCACCGTCTTTGGCGCCGCCGTCATGACGGCATCGACCGAGGCCTGAAGAAAATCCGCGCGCATGTGGCGGCGCAAATCGCCGTCGGTGATGACGCCGGCAAGCGTGCCGTTCTCCTCGATAACAGCCACGCAGCCGAAACCCTTGGCCGACATTTCGACGATCGCGTCCGACATCGGCGCGCCGCGCTTGATCAGCGGCACTGCCGCGCCGGGATGCATCACCTCGGCGACGAACTTCAACGCTGCGCCAAGCTTGCCACGCGGATGAAACACGCCGAAATCGATCGCGGTGAAGCCGCGGCTTTCCAAGAGCGCAATCGCCAGTGCGTCGCCAAGCGCAAGCTGCATCAGCGACGAGGTGGTCGGCGCCAGATTGTGCGGGCAGGCTTCACGCGTCGCCGGCAGCGCCAGCACGATATCGGCCGCCTTGCCAAGCGTGCTTTCGACGTTCACCGTGATTGCGATCAAAACGATGCGGAAGCGGCGCGAGTAGTTGATCAGGTCTTTGAGCTCTTCGGTCTCGCCCGACCAGGACAGCGCCAGCATCACGTCGTCCGAGGTGATCATGCCTAGATCGCCGTGGCTGGCGTCGGCGGCGTGCACGAAGAACGCCGGCGTGCCGGTCGAAGCGAGCGTGGCGGCGATTTTGCGCGCCACGTGACCCGACTTGCCCATGCCGGTGACGATCACCCGGCCGCGTGCCGCCCGTATCGTTTCGACCGCGGCGACGAATGGCGCGCCCAATCCGTCCGACATTGCCGCGGCCAGCGCCGCGACGCCCTCGGCCTCGGTATCGAGGGTGCGGAGCGCGGAGGCGATATGCGAATTGGCCGCTGGCTCCGGCGTCTTTGCGTCGGACGAACTCATCTTTGCGCGGGTCCTCACTCTGTACTCCTTACCGCGTAATGTTGCCGCAACGGTGCACCGCGATGCGAACCGGACGGAAGTCTATTTCGCCCAGGCGGCGAATGCATCCGCGAAAGCCCGATCGCCGGGCGGGCCTTTTTCCATGGCCAGGATGGCGCGGCCGCCATTGTTATAGACGATCGGGATATCGAACCACGGCTTATCCTTGAGCAGCTGGATATTGCGCTGCACGTCGGCATCGACCGCGGACAGGCCGATCAGGAAGAAGCCGTTGGTGACCTTGACCGCTAGTCCGGCGAGCGGCACGCCGCGGGCCTGCTCGGAATCCTTCATCAGAACGCCGGGCACATTGGCAATGCCGCCGCCGGGAAAATCCGGCGGCAGGTTGAACATGATCTCGATGGTGTGGCTTGCCGGCAGGGCCTGATCGGTGTTGCGGCGGAGCGTCCAGGTCACGGTCATATTCCGCTCCGGGATCGTGATGTCGGCGCGGACTTCAAGCTCGGGCGCAAGTCCGCTGCCGGGCGAGACCGTTTCGGTGCGCCAGACGGCGGAACCGACGAATTGTCGGCCCGCCGGATTGTTCGGATCTTCCTCATAGAGCACCACGCGCTGGGCGACTTGTGGCGCCGCCTGATCAGCCGGCGCGCCAGGAGCGGGAGCCGGGGCTTGGGCTTGTTGTTGTCCCGGCAATTGCTCCTGCGGCACGCGGCCGGAGAATTTGGGCTCGGCGACCGGGGCCTGTGCCGTCTGGGCCGGTTTCGACCGCATATGCGACACGAAGTTGTAGAGGCCCATGATGTTGGACCACTGCCATGAGATCGTGGCCGTGACGCCGAGCAGCAGGATCACGACCACCGCGAGCTTGGCGAGGCCGCGATAGGACCGCGGCGCGCGCGGCTGCGCGTAATGGTCTTCCGGCTCCCGCGGGCGCGGCGGCTGCGGCCGTGCGAAATTCGGCGGCGGTGCCTCGTCATCCACGAGATCGTCGCCGCGGTCGAGCGGGCGCGGGTAGAGCGCGTCGTCACCGAGCATTTCCGCGTCGCCGCGGTCGAAGCGCGACTCCAGCCGATCCTGCATCGGCTCGAGTTCTTCCTCGTCGTCGGCAAATTGCCGCGCCGGAGCGGCGCCATAAGATTCGCGCGTGTCGCGCGCCGATTGCGCCGATCTCGCCGAAGCGGCGCCGAGATCGTCCACTTCGTTGACGACGTCGCGAAAGCCCCTGAGCCCCTCCCGCGAAACCGGCGAGGTGCGCGCATTCAACAGTCTGGCGCGGGCGCTGCCTGCAGCCGCGGGCGTCGCTTCGTCGGCAACGGTCTCGCTTTGCATCCGAAACGGCGGCGGTTCGGGACGTGGCGGCGCCGAGGGTGCAGTTTCAGGACGCGGCACGGACGGCATGCTGCTCAAGCCCGGCCGCTCTCGGCGCGGCGCCAGCGGCGCAGCGGGGGCAACCGGCGGCTTGAGCGGCGCCGGACGCGGCGGCGGCGCCGGGCGCTCGGCCCGCGCCTTGCGCACGCTCTCGGCCTCGACCTTGCGGATGGCGTCTTCCAGCGCCAGGCGCTCGCGCGTGATGTCGGCCTCGGAGAGCGGCGGTTCGATCGATCGCAATTGCGAGACCAGGGCCGCGCGCGCCCGCTCGTACAGGCCGCGGCGGGCTTCGCCGGTGCTGTTTTCGAGGCCCTCTACGGCGCGGGCGATGAGCGGATGATAATCTGCCATTTGTCGAGTTTACGCTTCGCGCGCGAAAATTTCACCTTAAGCTTCAAAGGGATTTTGCATGAGGATGGTGTCCTCCCGTTCCGGGCTGGTCGACAGGATAGCGACGGAACAGCCGATCAGCTCCTCGAGCCGGCGCACATATTTGATCGCCTGTGCCGGAAGGTCGGCCCAGGACCGGGCATGCGCGGTCTTTTCCCGCCAGCCGCCGATGGTTTCGTAGATCGGCTCGACCCGCGCCTGGGCATGCTCGCTGGCGGGAAGATAATCGATCTCGCGCCCGTCCAGCCGGTATTTGACGCAGACCTTGATCTCGTCGAAGCCGTCGAGAATGTCGAGCTTGGTCAACGCCAGGCCGTTGATGCCGCTGGTGCGGACAGTTTGCCGCACCAGCACGGCATCGAACCAGCCGCAGCGCCGCGGCCGGCCGGTGACCACGCCGAACTCCTTGCCGCGCTCGCCGAGCGTTTTGCCGACCTCGTTGAGCTGCTCGGTGGGAAACGGTCCGGCACCAACCCGCGTCGTATAGGCCTTGCAAATGCCGAGCACGTAGCCGATGGCGCTCGGGCCCAGTCCTGAGCCGGTCGCCGCCTGCGCCGCCACCGTGTTCGACGATGTGACGTAGGGATAAGTGCCGTGGTCGATGTCGAGCAGTGCGCCTTGCGCACCTTCGAACAAGATACGTTTGCCCTCACGGCGGCGTTCGTCGAGCAGCGACCACACGGAATCCATGAATGGCAGCACCTGCGGCGCTACCGCGGCCAGCTCGTCGTAGAGCGCGTCCGGCACAATCTCGCTCATGCCGAGCCCACGGCGGAGCGCATTATGATGCGCCAAAAGGCGCTCGATCTTGCCGTTGAGCATTTTCAGGTCCGCCAGATCCATCAAGCGGATGGCGCGGCGTCCGACCTTGTCCTCATAGGCCGGGCCGATGCCGCGGCCGGTGGTGCCGATAGCGCCCTTGCCCGAGGCCCGCTCGCGCGCGACGTCGAGCTCCTGGTGCAGCGACAGGATCAGCGGCGTGTTCTCCGCGATCCGCAAGTTTTCCGGCGTTATGGTGACGCCTTGCTTCTTAAGATGGGCGATCTCGGCCAACAGCGCACGCGGATCGAGCACCACGCCGTTGCCGATGACCGAGAGCTTGCCCGGCCGCACCACGCCCGACGGCAACAGCGACAGCTTATAGGTGGTGCCGTTGATCACCAGCGTGTGGCCGGCATTATGGCCGCCCTGGAAGCGGACGACGATGTCGGCCTGCTCGGAGAGCCAATCGACGATCTTGCCTTTGCCCTCGTCCCCCCACTGGGAGCCGACCACGACAACATTTGCCATGAGGAATTTCCCCAGGAGGCCCAATGAATACTGAATGACTGCTCGGATGGAGCGGCTGCCGGCCGTAGCCGACCGCCCCGGATAATGGATGCCGGTGCCGGACGCAAGGAAAAGCGCCTCCCGCAAGCCCCTGTGAGTTCCGACAATTCGTTGGTTTCACAACAAATTCGCCGTTAGCCTTGTTGCCGGGTTTGTGGATTTGTTTCGGCCGCCGCGGGCGGCAATGCGGCATGGGTGGCAGGCGGATTGTCGCAGTCTTGCATCGCGGCGGGGGTCGTGCGGCGGATCGGAGGCCTGGGCGCCAGCCAGTCATGCCAGGACGGCACTGGTCTAGCGGCACAGGGCGGGCTAGCCCACGCGGCATAGTGTTGGCGATGAAGAGTACGCATGTCGGGGACACAAGTGCGAAGCCTGAGCCAAAGCCCCGCGGAGAGGTCGCGTCTTACCGGGGTCTGGTTCTTCGATCAGCCTTATCTGCTGCTGTCGCTGACCTCGCTGTTCTGGGCGGGCAATACCGTGCTTGGGCGGTTCGTCGCCGGGCATGTGCCGCCAATTACGCTCGCCTTCATCCGCTGGAGCGGCGCAACGCTGATCCTGCTGCCGTTCGCGGCGCGCCACGTTCTGCGCGACTGGCCGATCATCCGCAAGAACGCCGGCGTGCTGATCCTGATCGCCTTCGTCGGGTTCTCCGTCTACAACACGATGGCCTATTACGGCCTGCAATACACGACGGCGATCAACGGACTGCTGCTGCAATCGGTCGGGCCGCTGTTCGTTGCGATGTGGACCTTCGCGCTGTTCGGCGAGCGGTTGACGCTGCGGCAGGCCTGCGGCATCGCCGTGTCGCTGACCGGCGTTCTCGTCATCATCTGTCACGGCAGCCTTACCGTCCTGCTCACGATCAAATTCAATCGCGGCGACGTCTGCTTTGTTTTGGCGCTCGCTACCTATGGGTTCTACGCAGCTTATTTGCGCAAGCGGCCGGCCATCCATCCGCTGTCGTTTCTCGCCGTCGGCATGGGGCTCGGCGCGGCGATGCTTATTCCGGGTGTGGCCTGGGAGATCGCGAGCGGCCGCACCATCGTGTTCGATGCGGAAAGCCTGGCGAGCTTTGCCTTCGTCTGCATTTTCCCGTCGCTGCTCGGCTATCTGTTCCTCAATCGCGGCATCGAACTGATCGGCGCCAACCGCGCGGCGCCGTTCATTCATCTCGTCCCGGTGTTCGGTTCGGTGCTGGCGATCGTGCTGTTAGGCGAACGTTTCGAGCTTTTCCACGCCGTCGGCTACGCGCTGGTGTTCGCGGGCATTACCATCGCGACCAGGAAATAGTGTGAGCTTCGCGTAGCGAAGCTACGCGCAGCGATTCACTCCTTGCCACGGCCTCGCATCGCGTCAGTAAAATAGCTCGCCGGTCTAGTCGCGCCGCGCGCAATGAAACACGCCGAGTATCGTGACACCTTGTTCGCCGGCGTCGATCTCGTACACAAGGATATAAGGCAACGCTCACGACCCATTACTCTTGTCCCGAGCGCGCGCCCGGGCGACCCGAATACGGAAAATAGCGCAAGACTTCCGCTGCCTCGCGGATGCTGGCGCCGACACGCGCCGCGGCCGCGGGGTTTCTTTGATCGATATATTCGTGGATCGCCAGAAGATGTGATCGCGCGCGAGCGCTGAATTGCAGCCCTATCGGTCGAATCGTCGCCACACTTCGCCCATTTCGGCGTCGCTTGCAATCTTGCCTTCGCGGACTTCACGCTTTGCTAGTTCGACTTCCGCGACTTGTTGATCGCTCAACTGATAGCGGTGCGCGTCTGGATTGGCGAAACTCAGGAGAAATTCGGCGGCAATTTCCTGATCGTGTTCAGGGAGCCGCTTCACCGTGTCGATGGCTTCTTCCAGGAGTTTTATCATCATTTTATCCTAGCACAGGATTAGGCCTGACGGAACTCCTCAAAACGTCAGCGGCTTGACCTGCTGCACGTTCGTGATCTGCTGCACCTTGCCGAGCACCTCGGGCGGCACCGCGCCGTCGACCTCGACCAGTGCGATGGCATTGCCGCCGGCGGATTCGCGGCCGAGATGGAAGGTGGCGATGTTGATGCCGGCCTCGGCCAAGAGCGTGGCGAAGCGGCCGACGAAGCCCGGCTTGTCCTGATTGGTCACGTAAAGCATCGACGGGCCAAATTCAGCGTCGATGCGGATGCCCTTGATGTCGATGATGCGCGGCCGGCCGTCGGCATAGACGGTGCCGGAGACCGAGCGGGTTTGCCGGTCGGTCACCACGGTGACGACGATCAGGCTGTCGTAATCGCCTGCGGCGTCGCGGCGGGTCTCTTCGACGACGATGCCGCGGTCCTTGGCGACGATCGGCGCGGAGACGACGTTGACGTCTTGCAGCATGGGGCGAAGCAGCCCCGCGACCGCGGCCGAGGTCAGCGCCTTGGTATTCATCGCCGCGACCTCGCCTTCGTAAGCGATTTGCACCTTCTTGATGCCGGTGTCGGTGAGCTGCCCGGCGAACGAGCCGAGTTTCTCCGCAAGATCGACGAAGGGTTTCAGCTTGGGCGCTTCCTCGGCGCTGATCGAGGGGAAGTTGACCGCGTTGCTGATGGCGCCGCGCAACAGATAGTCCGACATCTGCTCGGCGACCTGCAGCGCCACGTTCTCTTGCGCCTCCATGGTCGAGGCCCCGAGATGCGGCGTGCAGATGACGTTCGCCAGCGCAAATAGCGGGCTTTGCGTGGCCGGCTCCTCGCGGAAGACGTCGATCGCCGCGCCGGCGACATGGCCGGATTTGAGCGCCTCGACAAGCGCCTGCTCGTCGATCAATTCGCCGCGGGCGCAATTGATCAGGCGCACGCCCTTCTTGGTCGCGGCGAGCGATTCGGCGTTGATGATGTTGCGGGTCTTCTCGGTCGAGGGCGTGTGCAGCGTAATGAAATCGGCGCGGCGCAGGAGTTCGTCGAGCTCGACTTTCTCGACGCCGAGATGCACCGCGCGCTCGGCGGACAGATAAGGATCGTAGGCGATCACCTTCATCTTGAGCCCGATGGCGCGGTCGGCGACGATCGAGCCGATATTGCCGCAGCCGATGACGCCGAGGGTCTTGGAGAAAATCTCGACGCCGAGAAATTTGTTCTTCTCCCATTTGCCGGCGCGGGTCGACGCGTCGGCCTCGGGGATTTGCCGCGCCAGCGACAGCATTAGCGTGATGGCGTGCTCTGCGGTGGTGATCGAATTGCCGAACGGCGTATTCATGACGATGATGCCGCGCGCGGTGGCGGCGGGGATATCGACATTGTCGACGCCGATGCCGGCGCGGCCGATCACTTTCAGCCCGTTGGCCTTTTCCAGAAGCTTGGCGGTGACCTTGGTGGCCGAGCGGATGGCAAGGCCGTCGAAGCCGTCGATCGCCGCGGCAAGCTTGTCCTTGTCCTTGCCGAGGTTTGGCTGGAAGTCGACGGTGACGCCGCGGTCCTTGAATATCTGGACGGCGGCTGGAGAGAGCGCATCGGAGATCAGAACACGGGGGCTCATGGGAGGATCCTTTGGGTCAGCGCATCCAGCGCAGCATGTGGGGAAATGGTGGCAGGCCTTTTTCGGCCGCCCGGTGCGGCTCGCAGCTCATGCCGTAGGCCTGCAGGAGCGGCACGCCGATATAGTGCCCGGCGGTGAAGTTCTCGATGATGGAAGCGCCGCCGCCTTTGAAGGCGCCGTGAAAGACGAGGGCGGGATCGAGATCGCGATGGCGCAACGCGGCATAGGACCAGGCAATGGTGGTGAGCTCGTCGCCGGGGCTCGGCGACAGCGTCGGCGCATGGCGTTCGGCGGGATCGGCGACGGCGATATGGCCGGCCTCATGGAGCATGTCGCCGGGATAGGTCAGGCGCGCCTCATCGATCAGGATCGCGCCGTGACGGATGTCGAGCCCCGGTAGGAAGGTCGGCTCGTTGAGCGTCGCGGCGCGCACGTCGATGCCCATGCCGCGCACGAAGCCGGCCAGCCGCGCCGTGAGCGGATTGGCAAAAGGAGGCGCCGCAGCCATGGACGTCATGGCGGTCACGCCGCTTTGGCCAGGGCGTCCTTGGCTTCGGCGTAAGCCCAATCGAGCCACAATGTGAGCGCCTCGACGTCGCTCCGCTCGACCGTCGAACCGCACCAGATGCGAAGCCCGGCGGGCGCGTCGCGATAGGCGTCGATGTCGTAGGCGACGCCTTCTTTCTCGAGCGCCGCGGCGATGCCTTTGATGAAGGCCGCTTGGGCTTCAGGCGAAAGCCGCGTCACGGTGGGATCGACGACCTTCAGGCAGACCGAGGTGTTGGAGCGCAGCGCCGGCTCGCGGGCCAGAAAATCGATCCATGGTGTCTTCGCCACCCAGTCGGCGATGGTTTTGGCATTGCCGTCGGCGCGCGCTTGCAGCGCCTTTAATCCGCCGACCGACTTCGCCCAGTCGAGCGCGTCGAGATAGTCCTCCACGCACAGCATGGACGGCGTGTTGATGGTCTCGCCCTGGAAGATGCCTTCATTGAGCTTGCCGCCCTTGGTCATGCGGAAGATTTTCGGCAACGGCCACGGCGGCGAATAGCTTTCCAGCCGCGCCACGGCGCGCGGCGAGAGAATGAGCATGCCGTGCGCGGCCTCGCCGCCGAGCGCCTTCTGCCAGGAGAACGTCGCGACATCGAGCTTGCCCCAATCGAGCGCCTGCGCGAAGGCGGCCGAGGTCGCATCGCAGATCGACAGTCCGGTGCGATCGGCGGCGATCCAGTCGGCATTGGGCACGCGCACGCCCGAGGTGGTGCCGTTCCAGGTGAAGACGATGTCGCTTGCCGGATCGATGCCGGCGAGGTCGGGCAGTTCGCCATAGGCGGCCCGGCGCACGGTGACGTCCTTGAGCTTGAGCTCCTTGGCGATATCGCCGACCCAGCCTTCGCCGAACGATTCCCAGGCCAGCATGGTCACCGGACGCGGCCCGAGCAGCGACCAGAACGCCATCTCGATGGCGCCGGTGTCCGAGGCCGGCACGATGCCGATGCGATAGTCCGCCGGGACCTGCAATATTTCGCGGGTCAGATCGATGGCGCGCTTGAGCTTGGCTTTGCCCGCTTTCGAGCGGTGCGAGCGGCCAAGAACCGCGTCTTTGAGGTTTTGGGAATTCCAGCCGGGGCGCTTGGCGCAGGGGCCGGACGAAAAATGCGGCACAGCCGGCCGCACGGGAGGCGTCGCAAGTGTCATGACCTATCCTTCCAGATAGTCGCCCCTCGGTGGGGAGGGGTGGCCCGGGGCTGGAATTAGGGAGCAATCGCCGCGTCGTCAAGCGGCATGTTTGCGGTCGCGGCGGCGCGGTCGCTCGTTCGCCTTAAAATTTGACGTCTTAGAATTTGAGGCCGGCGCCGATCCGCGCGCTGGAGATTGTCGCCGTAATGTTCCCGAAGGGCGCGAACTGGATATATTCATATTCGGCGCGCAGAAATAAGTTGGGAGAGAGCGCTACGTCGACGCCGCCGCCCACCGAGTAGCCATACAGCAGCGTGTTAGTTTTGCTGGCGCTGTTGCTGTACGAGTAATTGACGCAGACCGTCGGATCGGCCGGGTCGCACGGAATGACCGGCGGCGAGGCAGAGCTTTGCTGTCCAAACACCAACGAGGTGACGCTGTAGCTGCCCCGCCCGACCGCGACGCCGGCAAAGCCGTAGGGAAGAAAATTGCTGAACGCCCACCCGGCGCGGGCGCGCAGTGAGCCGTAGTCGGTCACTTGCAAAGAGCCGCTGCCTTGCACGGTGACGGAATACAGGTCCGATCCGGCCGTCACTACGCGGGCGATCGGCGAACTGGTCGCGGTGACGGTAAAAGGCGAGTGCGTGTAATTGGCTTCCAGCCCAAGGATGAGATCTTGCCATTGCGTGCTGTACCCGACAAAACCGCCGAACCCCGTGCTGCTGGACGTGCCATTCCCCAGTACCGGCCAAGAGGACGGCATGACGTCTTCTTCTAGCGCCAGCTCACGCAGGCTGGAGGCGAGCAGCGGCTGGGTCGCATTGTTGAAAGTACCGCTGCCGTCGCTGTAATTGACCTGGCCGCCGAAATAGAAACCGCTCCAGCGCGGAAA
>Ga0210398_10003885_pt1 | contig 14179 bp, 14 predicted proteins | sample IncBWC4OmetaG_FD_161047 | JGI IMG/M metagenome (GOLD analysis project Ga0210398, IMG submission 161047) | Forest soil microbial communities from Barre Woods Harvard Forest LTER site, Petersham, Massachusetts, United States - Inc-BW-C-4-O | ecosystem: Environmental > Terrestrial > Soil >...
CCGGCGAGGCGTAGACATACTCGCCGGCGCCGTTCATCAGGACGGGCAATGCCCGCCGTTTGGTCCCACCCGCCAGCATGTCGTCGCGTACCACCAGCAGGTCGTCGATCTCCTGGACTACCGGTCCCCTATGGCTCACTCAATCGCCTTTCCGCTACCGTCGCCGCGCTGCTGTTTGCTGTAGTCCGCAGCCGGCCGGGGGCTGCCGCCGGGCGACGACTTCCACCGCGCACGCGCCTGCTCCGCGGGCTCGAGCCCCAGGAGGTTGCCCTCGCCGCCCCGCCCCAACTCGCTCTTGATGCCAAGCGCAATCCAGGCCCGCTTGCGGTCCTGCCAATATCCTTGCCGGGCATCAAGCACCGAGAACGGCGGGACGCCGAAGCGCTCCACAAGGGTCCGATGGGCCTCCTCGGGCGATACCGGCCCGCTGTCGTCGGACATGAGCTCCGCAAGCTCCTCCTCGTCCCAGAACTGCCCGAGGTCAATATCCAGGGCAGCCAGCACCTCGGCGTTCCAGTCGAGGTCAATCTCAGCCACCCGGTTATCGGCCACCGCAAGCTCGACGGCGCGCTTGTCCGTCGTAAGGTCCAGATCCCCGCGCCGCACAGCGACCAACGTCTCTCCATCGGTCTCGATGACCGCGATTTCCTTGAGGCCAAGCTTCCGCGCCGTCTCAACCGTCTTGTTGCCGGCAATGACCCTGCCCTCGCGGTCCACCAGAACGGAGCGGCCGGCGCCCAGCTTGCGCAGCGAATCCTCGAGCATCTTCCGCCCGCGGGCGCTACCGCGATTGGCGTTCTTCTCATCGAGGGTCAGGCTCGACAACGGCATCACCCGGACTGTCGGTTTGCTTCCCTTGCGCGTCATTCTTTCGGCTCCGGGCGGCCAATGTGTTCCACAACCCACTTCACTTGCACCGGCCCGCCGTCCTCGCCCCCGATCGGCTGAAGGACGCGGCCCTCGACCCGGTCTGCAATCTCCCTGGCGGCCACCGTATTACCCTTCACTGCTGAGTGGAGTTGGCCGAGCGCCATCGCGTCAGCCCACGTTGCCCCCTCCGGCAGCCTTAACCCTGAGCGAATAGCCTCAGGCAGCGGCGTCCCGACATGGTGCGCGTAAGCCTCGGAGATCGGAGCCCGTCGCGGGCGCTGCCCTTTCTTCCACTTGGTGGCTTCCATCTCAGGCGTCTGTCTTGCTTCGTATTCATCGGCTGTTCCTCCGCGTTAGCACGCCTTGGGGCTTCTTGGGCTACCGCGTTCCGCTTATCGAGGCTCACGCTTAATCAGGGCGGCATTCTGACCGCCGGCTTCCTTCTCATCCGCCGGCTCCTTGCAATCACCCCCAATGTGAACGACCTCAATGCGAAACCCCTCGCCCTCCGGCGTTTCGACTGCTACCGGCAAGCGGACGCGGCCTTCGATCCGGTCCGCGATTTCCTTCGCTGCGACCGTATTGCCCTTTAGCGCCGCGTGGATTTGTTTAACCGCAATAGCGTCCGCCCACGTCGCGCCCTTCGGGAGCCTGGACCGTCTGCGGATCTCGTAGGGCAAGGGCTCCGTGACGTGGTGCTCGTAGGCTTCGGAGATCGGAGCCTTCTTCGGACGCCCGCCGGGGTTGGGGCTGGGCTGACCCTTCTGCCACCGGTAAGGTTTCAAATTCTCCGGGCAACCGCTGCTCTCGGTGTTTTCCCCGCTGTTCTCAGCGGCGTCGTCTCGCTCGTCTTTCATACCGTCCTCACCGACTTCGGTGCGCGCAGTAAGCCCACCCATCGATCCTCCGGTTGCGCGTCGGCGGAGATCGGTTCATGTCGGCCGCGTCGCTGCAGGTGTCCGAGTTCTGTCCGAAAACTACCGCCAACAGGCTACAATTCAGGCCGAAAGCTCCCTGCGCCTTGGCTTGACTTCTCTTGTAGTTAGGCGGTGCGGGTTGTAGGCTGACGTTGCCCAGAACGGGCTCATAATCCGTTGGTCCCAGGTTCGAGTCCTGGTGGGCCCACCACGTACTTCCTGATGTGATTGCCCCCCGACAATGTGCCCTTCGATCGGCGTTCGTGGCCTTTTCGCTTACCTTCGTCGAACCCAGGTTTCGGTTTACTCATTAATCAGAAGTTACGCAACCCACGTTTGGGCCTGTACTGCGTTCTGCCAGTCGGGGGCTGGGACCCAGCCTGCGGCACCCGGCATCTAAATTTTGAATTTGGGCGGGGATGCCGGACGCGAGATAGCTTGAAGGTGTAAGCATGATTGAATCCTCTGATCTGCGGATGACGAGAATTCCACTCAGGCACGGGGCCGGCCATATGCCCGCACTCGGGTTTGGCACCTTAATTCCCGACGCAGCCTTGACGATAACTGCGACCAGAGACGCACTGGAAGCCGGATTTCGACACCTCGATTGTGCGGAACGATACGGGAATGAGCGCGAGGTAGGCACGGCGTTGCAGGCAGGACTTGCCGCGGGAGGGATTTCGCGCGAAGACATTTTTGTTACCACAAAACTGTGGAACTCCAATCACCGGCCCGAGCGCGTCGAACCGGCTTTCGAGGCAAGTCTGAACAGACTCGGCCTCGAGTATCTGGATCTCTATCTCATTCACACTCCATTCGCATTTCAGCCCGGCGACGAGCAGGATCCGCGGGATCAAAACGGCAATGTTCTTTACGATCACGACGTGACTTTGCTCGACACCTGGAAAGCGATGGAAAGTCTCGTGGATCATGGCAAGTGCCGGGCCATCGGGCTTTCAGACGTCAGCTTAAACGAGCTCGAGCCCATCTATGAATCAGCGAGAATCAAGCCAGCAGTGGTCCAAGTAGAATCGCATCCGTATCTGCCGGAAACGGAGCTATTGGGATTCTGCAAGGAGAAGGGCGTTGTCTTTTTGGCTTTCGCACCATTAGGTCACGGAATGAAGCCTGGGCTGCTCGAAGATCCGGTCATTTTGGCTATCGCCGCGCGAGTTGGGAAGACGCCGGCACAGGTACTGCTGGCTTGGGCGGTGCAGCGCGGCACGGCTTTACTTACCACCCCCAGGACTGCAGCCCGCGCGAGGGAGAATTTCGATATCTCCCCCCTCCCGGAAGGCGCGCTCGAGGAAATCAATCGAATTCAGACGAGGCAGAGGCTGAATGAAGTAGTGAAAACCGGCGTCCCGGGCTTCATTCCGCAAGGAAGATGAACATGAAAGCGAAGACGCAGCCAGAGCAGTCCATGGAAGAGGAACAAATCCGTACGGCCCTGAATTTGCACTGGCACACGTCAGCGACCGGCATACCCAACGATTAGCACGGCCCTGCTTCGGCGATAGGAAGTTGCATGGGGGAGAAACCCTAACAGTATGGCCCGGCTGCTATCGGTGAACGTCGGTCTTCCACGCGACATCGCGTGGAACGGGCGCATGGTACACACCGGGGTTTGGAAGAGTCCGGTGCATGGTCAATGTCGCGTCGGCCGGTTAAATCTCGAGGGAGACGGTCAAGGCGACCTGGCCGGACACGGGGGCGAACACCGAGCCGCCTTCGTTTATCAAATTGAATCCTATCGCTATTGGCAGGAGCAGCTGAGGAGGACCGAATTCGTTTATGGACAGTTCGGCGAAAACTTCACCATAGAAGGACTGGCTGATGATGACGTCTGCATCGGCGACCGTTATCAAATTGGGACCGCACTCTTCGAGGTCACTCAACCTCGCGTCACATGCTTTCGCGTCGGCATTCGGATGAACGAACCCCGAATGGCGGCATTGCTCGTATCGAGCGGCCGGCCGGGCTTCTACTTTCGCGTTCTACGCGAAGGCGAGGTGGGTGAGGGCGACGAAATCGTGAAGGTGGGAGAGGCCGGAGAGCGCATGACCGTTGCTGAGATTAACGCGCTCCTCTATTTGCCCAATCATGCACGCGATCGTCTGGAGCGGCCGTTGCGGATCGAAGCGCTTCCGTCCGGGTGGCGCGGCTCGTTTGAGGCGCTGCTCCAGAGTCAAGAAAATGCGGCGGCAACGGGGAACGCCGGACTAGCGCCTGCGGCGGCGGCCCATCCGGCCTCGCCAGGATTTCAGTCGCTCGCCGTGACCTCAATTGATCGCGAATCCGCGGACGTCCTCTCGTTCACCATCGAGAGCGCTGACGGTCACCAGCTTCCCATGGCTCTGCCCGGTCAGTACGTTGTTCTGCGTCTGAAGCCCGCCACCGACGGCCCCACACTTTTTCGCAGCTACTCCCTCTCGGGTCCAGTCTCAACGGAGCGCTATCGGATTAGTGTGAAGATCGAACCGAGCGGAGCGGCTGGAAATTACCTGCAAGAACGCCTCCGCGTGGGTGATCGCCTCGACGTCAGCTCCCCGCGCGGAAGTTTCGTTTTGCAGTCGGGAGAAAGACCGGCCGTGCTGCTCAGTGCCGGGATCGGGGCTACACCTGTTCTGGCAATGCTGCACGCACTCGCGACGGCACATTCAACACGCCAGGTCATGTGGTTGCACACAGCGCGCGATGGCCAGCATCATCCGTTTGCCGGCGAAGTCCGCAGCCTCATGCGCGCGCTAACGAACGGCCGCAGCCACGTTTCCTACACCAGGCCAGACTCAATGGACAAGACGGGTGAAAACTTCAACGCGACGGGTCGCCTCTCCCAATCGGTTTTCATTGAACTCGGACTGCCACGAGATGCGGATGTCTACCTTTGTGGGCCGACCCGATTCATGGCGGACATGAGAGGGGCGCTCACGGCCTTAAGTGTGGCGCCGGAGCGCATTCACATCGAGATCTTCAACGGCGGCGAGTCCATGACCCCCGGAGTGGTCGGCGCCGTGACGCGAGTTCCGCATCCGCCTCGCGACGAGGCAAGCACTGGTCCGCTGGTATCGTTCGCGCGCAGTGGCATTTCCGCACACTGGAACGCGTCGCGGTACGGGAGCATCCTCGAAATCGCCGAGGCGTGTGACGTCCCGGTGCGTTGGGCGTGTCGAACCGGCGTTTGTCACAACTGTGAGAGTGGTTTGGTTTCGGGGCCGGTCGTCTACGACCCAGAGCCGCTCGACAAGCCGGCCGATGGGAACCTCCTGGTCTGCTGTTCACAGCCGGCTAGTGATGTGGTCGTCGATCTATGAAGCAGTCTGGCTGGACGAAAAACGCGCCATTCACGAATAGTGCGTCGCGCGCGGATCCGGCCGGCGTCGGCCGGGCAGTGAGAAAAACGAAAGCCAGGGGCTCATGAAAGGGCTGGTGGATGCGGACTCAAGAGAAATCCTTTAAGGACTGCAAGCCTTGTATTTAGATGGGGAAGTCCGGGAGATCCCGGCCTTGCGCATGCGGAACTGCAGCGTGGATCGCTTCAGACCCAGCCGGGCGGCCGCCCCATTGGGCCCGGCCAGAACCCAGCCGGTATCTTCGAGCACCTCCAGAATATGCTTGCGCAGAACTCCGTCAAGCGTGTCTTGGAGGGCGGGGCTGGCGGGACCGTTTACGGCCATCCGTTTCAACTCCGACAGCGGCACGTTAAGGACTGGCCCGAAAGACAGGATCACGGCTCGCTCGATCACGTTCTGCAATTCGCGGATGTTGCCCGGCCAGTGATAGCGAGTCAGAGCCTGCAGGGTTTCGGAAGGAATCGTTTCAATGTGTTTGCTCATGCGCCGGGAGAACACCTGCGCGAAATACCGCACCAGCAGCGGGATGTCTTCCGAGCGTTCCTTGAGCGACGGCACCTGCAGGGGAAGAACGTTCAATCGGTAGAAGAGATCGGCACGGAACTTCCCCTCCTCGACCATGGAGGCCAGGTCGCGGTTCGTGGCTGCAATCAGGCGGGCATCGGTGCGGAGGGTCTTGCCACTCCCTAAACGCTCGAATTGCTTTTCCTGAAGGACGCGGAGTAATTTGGGTTGCAGTTGGAGCGGGAGATCTCCGATTTCATCGAGAAACAGCGTTCCGCGGTCCGCCGCCTGAAAGCGTCCCGTGGTTTGCGCCACCGCTCCCGTGAAGGCGCCACGTTCATGGCCGAAGAGTTCGCTCTCCAGCAATGCAGCCGGAATCGCCGCGCAGTTGAGGGCAACGAAACGGTTTTGGCGGCGCGGGCCGGCTTCGTGAATCGCCTGGGCGATCACTTCCTTGCCGGTGCCAGTTTCGCCCTGAATCAGGACGGCGGAGTCCACCGCCGCAACGATGTTTATCTCGTCGAGCAGGGCCCGAAATTTGGCACTGCACCCAATCAAGTCTGCCATGGTTTTCGCTCCTTCCTGCATCGCCCCAGCGCCCCCGGTCGTAATCGCCGAAGCCGTCCTCCGCCTGCAGATGGCCGGAAATGACGAGGCGATTACACCAAAAGCGCCGAGGCCAATCAATTAGACGATGGTATCGTCGATACCTTGGTATTGGGAGGCGACGACTCGCAGTTAGATCGCGGCGCGACAGATCAGGCACCGGGGGTTCATTTTGGGTGAAATGTCGTCCTGAACTCGTGCGTCTTACTTGCGATCGCGAGATTGGCGCCTTAGCGTGGCTGATCCTGCCAATCGATTGAGCAAGCGATGCTAAACGAACTGATGGACATTGCATGCGGGAATGGTGCATTCTTGCTCTTTCGGAGCAAACGTCCGCAGGGTCCCTATGAAAGGAGCACACCATGAGCAAGATCACTCCCGCCATTCCCTTTGCCGGCTCCACGCTTGATGAAAGCCGGCATGTGTGCGCTCACAATCCGTTCTTTGTACCGCCGGATGAGTTCCTGCGCGACTTTCGCCAGCGGCGGTCTACCCGTAGCACATCCTCCGCGGCGGTCTGACATGGATGCACAAGCGAGCGATCCTGCCGGGCAGATCAAGACCCTTCAGCGTTGCATCAACGATCTCGTGAGCGTCTTGGCTCTGCCTGCGGCTTGGAGGGGCAGCGGGCGGCCCCAGATTGTTCACGGGTTGCTGGATGCGCTCATGCGCCTTCTCCGGTTGGATCTCGTCTACGTGCGGTTGAGAGATTCTGGCGGTGCGGCGGCCCTCGAAGTGGTACGGGTCGCTCCGACGTGGGAACCAACGCCTGAGCCGCAAGACATCGGTGAGATGCTCGGCCAAAGGCTCGGTGATAACCCGCAAACATGGCCCCCGGTGGTACGCCACGCCTTTCGAGACCAGTACATCTCACTCGTTCCCCTGCAACTCGGGCTTCACGCTGAGATCGGCGTCATGCTCGCGGGGTCTCGACGAGATGATTTCCCGCACGAGATCGAGAAGCTGATTCTGAGCGTGGCGGCTAATCAGGGCGCGATCGGCCTCGAGGAGGCGCGACTTCGGAGCGAGCAAAGGCGCCTCGCCGATGAACTCGACGAGCGAGTCGTGCGACGCACCCGGGAGCTTGCGGAAGCTAATGAAGAGCTGAGAAGAGAGATTGCTGAGCGCAAGCTCGTGGAAGAGAAACTCCGTCACGAGGAGACGGAATTGAAGCGAAGCGAGGTGAACAAGGGTGCGATCCTGGACTCAGCGCTCGACGGTGTCATCGCGATCGACCACCAGGGCTCCATTACCGAATTCAACCGGGCCGCGGAGCGAACCCTCGGCTATCGACGGAACGACGTCGTCGGCAAGCCTCTGGCTGACGTCATCATCCCGCCGTCACTCCGAGGGAGACACCGCGCGGGATTCGCACGTTACTGCTCTACCGGTGAGTCACGGGTGCTTGGCCAGCGTCTCGAAATGACCGCTCTGTGCGCCGACGGAAGAGAAATCCCGGTCGAACTCGCCATCACGCGCATTCCACTGGATGGGCCTCCGTCGTTCACCGGCTACCTGCGCGACATCACCGATCGCAAGCGAAACGAGGAGGCCTTACGCGAGGCGCATATGCTGCTCGCGGGGAGCGAGGAACGGTGGCGGTCCGTTTTCGAGAATTCAGCGGTCGGAGTTGCGCTCGTCGATTTGGACGGCCGGTTTATCGGAACGAATCCTGTGTTCCAGAAGATGCTGGGCTACACAGCGGAGGAACTGCGGAATCTCTCTTTCCTCGACATCACCGTTGAAGAGTACCGGGAGCCTAATAGGGCGCTCATCGGCGAGCTTTTGGAAGGAGCGCGCCGTCAGTTCCAGATCGAGAAGCAGTATCGGCGGAAGAACGGCAGCCTGGTGTGGGTGCGCAGCAACGTTTCTCTGGTGCCGGGGAGCGAGCGAGTCCCGCGATTCCTCATGGCGATCGTGGAAGACATCTCGGAGCGTAAAGAGGCGGAGCACCGGCTCCGCGCGGCGATAGACGAGAGAACGCGCCTGTCAGCAGTTCGTGCGGAAATCGGCATGGCCCTCGCTCGCAAGGGCAGTTTGCGGGAAGTCTTGCGGGCATGCGCCGAGGCATTAGTTCAGCATCTCGACGCGGCCTTTGCCCGCATCTGGACACTCAGCAACGACGGTACAGAATTAGAGTTGCAAGCAAGTGCAGGAATGTACACTCGCCTTAGCGGCCGCTACAGTCGAATTCCGCTGGGGCAATTCAAGATCGGCTATATTGCCGAAGCAAGAGAAGCGTATCTGTCCAACGATCTCCAAAACGATCCGAAGATTAATGACAAGGACTGGGCAAGGGCTGAAAAATTAACCTCATTTGTGGGCTACCCCCTCGTTGTCGAGGGTAGGACCGTGGGCGTCATGGGTATGTTCTCCCCAAAGCCGATCCCGGGAAGCACCGTTGACACCCTGTCGCTCCTCTGCGAGGGCATCGCACAAGGCATTGAGCGCAAGCGCGCGGAAGAGGAGTTGCGGCGCAGCGAGGCATTTCTCACAGAGGGCCAGCGTCTCAGCCGAACCGGCAGTTTTTCCTGGCGTGTGGAAACCGGCGAAATCACGTGGTCCGACGAGATCTATCACATCTTCGAGTTCCAACCGGGCGTGCCTCTGACAGTCGATCTGATAGGCGGTTGCGTTCATCCGGACGATCTCGCGCTGCTGAATGACACCATCGAAAAGGCACGAAGTTCGGCCGGCGACTTCGAATGCGAGCACCGGCTGCTGATGCCCGGCCGTTCAGTCAAGCATCTGCACCTGGTAGCACACGGGACGCGTGACGAGAAGGGCGGCCTTGAATACATCGGGGCCGTTCAGGACGTGACACAACGCCGGCTTTCAGAGGAGGCTCTCGCCAAGGCCAGATCGGAACTCGCAAACGTGGCAAGGGTCACGAGCCTGGGAGTGTTAACGGCGTCGATCGCCCACGAAGTGAATCAGCCTCTGTCGGGCATCATCACCAATGCCAGTACGTGCCTCCGGATGCTGTCTGCCGATCCCCCAAATGTTGAGGGCGCCCGCGAAACCGCACGGCGCACGATTCGTGACGGCAACCGGGCGTCGGATGTGATCTCGCGGCTGCGCACGCTCTATAGCAAGAAGGAGCTCTCACCGGAACAGATGGACCTGAATGAGGCGGTCCGCGAAGTGATTTCGTTGTCGTTGAGGGAATTTCAAAGGGATCGGGTGATTCTGCGGCCTGAGCTTGCCGACGACCTGCCGTCCATCACGGGCGATCGCATCCAGTTGCAGCAGGTCATCCTCAACCTGCTTCGGAATGCTTCGGACTCCATGCGCACCGTCGACGATCGTCCGAGAGAGTTGCTGATCAGAACCGAACCGGAGGAGGGGGATCACGTGCGCCTTAGCGTGAAGGACTCGGGCGCCGGTTTCGAACCTCAAGCTGCGGAGAGGCTCTTCGAAGCGTTCTACACCACGAAAAGCACCGGCATGGGAATCGGCTTATCGGTCAGCCGCTCCATTATCGAGGCTCATCGTGGACGTCTGTGGGCGGCGGCGAATGATGGTCCGGGAGCTACGTTTTCATTTTCGATTCCTTGTGGAACCAATACCAAGGTCCAATAGACACTGCGTTCAGCCTGCCGCATTGTTGTGTCATGGTGTTTTTTCAGGGAGGGGCCGGCATCGAACGCCCCCTGGTGGCGGTGGTCGATGACGATGAATCCGTGCGTGAGTCGCTGCCCGACTTGCTCGGGGAGTTGGGGTTTGCCGCTTCGGCGTTCTCATCTGCAGAAGCGTTCCTCTCTTCCGACGACATTGGCCAAACCAGATGCGTGGTCCTCGATGTCGCGATGCCCGGCATGAGCGGACTTGATCTCCAACGAGAATTGCAGCGTCGTCGTCAGAAGATTCCGATCATCTTTATCACTGCTCAGAAGGACGAGGCCATCCGGGCGAGAGCTCTCGAGCAAGGGGCTGTGAGAGTCCTGCTCAAGCCGTTCAGCGACACGTCTCTGCTTGAGGCGCTGAACACGGCACTCCGAGCCGGCTGAGCGACCTTCCACCCTGACGCGCCCCAGGATATACTATGGCTTTAGCGCGTTGATTTAGCCCTGACCGGATCTGCACTCATGTCGTCCGAGCCCCCCATCGTTTTCGTCGTTGACGACGACGTTTCAGTGCGCGAGTCGCTGGAATTGTTGATTCGCTGCGAAGGCTGGCGGCCCGGGCTATTCGGATCCGCGCAAGAGTTCCTCGATTCTCCACGAGCACTCGTTCCTAATTGTCTTGTCCTTGACCTCTCTCTTCCAGGCCTCAACGGTCTCGAGCTGCAGAAGCGCGTCGCAGCCGAACGAACGGACATGCCGATCATCTTCATCACTGGGTACGGCGATGTACCCACGACGGTCCAGGCCATGAAGGCGGGCGCCGTCGAATTCCTGACGAAACCATTCAGGGATGACGTGCTGTTGGGCGCGATCCGGCAGGCCCTCGAACGCAGCCGAATCGCTCTCGGTCACGAAGCGGAGATGCAGGCAGTTCGTGACTGTTACACATCGCTTACCCCGCGCGAACGTGAAGTCATGGCGCTGGTGGTCTCCGGCCTATTGAATAAACAGGTCGGTGGCGAGCTCGGCATCAGCGAGATCACGGTTAAAGCGCATCGCGGCAAGGTGATGCAGAAGATGAAGGCCGGCTCTTTGGCCGAATTGGTGAAAATAGCAGCGAAGCTACGCTCCGTACGAGTACCTCCCCAACAGACTGACCATCGCAGGGATGACCCCGAAGGCCCCAGTAGTACCTGACTCTCCCCTAGCCAGCGGCCCCGCCGAGCTACAGCCTCGCACGAGCCTTCGCATTTGACGCCGGCTTCGAGCACGGCGTCTTGAGAGCTGACTGCAGAATCCACCGGATCTGGATTGATTCGAAGGGAGGGGCGCAGTAGTCCGCCGCCCCAAGCTCCATCGCATCCAACCACGCTGGCACTTCAGGCAACCGGCTGACGACCACCACCGGGAGCCCAGGCTTTTTCGCACGCACCGCGGCCAGAAATGGGACGTATTGCTCCCGCTCGGCCGGGCAGAACACCACGTCAGGTTCGACTTGGTCGATCAGACGCAGGGCCAGGCTGCGAGGCGCCTGAGGTTCAGAGCGGACCGCGCAGCCCTGTTGAGAGAGCGCCTTCCGCAGGTCCTCCGCAAGGCCCTCAGCCAAACCCATAAGAACCACCGTCGGCGCAGCTCGTTTCCGCTTGAACCTCTCTGGCATAATAGCCTCCCTCCCAACGCGCTCGTCCGGCGCCACACGCATCCGGAGAACGCTGGTGTCAAGTTGCTTTCGGTATCGAATGGCCATGGTGATTCCCTCTCTCATGCCGGTCACTCGTGCCCTCAATTTGTCTTCGCTCACCGTCCCGTCGTGCGAATCAGCATCTCCAAACCACTGCCGAGCGTAATCTTCTGGTGTCCTCTGAAGGCCGTAGTTCCCAGGCCCCCGACACCGCCAACGACAGATCCGAAGGCCGCCCCTTTGCCGCCGAAGATTGCGCCAAGCAAACCTCCGGCTCCGGAACCGATCGCCACGTGCTCGATGGTCTTGCGGCCCCGCCCACCCGATTGGATGGCGCCTTCCACATCCACCTTCTCGCCGGAAGGCGCGTCATAAAGTTCGACGATTTCGGCACTCATGGACGCCCGACGGCCGTCCGGCATCACCAAACGGTCAAACTTCAGCATCATGGTTGTGTGACCTTTGATTTTCCCGGACATATCGATCTCCGCCACGTGACCGTAGACTCGGGCCCTCCGGTAAGGCCCCTCGTCCATCACAGTCGCGCGGAAGGGGTCGCCAACCTGCGAGTCAGTGCTCGTCAGCGTGTCGTCGAGGCGGATCCGAAGTGCGAGGTCATCGGGAATTGTGAAGGACCGGCTCGACCCCAGAAGAGGCGAGGCGACAATCAATGCCAACAGTGCGAGCAAACCCGCGTGGGTTGATGAATCCCGCGAGGTGACTCTGAGATCCCGAAGTAGATTAAACATAACCATCTCCTTTTGCCGCGGGGCTGGCCCCACGCGCTGTGCCAAGAGCTGCGTGTGGCCGTCGCCACGGAAGTGATCGAATTCCATAACTCAAAAACTGCGGCAGCTTCAGGTAACTCGATCGAGTTCGCCGTCTGCCAGGACATGCCCTCGGTTTGCGCGCCTAGCGTCCCAGTAAGGGCTCCGCAAACCTGGCGGGAACGCCGAAATTCGAACCTTCGAAGCCCTCGATGATCGCGTGGTTCACCCCAATCACCTTGCCTTCTTGATTGAAGACCGGGCCGCCGGATCCGCCCTCCGCGGTCTGCGCGTCATACACGATCTGGTCGGGCAGCACGTCGCCCAGATGTCCCTGCGTGATCAGGGGACGGATCAGGTTTTTCTCCGCCAGGAGGTCGAGGATCCGTCGAGCATCTCCGCCGCCCTCGATGACGATGTTCTGAACCATGGCATCATCGACACGCGCCAAAACCGCATCAAGGCCCGTAGCGTAGCCCATGAGCACAATGGACTCACCTCGCACCGAGGCTGGCGCGGTTCCGTCCAGAACCAGAACCTTGCGCTTCAGAGTGTCCACGTGACCGCGCACTACCGCGAGATCAGCCTTGGGCGAGATGTGCACTACGCTTAATCCAGACGCTCGCGGTGTTCCCGGGAAGTAAGCCCTCATTTCGACGACCGAGGGCTGCAAGCCTTGTTCCGTCAGGTCATCGAGGTCGTCGTTGTGCCACCATGGCTCGAGCACGTGGCGATTGGTCAGAATGCGGCCGTCCGTCCCGACCAGGAATCCGGTGCCCAAGACATCCAGATGGAATTCGGGGCCCGTGCCTTCCAGCGTCAGCCGGGGGTTCCCGGCTGTATCAAGGACCGGCTGGCCTTCGGCGTTGGTGACGTGGCGCAGAGGTCGCGCTGTGGAAGCGTCGCGAAAGCCGACGGACACATAGATCAGGCAGACACTGGACGCATCTTCCTTAATGATGTTTTCGGCGAGCGACGACTCGTCTTCCAGTCGTTGGAGGCGGGCCTCGGCACGAGCGAGCTCACTGCGGAGGTCGCCGGACGAGTCGGCTGACGCCGCGGTCAGACCCATGAGCAATTGCCGTGAATTTTCCAGCTCCTGGTTCTGTAAAGTCGTCGAAGCACCAGAGGCCCTCATCTGCTGATTGAGCCTACGCGCCCGCTCGATCAATTCCTGCTGATTGGCGAGATTGCGGCTCAAGGCGGCGACGGCAGCGTAGTTGCGCCGGGTGTCGTCGGAGGTGCGCCGGGAAAACCGGTAGTACATGGCGGCCATTGCGGCCACTACCACCGCGAGCATCAGTAGACCCTTTTTCAGGGCGCGGCTAAGCCGGAAGGCATCGCGACTGATCTTCTCGGTGGCCGCCATCGCGGTGCGCGACGCTTGTTGGCTCTGCTCGACGATCCGCAACCGGTCACGCAGTTCGTGTTCAACCCTCCTGGAACGCAACAGCAGAGTCCAGTCACGCAATGTAGTGCCCTCGTCTCGATCATCCGCGGCCCCCAAACGAGTTGGCCCGCGCCCGCCTGGCGGCGCGTCGTCCAGGAGGTCCGTTGATTGTTCCCTATCCGTTTGCGTCCCGAGGCTCATTTCCTGGTTCCTTCCTTGCCGTTCGGCGGACCTACACAGCTTCATCCAAGGATGCGCTACGGTCGACTTTCGAAGCTTCGACGAGATAGAGGGCCGGGTGCAGTGCCCGGCGAGCCGGGCGTATCGGGTGAACCGATCTTCTGGCAGCAAGGGTCAAGTCCGGCACGTGGCTTTGAATCTGACGCGTAGCGTAAATTGGTTTTTTCTGCGATTCGTAGTAGGTGTGCGAAAGGATTTCTGACACCAGCCCCAGAAACAAGAGCTGAATTCCCGCCAGTGTGAACAAGGTCGCGCCAAACACCAGCGGACCGTTTTGTAACATCA
>Ga0210398_10003889_pt1 | contig 14172 bp, 12 predicted proteins | sample IncBWC4OmetaG_FD_161047 | JGI IMG/M metagenome (GOLD analysis project Ga0210398, IMG submission 161047) | Forest soil microbial communities from Barre Woods Harvard Forest LTER site, Petersham, Massachusetts, United States - Inc-BW-C-4-O | ecosystem: Environmental > Terrestrial > Soil >...
TGAGGCTCGCATCGTCGAGGCGCCGGAAGAAAAGCCGCTCGACTTCGTCGTAGTCGATGCGAATGCCGAGCTGCCGATGCAGCTTGCGGGCCATTTGGACAACTTGAGCGGAATAGCACATACAAAGATTGTAACGCGATGAAGCTGATCTAGCTGAACGAAGCAAGGGCGGGTCTGTGCACGTTTCTTATTTGTCGCGGATCCCCGTGTTGGGGATATAGTAGCGCTCGGCAGTCGAATATGAGGAGTCAGCATGACCAAGATTACCTATGAAATCGTTCGACATGATGGCGGTTGGGCGTACAAAGTCGATGAGACATTCTCGGAAGCCTTCCGGACCCATGACGAAGCGCGCAAGGCCGCGGAGCTGGCGGCTCGAGAACAGGCGGAGCCGGGCGAAGCGACCGTCATCTCTTATGAAGACAAAGCGGGCCATTGGCATAAAGAAAAATCGGGAGGAGATGATCGTCCGGAGGCGGATGTCGAGGGTTGAAGAGGATCGCGAGGCACGCTCCCGGCGCGCGAGTGTTTAATTCAAAGTATGACGCTGAACCAGGAAACCCTCCTGCATCGCCTCCGCCGCGCCGGCATTGCGTATGACGAGACTCGCCGACGAGTGGAGAGCCGCAGGGGCTGCGTTCTGGTACTTCTCAAATGAAATCGTTGCGGGTCGGGCCAGCAACACTGTAAGGCGCACTAAGCAATCTCAGTTCAGGCTGGCCGCCACAGCCTCGTCCAGGGCATCCGGTGTCTTAATCATGAACCGAGTCTACATCTGTCGAAATTGCGCAGCAAAAGAGCGGCTGACCGACAATACTCCTGCCCCTCTCTTCAGGTGCAGCTGGGGTCGACCGAGTACGTTGTGCTCGATGCGCTCGATTTCCCTTAGGTTCACAATCACGCTGCGATGTATTTGCACAAACCGTCTTGGAGGAAGCTGCTCGAGCAGCTCTTTTAGCGAGGTTCGGACCAGATGGCCTTCAGTGGCGGTCACGGCCTCGGTATATTTGTCGCCGGCGCGAAAGTACAGCACTTCATTAACGGCCACCAAGCGCGTCGTATCGCCCAAGCGTACTGTGAGCCATTCGAGATGGGACTGTGCGGGCTGTTGAGAGAGCAGTGCGGTGAGCGCACCGACGTCCATGACGGCGTCGCGGGGCTGCGAAAGCCGGGCAACGCATCGCGCCAGGCGCTCATTGCTCACCGGCTTCAATAGGTAGTCCACCGCGGCGGCCTCGAATGCGGTCACGGCATATTCGGCGTGGGCGGTTACGAAGATGACACGCGTGGTCTGCGCCAGCTTGGCGACTTGAATGCCGTCGAGGCCGGGCATGTTGATGTCGAGGAACGCAAACGCGGGTTGATGAGCGGCGATGGCCGCCGCTGCGTCGAGACCGTTGGCTGCAATCGTGACAACGTCGAGCTGCGGCCAAGCGGCGCGCAACCGCGCGGCGAGATCCTCGGCCAGCCGTGGCTCATCGTCGGCAATGATGGCGCTGGGGCGTGTCATGGGTTCATGCGCGTTGTGCCGGCAGGCGAAGTTCAGCAATAACCCCGTGCGCCGAGTTGGAAAATAGGGATAGACGGCCTTTATCGCCGTAGAGGCTGGCCAGCCGTGCGCGCACATTGGATAGGCCCACGCCTTCGGGGGCACCGCCTGTCAAGCCTTTGCCGTCATCCGTCACTCGCAGGATCAATTCCCCGCCGAGCTGTTCGCCATCGACGCGAATTTCACCGCCATCCACGGCAGGCTCGATCCCGTGCCGAATGGCGTTTTCAACCAAGGGCTGCAGCAACATCGGCGGCATCCGTACATCGCGCAATAATGGGTCGATCCCAATACGATAGCGCAGCCTGGGGCCCAAGCGCATTGCAGCGATCGCCAGCAACGCCTCGATCAACTCCAGTTCCTCGGCCAAACGATGTTCGCTCTCGCGGCTGCGTCGCAGGGTGGCGCGCAGATACCGTGTCAAGTGCTCAAGCATCGCCTTGGCGACGGGCGGTTCGCGCTCGACGGTACTGAGCACATGCGCCAGCGTATTGAACAGAAAGTGAGGTTCGATCTGTGCTTGCAGCAGAGCCAGCTCCGAGACGGCTCGAGCGCGCTGGATTTCCGCAGCGCGATGGCGCTCGGCTTCCAGGGCCACTCGATAGTAGGCGGCCCTGTAAAACCGATCGAAGAAAAGAAATGCCGATGCGGCGAAGAGCAGGGAGGCTGTGATTCCCGACCAGAGTAAGCCTGGATGGCGCATCCAATGCGCAATGAAGTCTTCGCCGCCCAGCAGTGCTGCGGACAATTTATCGCCGATGACCCAGCCGAACGGAAAGGTTATCAGCGAAATCGTCAGCCACCGTATCCGCCCGCGAGTCAGCAATGTGACGCATTGGTCCAGACCCCAGCAGACAACTCCGACACAGGTGACGGTCTTCAGCAGCGGCAAAAGATCTGACCCATTTGATCCGTTTACCATGGAAACCAGCGTCGAGATGACGGCGCAGAACCCGATCACCAACAGAAGTGCCCACCACCGCACGTCGGCGTGAGTGATCGGCGTCGCGGCGGCAGGAGAGGTGCGGGGTTCCGCAGGCATGGCCATTGCGACTACTCTAGCACCGGCTGCCCATGCTGCCGCCAGTGACGAGGCGGCTTGGGTCCAGGCGGGGACCTGTCTTCGATGCGGCGGCGTGCCAACGACGACGGATTCTGTTGCTGAAGCTTCATGCGTCAAGACTCTACATGCCAACCCTAAGGCCAATCTAGCCGCCCGTGCGCATGCCTTTCCCTTACGCGCGACGAACGGCAATAGGGCCGGGTCAAGCGTCGCCCGAACGATCTCGAGCGACTCATGACACAATAAGACAGGGGCCGAGTTAATTTCTAAGCGGCGAGACGAAGGAGCCAATTTCATGCATCGCAACAGCTACCTCTTTCTGGGGCTATTTCTATCGTGCCTGATGCTGAAGGCGGGCGCGCAGCAGTCGGCTCCCACGGCCGCTCCTTCGCCGCCTCCATTGCTGGGAACGCTCGCGGCGCATCCGGACTGGGCTGCGGCGAGGGTCCACCCGAGCGATGTGGATACAGTGGATCACCTGGTCACTTCGCTCTATGAGGTGATCTCCGGGGCCGCCGGTGCGCCCCGCGACTGGGACCGCTTCCGCTCTCTGTTCCTGCCGGATGGCCGACTTGGCGTAATTCGCCCGGAAACGCCCGCAACAAAGGATGCACCGGCGCGCAGAGGCGATGCCGTTTTCCTGACTCCCGATATGTACGTCGAACGAGACGACCCCTACTTTAAGACCCACGGTTTCTTCGAGCGAAGTATTGCGAACCGCGTCGAGGTGTTCGGTAATCTCGTCCAGGTGTGGAGTACCTATGAGAGCCGGCACGCGGAGCATGATAGCCAGCCATTCGCGCGAGGCATCAACTCGATCCAAATTGTGAACGCACACGGGCGCTTCTGGATTGCCAGCGTACTCTGGGACGAAGAGCGAGCTGGGTTGGCGCTACCGGAGAAATACCTCAAGTGAACTGGGCTTGTGGCGGTCCCCGCGCACACGCGGATTTAAATTCGATGATCTGGTTGATTGATGACTTGCGCGTGGCCTGCTGTCTACAAGAAGACGTTTCGCGAAGCGGGGCACTGCTTCACTTTCGAGGGCTGCGTTTTGCTGGAATCGGCTAACCAACATTCATCGAAAACTGAACAGTAACAGGCAAGAAAATTGATCTTTTGCAAGCCGCGGTCCATTGCTGCGTAGTCCTCGGCCAAGAATTGGATTGCACCAATCGCTCCATGGCTCGGCCGTTCGCGATGGCAAGAAACAGCGAGATGAACGAAATTGACACGGCAGAGACTCCCAACAGCACATCCAACCATGGGCGGCCGGTGCGATGATGATGTGAGTGCTCGAATTCTGGTGTTTCCATTTAGGCCTCGTTGTTACCGTGTTCTTGCCTTCGTTCGCCGTAACTGCAGGGCGCGATTGCGGGTGCCGTCAAGCTCTGCCGCCTGGGATTGGGTGGCGACCTCGAAGGTAACTCGGATGCGCTTGGGCTCAGTCATGACGACAGTAAGGTTAACAGGAGATGCGTTTTGCGGCTTGCCATCGCGGCCATCGACTTTGTAGCCGCGCTGGTGATAGCCAAAGGACCCAGTGAGTTCAGTTGAGGCGGGTCTGGTCCGAGATCCAGCTAATTTCCCAGCTCTTGCCGCCGTCGTATGAGGACGATTGCTCGAAGTGTGGCTTGGACATCATGGCTGACCAGTCGAACTTGTTCAGATAGGTTTTGTCATCGCCGTCCTGGTCCTGCGCGTAGAACTCCCCGTGGCCTGCCTTGAACTGTCCGATTTGCGGCACCACGACGAGTCCATCCCTGCTGTTAGCCCAATACAGGCGCCACTCGTGCGTCTTGGGGTTGAAGAGCCGCACCGTGAGACCCTCGATGTGCTTGGGACCCACCAAGTTAATTGTGTCGAGCTGGGCGCGGCCGTGCCAGAGCGGAATGCACTCGCCGGGCCCGGTGTAATCGATCCACTGAGTTGAGCCAGGCTTCGATCGTACCTTCAAGTGAAAATTCCAGCGTCCTAACAGCCCCTCGAAGTCGCGTTGACCGGGTTGCTCACCGACAGCTCCCGCCCCCGACGAGATCGGGTCCTCTGCATCGCCGGTGCGCACCATGTCTGACATCCAGGTGACATCCCAACTCCTGCCACCATCTTCCGAGAACGCCTGCTCAAAATGCGCGGAAGTCGCTGTGATCTTGGACCAGACGTAGCGCAGCAGGGTGCTCTTGCCGTCGGAGTTGTCCTGCGCATAGAACTCGCCCTGACCGTGATCGAACTTACCAACTTGCGGGCTGGACAAGATTCCATCGCGACTGTTCGCCCAATACAGACTCCATAAATGCGTTGCCCCGTTGTAGGTGCGCAACGTAAGTCCTTCTATGTGGTCGTTCGGACTCTCGGTGAAAAACTCGTTGAGATTGGCGCGACCGCCCCAGACCTTGCGATAGATCCCGTAGCCGTCAGATTCCGTCCAGCGGTCGGTTCCTGCCACCTTGCGCTTCAAGTGCACCTTCCAGCGTCCGAAGAGAAAGTCGAAGTCGTGTTGGCCATTGCGCTCGGCGCCCGCAGCCGGCGGCGAATCGGCGGCTGGTGCTCGCGGCGCAGGGAAGCTCAACCCTAAGCCAAGGAGAAGTGCGACCATTCGGGCGCACTGGGCAATCTTCGTTCCGCTTTGATGCATCATGCTCCGTCCATGAGTCGCGTGAGCTTGAACGCCCAGCTAACGCTCTGCGCGATTCTGCTTATAGTAGGCCCCGCGGCGCTCAGCTGCATAATGATATTAATTGATCTTCATTTGAAGCTCGGCTTCAAATGAGGCGTGTCGAAACTCTGCCGCCTCTGGAATCTCTGCGCGAACGGGCATCAACCGCAATTTTCCAGTCTAATTGCAGTGCAGGCTCAGGATTGGGTTTGTGTAACTGGAATCAAAGCGGACAGGTCTTTCCAGACGTGAGGAATCATGGAAATTCCAGATACTTGGACAACGTCGATATGCTCTCGGTCGATTAGGTCACGAATCTCCGCGAGATGTTCCGTGTAATACTGACCGCCCCACTGCTGCGGTAGATACAGATCACTGCAGTAAAGTAGCTTAATCGCGGGAAAATACACGGCCATCATCCGTGCACTCGCCGTGCCGCGAAAAGGAATGAGAATGATTTGATTCTCACCACTCCCGATTTCGGTCCTTTCTTTGACGGTTCGCAGCTTTATGTCCGAATCGTGGATTTCCCCGACGCGTACCTGCGCCGCCAGGAACCGTCTCATCAAAGCGACATTGGAATCAAGCACATATATCGGTGCATGGACTTTTAGATAGGCCGGTAGCCCACCTAGGTGAAACTGAAGCTGATTTGTGCTGACAACGCTCGTGATCGGCGTTCCTGGGAAGAATTTCTTGGCGTATGCAATGACGTAGTCGGAATTCGCATTCGTGTACGGGGCGTCGATGACGACAATCCCGTTATCATGTTTGACCAGGAGCGAATTGTAGGCACCTGAGGTTCCCGGCAACATCAGGACACCGTCATGGACATCGAGATGCTTGCCGTCCCCATGATTGCGCAGTGCCAAAGCTTCATCTGTCATGTGAAGAACATCAAAGGAGTTCTTGAACTCTTCGGGAATTGCGAACTCCGCGGCGGGAACATCCGAGTCCACCTTCACGTTAAAGAGCGATTCTTGACCATCTATCGTTCCGTTCGTCGAAGCCTGCCACTTCGTAGGGAAGTAAAGCCCGTTTGTCATGAGGGTCCAACCCGACAGAACGACTTTCTTCACCGTCCGGCCCCAAAATGATGCGAAGACGTCCTGAGAATAGGAGTGCTCGGTCTCGATCCATTGCAAGAGGTGTGTTTTCTTGCTGATCCCAATCGTTGTCGCGACCTGCTGGCCGTAAATACCCTGATGAAAAGAAACTACGTCGCTCTCATCGGTTGGCATTTCCAAGATAAGATCCGAGGCTTCAAAACCTGAGAGCAGCACGGAAATAGGGTTTGCGGCGAAGATGTCGAGTGCTTTGTAGAATCCATCTGCCGTGATAGCGGTCTTCTTGTTATCCGACTCGCTGTATCCGCCCTGCGGCGTTAGAGTCAGCTGCGAATTCCTTTGGGCAGCACTGTCTGTCCAGCGCCAATTGGACTTTTCGTGGAGGTTGTAATTCTTTGGTTGCAGAACAACGTCATTGTTTTCGTAGACAATGATTTGAGGCAGCGCCTCAGAGATTTCAACGCGATGAAAAAAAGTATGCTTGACGCTCTCGTAGGAGAGCGCTTCGATGCCTCGGAGCAGATCGATGCCGCCCATTTTGGTTATGCATTGGCGGAGCAGTGCCTTGGCGCTTTGACTCCGATCATCCTTTGCTGCCGGCACTGTTGCTGATGCCATATTGACATACAGCAGCAGCGCGATTGTGAAGTACCGTTTCATGACTGCGCTCCCCGAGAATGAATCAAATCCCTGTCATAGACCTTGCTTCAGCTCTTGGGCGCCAAAATGTCGTCCAGACGCGCGGGCGCGCTCGCGAGCCGTTCGAGATGGGGGTAGCGTAGGCCATCGTGATAGTCGATCCGCACCGTGCGGTAGGCCACGCCCTTCTTGATCAGCAACTCAACTGCGGGTCCGTTGCCGATCGCCTCGGTGACCGCGGACTTCAGGCGGCCAGAGTCAAAAGCAACACCATTCACGGCGACCACTTGGATACCCGGCATCAGTCCGGCCTTGAACGCCGGCCCGTCCCACAGGACGTCGGTAATCGTGCCGGTCGGTGCGGCGATGAGGCCAAGCGAATACGTCAGATCAGTCCCAGCTTCTGAACTCTTATAGAAGTCAGTCTCGGTATCGGTATAGACAAGCCGATAGCCGCCTCGCGCCAAACCATCGAGCGGCGCACCGGACCCAATGCTGTCCAGGCGGGTACGTAGAAATGCCGCCCAGTCGTAGGGCTGCACCGCGTTTAGGGTCTTGACCACGTCATCAAACCCGTAGGTGAGTGTGACGTGGCTGGTATCGTCAACGCCAAAAAACGCTTTGGCGAAATTCTCGAGCGAGCGTCTACCGCCGGAACGCTCGCGGATAAGCGTGTCGACGTCGAGCCAAAGGAGCTGACCTTCATAATAGTAGTCCTCGTTGCGCTGCCAACTTGGCCACGATTGCGGCCGTCCCTCGGCAAAGATCGGATCATTGTCGGTATCCTGCAAATTGCGCCAAGCACGTCCCGGCTGATGGTCATAGGCGGCGGCATAGGTCGCAAGGGCGTCCATGACTTGCTGAGGAGTCAGCAGGCCAGAACGAGCGGACAGTACTTGGCCCCAGTACTGCGTTTGGCCCTCATAGACCCAAAGCAGCGAGTCGCGCATGGGCACATTGAAGTTGGGCGTCCAGAGTTCCGCCGGTCGGCGGAACTTTCCATTCCAGGAGTGAGCGAATTCGTGCGGGGCCAGCTGGTGAGTCGCCAGGGATGCGCCCCAGTCGTGAAAATAGCTGGGACCCGCACCATCTTCGCTCGATTGTTGATGTTCAAGACCGACTGGACTTAAGGCATCGCTGAGCCAAAGCAGAAAATCGTAGTGATCGTAGTGTCGTGAGGCGAAGAGCTTATGAGCCTGCCGCACCAGCGCCTCGTAGTTCTTGAGCACCTCAGGAGGGACTATTAAGTCCTCCGGTCGATCTGCGAACAGATCAAGCCGCACCCTGGCCGTGGCTCCCGGGTCGAGGTCATACTGCTTAAAGTAGCGCCCGGCGACGACCGGAGAATCCACCAAGGTTTCGAGCGGTGTCGATTTGAACTTAACGATCTGACCGTCGAGGGATCCAATCGCCAAAGCGGATGCAGGCTTGAAATTCTCAGGCAGTTTTAGACTGGCCTCGACCGGAATTTGACGCGCGAAGTAACCCGCCGGATACAGCGTCACAGTTGGCCACCATATATCCACAATATTGGGGCTCATCAGTCGGGGCCATTCGCGCGCTGTCATCGGTGACAGATATTGGAAGCTGATGTTGAGTATCGAGACTCCATTGGGTACGTCGATGTGGAAGGCGGACATGTCGACAGTGTCGCGTCGCCACGCAACCTTTTGGCCCAAGGCGCTAATGCTCAGGCCGGCCAGCCTTTCGGTAAAGAGGTGCGGTGCATGATTTCCCGGCAACCACTTTGGGTAGAGCAAAATCATTGGTCCCGATTTCGCGACCGGCATGGTTTCGTGAACGGCTAAGATGCCGCGCTCAAGATCGGTGGCGTCGACCGAAAGGTGGATCACACCCGGATAAGCGATGTCGCGCGGCGCTGGAATCCGCGGAGCGTCGGGTGCTCGCTGTGGTTGAGCCACGGCGTTTCGAACAAACATGACGAGTACGGTCAAAGCCATCACCGCTAGACGAGATTCAAATCGCATATTTATCTCGTCCTCTGCTCATCGCGTCCGACCATAGAGTTCGGCCATGTCTGGAAGCACCTGGCGGCGGAGCAGGACGCACGAGTGCATAAATGTATCAACACGCAGAACGTTTTCCGCAGACGCTATCGCGCGCCAAGCGCTTCACTCTCACGTCACTCTATTCGCGTGAGGGCTCCGAGCAACTGCAGACGGCCGTGGATGCGCCGAGACGTTCTTGGCACGCGGCAAAGCGAGTGCAGGCGCTGTGCACCGAAGGGTTCCCTTGCTCCATGGAATGCGTAGCGTGCCACCCGAATCACACGCGCTCGCAATGAATTCCACCGGATTTAGAGCAATAGGCGGAGCTTGTCCTTGTAGCTACGCGAAAGCTTCACTTCGTGACCAGAATCGAGCACGAGAAAATACTCGCCGTTGAGGTGCGGGCGCATTGCCTTGACATTGACCAGGTTGACAATCGTCGAGCGGTGAACGCGCGCGAAGCGCCGCGGATCAAGCCGCCGCTCCAATTCATTGAGCGTCTCACGTAGTACGTGAGTCTCATCTCCCGTGTGAATGCACACATAATCGCCAGCGGCGTCAATCCATGCAATATCGTCAATGTCGATTCGGACTATGCGGGTTCCGCATTTGACCGGGAGCTTAGTCACCGCTCGTGCCGGTTCCCCGAGGTGAAGCGTATTCTCAACCCGTTCAGCTGGCGTACTGGACATCACCGCGGGTAACTTCAGGCGCGCGCTCTGATCGTTCGCGGCAAGCTGTATACGCGCTCGAGCGAGCGATTTCTGCAGGCGAGCATGGTTAATGGGCTTGAGGAGGTAATCAAGCGCATTCGCGCTAAATGCCTCAAGGGCGTACTCTTTGTGGGCAGTAACGAACACGATTAGCGGGAGTTGAGACGCAGGGAGCTTGCTAATCAGGGCGAAGCCATCGATGTCCGGCATTTGCACGTCGAGAAACATCAGTTCCGGCTTGAGTGTGCTGATCGCCATGAGGGCGTCCCGTCCGTTTCCCGCCTCGCCGACTACCTCGATGTCCGCGTATCGGCTCAGGCGTAGTTGCAGCCCGCGGCGCGCTAGCGGCTCATCGTCAACGATAAACGCGCGGATTGGAGACTCAGCGTAAGTCATGGGCGGTCTCTAGCGGCAAGCGAAGATGCGCTTGCATTCCTTGAGGGAGGACGGGCTCGATCGTGAATTGAGCGCACTCGCCATAGAGCACTCGCAGGCGCTCGCGCGTGTTCGCCAAGCCTATGCCGATAGATTCGGTATTCCGGGGCTCGGCAGGCAGATCGCTTGGTCCATTGTCACGGAGACGGATATCGAGCGTTCTGTAATCACAACTGACATCAATTTCGATGGTGCCGCCGTGAGCGCGCTTCGCCACTGCGTGCTTGATCGCGTTCTCGGCCAGGGGCTGCAAAATCATGCTCGGCACCAAGGCGTCTACTGCGTTCGGATCGACGCTGATGCGCACAGTGAGGCGATCGGAAAAGCGCAATTGCTCAATATCAAGGTATTGCTGCACGGATTCGAGTTCCCGTGCCAGAGCGACGCGCTGCACGGGATCTGAGTCGAGCGAGTACCGCAGAAAGTCACTCAGGTTGTCGATCATGTCGCTGGCAGCGGCACCGCGGCCTTCCAGCGTCAGCGTCGACAGGGAATTTAGCGTGTTGAATAGAAAATGCGGGTTGAGTTGATACCGCAGCATCTTCAATTGCGCTTCGTGGGCCATCATCCTCGCCTTGACCACGTCGTCCGCTTGCTGTCGAAATTCGCGCAAGAGCTTGATGCCGGCGTAAAGTCCGGACCATGAAAGCAGAACGTAAAACATTGCTGCGACATACCAAACATAGCCGAGAACGCTTGCCGGACGTACGCACTCTATGCAGGAGGCGTGCATTATATCTGCATACAGTATTCCGTAAGCCGCGGCGGCCGACAGCAGAGCGAGTGCGGCGGCTGGAACCAAGCGCCGCAGCGGTAGGTGCCATAGCCGCCCATACACGAGCCGCAGTCCATAAGATATTGCGATGCCTAAAGCGGCGGTGGTAAGAGAGGCATAGATGTATGTCCACGGGCGGCCAGCGCCAACACCGCCGAGAAAGTGTAGGCCGGCGAAGCCAGTCCATCCGGCTGTCTGAAGCAGCCAAAACACACGGGTCGGAGAGTCGACGATGGATTGCAGCGACGTCATGATGCGCGTCCAACAATAATCGACACTAAAAGGGAAATTGCCTCGCTTCACCGGAAATTCTCCACGCTCGAGTAGGATTCACATGCCGCATTCAGTCGAGCCGGCGTGTCGCTATCGCGAAATTAAAAATTCAGGCGAATGTTCGATTCCTTGAAATCGAAATCCGTGATTCCCGGTCGAGGCTGCCGATCCACTGCGGTGACGATCAGGATTGCCGCACCAGCCCCGGGGTACTGAGGATCTGTCAATTTGTGCCAAATCACAAATTTTCCGACGCGTAGCGAGGGCAGGCGCGAGAAATTGCGATCGTAAGTGATCAGGGCATCAGCATTCACCACCAGGAGGAGCGCGCCGACGGGCAGGGTGACATATTCTGCTTCGTTACCGCTCGGGATTGACCAATTAATGGGTCTGTTCAGAAGGGCGTAGACGGCGTGAAAAAACCCTCACGAAGTCTAAATATTCTGCCCACTGAGGCCAATTGACCGGCATGAGGTCCACGACTACCCTGGCACTGGCGGCGAATAGCGCCAGGGAGAAGCCGTGCCAGAAGTCCAGACGGACCAAGTAACGGAGTTGCTGCAGCAGTGGGTGCGGGGCGATGAAAAGGCCCTGGGCGTTTTAGTGCCCCTTGTTTACCAAGAACTACGGCGTCTGGCTCATCATCATCTTCAATCCGAACGAGTTGACCACACGCTACAAAGCACGGCGTTGGTGAATGAGGCGTTCCTGCGGCTAAACGGCGGAAATCCCGTTTTGTTGCAGAATCGCGGGCACTTCATCGCCATCGCCTCGCGATTGATGCGTCAAATTCTAGTGGATTATGCTCGCAGCCGCGGCGCGCTTAAGCGCGACGGCGGCTGTCGAATCGCGATTGAGGAGCTGGGCGAACTGCCGAGCGACGAAAACGTGCCGATCGTGGCGCTGGACCAAGCTTTGGACGCGTTGTCTAAAGCAGATGAACAGCAAGGAAAGATCGTCGAGATGAAGTTCTTCGGCGGCTTATCGGCCGCGGAGATTGCGGCGATCCTGGGCATTTCCCTGGCAACGGTTGAACGTAAGTGGGCGACCGCGCGGATCTGGCTGCGGCGAGAAATGAAGAGGTCCGCGCGCCCGTGACAGATCAAAATTGGCAAAAGGTCGAGCAGCTACTGCACGACGCGCTGACAATTGCCGAGGAGCAACGAGCCGCTTTTCTCGACGGAGCGTGCGGCTCTGACCGTGACTTGCGCGCCGAATTAGAATCACTGCTGCTGGTCGGCGACGAAATGAGCGTTGACTATTTGAAGTCACCGCTATCGGGTGAACTCGGCCGAGACATCGAGCGGCGTCGTCCCCTTAGCACGCTTTTCCCCGGACACCTTTTTGCGCAGCGCTATGAATTGATTCGCAAGTTGGGTGAGGGCGGCATGGGGCAGGTGTGGCTGGCCACACAAACCGCACCCGTTCGACGCCAAGTGGCGCTGAAATTGATCAAGGCGGGGATGTACGACGAGGCGGTCGTGCAGCGCCTTCAGTCCGAGGGGCAGTCCCTCGCGATCATGGACCATCCCGCCATCGCCAGGGTTTTCGATGCTGGGACCACACCCCAAGGACAACCCTACTTGGTGATGGAGTATGTTCCTGGGCTGCCGATTACCGAGTATTGCGATCAGCACAAGCTGAGCATCAGAGAAAGGCTAGAACTATTCATCCATGCCTGCGAGGGCGTGCAGCATGCGCATCAGAAGGCGATTATGCATCGCGATCTGAAGCCATCGAATATTTTGGTGTTCGAAGTTGACGGTAAGCCCAAACCGAAGATCATCGACTTTGGCTTGGCGAAAACGACCGCGCCGCCAGTCGCCGGCGAGAGCTTGTTTACTCAATGGGGACAGTTCTTAGGAACTCCCGGCTACATGAGTCCGGAGCAGGTGAATCTCGAGGCACGGGATATCGATACGCGCACGGACGTATATTCGCTTGGAGTTGTGCTTTACGTATTGCTCACGGGCCTGCAACCGTTCGAGAAGAAGCGAAGGCAGAGGCGGCCGCTCGACGAGTGGCTACGTCAACTGCGTGAGGACGAGCCGCCCGCCCCAAGTACCAAAGTCAGCGCCGATCGCGAAACATCGACGCCGAGCGCGGCGGCGCGCGGCACCGAGGTCAGACAACTGGTCAACCAACTGCGCGGCGATCTTGACTGGATCACGATGAAGGCAATCGAGCGAGATCGCGAACGCCGCTACGCCACGCCCTCGGAGCTGGCCGCCGACCTGAGGCGCTACCTCAACGACGAACCGGTCTTGGCTCGCCCGGGTGGTACGGCTTATCAGGTCCTCAAGTTCGCCAGGCGGCATCGCGTGGCCGCGGGATTCATGGGGACGGTCACCGTTCTATCAATTGTGGCGTCGGCCGCCGCATTGATAGCCTTTCGTCAAAAGCATGAGGCGCAATTTCAGACGACACAGGCACTGCACGCCCAATCGCGGTTGCTGACTGAAGCGGCCGCGCAGCGCCTGAAAAATCTGGACGTGGTGGGTGCTCAAGGCCTCATCCTGGAGGTACTTACCAATCCCGCGTTTGCGCAAGCGCGAACTCCGGCTAGCCTCAGCGTGTTTCAGGAAATTCGCGCGGCCGATGCGCAACTTGCCGTGCTCTCCGGCCATGGCGAGATCGTCTTTTCCGCCGCTTACTCTCCCGATGGCAGCCGTATTGTCACCTCATCGCGTGACAAGACCGTACGGACCTGGGATGCGCGTACCGGCGTGCAGCTCGCCGTGCTGTCCGGACACGGCGAACGCGTCAACTCCGCCAGGTACTCCCCCGACGGCATGCGTATCGTCACCGCGTCTTATGATGGAACCGCGCGAATCTGGGATGCACAAACGAGCGCGCAGCTCGCGGTGCTGTCCGGGCACGGCCATGAAATGTTTTTCGCGAGCTACTCCCCCGACGGCACTCGAATCGTCACTGCCGGCGCGGACAAGACCGCGCGCATCTGGGACGCGCAAACCGACGCGCAAATCGCCGTG
>Ga0210398_10003892_pt1 | contig 14167 bp, 9 predicted proteins | sample IncBWC4OmetaG_FD_161047 | JGI IMG/M metagenome (GOLD analysis project Ga0210398, IMG submission 161047) | Forest soil microbial communities from Barre Woods Harvard Forest LTER site, Petersham, Massachusetts, United States - Inc-BW-C-4-O | ecosystem: Environmental > Terrestrial > Soil >...
GTACCGGCACGGGACTTGGGGTGGAGAAGATTCGTCTGGCCGCGCCTGACTTCAAGATGGCCACCACCGACAGCGGTACGCAAAATCTGGCGATGACCTTCAACACCACTCTGTCGAATGACCTGCAGTCGGCGGGAATCTTCGACATGGTCTCGCGAAGTTTCTTTCCGTTGTCGGTGCCCGGCGCGCCCCAGGAGGTGCATCTGTCCGACTGGAGCAGCCCCCCGCCCAATGCCAATATGCTGGCCTTTGGCAACCTTGGTGTCCAAAGTGGGTCTCTTAATGTCCAGGGATGGCTGTACGACACCAAGAATCCGCAATCGCCGCAGGTCCTGGGCAAGCAGTATCGCGAAGAGGCCAATGACGCCAACGCGCGATTGATTGCCCACCGCTTCGCCGACGAGATCATCTTCCGCCTGGGCGGCGGTATCCATGGCATCGCCGAAACGAAGCTCTACTTTGTCAGCAGCCGTAGCGGCGCGAAAGAAATCTGGCAAATGGATTACGACGGCGCCAATCAAAAGCAGCTCACCCACATGGGCGACATCGCTCTGTCGCCACACGTTTCGCCCGACGGGTCGCGCGTGGCTTTTTCCGGCGTCACCAAGGACGGCTGGCAAATTCTGATGTACTCGCTGGAACTGGGCCGGCTGGTCAACTTTACCCACTTCGGCGGGGACAATTACTCCCCAGCGTGGTCGTCAGACGGACAGAACATCGCCTTCTCGTCATCGCGCAGCGGCAATACCGAGATTTATAGCGTCAGCGCATCGGGCGGCAGCGCTCGCCGCTTGACGGAAAGCAAGGGGCCGGACGTTTCGCCGACCTGGAATCCCAAGACCAATGCGCAGATTGCCTGGGTCAGCGGCCGCACCGGACTACCGCAGATTTACACCATGGCATCGGACGGGACGAACGTGGTGCGCGCCACCGACCAGGGATACGCCGTGTCGCCGTCGTGGTCGCCGAATGGACAGTTTCTCGTCTTCGCCTGGGTGCGGCATTATGGACCGGGAGCGCCGGGCGCTAGCGATATCTACGTGATGGATCTTGCCAGCAAGCAGTGGGCGCAACTCACGCATGACGGCGGGCGCAACGATTTTCCCTCGTGGTCACCGGACGGACGGCACATCGTGTTTCAGTCAAACCGCACCGGGAAAGTCCAGATCTGGTCCATGTTGGCCGATGGCAGTGAAACCAGACAGTTGACGACAGCGGGAGAAAATTCGCAGCCGAATTGGAGTTTCAAGTAATCTGGATAGTTTGGCTGAGCCCTGGATGGCGCCAGTGTTGGGGCGGGGTGAGCTGTACTCGGCTTGAGCCAGTCGGGGAAAGATGGACGACCGTTTTCTTGGGCCCTGAGTTCGGTTCCACTCGCCGGAATCGAGTTTAGTAGCGTTGGGCGACAGAAGGAGCACACTTCGGCCCTGCCACGAACTGCTGCGAGTGCTCTCGCAAAATGGAGGAAGAGTTGAAGCTTTCAAGGAGTCAATGGATCAAGGTTGTCGTAGCACTCGCCATTGTTCTGGCTGTCAGTGCCTGCGGCAAGAAGAAGGCCGCGCCGCCACCGCCGCCACCACCGCCGCCTGCGCCGGCGCCTACTGCCTCATTGACGGCCAATCCCAATACCATTAACGCCGGCCAGTCCACCACCCTGATCTGGAAGACCGACTACGCCACCAGCGTGGTCATCGATCAATTGGGCACGGTCGATCCCAGCGGTTCACGCTCGGTCACCCCAAGCGAGTCGACAACCTATCGCCTGGTAGCCAAGAATGAAACGGGGACGCAGGAAGCTACGGCTCGCGTAACCGTCAACCAGGCCCCGGCTCCTCCACCGCCCGCCACCAACAATGAGACGCAGGCTCAATTGTTCGCGCAGAATGTGAAGGATGTGTTTTTCGATTACGACAGCTACGACATCACCCAGCAATACCAGCAGGTGCTGTCGGCGGACGTGCGCTTTCTGCAACAGCACCCGGACATGAAGTTCACCATCGAGGGCCACTGCGACGAGCGTGGTTCGACGGAATACAATCTGGCGCTCGGCGACAATCGCGCCAACTCGACCAAGCAGGCCCTGATCTCGCTGGGCATTTCGGCCGATCGTATTCGTACCATCAGCTATGGCAAGGAGAAGCCGTTCTGTACCGAGAGCAACGAATCGTGCTGGGCGCAGAATCGGCGGGCGCATTTTGTGTATCAGCGCTGACGCAAGGTAGAACGGGAAGACAGGGCGGCGAGATCGCTTGAAGGTCGCCGCCCATGCTTAACTCAGTCGCTTGGTGATGACATTCGCGGCGTACGATAGTCTCTCTAAATGCTAGCGTGAGTACTGGCTCGCAGACGTAGAGAGGTAGTGAGTTAGAAACTGTCTCACGAATCGTTCTGGGTTGTGTCAGGGCACGACTTTGGGTCGTGCCGAACTCAACACAACAACGATCCGAGCTTTAGCCCCTGCAACAACGCTGTGACCACAGCGAATCTTTCTGCGGAATGGGACTTATGCGACTACGGAATAACTTAGTTCGGCTGGCGGTCGTGGCCATCGTGTTTGCGGCGGGAGTTCCCGCCTTCGCGGTGAGCAAGGAAATGGTCCAACTGCAAACTCAGGTTCAGGCGCTGCAGGACCAGGTGGCGCGCATGCAACAGGCCAACGACATGAACATGGGCGTGATGAAGAACCTCATCGAGCAAAGCGCCGACAGTATCAACAAAATGAATACCACGGTGAACGACCTGCAAAACAAGATGCAAGGTCTCACAGCGGACAACAGCGGCAAGCTCGATCAGCTTTCCGGGCAGATCCAGTCGCTCCATGATTCGGTTGACGAGTTGAAGTCGCGCCTGGCGAAGGTCAGCAAGCAGCTTGATGACATGCAGGGAGGGGGGCAGAATCTGGCGGCCGGACAGCCCGGCATGACTCCTGCACCGGGTGGTGCGCCTCCTGCAACTGCAGCGCCGGGAGGTAATGCGGGTAATGCAGCGCCGCCGGCCGATGTGCTCTACAACAATGCGTTGCGCGACTACAACTCGGGCAAGTATGACCTGTCGTCGCAGGAGTTCGCTCAATACTTACAGTTTTACGCGAGCACCGACCTGGCAGGGAACGCCCAGTTCTACCTGGCCGACATCGAGTACCGGCAAGGCAACTTCGAAGCGGCAGTCAAGGATTACGATAAGGTGCTGGAGCAGTATCCCGGCGGCAGCAAGGCCGCCGCGGCCCAACTCAAGAAGGGTTATGCGTTGTTGGAGCTTGGGCAGCGCGATGCCGGGGTTCGCGAGTTGAACAGCTTGATCTCGCGATATCCGCGCTCCATCGAAGCCTCGCAAGCGCGCGACCGGTTGCGTCGCCTGGCGGTGGCCAGTGGTACGGTGCACAAGCCGGCAGCAACGAATCAGTAGGACTTCTGGCTAGGCCAAAGAGTTTGCGGGAAAATTCGGCCAGAGGCGATTTTGAAGGGCCGTAGCTTCAGCTATACCGTAGCAAGTCTTTTATTCTTATTATCACGAACCGGCTTTAGCCGGTGAGGCATGTGCGGTTCCGCCTCGCGCCTCTACCTGCAAAATGGAAAAGCGGCCGGATCCACGAGGATCGGAAGCCGCCCAGGCTGCGTGAGTTCCCTCGTTAAGACCTCTCCCACGCAGGCTAAATCAAATGCAATCGCCTCAGGCACTGTCTTGCGGATGGAAGGAATCAATCCGCGCGCTGCCGATTGGAAACCATCGCGGCGGTGAGAAGTTTCCCTCATACCAAGTGAAACCTATGACAGCCCTCGGCTGGTCATCTCTTCGGCAGGCGAGCCGCCGGTCATCCCTTGCGCCAACACCAACTCACGTGCTTCTCGGCGAATGTTAGGCATGTTCATTCCGAACAGGATTGCTCCCCCAACACAGGCCACTCCGCCGAGAGCAACTGTCCACGGCGCGCCTAAATGATGAGCCACCGCGCCGGCCGTTAGCGCTCCAAACGGAGCCATTCCCATGAACATCATGGAATACACGGCCAGCACTCGTCCGCGCAGACGGTCGGGCACCATCGACTGAATCAGCGTGTTCGAAGCAGCCATCTGCACCATCATGAAGAATCCGACAGGCAACAGCAGCACGGTCGAAAGCCAGAAGATTCTCGAGAACGCGAACAGGACAAGGCTGACGCCGAAACCTCCGGAACACAGTGCGATCAGCTTGCCCAGCCCCTTGATTCCCACCCGAGCCGCCAGGCTGGCCGCGCCAAGCAAGGCTCCCACGCCGGTTGCGCCCATCAGGATGCCCAAACCTCTCGCTCCTCCGTGCAGGATCTGATCGGCGAACACCGGCATCAGTACGGCATACGGCATCCCCACGAAACTTACCAGGCCGAGAAGCAGCAGAATCGCGCGGATGGGGCCGGTGTTTCGCGCGAAAGCAAAACCTTCGATGATGTTTTCCAAAGGCGAGCCCTGGGTCGCCAGCTTTGCCGGACGCACGATGCGCATCAGCAGCAACCCCACGATGACGGCTATATAGCTAACTGCGTTGGCGAAAAAGCACCAGCCTTCCCCGATGGAGGCAACCAGTATGCCGGCTATCGCCGGGCCGATGATGCGGGCGCCGTTAAACATGGAAGAGTTCAAGGCGATGGCATTCATCAGGTCTTCGCGTCCGACCATATCGATTAGAAAGGCCTGCCGGGCGGGGATGTCGAATGCATTTACCACTCCGAGTCCGGAGGCGAGCACCATGATCTGCCACACCTGCACCCGGTGGGTTAGGGTGAGCGCGGCCAGGATGGCTGCCAGGATCATCGAAGAAATCTGCGTGCCGATGACCACGCGCTGACGGTTGTGACGGTCCGCCACGATGCCGCCGATGGGAGCCATGATGAAGACCGGAATCTGGCTGGCGAATCCGACCGCACCCAAGAGCAACGCGGAACCGGTCATGCGATAGACCAGCCACGACTGAGCAACGGTCTGCATCCAGGTGCCGATCAGCGAGATGAGCTGGCCGGCGAAGAACAACTGAAAATTGCGATGGCGAAGAGCACGCACGGCCAGCGCCAGCCGGGATTCGCGTGAAGCGGGACGGGCGAATTCCTGCCTCTCTTCCGCCAAGACGGAGCGCAGAGATTCGTGCTCAGGATGTTCGGATGAATCGGCCATTAACTGTTGGATGCTTAAGCGAAATACGGATTCCGTAACCGCGTCGCTCGTGGCGCGAAAGAGCGCCACAACAAGAATACTTCATGCTAAGGGCGATCATCCGGGCTGTCGAGAAAGCGCTCCAAGAAACATGAGGCAAGCATAAAATGCAACTAATGTTCGTTTTTGAAAGAGCGGTGCTACTGTTCGGCGGAGCTGCGAGCTTAGCGCTCGTGTCAACTTTGCTACTTTACGCAATGATCGGCCAGGTAAATCAGCTGCTACCCGATACCGAGCAGATTTCATATCTTTTCATGTATGCAGGAAAGGCGCCTCGGGTGAAGCGTGAATACAAGCGTCTCTTCCCAAGAGGCAGGTTGGCAACAATTCGTGCGGCGGTCAATGTTCTGAGCTTTCTACTTCTGGTCATATGCGCCGTCCAGTTAGGGTTCTTCCGCTGAGCGCGCTTTTCAGCAGTTGCGTGAGCGTGCTCGCAACGGATATCTTCCTTGTTTGGCAAATCAGTCGACATCTTCATCCAACAACTTGATACCCGCGATTCCGCCATCGCGCCGATTCCTTCGCCGCGTCAAGTCATGGCTTCTGCGGCCAGAACCTGTCTACCGGTTCTACTTGAAAGCCAAATTCGGAGCTGGCAAGCTCTCGAAAGTTCCAGGACCACACATCGTGAACGGCACTTTGAAAAGCCGTGCCGAACGAGATGCCGCAACTGAAATTGGCAAGAGACTGCACGTACCCCTGCATCGCGGCGACGAGAAAAACTGGGACCACCTGGCTGCCGTCTCGATCATTCTCTCCAACACGGATCGCTCGGCACGAGTCCTAGATGCCGGCGCGGAGATCTACAGCAACGTTTTGCCGGCACTGTTTCTGTACGGATATCGAGAGCTCTATGGCATCAATCTGCGCTTTACCGATCCGACGCGTCGCGGACTGATCCAATACATTCCCGGAGATTTGACCCACACTCCGTTCTCCGATGGCTTCTTCGATGCCATTGCCTGCCTTAGCGTGATTGAACACGGCGTCTCACTAAATGACTATTTTCGTGAGATGTATCGGCTGCTGAAGCCGGGCGGAGTTTTAATCACCTCGACCGATTACTATCCCACTCCAATTGACACCCACGGCCGGTCCGCCCACGGCACGCCAATCAAGATATTCTCCAAGCCTGAGATCGAGGCTGCCCTTGCATTGGCTAAGTCTGTGGGATTCGAACTGACGGGCGAACTCAATCTGGAGTGTGAAGAGAAGCCGATTCGCTGGGAGCAGTTCGGCCTGGAATACACATTCGTCCTGTTCACCCTGAGGAAGCCGAGCTAGGCAGACGGCCCCTTCAGATCCAGGGAAAATCTTCTTGCATGAGTCGATCATCGCTTTGCGACATACTCGATCACGGTCACTCCGCGAAAAATCTTCTGCACACCCGCGTTATACGTCTTCAGCAGCTCCTGGTCGATCGCGTGCGGTTCGGGATCGTCAACTTCGACGCGATACAACACCAGCCACACACGAGGAGCGTGATCTAACTTTTGCGTCCAATCCGCGTTTGGCGGACTTATATCGACTTCTTTCGGACGGGGTGCCCTTTCGCCCGGCAGCCAGTTTCGATAATTTTCGGCAGCAAAGGCCCCCAGCAATTGGTAGTACAGCACACGGTCTTCGGGATGACCCTCTGCGATCAGATAGCGAGCCACTCCTCGCCAGTCTTCGATCACCCGCTTGTATAGAATGACACTGCTTACTAGAGACAAGATGCAAACGCACGCGACTGCAGAAATCCGCAGCCGACGATAACGAATCTGCAGTACGCCCACTGCGATCATCATTACCCATGACGGCAAGCAGATGATGAGAAAGCGGTGATAGAATGCCGGCCTCACAATCGAGACGATCAACACGATGACGATGGGCGAGAAAAATGAACTCGCCACCAGCGAGTAACGCCAGCGCTGCAGATCGCCGTCGCGCGCCTGCCAAACGGCTCTGAGCCTTGCCAGGAAAAAACCTATCAAAACCAGGTCGAGCGCAAGCAGCACAGCGCCTACGGCTTTTCCGCCGTCGGCGGCGAAGAATACTCCGAGGTGATAGGCCTCTAGCAATGACGTTGGCTGTACCCACGAAAGATGGCCGATGTCCTGCGCGTGAATCATCCAAAGAACCGGGATCGCCAAGACTACCAAAATTAGAGCCGAAACACTGTACGGCTTCCATAGCCGCTTGCCGCGTGGCATTGCCATTAGCGAGACGGCATGCGCAGCCGGAACCAACACTCCGAAATAGTGAAAGTAGCAAGTGATTCCGGCAATAATTCCATAGGCTGCTGCATACCGATAGCTCGGGTCTTCGATCAATCTAACGAAGCTATAGGTTGAGATAACGACCGCCAGCAGCAGAAAACTGTAGGCGCGTGCCTCCTGCGAGCAGGCGATGGCGCAGGGATTCAGTGCGAACAGCGCAGCAGCTAGCATTGCAGTCCTGCGTCCGACTAGGCGTTTGCTCAGAAGATACAGTACGGGAAGGGTGAGGACGCTCGGAATAACCGAGAGCAGCCGAACCATTCCCTCGCTGCTTCCGAAGTGCAGCCACGGCCGCAGCAACACGTAGTACAGCGCCATGTTGCCTTCGTCATGCCAGAGGAAATGCCAGAACGCGGAGCTGGGTTTCTGGGCGATGACAACGCTGGCAATTTCGTCGATCCAGAAGCTTTTGTGACCCAGTGCAACCAGGCGAAGAACCGTGCCCACAGCGACGATTGCCCATAGCCAGATGGAAGTGTGGCGCTCAAACGTGCCGTCCTGGCTCGCCTCACTCGTATCCGTCAATCCCGCACGCGATGCCGACAGCATCCCCTGAATATAGCAGTTCAAAATTTGCCGAACCGCGACGGCGCCCAGCTGGGGGGAGCAATCCCCAGACACACCGGCATTACAAATCCGTGAACGTGGTGTGAATGAATGTTGAATCCGCCAGCCCCAGGGGAAAGGCGCTTGGCCCTTGTAAATGACGCTTTCGTAACTGATACTTTTTGTGTCTAGCTTTGCATGCCAACATTCGCCGCGGTTGACATAGGTTCGAACTCGGTCAGGCTAAAAATAGCCAGGGTTGTACACGGTCGCCTCGAAACCCTCCACGAAGATCGCGAAGTCACACGCCTGGGCGAAAGTGTTTTTGCCGACGGAACACTGGACCCGCAGGCGATGGCGCACACGTTACGCGTGCTGCGACGATTTCATCGAGCGGCTTTGGCGCAAGGTGCCGACCGTGTGCGCGCGGTTGCGACCAGTGCTCTGCGTGATGCGCGGAATAGCCGCGCGTTTCTAGATTGGGTGCGCACTGCCACGGGCTGGAAAGTCGAGGTGATCTCCGGTCTGGAGGAAGGCCGCCTGATCCACTTGGGCGTCCTGTCTGCGGCACGCATTGCCAAGCGACGTGCGTTGCTGGTGGACCTGGGCGGTGGAAGCTGCGAGCTCACCCTCTCCATTTCCGGACACATCGCAGACATGGTCAGCCTGCCTATCGGTGCTGTGCGGCTTACTCAAACTTTTCTGCACCATGAACCACCCTGGCCAATGGAGCTGGAGCAGATGCGCGGCGTCATTCAACGCGAAGTCTCGCGCATCCGAAAACGAATCATCGACGCCAAGCTGCAAATCACGATTGCGACGTCGGGAACACCGGCGGCCCTGTCTGGACTGTACGCGGCCAAAGTGCGTGGCTATGACGAAAACAAGCCGCAGACCGTACCCAGAGCTGCGGTCTCCTCGCAAGTGGAAGTCCTGAGCAACAAAAGCCTTGCGCAAAGGCGTGCGATGCAGGGTATTGGGCCGCGCCGGGCCGAAATCATCATTGCCGGCGCGATGGTGTTTGCAGAGCTGATGCAGCTTTGCAAATTGCGCAGTTTCCGCTACCTGCCGCTCGGCTTGCGCGATGGTTTGCTGGCACAGATGATGGCCGACTATAACGCCAGCACCGCCATGCGCGAGCGCGTGGAGTCGGAGCGGCACGACGCGCTGCTGGCAGCCGCCAAGCACTATGGCGCGGATTTGCAATTCGCGCAGCGCATCCGTCATCTGTCGCTCCAGCTATTCCGCCGTCTGAAGTCGGTGCATCAGTTACCTTCCGAATATCGGGATTGGCTGGAGGCTGCCGCCATGCTGCATGAGGTAGGCGCCTACATTAACCGGTCTGGACGACGGCGCCATACTTACTACGTAATTTCCAACTCAGAAATCTTCGGTTACACCCCGCTGCAGCGCCGCATCATCGCCGCTACCGCCCGGTATCTGGGCAAGTCGCTTCCCTCACCCAGCGATCAGGTCATGAGGATTCTGCCCGGCATCGAGCAGATTCATGTGGCCAAGGCGGTAGCATTGCTGCGTCTGGCGCGAGCTCTCGACCAGGGGCGACGTGCGGCCGTCGGCGAGTTGAAGGTCCGGGTCCACCAGGACGGACGAATACGCCTCATGCTTAAACCCAACCCGCCGGAAGGCATTGAATTGGAGCTATGGGCAGTCGAGCAAGAAAAGAACTACTTTGAAACTGTCTTCGGCCGCGAACTCCTGGCGGAAGCTTGCTGAATTAAACGCACCAACTTCGGCGGCATGCACCACTTCAGAACGGCGGCCTTCCGACCGATCTTTTCAACCCTAGCCACAGTTCCCTTTTTCATTTCGATGGGACTGTGCCTGCCCACGCCAAACAACGTTTTGTTCAAGAACTCCGTCATGCTGGGATCGTGTCCGATCACCATGATCGCTTCCTTGCGGCTGTGGCGAGCCAGCAGGTCCTGAAACTGTTCAAAGCTCGCTCCGGACAGGAGGGCAGCATCGGTTATGACTTTCTCTTCGTATCCGATCTCATTCGCGACCACGGCTGCGGTTTGCGTCGCCCGCCGCAAAGGGCTGGAGATGATCACGTCCACCGAGGTATCGAGGGCAGCCAATGCACGTCCTACATCGTGGGACTGTTCGATCCCCAGCTTATCGAGCGGGCGTTTGGCGTCCTTGGCAGGAGAAATCTTCGGTTCACCGGCATTCGCGTGGCGTAGAAAGTAAATATCCATGGTGTTTACTATTTTGCCCTAACCGATGGGGGCGTCGCGCGACGTCGCGGTAACAGCTGCGCCGGAATGGCATCAGGAGTGACTTTACCCTCGGAAAGGGCGATGAGGAATTCTTGAGCGTTGAAGGGCACCGCGTGTTTGCCCGATCGCGGACGTAGAGCATCGACACAAAGATACGTGCCGTCGGGCTGCAAAATTCGGGCTTGCGTGTTATCGGCGAGATAAGCCTCCAGAATCTCGAGGCGGATGCGATGCTTCAACATCGGATCTTTAATGGGAAATAGGGTCTCCACCCGCTCGAGGAGGTTACGCGGCATCCAGTCGGCACTGCCTAGATAGATATCGTCTTCGCCACCGTTAGCAAAGTAGAAAATCCGGCTATGTTCTAGGAAGCGGCCGACAATGCTCCGCACCTTGATGTGATCGCTGACCCCACGTACGCCGGGCCTTAATCCGCAGATGCCACGCACAATCAAGTCAATTCGCACGCCGGCTTGCGAGGCGCGGTAAAGTTCGCGCACGATATTGCGGTCGAGCAGCGAATTTATCTTGACAATGATTCGCGCCGGACGTCCGTGCCGCGCGTGATCGGCTTCGCGCGCGATCAGATTGATGCAGCGTTCAGCCAGATCGATGGGCGCGACCAACAACGGCCTGTAGCTGGGGCGTTCGGCATAGGCGGTGAGAAAGTTGAAGACACCGTGCACGGCGGAGGTCAATTCCGGATCGGCTGTCAGCAGGCTTAGATCAGTATAGTAAGTCGCGGTGATCGAGTTGTAATTTCCCGTTCCCAGATGGGCATAGAGCCTGGTCGAGTTGTCAGGGTCCTTGCGCACCATCAGGGCCAGCTTGCAGTGGGTCTTTAGGCCGACCAATCCGTGGAAGACTTGCACACCGGCGTCCTCCAGGGAGCGCGCCCAACGAATGTTGCTGGCTTCATCGAAGCGGGCCTTCACTTCGACCACCACGGTGACTTCTTTCTTGGCCGCAGCTTCAATCAGCGCACGCACGATGGGTGAGTTTTCGCTGGTACGGTAAAGCGTCTGCTTGATCGAGAGCACACTGGGATCTTCGGCGGCGGTGCGAATAAATCCCACTACCGAATCGTAGGAGTCGTAGGGATGATGCAGCAGAATGTCGCGATGCCGAATCTCCTCGAAAATGTCTTGCGACTTGCGATTGAGCTGCAGCTCGCGTGCCGAGAATGGCTTGAACTTCAAGTCAGCCCGCTCCGTTTCATCGTAGAAATGAAAGAGTCGCGACAGGTTGACAGGGCCATCCGTGCGGTAAATCTGCCAACTCTCCATGTCGAAGTAGCCGCGCAGCCGCTCCACCATCTCCGGGTTAGCGTCGGCCTCGATCTCCAGGCGCACTGCGTCGCCCTTGCGCCGGTTATGCAACTCGGTGCGTACGGACTCGAGCAGATTGCGCGACTCCTCTTCCTGCAGGTAGAGATTGCTGTTGCGGGTGACGCGAAACGCGGCTTCGGAAATGATCTCGTAGCCTCGATACATGTCTACAGTGTGGGATGCCACGAGATCGGCCAGGAAGATGTAATCCTCGCCGCCATTGCGCGGAGGCAGTTTGATGAGTCTGGGTAAAACCCGCGGGACCGTCACCACTCCCATGTAGGTGGAAGATGCGCGACGACGACGACGCAATAGCAGCGCCTGGCAGAGCGCTTTATTGATAACTCGCGGAAACGGGTGCGAGGGGTCGACGGTGACCGGAGTAAGCAGCGGATCAAGTTCCCGCTCGCAGTAATCGCCAACGAATGCCCGTTGCCCCGAGGTAAGGTCTTTCATCCCCACCACACGTATGCCCTCGCGCGCCAGCTCGGGCCGCAAAGAATGATTCCAGCAGCGATACTGATCGCGCATAAATTCGTGCGTGAGCTGAGCTACCAGCTGAGCCTCTTGCTGCGGCGTGCGGCCATCGGGACCGGGGTCGGTCTGGCCGTCTTCGATGCGCTGGATCAGGCCACCAACACGGATCTCGAAGAACTCATCCAGATTGCGGGCGGAGATGGCAAGGAACTTCACGCGTTCCAACAGCGGATTGCGAGAGTTCTCAGCCTCCTCGAGCACACGGCGGTTGAACGCAAGCCAGGAAGCCTCACGATTCAACACCAGGGACGGATCATCCAGGGAACGGCGAACCATACGAGCGACGCAACCTTAACTGCCGAGAGTCCCACTATGTTACACGAAGGTTACAACAGCAAAGGCCAAAAAATAATGCATCCCGCCATAAGGGCTGGCTGTATCCCACGATGTGGGACATGATTGCATTCGTGCTGCTTGAACTGCAGGTTTCAAACAAGACGAGCAGACTGCTCGGTCCCTGATGCGTGCACGGCGACTGAGAGACTGCGCCAACCCTCCCGGACCCGAAAGTTAAGATGAATTCACCTTCCATTCATCGTCTGTTAATGATCCGACGCGCGGGCGCGTAGTACCTTTCGCCGACGAGCATTTTCTCTCGGGGCATGCAAACAACATTCAGCAGGAAGAAGAGGACAAAGCATGGCGACTGTCTCGCCGTACCCTATCGAACCACCGGTAGCGCCACCAACCGCGGTTCACGCGAAACTTAACAAGTCTCCTGGCAAGATCGGAGCTGCGATCTTTCTTGGGGCCTTGGCCATCGGGTTCGTGTATGCCGGCTATCATCTGATTTCCGATTTGTCGGTCGTCCACTCGCCGTCGATCTTTCCTTATTTCCTCTTGGGAATCGCGTTGCTGGTCGCGCTCGGCTTCGAGTTCGTCAACGGTTTTCACGACACGGCAAACGCAGTCGCGACAGTGATTTACACCCATTCCCTCGACCCCCACATTGCGGTAGCATGGTCGGGCATGTGGAACTTCATTGGCGTGGTGCTCTCGACGGGAGCCGTGGCTTTCGGCATCATATCGCTGCTGCCGGTTGAACTGATTCTCCAGGTGGGCAGCGGCGCCGGATTCGCCATGGTGTTCGCCCTGCTGACGGCAGCGATCATCTGGAACCTTGGCACCTGGTACTTCGGGATACCCAATTCCAGTTCGCACACCCTGATCGGGTCGATCATCGGCGTGGGCATCGCCAACCAGTTGATGCAAGCCAGGACGGCCACCAGCGGTGTTGATTGGGCGCAGGCGCTCAACGTTGGCAAATCGCTACTGTTTTCGCCCATCGTGGGCTTTGTGGTGGCGGCCTCGCTGCTCAGCCTCTCGAAATTCTTCATTCGCGATCCGCGGCTTTATAAAGCACCCGAAGGCGATGCTCCGCCGCCGCCGTGGATTCGCCTGCTTCTCATCCTTACTTGCACTGGTGTCAGCTTTGCCCACGGCTCTAATGACGGCCAAAAAGGCATGGGCTTGATCATGCTTATCCTGATCGGCACGGTGCCCACGGCATACGCCTTGAACCACGCCATCACTCCACAGCAGTCGGCAGAGTTTGTCGCGATATCAGAGCAAGCGGCTAATGTGCTGGATAAATATGTAACGCCGGGCGCTGTGGTCGGCGACCCGCATGAAGACGTGACGGCATATGTTCGTACTAAGGAATTCACTCCCGATACGATGTTGGCGTTGCGCAGCCTCGTCAATGGCATCAGCACTGAAGTTGTGAACTACAAAGAGCTGCGTTACATCCCGCAGGACAAGGTCCGTAACTTCCGCAACGATATGTACCTGGTCAGCGAAGCGCTGCGCCTTATGCAGAAGTCCGGGCATCCGGATATTACCGTCTCCGATGCGAAGGTGCTGGCCAGCTACAAGAAGCAGATTGACCACGCCACTAAGTTCATCCCCACGTGGGTGAAGGTTGCGGTGGCTCTGGCACTCGGGCTGGGAACCATGATCGGCTGGAAGCGTATCGTCATCACGGTCGGCGAGAAGATCGGCAAGGACCACTTGACCTACGGACAGGGCGCCGCCGCCGAGATCACCGCCATGCTGAACATCGGAGCCGCGGA
>Ga0210398_10003893_pt1 | contig 14158 bp, 14 predicted proteins | sample IncBWC4OmetaG_FD_161047 | JGI IMG/M metagenome (GOLD analysis project Ga0210398, IMG submission 161047) | Forest soil microbial communities from Barre Woods Harvard Forest LTER site, Petersham, Massachusetts, United States - Inc-BW-C-4-O | ecosystem: Environmental > Terrestrial > Soil >...
CTCCATCAAAGGCGCCGTCAACGTTACCGCCAACCACGGCGACATCGAGCTCAGCGCCATCACCGGTCCGATGGTGGCCCACATCAACAACGGTGACGCATCCTTCTCCGCCCACAGCGCCACCGGCGCACTCACGCTCGAAGGCCACGTCCGCGACACTACTCTCTCCGATCTCAGCGGCCCTGTCACCCTCTCCGGCGAGTTCTTCGGCGACAGTCACTTCGAGCACATCCGCGGACCGATCAAATTCCACACCAGCCGCACAGACTTCCAACTCGGCCGCCTCGACGGCGATATTGAGATCAGCCCTAACGCAGACCTCTCTGCCACCGACGCCCTCGGCCCTGTCACCCTCACCACCCGCAATCGCAACATCAATCTCGAGCGCATCGGCGGCGATGTCTCCGTCACCAACCGCAACGGCTCCGTGGATGTCAGCAGCGCTCCTCCGCTCTCCAACGTCACCGTCGAAAATCGCAACGGTTCTGTCAGCATCGCCGTCCCCGAAAAATCTAGTTTCGCCTACCAGTTCGAGGCCAATAACGGAGATATCCAAAGCGACTTTTCCCAGATCAATATCCCTGAGGGCGGTGTCCAACAGAAAACCATCAGCGGCTCCGTTGGCAGCGGCGGGCCGCTGCTGCGCGTCACCACCAGCCAGGGCGATGTCTCGTTGAAGAAAGCCAGCCTCATGCCATTACCCCCCGTTCCGCCCGCTCCACCAAAACTCACCGCGCTTCCTCCAGACGCACGTGAGTCAATTGATGAGGCAAAGCAAGCGGCACGTGAAGCGACAGCGGAGGCAAAGGAAGCGGCCGCAGAAGCTAAACAACAGGCAAGAGAGGCGGCTGCCGAAGCCAAAGAGGCCGCTAAAGAAGCAAAGCAAAAAGCCAAGGATAAGAACCAGTAGCTCGCGGATATATCCCGCTTCCAGTTACGCCGCGGCACGCCGGTCAACGCCGCTGGCAACCATCTGCTTCGCACTGACAATCGCTAAACCCAGGCAGAGCGAAATCAACATCTCGGTAATTACAGGACCGGCAAAGAAGTACCGGTACGAAACTACGGCAAGGCCCAGATAACCAACCAGAAACGTCGCAAGCACCGGACGCAGGCGCAACGCATCACTCTTCGCCAACGACCCTAGCTGCCAGAACACAACCGCCTCCAGCGTAAGAAATACGCTGACCGCGAGCCCCAGTCCCATGTGGAAGTCCCACATCGTCCGCATCGCTCCCATCGCCAAAAACTGGTTCGCCTTCATCGCCGTCACCACCGGCTGGACCGCCGGAGGCACTCCGCCAAAGACACCGCCAATCGTATGCAGTACGGCATGGACCAACGTCAGCGCTGAAGCAATCCGCAAAAAGATCACAGACCTCATCCCTTCACCTCCGGCTTGGCCGTCTCAGCAAAAGGCTCGGCCGCCTTTGCAAACTCGGCCAGTGTACTCGTCCACGCATTCGGGCTGTCCAGCATCGTGCGAAGCTGTTCATAACCCTCTCCATGCCGCTCGATCCCGCTGTGTTCCAGCTCCACCAGCGTCGCTGAATCTCCCTCGCTGGTAAACCGGATCGCAACATCGCTCGCCTTCGCGAGATCAGAATTGAACTTCCAATCTGGCCCCAGATGCCACGAGAAGGTCACTAACCGCGGCGGATCCCAGGCCCTCACCCTGCCCCAGTCGCACTCCCTGCCCTCCGCATCGCGTTCATACCACCGCCCGCCAACTCGCGGTTCCACAAAGATCGATTGAAACGGCTTCTCCCCTATGTGATGTGCAGCCGGCCACCAGACCTCCATCTGTTCCACAAACACCGAGAAGGCCCGCTCAATGGGCACGCGAACGCGAACGCTTTTTCGAACGACCGCCTCTTCGACTATCTTTGCCATGCTTCTCTCCTCTCTTCGATGATCCAGGCGCCGATCGTATTGGTGACTCCGTCGTCGACTCGGCAGAACTCTGGAACGCTCCCAGCACCTTCTCCCAAACTCGATCGAAGTGAGCACGCAACCCAGCCACACCCTCCGGAATCGAGCTGGTACTTCCGCCTCGTCCCTGCCTTCGTGTCCGACACCAGCCCCGCGCCCTTCAACGCGGGCAGATGCTGCGACAGCGCAGGCCGGCTCACTGGCAACATTCTCGCAAGCTCCTTCGCAGCCATCGGCCCACTCGCCAATAGCTGAAAGATGGCCATCCGCGTACTATCGCCCAAAGCGTCCAGTCCGCCTGTAGGTAAGCATTCACTAACGGTAAGTTACTACTTACCTATACCACGCTGTCAACAAAATTCTTGTCTGGGCCTCTTTCTCCACCACAACTTCGCAACGCTGGACGGCCTAACCAGCAGCGTGTCCGACGTATAGTGATACAGACTCAACATCTGCAAAGGGGAAATGCATGCGACGCCGTTCAAGGGGCACCACTCTGGTCACGCTCTCTCTCGTCTTGGCCTCCGCCCAGTTGACAACTGCCCAACCCGAACTACCCGCAAGCTTCAAAGAGCAGCTCGTCCATAGCCCCGCCGGTGCAGACATCTTCGTCCGCTCCGCTGGCGCCGGCCCCGCAGTCGTCCTCATCCATGGCTACGCAGAAACCAGCGACTCCTGGGCCCCTCTCGCTACTGAACTCGTCAAAAACTACACCGTCATCGTGCCCGATCTGCGCGGCATCGGACACTCCTCCCGCCCTGCTGGCGGCTACGACAAAAAAACCCAGGCCGCCGACATCCGCGCCGTTGTCACGACCCTCGGCTTTGACCGCACCTTCGTCGTCTCGCACGATATCGGCATTATGGTCGCCTACGCTTACGCGGCCCTCTATCCCGACAAAGTCGAGCGCCTCGTCGTTATGGACGCCCCGCTTCCCGGCATCGCCCCCTGGGACGACATCATCAAAGACCACAAGCTCTGGCACTTCTCCTTCTGGGGCCCTGATGAAGAACGCCTCGTGCAAGGCCGCGAACGCATCTACCTCGACCGTATCTGGAACGACTTCGGCGCCAGCCCCACCCAACCCGACGAACTGACACGCAAGTTCTACGCCGCCCAGTACGCCAAACCCGGCGCCATGCATGCCGGTTTCGAACACTTCAAAGCCTTCTCGCAGGACGCAGAAGACAACAAAGTCTTCGCTCGCACAAAACTAACCATGCCCGTGCTCGCCGTCGGCGGAGGGAAATCCTTCGGCGCAACCGAAGCTGTCGTCATGCACAATGTTGCTGTCAATGTGCGTGAAGCCGTCGTGCCAAACTCAGGCCACTGGCTCATGGAAGAAAGCCCTACCTACACGGTCAACCTCATCCTCGACTACTTGAAAGACGCCACCGCAGCCACACCTAAATAACACAAGCTTAGAACGCAAGGGATCAAACGCTCAGATCATCGTCCTTCGTTTCGCGAATCATGAGCAAGCCCAGGAAAGTAAGAACGGCCGAAGCCGTCAGATAGTAGCCGACGTACCGCAAGCCATAGTTCTTTGCTAGCCACGTCGCCACATACGGAGCAACGGAGGCACCCAGAATCCCCGCCATACTAAACGCAACCGAACTACCCGTATAGCGAACGGCGGTGGGAAAGAGCTCCGACACCATCGTGCCAAGCGGCCCATACGTAAGCCCCATCAGCGCCAGACCCAACACCATCATGAACACGACTCCCGTAGTACCAGCCGTAAACAGCGGCGCGAGCACCAAACCAAACGAAGCAATCGCCGCCGTGACCCACATCATCACCGGCCGCCGCCCCCGCTCCGCCAACAACGCCGACAATGGAATCGTCAATGCGAAGAAGAGGATGCCGAAGAGTTGGATCAGCAGAAAGCTGCCGCGGCTGTAGTGCAACGCAGTGGTTCCCCACGATAGTGCGAATACCGTCATAAGGTAGAAGAGAACAAAAGTCGCAAGGCATACGAGAATCCCCGCCACGAGCGCACGCGTGTGTCGTCGCAAAACAGTGAGTATCGGGAATCCGACCTGCTCTGCGCGCCGAACCGACGCCTGGAAGACGGGCGTCTCCGTAATCTTCAGCCGAACATAAAGTCCAAGCAGCACCAACACCGCGCTGGCGAGAAACGGTAGCCGCCATCCGAACGCAAAGAACTGCCTGTCCGTCAGCCAACGCGAGAGCAGCAGAAAAGTTCCTCCCGAGAGCAGAAAGCCGATCGGCGCACCAAGTTGCGGAAACATTCCATACAACGCGCGTCTGTTCGGTGGCGCATTCTCAACTGCGAGTAGAATCGCGCCGCCCCATTCGCCGCCAAGCCCAATGCCCTGCCCGAATCGGCACAGCGCAAGCAGCAGCGGCGCCGCAACTCCAATGGCGTCATAGGCCGGCAGCGCGCCGATCGCGAACGTCGACAGTCCCATCGCTGATAAAGCAAGCACCAGCGTTCTCTTCCGTCCGATGCGATCGCCGAAGTGGCCGAAAAGTGCAGAGCCAACAGGACGCGCAAGAAACGCGATCCCAAACGTAGCCAGCGAAGCCAGCGTAGACGATGCAGGATCCGATGCAGGAAAAAACAGTCGGGGAAACACAAGTACCGCCGCCGTCGCGTAGATATAGAAATCAAAGAACTCAATTGTCGTTCCAACCATACTGGCGAATAGCACCTGCCGAGGCGTATTGATCTGCTCTTGTGACGTCTTGCCTGTCATCATCCTTGTGATCCTCTTTGACTGGTACCGGTGATCGATTTGAATTGGTATATTGAATATCTCAACACACCTATCGCGCGCGTCTAACTTCCAACCTCCCTTAGGAGAACCAAACTTGCGTCGTCGCTCTTTCATTGCCGCACTCCCTCTCGCCGCCGCCGGTTCCATGGCCTCCATCAGCTCATCGAACGCCTTTGGCCAGAGCGACGGCACCACATCCAAAGAGGTCCCAAAATTCCAACCTGCAGGCGCTGAAAAATTCGACCGCCCTGACGTCCATGCCGGCGACCGCATCGCCGGAGCGAGCTTCGCCTCCCGTTCCGCCGCTATGGGCTGCAGCGGAGCAGCCGGCACCGCACATCCTCTCGCCACTCTCACCGCTATCGAGATCCTAAAAAAGGGTGGTTCCGCCATCGATGCCGCCGTCGCCACCAACGCCGTCCTCGGCTTCGTCGAACCCACCAGTTGCGGCATCGGCGGCGACTGTTATGCCATGATCTGGGACCCTAAGCTCAACAAAGTCGTCTCCCTCGCCGGCTCCGGACGCTCCCCCAAAGGTCTCACACTCGACATCGCCCGCTCCCGCGCAAAAAACGGCGCCCTCCCACCTTACGGAGCCGTCTCCATCTCCGTCCCCGGCGCACTCGACGCCTGGTGGACCCTCCACCAGCGTTACGGCAAACTCAAATGGGCCGAGCTCTTTGAACCCGCCATCCACTACTGCGAAACCGGCTCACCCACTCCACAGATCATCGGCTATTACATCAAGCGCAACCTCGCCAACTTCACCAAGCCCGGCTCCGGCGTCGAAGAGACCGTCAACGCCCTGCACACCTTCGCCCCCAACGGCAAAGCCCCCAACGAAGGCGACGTCCGTCGCAACCCCGACCTCGCCCGCACCTACCGTATGATCGCCGAAGGCGGCCGCGACGCTTACTACGACGGCCCCATCGCCAAAACCATCGAAGCCTACTTCAAACGGATCGGAGGATGGATGACCGCCGACGACCTTCGCGCCCAGCACGCCGAGTGGCTCGATCCCCTCGTCACCAACTATCGCGGAGTCGACGTCTACGCCATGGCCGCCAACACCCAGGGCCTCGCCACCCTCCAGCTCCTCAACATCGCCGAAAACTTCGATCTCCGTGGCATGGGCTTCCAGTCCGCCAACTCGCTTCAAGTTCAGATCGAAGCCAAACGTCTCGCCTACGAAGACCGCGCCCGCTACTACGCCGACCCGCACTTCGCCAAAATCCCCATCGACTGGCTCAACTCCAAGGAGTACGCAAAGGAGCGCGCCAAACTCATCAAGCTCGACTCCATCCTCACCCCCGCTCATCCCGGCCAGGCCCCCGACCACGGCGACACCACCTATTTCACCGTCGCCGACAAAGACGGCATCATGATCTCTCAGATCCAATCCAACTTCCGCGGCCTCGGTTCCGGCCTTGTCGCCGACGGCCTAGGCTTCATGTTCCAGGACCGCGGCCAGCTCTTCTCCCTCCAGGACGGACATCCCAACATCTACGCTCCCGGCAAGCGCCCCTTCCAGACCATCATCCCCGGCTTCGCCACCAAGGACGGCAAGCCCTGGATGTCCTTCGGCGTCATGGGCGGCGACATGCAGCCGCAAGGCCAGTCACAGATCATCATCAACCGCGTCGACTACGGTCTCGACATCCAGGCCGCCGGCGACAGCCCCCGCTGGCACCACGAAGGCTCGTCACAATCAATGGGCGAAGATGCACCCGGCCCCGGCCCCAAAGGAATCCTCCGCCTTGAATCCGGCATCCCCGAATCCACTCGCAAAGCCCTCGAGGCGCTGGGCTGGCCCATGGGTCCATCCGACGGAGGCTTCGGCCGCTACGAATGCATCGAACCCCACATGGACGGCAACGACCGCGTCTACTCAGCCGCCAGCGAAATGCGAGCCGACGGCTGCGCTTTGGCCTACTAGCTACTCTAGGCTCAACTTTGAGAACAGGACTGAGATTGGCTCTTATCAAACGACTCGGCTGAGTTGTAATTGACGTCACCCAGGTAAATGGCCCGCAGCGGGAGATCTTTGTTGTCCGGCAGCTTCGTGTCGATAGTGATCGAACCATTCGCCAAACGCTCGATCTGGAAAGAATTCCATCCATATAAAAAATTCACGCGCCCTGTCGGCATCGGGCCACTCTCTTCGCCACTCACAACAGCAGTAACTTGGACCTTCGAACCTCCCGCCGACGTAATCGGTTCGCACGCGAGCAAGATTCTTGATTTAGCTTTGCCTCCCGGAACCGATGGAAGATTGCGCTGATGGAACATCGAATCGAAGACCGGGGTATGACTGCCTCCATGCCCCAACGCAAAAAGAGCGGCGCCGCACACAATCAGAGACAGGACCCCTCCCCAAAGCAACGACCGAAACTCGATTGCCCTCTCTTCTAAACTCGCAAACGACAGCAGCAAACCTTCGTTACTATTTGATGCCATCGAAGTAAGCCGACGCGCCATACTCCCTTCGACACCAGCCGCGCCATTAAGGTTCCTGGCGCTCTTGGGTGAGTTGTTTCCGTTCCTCACGAAATCACTGAGGGGGCACAATATGCGAGGTAACCTCAAGCTTGTGGTAGTCGGAGTAACGGGCGGAAAACGAGTAGGCCGTTGGCACGTAAACTTCGCTCGGGGTCGCGGTCGAAGTTATAGTCGTAGGCATCCAGAAAGTCTGCCCAGCAAACGAGACGGCAGCAAAGTTGATGGAGATGTTCCAGACACCTGCTTCTCCTGGACTGATCGCATGGTGAGGTGCCATAAGTTCCATACGAGTCACCTGCAAGGTGACTGGATCAACGAATACTCGGCCGCTTCCCTCCTCTTTTAAAACACACTCCGCACGGAGTTTTGGATTGCGCAGAGTCGTGAACTGGATGATGTAGGGCTCGCCCGAACCCCCAGGTTGAATCGGCTGCAGTGTATAGCTCATGCAAGCCTTCTGTCGGAGCGATACCGCATCGAGACCACCGGAAAAAACTCCGCCCAGGGTCACTGGGCCGCCAACGCGTTCTCCGTTCGCCGGACTTCCATTGACAACTTTAATCTCATGCTCTTCGATAAGAGTTCCCGATAAGTTGCGTGTAACCCGAAACACCGAATCGGTGATCGTGCTCTGTTGTTTTGTCCCGTAATTCAGTAGGGAAACGACGTGTTCGTTGCAGAAGAAGTTGGGGACTTGTTTATCGTAGCGGTCGAGGTTGTTCTCAAGCCGAAGCAGTATCTCATCGAGTGTAGGCGGGGCCGCCTGCTGAGCCCCGGCCAAACAGAACGGGGCGATAAGGCTAAGTAACAGAGTGACCTGAAGTCTGTGATGCCTCACCCGCCACAGTCTCTCCATCACTCCCCCGAACAGGTGATCCAAAATCAAATGATAGCGCTATCGGCACCGCAAAGGAGGCCTGAATGCCCGCCAGGACCCTTCCTCCACCAACCGAACTAGCAGCAAAGAATACATCGTGCTGCCACCGACAAGAGCGCTGAATACACTCTCGCGGCCCGCGCCGGTGCGCTCTCATCAGAAGTGGCAATTCCCTGGGTCTGCAACATCAATCCGCCGGGCCGCACCCGCCGGAATAATCTGGACGGCGGTAGTTTGCGCCACCACGTTTCCTTCGTTCCGAAGAATGTGTACGTGATCACCACCGGGGTCGACAAAGCCCATCCCCTGCGTGTACACGTGAGGCTTACAGGCGGGATCGTGCCCTTCGTAATCGGTTACCGTTCCGGCCGTGACGATGATCAGGCTACCTCCAGGGTGCGAGTGCCAGCCAGTGCTTCCGCCGGGCGCCCAGACATTACTCTGCACGTAGACGTCGGACGATCCCTTCGTCTGTTGCAGCGACTGCCAGAATTGCTCGTTCCCCTCCGCATTCCTACCGTGCGGAAAGGAGCTAACGAGGTTAATTTCGTCAAACCGGCCCACAGCGAGCAACGCGGTTTTGTACCCTTCATCCGTCGTTGCCAAGGCCCTGCCAGGATGATGGAGAGCCGCAACGGCGATTGTAGCGCCGACCAACACCAGACAGGTTCGCCTCCTTTGCATGATGGGCCGCCTTTTCTTTTTGCCGCCAGCTTGCTTTGCAGATTTCGCCTCTAACCCCGGAAACGAAGGAAGGGAACCACCTCGTGGCTAGCTTCGCTACGGATAAATCAGGGAGAAACTTGCTCCGGACCGCACGCGCCGCACCGAGTCTCTTCTCGGTTGGTGTTGAACAGGTGGGCGATACTCTGCCGGAATCGGGTCAGGAAACCGATTGGGCGAAGCAGCACCCACCCGCAACCTCTATTAACTTCCTTGAAGGCCCTCCCAGCAACACATGCTTAGGCTGCCGCAAGCTGAGTCCAAAACTCCCACCCTCCGGTCCCATGCTGCTCATCGATCGACCGACCTATCGAAATATTCCGAACGGCTCGGTTGGCGCTATACGCACGACGCCATGGATGGCCTGCGGCCCGAAATGTTTATTCGCCGCCAGCCCCCCGAACACGAGCGTCATATTCGCATTCTGGACCGTGAACTGGCCCTCCGGTCCTCCGCTGACACAGACCTGGAGCGTCGATGAAGGCGGATTTGTCTCAAAGGGCGCAAGTTGCCCATTCCCGGTCAACAGACTGACCGTGCCATTTATCTGAAAGCCAGTTGTGGGGACCGGGGTTTGGTATGTTGGGCAGCCAATCATGTCCCATGTGATTCTCATGTTCGTCAGCTTGATGTGGTGCGTGTGAGGGTTCACAATGGGCTGCGTCGGATCGACAGCACCCGCTGCGGTTCTTCCAAAGCCGGACATCGTCATATCCGCAGCAAAGTCTCCGGTCCCCAATTCGGGGTGGACGTCCAAAGACCACTGACCATGCATCTCGTACGGGCTGCCACTGATCGTCGCACTCAAGGGTACGTAATCGTTGAATAGGCCGCTGAAGTGCACTGGCTTGTGCTCCTGGGCCAAAGCGCAGGTGGCTGATACGAACAATAGTAGTGAGAGCGCGCGTACGACCGAAGTCAGGGTTTTGCTTTTCATAAAAAACTCCTCTTTGAGATTCACTTGAGATACACGGAAACGATCCGACAGCGGGCGCGCACTTTCAAGCGGTAAGGCGTGGAACTGCGGCAATTCATCAACTTACCGTCAAATGCAGTGTTTTGCCGTGCCTTCAACGGACCGACCACGCTACAATTCGGGTGCGCCCCCCGGACTCGCAACAAGCAAACCACTCAGGAGATCTAGATGGGAGAACCGTCTCTAGGCCCACCGCCATCCGTGAAACCATCCGGAGACCGCCTGGATTCCTGGAAGGAGATTGCGACCTACCTCGGCCGCGACGTGACAACTGTCCAGCGCTGGGAGAAGCGGGAGGGTATGCCCGTCCGTCGGCACCAGCACGAAAAGATGGGCTCCGTCTACGCTTCCCGGGCCGAGTTGGACGCGTGGACGCGCAGTCGAAGCCCTCAGGCAGCGCAGGAGAACGAGAAGAGTACCGCCTCGGCTCAACTCCCTGCACCGCCGTCGGCCTCTGCAACCTCAACCCCACGAACCAGATGGCGGTCCATCTTACTGCTGATCGCAGCAGCAGTTGTACTGGCAATCGCTGCAGGCCTCTGGCTTCAGAGGGCGGAGCACTTCTGGCGAAATCCCATCGCGAACGCGCAATTTCAAACCGTTACCGACTTCGGTGGAGTGGAACAGGCCGCCGCAGTGTCACGGGACGGTCATTTGGTAGCGTTTCTGTCAGACCGTGACGGACCCATGGACGTATGGGTCACGCAGGTCGGTTCGGGACAGTTTCACAACTTAACTCACGGCAGCGCGCCGGAGCTCGTCAATCCGTCGATCCGCACTGTGGGGTTCTCCCCCGACAGTTCGCTGGTCACCTATTGGGTTCACAAGTCCGATGGCTCGAGTAGTGGTATTAGTGTCTGGGGAGTTCCAACCCTCGGCGGACAGCCAAGACCATACCTCGAAGGCGTAGCCGAGTTCGACTGGTCGCACGACGGCTCCCGCCTCGCATACCACACACCCGGCCCCGGAGACCCACTGTTCGTCTCCAACGGCATTCAGCCATCCGGAGGTCAACTCATCTTCACCGCACCTGCCGGACTTCACTCTCACTTTCCCTTATGGTCGCCCGACGCCGCATTCCTCTACTTCGTTCAGGGAGAGCCCCCCGACAAATTGGACATCTGGCGAATCCCTCCGGCCGGAGGGACTCCTGAACGGATCACGTCGCACAATAGCCGGGTAACGTATCCGGTTTTGTTGGATCGCCGCACGTTGATGTACCTCGCCGGCGATCCCGATGGCTCCGGTCCCTGGCTCTATAGCATGGACGTCGAACGACGCATTCCCCACCGGTTGACCTCTGGCCCGGATCGTTACACCTCGCTCGCGGTCACCGCTGACGGTCGCCGCCTCGTCGCCACTCTCGCTAGCCCGAAGACCACACTCTGGCGTCTGCCGGTCGCTAATTCAGCTGCGGATACGGCGGCGGCTGTTCCAATCTCGCTGACCACTGGCACCGGCTTCTCCCCACGCCTGGGCCCGGATTATCTGCTCTATGTCTCCTCAACCGGCACCAGCGAGAGTATCTGGAAACTCGCCAACGAAACTGCCACGCAGTTGTGGAGTGACCAGGGAGCGCAAATCTTTGGTGGCCCGGCTATCTCTCCGGACGGGCGCTACATCGCGTTCTCGGTCCGTCAGAACGGAAAGACACTCTTATACAGGATGCAGGCCGACGGCACGAACGCGCGTATCGTAACCAGCTCGCTCGCCTTGCAGGGCGCTCCCGCCTGGGCCCCCGACGGTCAATCCATCACTTCGGCAGCCGACGATCACAGTGTCACGCATCTCTTTCGAGTACCGCTCAACGGCCAACCCCCGGTTCCTTTTGTCCAGGAATACTCCGTCGATCCTGCATGGGCCCCTGACGGCGGTTTCGTTGTCTACTCAGGAGCCGACATCGGCACTACATTTTCGGTGAAAGCCGTTACCAGCGAGGCCGCCATCCATCCCCTGCCAGACCTGACCCTGACTCGTGGCGCTCGACACCTCGCCTTCCTTCCTGGAGGCCGTGCCCTCGTGGTCCTTCGCGGAGATATTCAGCATAAGAATCTTTGGCTCATCGACTTGGAAACAGGCGCCGAGCGTCAACTCACCAACCTCCCTCCTGACTTCAACATAAGCAACTTCGACATCTCCCCCGACGGAAGTGAAATCGTCCTGGAACGAGTCCAGGAGCACTCCGATGTTGTGCTGCTGGATATCCCGCGACCATGATCGGGTCCTAAGCTGATCTGATAAAGTTTTGCTCGTGCGACAACCGGCAGTTCCGCAGAATCTCGAGCGAAGGATCCTGAAAGACGTACTCCGCAAAAACGAGTTGCGCGATGCCGCCTTTCGCCGCATCATTCGTTCCGTCCCCAAGGGAAAGGTTTCAACCTACGGGAAAGTCGCTGCGGCAGCAGGATATCCGCTTTACCATCGAGCAGTCGCAAAGTTGCTGCGTAGCGCCCTGCTTGACGGGCTACCCTGGCAGCGCATCGTAGGCGCCGGCGGCGAGATTAAGCTAAGAGGTGAAGCTGCAGCCGAACAGCGCCTTCGCCTCAGCATCGAGGGCGTAAAGTTTCGCGGCAAACGCGTCAATATGAAGCTCTATGAGCACTCGCTTCGCGGTTGGGAGACTCTCGACTAATATTCAAATAACCTTGATCATGCTTCAATCCTCGAGAAAATCAAGGCAACGTAAATTGCCAACAAGCCGTCACACCCTCAGAAGCTCGAGGGAGATATGTCAAACGACAACATTAGTCGCAGCTCACAGAGCGAACCCCCGATCACCGGCAAAAGAAACACTCAGGCTTCCGTGTCGACGCATGTCGGGCGAAATAGCGTCGAAATCGACCCTAACGCTCTGAAACATCTCATCGACACGCTGCGGGCAAGCTCTCAGCCCGAAGTGAAAGCGCTTGACCAGTCCGAGTCTGCAACGCTCCCATCACGATCTGAGACCTCCGCCGATTGAGTTGAGATTGGCGATTATCTCTGCAGGAAGTTGTAGCGTCGCAGCGCCAAGATTCTCGCGAAGATGTTCGATCGAAGACGTGCCGGGAATTAGCAGGATATTTGGCGAGCGGTGAAGAAGCCATGCCAGCGCCACCTGCATTGGCGTGGCTTGCACTGAAGCCGCTGCTGCGTCAAGCACCGACGACTGTAATGGATTGAATCCTCCCAGCGGAAAGAACGGCATATAAGCTACGCCCTGCTTTGCCAGATCTTCGATGAACACATCATCGGTCCGATGTGCCACGTTGTACAGGTTCTGCACACAGACAATTTCAGTGATCTTCTGCCCCTCTGCCAGTTGCTCGGCACTGACATTGCTTAAACCGATGTGACGAATCAACCCCTGCCGTTGTAGCTCGGCGAGAACAGTGAGCGGATCTTCAATCGATCCCTCGGTTGGCCCCATCACTCCTCCCACCCGAAGGTTAACGACATCCAGTCGGTCGAGCGAGAGATTTCGCAGGTTGTCGCGAACGCCATCGATCAGTTCCTGACGCGAGAGAGCATGGATCCACGATTTGTCCTCACCGCGGCGGGCACCCACCTTCGTGACAATCACCAGACCATCCGCGTAAGGATGAAGCGCCTGCTTGATAATTTGATTGGTCACATGAGGGCCATAAAAATCGCTGGTGTCGATATGGTTCACACCAGAGGCAACCGCCTCTCGCAGAACGGCAATCGCCTCTTTTACATCACGAGGCGGCCCAAACACCTGGGGGCCTGCCAGCTGCATCGCACCGTAGCCCATGCGGTTCAAGGTCATCGACGTGCCGCGGAGCGTGAAGCTGCCGCCCAACGTAGCGTTAAGTTCCGCGTCTTTCATCATTCTGTTTTCTCCTTCGGTCTGTTCATATGGTTAGATGAAGAAAGCTTCGATCAGGAGTTCGCATTTGCCGCAGCGTTCCCAAGTGCTCTTAGAGCCCCGTAAATCGCCCGTTCAGGCGCGATCGACTGCTAGCGTGGATGCCATTCTCGAAGCGACCATTCAGGTTTTGCTCAACGTGGGAAAGGAACGTCTCACCACAACAAGAGTGGCTCTGCGAGCTGGCGTCTCAGTCGGAACGCTCTATCAGTACTTCCCCAACAAGAGCGCGATGCTACAGGCTGCCTTGAGGCGGCACCTCCATGAAGTTACCGAGGCAGTGGAGCAAGTCTGCCGGGAGCAGAAGGGTAACACTCCGCAGCAGATGGCGACAGCTCTCATAACGACATTCCTTGAAGCCAAGATGAGAGATGCCGCCACGAGCGTCGCACTCTACTCCGTAAGTTCGGATGTGGATGGAGCGAAGATCGCGCAGCAGATGGGAGTACGCTCCAACAAGGCGATCGTTGCAATGTTGTCAACTGCCTCCAAATCGCTTACAAAAGACCCGCAACTGGTAGCTTCCATGTTGCAGAGTG
>Ga0210398_10003895_pt1 | contig 14150 bp, 15 predicted proteins | sample IncBWC4OmetaG_FD_161047 | JGI IMG/M metagenome (GOLD analysis project Ga0210398, IMG submission 161047) | Forest soil microbial communities from Barre Woods Harvard Forest LTER site, Petersham, Massachusetts, United States - Inc-BW-C-4-O | ecosystem: Environmental > Terrestrial > Soil >...
CGCATTTCGACGTCGCCCGGCTCTACGGCTACGGCGAGGCCGAGGCGCTGGTCGGCGAAGCCGTGAAGGGGCGGCGCGACAAAGTGGTGATCGCCAGCAAGTTCGGCCTTTCCGCGCCACGGGCCGCCGGTGCGCTCAAGGCGCTGAAGCCGATCGCGCAGCAGCTTGCGGCGCGGGTTCCGGGCGCGCGCGCGATGCTGCGCTCGCTGGTCGGCGGCGCGGCGCAGGCGGCCGACCGCTTCTCGGTGGCGTCGGCGCAGGCCGCCCTCGACCAGAGCCTCGCGGCGCTCCAGACCGATTATCTCGACATCTGGTTTCTGCACGACTGCGCGGCGGGCGACCTGACCGGCGAGCTCAAGGATTTTCTCGACGCGCAGATCGCGTCCGGCAAAATCCGCGCCTATGGTGTGGCGAGCGACATCGATACGGTCGTGGCGATGCATGCCGCGTGGGGCGATGCGCTGCTCTACCAGTTTCCGAACGGGCTTGCCGCGCGCGACGCCGAGCGCCTCCCGGCCGGCCAGCCCCGCTTCATCTGCCACAGCCCCTTTGCCGGCAGTGCTGGGCGGCCCGTCGCCGGCGGAAATGCCTACCCGATGATGCTGGCCTATGCGCTGGCGGCGCCGAGCGTCGCGGTCGTGCTGTGCTCGATGCTCGACGAGGCGCATCTCGCGGCCAATCTCGCAGCGATCGAGCAGCCGCGCTTCACCGCCGCGGAGATCGCCGCCTTCGCGGCTACGGCGGCCGAGCCGACGATCCGCGCGCCCGCCGCCTGATCTTGCCCCCGGTCTGGAACTTCATCACCGATTTCGGCGACAGCGCGGTCACGCTGCCGCTCGCGCTGCTGGTCCTGATCTTTCTGTTTGCCGCCGGATCACGGCGCCTCGCGCTCGCCTGGATGCTGGCGATCGGCAGTTGCGGCGCCGTCATCGGCGCGTTGAAGATCCTCTTCGGCGCCTGCGGTCACGAGCTGACGTTCGTCCACCTTACGAGCCCGAGCGGGCATACCGCGATGAGCACCGCGGTCTACGGTTCCTTGGCGCTGCTGATCGGCGCGCGGCTGCCGCTGGGCCAAAGACGGACGATCCTCGCCGCCACCGCCATTGTCATCGTCGGAATCGCCGTGTCGCGCGTCGCGCTGCATGACCATTCGCGCAGCGAGATCGCGCTGGGATTTGCCGTCGGGGTTGGCGCGGCCGCGCTGTTCCGCGCGGCGCTGCGGCGCTACGCGGCGCCGGCGCTGCCGCTCGGCTGGCTGCTGATAGGCGGCGGCGTGCTCGTCGCGGTGATGCACGGCACGCGCTGGCTGATCGAGCCGGCGGTGCATCGGCTCGCGCTCGATTTCCGGCTCGACCTGCCGTTCTGTCGCTAAGCGGCGCGCTTTTCCGTCGCCGGCTGGTCGCCCGCGAGCCCCAATCCGCCCAGCACGTCGCGCACCGGCAGCACCGGCATGTTCGCCGCCGCATAGGCGACGATCGACTGGAAGTCGCCCGGCGTGCAGCCGAACGGCGACGGCTCCTCCGCCACGTCATGCGTGTAGAAAATGACCCAGCCCGACGTCGCCTGGGCGTCGTCGATCAGCTGGCATAGCCGCTCGCGGTCGAAATCGCGGCTGTAAAGGCTGGTGCTGCGCAGATCGGCGAGGTCGACCGTGCCGTGGTTCACCCCGCGCGCGGTGCCGCGGCACGACGCGAAGCGCGTCGCGAGCGCGCTCTTAGCCGAGAGCGACACGCCGCCGAACGGGTAGGCGAAATTGCTGATCGACGGCGCGCCGAGCGCCTCGGCCAGCGCCGCCGCGTTGCGGTCGACTTCGCCGGCGATGTCGTCCGGCGTGAGGCGCGCGCAGTCGCGATGATGATAGGTATGGCAGGCGATTTCGTGGCCCTGTGCATGGGCGGCGCGCAGATCATCGAGATCGAACATCGGCCCGAGATGGTTCTCGCTACCGACCATCCCCATCGCCGTGTAGTAGGTGCCGCGCCGGCCGTATTTTTCGAGCACCGCGCCGCCATTGACCCAGGCGGAGCGGGGAAAATCGTCAAACGTGAAGGACACAACACCGCCGGGCCAGGCGATCTTCGCCGGGCGGGTACAGAGAAAACCGCCGATCTCGCGCACCAGCCGGGCGGCGAACGTAACCCGCATCAACTGGCGTTTCATGGGCACCCTGCGCTGGCGATCCGACGCGGTGGTCTTAGCGCGATAGCATTGTCGATAAATTAATGGCCGCGCGGCGATGCTCCCCCGCATGATGATCGAGACGAGCGTCGTCATCCCGTCCTATCGCCGGCCAGCGGATCTGGCGCGGGCGATCGACAGCGTGCTGGCGCAAGAGCGTGTCACTGCACCGTTCGAGATTCTTGTCGTCGACAACGACCCCGACGGCTCGGCGAAGCCGGTGGTGCAGGCGAAAGCCGGCAATGACCGCGTTCTCGTCCGCTATGTCCACGAGCCACGGCCCGGCATCTCGCATGCCCGCAACACCGGGGTCGAACACGCCGCCGGTCGCTATCTCGCCTTTCTCGACGACGACGAGGAGGCCGACCCCCACTGGCTTGCGCATTTCTTCGATACGCTGGAGCGCTTTGGCGCCGACGCCGTCGTCGGCCCGGTTCTGCCGCGCTTTCCCGATGGCGTCGCGATCGACGCCTTCCGCCGCCGCGTCTATACCCGCGACGCGCGGATGCCGACCGGCGCCCAGCTGCTGCGCTGGAACATCGGCAACAGCATTTTCGACAAGGCGCGCTGCTTTGTGGATGCCGAGCCGTTTCTACCGCGGCTCGGACGCACCGGCGGCGAGGACACGGTGTTTCTGCGCCAGCTGACCCGGCGCGGCCGCACAATGGTGTGGTGCGGCGAGGCCATCGCCTGGGAGAGCGTGCCGCCCGACCGGCTCGACGCCGATTACCTGCTGCGCCGGGCGTTTCGCGGCGCCCAGACCGCGACCTTTGTCTGCACCACCGTGCGCCCGCGCGAATGGGGCCGGGCGTTGCGCCTGATGGGCGGCGGCTGCGCGCAGGTCGCGCTCTACGGCCCGCCCGCGCTGGCGATGAAGGCAATCCATCACAAAAGCTGGCTGCCGGTGATGGCCAAGGCGGCGGCCGGGCTCGGCAAGCTACTCTGGCACCCGAGCCTGCATTTGCGGATGTACCGATAACTCACGTCGTCATTGCGAGGAGCGCGAAGCGCGACGCGGCAATCTCCGTCCGTAGAGCACGAAGGCGGCGGGAGATTGCTTCGCTACGCTCGCAATGACGGTCTTAAGTATCCGCCTCGTTGCGCAGCCAGTCGCGAAACGCCTTGACCTTGGGCCGTTCGAGCGCACCCGGCGCCGCCGCGACGTAATAGGCAAACGTATCGGGCAGAGACAGCGAGAACAGCCGCACCAGCCGTCCGGCGGCGATGTCCGCCGCCGCCGTCGTGCTGTAGGCCAAGGTCACGCCATGCCCGGCGATCGCCGCTTCGAGCGCCAGCACATTGGCGCTGAAACTGAGCCCGTGCGACGCGTCCGCATTATTGACCCCGGCCGCCCTGAGCCACATGGGCCAGCTCGGCGCGAGCGGGTCGCGGTCGGTCTGCTGGTCATGCAGCAGCACGTGGTTGCTTAGATCGCCAGGCGTTTCGAGCGGCGGCCCGTTGCGCAACAGCGCCGGGCTGCAGGCCGGAAACACCTCGTTCTTCAATAGCAGCTCGACATTCAGCCCGGGATAGCGGCCGGTGCCGTAGCGGATCGCGATGTCGAAATCGCCGCGCGTCAGATCGACCAGCGCATCGGTCGCGGAAATCCGCACATCGATCGCCGGATGCTGCTCCTGAAAGCGGTAAAGCCGCTGCACCAGCCACTTGCCGGCAAAGGATGGCGACGCGGTGACGGTCAACATCCCGGTGTCGTTATGCGACCGGAGACGCCGCACCGAGTCCTCGATGCCGGTGAAGGCCTCAGTCAGACCCGGCAGCAGCACCCGCGCCGAGGCGGTCAGCTCGACTGCGCGGTTGCGGCGGTTGAACAGGCTGACCCCAAGATCGGCTTCGAGCGCCGCGATCTGATGGCTGATCGCCGCCGGCGTCACGCTGAGCTCGTCTGCGGCTTTGGAGAAGCTCTGCAGCCGGGCCGCGGCCTCAAAGGCGCGCAGCGCGCTGAGCGGCGGCAAATGGCCGTTTGATCGCATGAGTTTTTCTAACCCAATCGCTGAGAAACTCTCGTTTGTCGATTGATATGAGTGCGCCCATTTTCACGTACAAGGGAGCGTTGAGTGGCTCTCGGGATGAGTAGCGGAAGATTAGGAGTTCTCACATGCCTGCCATGCATTTCCATCCATTCACGACGTTTCGCGAATGGCGCCGGCGCACTCAAGACCGCCGGCAACTCGCCGGCCTCAGCGAAGAGATGCTGCACGATATCGGTGTCAGCCGCGCTGAGGCCTTGTATCTCGCCAACAAGCCTTTCTGGAGGGAGTAACATCATGACGAAGAATCGCACGACCGCCCCGACGGGGCTGTGGAACCGCACCACGCGGGCTCTCGGCAAATTGCTCGCCGGGATGGTATCGTCGGCCGACGACCGGCGTCACGCCGGCCGGTGGACCGATTACCCGACCTATCCCCCGTTCTAAAGGCACGCGCAGCAACCTTCACCGGAGAGCACCGATGACAGATCGCGCCAAACTTCCTCATGTCGAGGGCGAGCTGAACTACATGGCCCCGATGGCCGAACGCCCGCGTTACCTGGCGTACGACCCGGAGCCGGGCGAAGCGCGCTCCAACATGACCTACGACCCGCATGCGATGCCGATCTACGACATGCGCCCGATCCAGCACGAGCTGGACCTCGACCGCGAGGGCTTCGGCCTGGTCGAACACCGCACCGCGGTGAGCGACTTCTGGGATGATGACGAGGTTCGCCGCGTCTACTACCCGGAAGCGGAGGCGTTCATCAAGGACTACACCGGCGCCAGCCGCGTGTTCATCTTTGATCACCTCCAACGCCGCCGGATCACGGGGCTGCGCGACTATTCACGCAACGGCCCGCGCCAACCGGCGACCCGCGTGCACGTCGACCACACGGCGCGTTCGGGTCCGCAACGGGTTCGCGACCTGCTGCCCGACGAGGCCGACGAGCTGCTGAAAGGCCGGGTGCAGGTGGTCAACCTGTGGCGGCCGATCAAGGGCCCGCTGCAGGACGCGCCGCTTGCCCTGTGCGATTCTCAGACGGTCGACGAGCACGACCTCGTGCCCTCCGATCTCGTCTACAAGGCGCGGGTCGGCGAGACGTACTCGGTGACCTACAACCCGGCGCACAAATGGTATTACGCGCCGGAGCTGCGGCGTAACGAGGCGCTGCTGTTGAAGATCATGGATTCGAAGACCGATGGGCGGGCGCGGTTTATGCCGCACACCTCGTTCACCGATCCGACGACCCCGGCCGATGCCTTCCCGCGTGAAAGCATCGAGCTGCGGACATTGGTCTTCCATCCGAACTGACGCTCTTCCGGGCGTGACCCGGAAACATCCCGCCACGGCCGGCAACACGGCCATGACGAGCGAAAAGAAGCTCCCCGCATCCTGTGCGGGGAGCTTTTTCGTGTAGTCTCCCGGCGACGAACCGACGGAGGGGACGCGAATGAAGGCGATATTGCTGACCGGGCATGGCGGCCTCGACAGGCTCGTGTATGGCGACGCGCCGGACCCGGTCGCCGGGCCGGGCGATGTCGTCGTCGATATCCGCGCCGCCAGCATCAACGCCGCCGACTACAAGATGCGCCTCGGCGGCAGCCATTATGCCGCCGGCAACCTCAAATTCCCGCACATCCTCGGGCGCGATTTCTCAGGGATTGTCAGCGCGGTCGGGCCCGGCGCCGACCTCAAGATCGGCGACGAGGTGGTCGGGGTGACAATCCCCGGCACCGAGGGCGCCTATGCTGAGAAGATCGCGATCAAGGCGGCGATCATCGCCAAGAAGCCGGCAAAGCTCTCCCATGCCGAGGCGGCGGCGATGGCGCTGACCAGCCTCACCGCGCTCTGGGCGCTCGAGGACACCGCGAGGCTCAAAAAGGGCGAGACGGTGCTGATCCAGGGCGGGGCCGGCGGGGTCGCCGGGTTCGCGATCCAACTCGCCAAGCATATCGGCGCGCATGTCATCACCACCGCCAGCGCCAAAAATCACGACTACGTCAAAAAGCTCGGCGCCGACCAGATCGTCGATTACCAGAAGGAAGACTTCACCAAGCTCAGCCGTGTCTGCGACGTCGTCTTCGACACCGTTGGCGGCGAGGTGCAGGTGCGCTCCTATGATGTGCTGAAGCCGGGCGGGCGGCTGGTATGGATCGCCGCGGCGCCGGCGGGGTTCAAGCCGAGCCGCGACGACGTCCAGGTGCTGCGACCCAAGGTCGACCGCGACCGGGCGCATCTCGACCGCATGGCTGAGCTGCTCGCGGCCGGCGCGGTCTGGCCGCCGGCGATCACCCGCTATAAGCTCAGCCAAGCGGCCGAGGCGCACCGGGTCAGCGAGGAACGCCACCTGCAAGGCAAGCTGGTGCTGGAAGTGCCGTAGGCGAAAGCAATCGACAGGAGGAAGACATGGCAGGCAACGGACAGATGATCATCGACCTCGACCGCAAGCGGATGACCGCGATGGCCGAGAAGGACATCAAGACCTTGAACGAGATCATCTCCGATGAACTCGTCTACACCCACTCCTCGGCCCGGCTCGACACCAAGCAGAGCCTCATCGGCAACATGGAATCGGGCTCGACAGTCTACACCTCGGTGGTGCCGTCGAACGTCAAGGCGCAGGATCTGGGCGACACGGTCGTGCTGACCGGCGAATGCAAGATCAGCGTCAACGCCGGCGGCCGGCCCAACAGTTTTGGCGTCCGCTTCACCGACGTCTACGCCAACAAGGGCGGCAAGTGGCAGATGGTCACCTGGCAGTCGACCCGCACGCCCGACTAGGCGCCGGCGGCACAATGGACGGCGAGAACCGCATCTCAACGGACCGGGTGGCCAAGGACCACGTTGATTGGGTCGCGCGGGCCCGCACCCTCGGTCCGACGATCGCCGCCGCCGGCGACGAGGTCGAACGGCTGCGCGAACTGCCCCGGCCGTTGGTGACGGCGCTCGCCGATGCCGGCTTGTTCCGGCTGCTCCAGCCGCGCGAGTTCGGCGGCGGCGAAGTGACGCCGATGGAATTCGCCGAGACCATGGGCGAGATCGCCAGCCACGACGCCAGCACCGCCTGGTGCGTCGGTCAGGGCAATGGCTGCGGTGCCGCGGCGGCGTTTCTCGACCCCGCCGTCGCCCGCGAAATCTTCGGCCCGAATGACGGTATAGTCGCCTGGGGGCCGCCGAGCGGCGACGCTGTCGTCAAAAAGGTGCCGGGCGGCTGGCGCCTCACCGGAACCTGGGCTTTCGCCAGCGGCAGCCACAATGCGAGCTGGCTCGGCGCGCATATCTTCGAGCGCGGCGCCGACGGCGCGCCGATCCGCAGCGCCGATGGCGGCACGACCCTGCGGACGCTGCTCTTTCCGAAGAGCCAGGCGCAGATGACCGATATCTGGCGTGTGCTCGGCCTGCGCGGCACTGGCAGCGACCAGTACAGCGTCACCGACCTGTTTGTCGCCGACGACCACACCGTGCTGCACGACCGCAAGCGGGCGCCGCCAAAGACCGGAGGCCTGCTTTATCGCCTTAGTTTCAGCAACCTCTACGCGTCGGGGTTTGCCGGTCTGGCGCTCGGCGTCGCCCGCGGCTTCTACGACAGCTTTGTCGCACTCGCCGCCGACAAGACCCCGCGCGGCGCCAAATCGACCTTGCGCCACAACAACGTCATCCAGTCGCAGGTCGCGCAAGCGAGCGCCCGCCTGCGCTCGGCACGCGCGTTTCTGCTGACCTCGCTCCAGGGCATCTGGGACGAGGTCAGCGAGACCGGCGAGATGACGCTCGACCACAATGCGACGATCCGCCTCGCCTCGACCTGGGCGATCAAACAGGCGCGCGAGGTGGTCGACGAGCTCTACCATGCCGCCGGCGCGACCGCGATTTTCAACGCCCAGCCCTTCGAGCGCCGCTTCCGCGACATCCACACGATCGCCCAGCAAATGCAGGGCGCGCAGCGGCATTTCGAGACCGTCGGCGGAATTCTGCTAGGTCTCGAACCCGACGCGACGATGTTCACGTTCTAGCCATCCGCCGGAAGCCGGAGCGAAGAGCGACCAAAATCGCAATAAAAAATTTCGCAATTACATTCTTGAATATAAGAACAAAATGCGCACATGAGGCGCATGTGCTGGCGTCTCATCCGCTCATTCTCACGTCGCTGCGCCTTGATGTGGCGTCGGTTACGCCTGGGCCGCCGCCGGGTGATGACACAATGTAGCGGCACTTCTATTTGTGTGAGCCCTTCTCGGCGGCTAAACTCCCCTCAGACCGTCTCGTCATCGAGGAGATACGCCGTGAACGATGTTGCGCCGTCTCGCTACAAGTTTGTTGGAACGCGGCCGATCCGTCCGGATGGCGTACCCAAGGTCACCGGCAAGGCGATGTACGCGGCTGATCTGGCAATGCCCGGCGCGCTTTACGGCATGATCATCCGCTCGCCGCACGCCCACGCGCGGATCAAGTCGATCAACACCGAGAAGGCCAAGGCGCTGCCCGGCGTCAAGGCCGTCATCACCGGCGCCGATTTTCCGAACCACAAGTTCGAGTACATCGGCCCCGAGCGCGTCGCGGTCAATTTCTGGCATGTGTCGCGCAACGTGATGGCCAAGGAAAAGGCCCTCTACGATGGCCACGCGGTCGCCGCGATCGCCGCGATCTCGAAGAGCGTCGCCGAGGAGGCGGCCGAGCTTCTCGAAATCGATTACGAGGTGCTGCCGCACGCGATCGATGTCGACGACGCGATGAAGGAAGACGCGCCGCTGCTCTTCGAGGACATGATCACCCGCGGTGTCGAGCCGACGCCGACCAAGCCGTCCAACATCTCGAAAAAGCTCGAGTTCGCCATCGGCGATGTCGAAAAGGGCTTTGCCGAGGCCGATGTCGTGATCGAGAAGGACTTCAAGACCGCCGCGGTACATCAGGGCTATATCGAACCGCATGCCTGCAGCGTTCGCATGGACCCTGACGGCCAGGGCGAGATCTGGTCGTCGAGCCAGGGCCATTTCGTCGTCCGCGCGTTGACCGCCAAGCTGCTCGACATTCCCGTGGGTAATCTGCGGGCGATGCCGGCGGAGATCGGCGGCGGGTTCGGCGGCAAGACGGTCGTCTATGTCGAGCCGGTGGCGGCGCTGCTGTCGCAGAAGACCGGCCGCGCGGTCAAAATCACAATGAGCCGCGACGAGGTGTTCAAGGCCACCGGCCCGACCTCGGGTGCGTCGATGACGGTCAAGATCGGCGTCAAGAAAGACGGCACGATCACCGCCGCCCAGGGCGTCTTCAGGTACCAGGCCGGCGCCTTCCCGGGCTCGCCGGTGATGAACGGCTGCCTCTGCGCGTTCGCCCCTTATGAGATCGAGAACCAGCACACGATCGGCTACGACGTGGTGTGCAACCGGCCAAAAGCCGCGGCGTATCGCGCGCCTGGCTCGCCGATTTCCGCTTTCGGGGTCGAAAGCGTGCTCGACATGTGCGCCAAGAAGATCGGCATGGACCCGGTCGAGCTGCGCCTCAAGAACGCGGCCAAGCCCGGCACCCCGATGATCTACGGGCCGAAGCTCGCCCATGGCGGCTATATCGAGACGCTGGAGGCCGTGAAGAACCATCCGTCTTACCAGACGAAGCTCGGCCCGAACCAGGGCCGTGGCGTCGCCTCGGGCTATTGGTTCAATGGCGGTGGCGAATCGAGCGCCACGATCCAGGTCAATGCCGACGGCACGATCACCGTCGCCACCGGCAGCGTCGATGTCGGCGGCTCGCGCGCGTCGATGGCGCTGATGGCGGCCGAGACCTTTGGCGTTCCCTATGAGAACGTGCGGGCGATCGTCGCCGACACCGCCTCGGTCGGCTATACCCATGTGACCGGCGGCAGCCGCGTCACCTTCGCGACCGGCACCGCGGTCGTCGACGCAGCCAAAAAGGCGATCGACGAGCTGCGCTCCCGCGCCGCGATGATCTGGGACGTCGATGTCGAGGGCGTCGTCTGGGAAGAGGGCGCCGCCAGGCCGGCGTCGAGCAATGTCGGCGATTTCCAGCCGATGTCGCTGAAGGAACTCGCCGGCAAGGCAGCGGTAACCGGCGGGCCGATCACCACCGCGGCCTCGGTCAATGCCGGCGGCCAGGCGCCCGGCTTCGCGACCCAGTTCTGTGACGTCGAGGTCGATCCCGAGACCGGCAAGGTCACGATCCTGCGCTTTGTCGCGGCTCAGGATGTCGGCACCGCGATCCATCCCGCCTATGTCGAAGGGCAGGTCCAGGGCGGCGTCGTCCAGGGCATCGGCTGGGCGCTCAACGAAGAGTACATCTACAATCAGAAGGGCCAGCTCGATAACGCCGGCTTCCTCGATTATCGCTGCCCGGTCGCGAGCGACCTGCCGATGATCGAGGCGCTGCTTGTCGAGGTACCGAACCCGGTGCACCCGTATGGCGCCAAGGGCGTTGGCGAGGTCTGTATCTGCCCACCGATGGCGGCGGTCGGCAACGCGATCGCCAACGCGATCGGCCGCCGGCTGACCGAACTGCCGATGTCGCCGCCGAAGATCCGCGCCGCGCTCGACCATAGCAACGACTAGGTTGGGCGGATGCCGACCGCGCAGGTGAACCTCACGAGCGGCTTCAGCCGCCGCTATACCGGCGGGCGGCGGGAGTTCGAGATCGAGGCGAAAAGCCTGCGCGATGTCATCAAGGCGTTGGACAAGATGTATCCCGGGCTCGGCGAGCACCTCGAAACGGAAACCACCGTCGCCATCGACGGCGCGATCCACGACGAGCCCGGATATTTCCAGAAACTGCGCGAGGGCAGCGAGGTGTTCTTTATCCCCAAGCTCGAAGGGGGATGAGGGCGCGGTGCCATTTTTGCTAGCGTCATGGCCGGGCTTGTCCCGGCCATCTTGTTGAGGGGACCATGGCGGAGGCGGTTGTAGTCAGCGACATCGACGCGGCGGATATCGCCTCCGTCCGCCGGCGGGCGATCCTCAGCTGTGCGATCGGCAATTTCTTTGAGCTGTTCGACTTTACGATCTACGGCTTTTTTGCCGTCGCGATTGGCCGCGCCTTCTACCCCTCGGGTTCGATGCTCAGCACCTTCGCGACCTTTGGCGCGGCGTTTCTGATGCGCCCGGTCGGCGCGATCGTGATTGGCGCCTATGGCGACCGGGTGGGCCGCCGCGCGGCGCTGGTCGTGACCATCGGCATGATGGCGGCGGCGACTGGGTTTACCGGGCTCATCCCGACCTACCAGTCGATCGGCGTCTGGGCGCCGATTTTGCTGATGCTCTGCCGCCTGCTGCAGGGTTTCTCGACCGGCGGCGAATGGGGTGGCGCGGCGGCGTTCCTCGTCGAATACGCGCCCGTCGGCAGACGCGGCCTCATCGGCAGCATGCAGCAACTGTCGACGCAGCTCGGCTCGCTGAGCGGCTCGCTTTCGGCGGCGCTGCTCGCCTCGAACCTGTCGCCCGAAAGCTTTTACGCCTGGGGCTGGCGTGTTCCGTTTGTCATGGGCTTTATCCTCGGACCGATTGGCTACTATCTGCGGCGCAAGGTGGCCGAGACCCCGGCCTTCGAGCGCGCTGTCGAGCACCGCACCGTCGAGCGCTCGCCGTTTTTCGCCGCGATCCGCGAATATCGCGTCCGCATGGCGCAGGCTTTCGGGCTCAGCGTCGTCGGCCATGTCGCCAATTTCACCTTTGTGATCTACCTCGTGAACTACGCGATCAATACGATGAAGCTGCCGCCGGGCTCGGCGCTGTCCTGCGCGGTGGTCTGGGGGCTGATCCTCGTGACTCTGACGCCGCTGGTCGGCCATCTGTCGGACCGCACCGGCCGCCGACCGATGATCCTCGCTTCGGCGCTGCTGAACCTGGTCTTCGGCTATCCGCTGTTTCTGCTCGCGATCAGGGGCGGCACCTTCCCGGCGCTTCTGGCGGCACTGGCGACCGCCGCGCTGTTCCAGGCGCTTTATACCGGCGTCATCCCATCCATCCTCGCCGAGATGTTCCCCACCCGGGTGCGGTTTACCGGACTTTCGGTCAGCTATGGCTTCGCGGTCGTGCTGTTTGGCGGGTTCGCGCCGCTGATCGCGACTTGGCTTGTCTCGGTCACGGGCAACCCGTTGGCCCCCGCTTTTTACGTCATGACGGGCGGTGCGATCAGCGCGTTGTCGATCCTCAGCATGCGCGAGCATTTGAACGCGCCGCTCGATTAGCGCATCCTGGCCGGCGACAGGGGGAAGAGAGCAATGGCGACCGTACAACGCCGCTTGAGCGTCATTGTCTGCGCCGACGTCGTCGGCTACAGCCGCTTGATGGGCGCCGACGAGGAAGGCACGCTGACCGCGCTAAAAGCGCATCGCGAAGCGGTTGACCCGCTTTTCGCCGACGAAGGCGGCCGTCTGGTGAAGACCACCGGCGACGGGCTGCTGCTCGAATTCCCGAGCGCGTTCCACGCGGTGCGCGCGGGACTCGCGGTGCAACGGCTGATGTCCGAGCGCAACGCCAAAATCCCCGAAAACAAACGCCTTGTGTTCCGAATGGGTATCCATCTCGGCGATGTGATCGTCGATGGCGACGATATCTTCGGCGATGGCGTCAATATCGCGGCACGGCTCGAAGCGCTCGCCGAGCCCGGGGGCATGTGCATCTCGCAGGCCGTGCACGCGACCATCCACAAGAACATCGACGCCCTGTTCCGCGATGGCGGGCAGAAGGTCCTGAAAAACATCGCCGCGCCGGTGCATGTCTATAATCTGACGGTCGACGGGTCGACATCGGCCCCGGCCGCGCCCGCGACCGGGATGCTGCTCTCGCTGGTAGTGCTGCCTTTTGTGAACCTGACCGGCGACGCCCGGCAGGACTTCCTCGTCGACAGCGTCACCGACCAGCTGACGACCGAATTGGCGCGGATCGAGGACAGTTTTGTCGTCAACCGCAACACCGCCCTCGCCTATCGCGGCGATGCGCTCGAAGTCACCGAATTGGGCTCGGAACTCGGCGTCCGTTTCGTGATCAAGGGCAATGTCCGCGCTTCCGCCGGCGGGCTGCGGGTCAATGCTCAGCTGATCGACGCGGAAAGCGGTCAGCCGCTCTGGGTCGATCGTTCCGATATGGCGATCGCGCAGCCCTTCGCGATGCAGCACGATGTCGTGGTGCGGCTGATCCCCCCGCTGCACGCCCAGCTGCTGGCGGCGAGCGGCCGGGCGCCGCAACCGGCGCCGGCGCCGATGCCGCAAGCGGAAGGCAACGGGCGCGCCGGCAATGTCATCCATCCGCGCGGTGTGGCCCAAGGCGCGGCGCTCGCCCCCGCCGCGACGACAACGCGCGCCGCGGCGCCTACCACGGCCGAACCGCGCCCCGCTCCCATCGTCCGCCGGGCCGCGGCACCGGCTCCATCACCCGCCCGAACGCCCGCGCCACCAAAGCGCGAGGGATATCGCATCCCGTTCCTCGGCAAACTCATCGCCATCGCCATTGCCGGCGCGGTCGCGGTTGAAATGCTCGGCACGCAGAGGCAAGAGCTCGTCGCGATCGTATCGTGGATGCTGATCACCGCCGGCAGCGTTCAGATGCTCGCCGTACTCGTCGGACCGCGCGACGACTGATCCGAATCAGCGCTGGTTGCTGTTGTTGTAGACCGGACCCGCATGCGGCACGACATGCGGGCCCGGTATGCCGACGGTAAGCGGCGCTGCGGCCGGCAGCTGCAGGTATTTCTGGTAGCAGGTCGCGCGCGAGGCGGCGCTGAACCGGTTGAAGACGCTGTCTTCCTGGGCGCAGTGGGCAAGTGCGGCCTGTTCCGCGGGATCCTGGGGGTACATCGCCGCCCACTGATTATTGATCTCGTCGCGCTCGGCGAGACCAAGGGCACCGAGCCCAATAAGCAGCAGCGGAAATAAGAAGCGTGCCACGCGACCCCGTTCCCCCGCTTGGCGATGTCGGCATGACCCGATGCCGGTTTTACCCAGCGACGATCGGCGCAGCAATCAAAAAGCCGATACCCGGCTC
>Ga0210398_10003896_pt1 | contig 14148 bp, 8 predicted proteins | sample IncBWC4OmetaG_FD_161047 | JGI IMG/M metagenome (GOLD analysis project Ga0210398, IMG submission 161047) | Forest soil microbial communities from Barre Woods Harvard Forest LTER site, Petersham, Massachusetts, United States - Inc-BW-C-4-O | ecosystem: Environmental > Terrestrial > Soil >...
GTTTTGGCGATTGTGGTAGTAGTAGTTTTGGCCGTTGACGACGAAGACTTTTTCAACCGGGACGCCAGTGCCTGCTAGAAGGCTGATCTGTTTCGTTTCTTTGTCTTCGACGGAGGTGCGGCGGCCGAGCGTGTAGAGGTGGTATTCGCTGAAATTCTCCTGCTGGAATTGAGGAGCGGCGGGGGCAGATTTGGCCATCACCGCCATGTCCATCATTTCTCTTCGGGCATTGGCCGGGAGACGGTTTAGATCGCCGGCGACCAACTGGAGACGCGCGTTGTGGAAGGCGGTGCCGCTGTTGTTGACAAGAGTGACCCAGCCGTCGAGGTCGGCAGCTTTGTCATCGCGGGCTACCGTTAGGACGTAGTCGGAATTCCAGGACAGATTGTTGGCGAGGTAAGACGCCTCGATCTGCTGTTTGTGCTGGCCGGAATTTTCAAGCGACATGAGAAGTGTGGGGCGGTCATAGAGATTGGCGGGGACTTCCGGGAAGCGGTAGCTCTCGGCGTACGTTCCGGTAACAATGTCGTTGCCGATTCGCCAGACCTGGCCGTTGTTGTCGGAGAGCAGAGTGGCTTTGATCTCCTCGTGCTTGGTAGTGCCGTTGTCCTGGTAAGAGCGGACTAGCGTCACTTCTTTGCCGACGTATTTGTGGAGGAGCTTGGCAGGCTCGAGGAGATCGTATTCGTAATTTTGTTCGATGACGCCGAGCTTATCGGGATCGGTGAGCGAGCGGAAATGGACCGTCGCGGGATTTACCGTGGCGGCGATGTCCATGAATTTGAGACGGAAGATGCCGCTGGGCAAAGTCAGATTGCGGACGTCGCGCACGAGGGCGATGTTGGAATTGTAGACGGTGACGTTGAGATCGGTTTGATCGTTGAGGCTGGTGGATTGATCGGCGCCGGCGCCACGGAGGGCCTCTTTTTCTTGCGCGGTTTTGTCTTGCGAAGCAAAAACGTGTTGCCTGCGGCAGGCGGGATTGAGCGATGCAGCAGCGGCAAGCAGAATAGCGGTGCCGGAGAGAATCCAGGGCAGGCGACCGTGCCATTTTGATTTGCGGAGTTCCATGATGTTCACCTCGATTAAGATTTCGCTTCCAACTTAGAACGGCGGGTCGAGGATTCCTTGCAAGAAAGCTTGGAGCGAATGCTTGCCCGTTACTACTGGCTGGGAACCGGGGACCAGGTTCGTCCGCCATCGGCGGTTTGATAGGTCTTGCTGAGACCGGTACGCAAATCTGGCACAAAAGAAACCCAGGCCTGCATGGCATCGGTGGCGCGAATGCCGGTTAGATCGTTTGTCACCGGCGAGTCCAGTTTGATCCAGTGCGTGCCGCCATCGGTGGTGCGCAATATAGTGCCGGAGGCGCCCACGATCCAGCAGACTTTGGCGCTGGGGGCGGAGCCGGACAGGAGATCGGTGTACACGCCACTGATCTGCGGAATCCAATTCAGACCTTTGTCCTGGGAATGTTCGAGCGAACCGGCTGGGCCGATGCGCCAAGCCTGCTTTCCACCTGGGGCCCAAAAGACATGGGGGTTCTCAAGAGCGGCGGCGCGCATCATCGCTCGGGCATTCGAGGAAGATTCGCGAGCGGCGGAAATTTCGACGGATCCCGTCACCGCTGAAATTGCGTCCAGGTTTTCGGCTTTGGATTTGGGAGCGGAGAGACTCGATGCCGACGGGGGTGCAGGCGCGGATGCAGGCGGCGCCAGTTTGTCCGCCAAAGGCGCGGGGACGGAACCATCGACGAGGAAGGCGGGTTCAGAGGTTGGGGGAGGCGGGGGGGCTGCTGGAGCTTTGCGCGCGAGGGCCCCCGCGGCCCCCCCAGCCACATCGCGGGTAGACTGTGCGTCGAACTTCTTTTGATCGGCGGCTCCGGCGTTGCCAGCGGCGATGCGGCCTATCTGTTGTTCTTGTTTTTGCTGGCCGAGGAAAGGTCCGTGAGCGGGAGTGGCCGCATGCAGAGATGGCGCTTGTTGGGTTAGCTGGAGCTGGCCTTGGGACTCCTTGGAAGCGAGCTCACCATCAGAGGAAGCGCCCCCGAACCCGCGAGCGGTGGGAGCGGCGGGCTGATCCTTCTCCTTGCGTTCGCGCGGAACCGCAGATGCTGTTTTCGCGGAGGGCACAGTCACTGGAGACTCGCGTTTTTCTGCTACTTCAACGGACAGCGGCGCGGAGAGCGGGCCGGGTTTCTTTTCTTCGAGGGAAACCCAAGCGATCAGAGTTGCGGCGATGGCGCCGGCGGGAACAAGCCAGAGCCAGCGCAAAGTGTGAAGAGGACTGGGACGAGCAAGGGGCGCAGCTGAAGCAGTACTGGGGGAAGAAACACCTTGCTCGATCACCAGGACATTTTCGTTAGTTTCCGGATGGACCGGAATGTCGAGAGGGGTTGCCAGATGGGCGAGGACAAGCTGGCAGTGGTCGCAACTTACCACGTGTTGTTTCCAAAGATTGCGTTCCTCGGGAGAGAGAGAGCCCTCGTGATAGGCAGCAAGGGTCTCAGGATCGGGACAAAATTCGGCGCTGGGATCCGCAGGCGCTCCGGCAAAGTCCCGGGCATCCGGGCTGGAAGACGCGGAAGAACGCAATTGGCGGGCGAGCGCTTTTTCAAAAGTTCTCTCGCGGTCGTCAGACGCCATGATTTTCTCCTTCCTTAGAACGAGGGTTGCCGGGCTTCTTGCAATAAGAGTTGCTGTGGTGCAGGTTCATGGGCCGGGCCTCCCCACTGGGGGACTTGTGCGACCGCGGCGCTCGAGGAGCTTTTCTAAATCGAACGAGGCGTCCCGGGAGGCGTACTCGAAACAGAGAGAGATTTGCGCGTCGCTGAGGCCGAGTTCGGCGGCCAAGCCGTTGTCGGCAGCCGAGCCTTTGCGAAGAGTTTCTTCGACGGCGCGACGGAGAGCGAGGCGGATACGATCGAGATTGCGCGAAACGCTGGACTCGTGCTCGGCGAGTTGCTCGCCGATTTGGGCTAGGGTTTGCTCCTGGGCGTAGTACAGGCGGAGGCGTTGTTCGTCACGCGAATCGAGGGCGGCGATAGCAGCCTCTAACGCGCGAACGAAAAGCGTGGAGTAGCGTTCACGATGGGGGTCGGCAGGCTCGATTGATATTGCCTGGGGGATTTTTTGCGATGTGGGTTTTCGGTCGTCGTCTTCGAGGGATTCGAAGCGGCGGCCTCGGCGAATGGCGTCAATGTGGCGCTGGGCGAGAACGGCGCGGAGCCAGGTTTTCAGCGAGCTGCGACCGTGGAAATAGCGGAAGAGCGAGCGTTCGCCGCGGATGCCATCCGCGAGGCCATAGAGTTCAGCAAATAGAGAATCGGCTAGTTCTGAGGCTTCCGGGGAAGCAGAGCTGCAGCGGAGAACGGCGGCAGCGGCAGCGCGAAGGTAGGGGCGGTAGGTGCTGACGAAATGTTCCCAGGCTGGTTCGCGATCTTCCATGCAAGCAGTGGCTAGCGCCAAGTCCTCGAGATGCAGGGCCGCGAGGTATTCCTCGATTTTTTCCGGTGCGAGGTTTCCACTGCTGAGCCGTTTCTCGGCGCTGCGTTCGAGGGAGGCGGCAAATCGCTCGCGAGAGAGATTCCAGCGGGCGGCAGAAGATTGCTCGTAGAGCAAGTCGAGTTTGCCGGGGGACGCCGCCAGCGTCTGGGCAGTGCGGGGGGCAGCGGGTTTGCTGGCTTGCGGGCGGTCTCTTGAGTCTTTTTTCATGGAGTACTAGGGTATATACAGTATCGCAGACCATCCAACGCCGCGGGTAACCTTGGCATCCTAGGAGCTTAATCCAGCCTGAGGGGGAGTGTACGTAAAAGTACGGACGCCGAGGACCCCATTTGCGGTATCCTATACGTGTTGCGCCTCCGACCCCGCAACAAGAACCGCCTCGCCGGGTTAGGCAGTGGCAGCAACCGTGCGCTCGCGGGACCATTAGCGACTTCGCGTCGCTAGTACGAAAGTCCTATTAGGACACCCTCAGCCCCGTAAGTACCCTAGTACTCGGAAAAGCGCACGATCTGAAAAAATGGCGACCTTGGGAATGATGGGTCTTCCCAAATGTCCGAGGTCCCCAAAGATGAAAGTTCTAGAGGCGGCACGCGGATGACAATCATGATTGCAGATTCACCCCGGAGTACGACGCGGTTGGGCGTCGGATTTGACGCGGATAGGCGTCGCCAACCCAACGCAGAGGCGTGGAAGACGGCCATCGGTACGAAGCCCATAGCCGCGCGACTCGCGCTATTGCCAGACTCGAAGCCCCGCTGGAGCCGGATAGGCGTCAGCGCTGTGGCGCAACTTGGCTTGCTGATTTTTTGCGTATTAATTCCGCTGATTTATCCGGACCAGTTGAAGACGGCGCTGCACTTTCAGACAGTGGAGATAGCTTCACCGTTGACGGAGATTCCGGTAGCGCCGCCGCCCCCTCCGCCGCCGAAGGTGGTGAGGGCGAAAACGCCGCCGCCGCCGAAACCGGTCGTGGTCGAGCCGGTGAAACTGGATCCCAAGAAACCGCACATTTTCGAGATTCCGAAGGCCGTGGTGCCGAAGGTGCAAAAAGTGGAAGCGCTCGCGCCGGAGATGCAGGCGCATCTCGAGGCGGCGAAGATCGATACGACGAGCAATGGACCGAAGCGCCCGAAAGATGACGTGAAGCTGAACAATATGAATTCGGGAAGCGCTGCGCCGGCAACCGTGAAGGCACCCGTGGATAAGGTGCAGACCGGCGGCTTTGGCGATCCAAACGGGATGCCTGGCAAGGGCGACCCGCAACATGCGACCAATGTGAACCGGCTGGGCTCGCCTGCACTCCCCGGCGGTCCGGGCTACGGCAACGGTACGGGCGGCGACAAAGGGATTAGAGGGACCGTGGCAAGCACCGGTTTCGGGAATAGCACGGCAAATCCGCCACCGAGCGGCGGTAAACAAGGGAAAGTACAGTCTTCGGGCTTTGGAGACCAAACGGTAGCGGATGCGCCGAAGAAAAAGGTGGCCGCTGGAGGGCCGGCGGACACGCCTGTTGACATCCTGGACAAGCCGAAGCCGGAGTACACCGCCGAAGGGCGTAGTCTTAAGTTAGAGGGCGACGTGGTGATTGACGTGGTGTTCCTTTCTAACGGCACCCTGCAAATAAATCACGTGGTAAGCGGATTGGGCCACGGCCTCGATGAGGCTGCGGTCCGTGCGGCGCAATCGATCAAGTTTAAACCTGCAAAACGCGAAGGTCAGCCAGTAGATTTTCCAGCACGCGTGCGGATTGAGTTTCGCATGGCTTACTAAAGGGAGAGAGAAATGCGTATGTTAGCTACAGTTGTCCTCGGATTTGTCTTGGTTGGGTCCGGGACCATCGCCAGCGCGGCGGCAGAACCGCAGCAAGCTCGGACGATGGATCAAGTGATCGACCGTGTGATCACGAACGAAAACCGTCTCGACCAGCAGATCCGGCAATACTCGCCGCTGGTGGAGACCTACATACAGAACCTGAAGCCCGACAAGGATCTCGGCTATGTGCCCGCAGGAGATAAATATTTCCTGGGGCGCGCCGACTTCGCGAAGGGTGTGCAGCTGGTGTCGTTGAGCAACGCGGAGAGCAAAGGCAAGAAGATTTTCGGGTCGGTGGGGAATTTCTTTTCCTTCGCGATGCAGTTTCTTCCGGACGGATTTCTGCAGATGATTTTTATCGACACCAACGGATTCGACAAGCAGCACTACAAGTTTGATTATGTGCGGCGCGAATTTCTTGGCGAAGTGCGCTGCCTAGTGTTCGACGTCTCTCCTCAGGACAAGGCCGGCAAGGGGAGGTTCCTCGGGCGCATCTGGGTCGAGGACCAGGACTACAATATCGTGCGGTTCAACGGCGCGTATAGCGGCGGAGGACACTCGAGCTGGTACTTCCACTTTGATAGCTGGCGGAACAACGTGCAGCCGGGGTTGTGGATGCCGTCGTTTGTCTACAGCGAAGAAAAAGATCTGCACTACGCGATGAGCAAGAAGCTGGACTTCAAGGCGCAGACGCGGCTGTGGGGATATAACCTCGGCCATTCCCAGCAGGAGCAGGAGCTGAGCAAGATTCTCGTCGAGACGCCCGTGCAGGACGACACCAAGACAGCCAATGACCTGTCGCCGATTCAGGCGCAGCGCTCGTGGGACCACCAGGCGGAAGACAACGTGATTGACCGGCTGGAGCGCATCGGATTGATCGCGCCGAAGGGTGAAGTCGACAAAGTCCTCGACACGGTGGTTAACAATCTGGAAGTGACCAACAACATCGACGTGGAGCCGGATGTGCGCTGCCGCGTGATGATGACCTCGACGCTGGAGTCCTACACCATCGGGCACACTATCGTGCTAAGCCGTGGTTTGATCGACGTTCTGCCGGACGAGGCCAGCCTGGCGGCGATGATGGCCCACGAGTTGAGCCACATCATACTGGGCCATCGCCTGGATTCCACGTATGCCTTCTTCGACCAGTTGCTGGTGGACGACAAGGAAACCTTCCGCCACTTTGGGTTTGCGCGCACCAAGGATGAAGAAAACGCCGCCAACGCGGAAGCTGTCAAGCTGCTGAACAATTCGCCATATAAGGGTCAGCTGGGGAACGCCGGGCTTTTCCTTTCGGCGCTTTCTGCGCGCGAAAAGGAGATTCCAAACCTGGTCAGCCCGCACTTGGGAAATCGTGTGCCGGTGATCGGCGATCTGAAGGCTTCCTCACCTGTGGATCAAAAACAGAATCCGCAGATGATCGTGGCGCTGCCGATTGGCGGTCGCGTGAAGGTGGATCCTTGGAACGACAAGCTGGAGTTGATCAAGAGCAAGCCAATCGGCGTGGTGGCCGAGCGTGAGAAGATGCCGTTCGAGGTGACGCCCTTCATGCCCTACCTGACGCGTTTCGGCAGCGATACGGGCAAACCGATCGCCGCGAGCGCCGCAACGCAAGCCGACCCGAAAACCCCCGACGTGCCGAACAAACCGAACAGGTAACTTCTGAAATCTAAAACAGCCGGCCCGGTCGAGACACCTTGACCGGGCCGTTTTTCTTTGCTGGTGGCTAAGTGGCGCGGGGTCTGCGTTACCTTTCGCTTGAACTCCCGGGTGCTTACGCCCTCCGCTTAGCTCGGCACACGCCAATTCCGGAAGACGCAGAAGCATGACCGGCAATATCATCTACTGTTTCTTTGAGGCCTCGAGAGGTCCCTGCGCGAATTCATTCTGTCGAAGGCGGCGAGCTCAGCGTGGGCATCGGCGGCAAGGCAAAGGCTCTGCGAAGACAGCCGGAGACATAAGAGGCAGCCAGGAAAAGCAGGATCAGGCCAAGCCCGGGATCAAACAGAAAGCGCATGACGAAAGCAGCGAAAACCATGAGGCCTACCATTTGCGGCTTCATCACCGGCCCTCTGAACCTCCAGTTCACGAACCGGGCAATCTCCTGCGGCCACTTGAACACCCAGTAGAGGTTGTAGACGGGGATGAAATGGAAGCCGACGGCGCGTGCGGGGGAAATGGGGTGCTTCCAGCCGGGCGCGTGCTGCATCACCACGTGATAACGATACACGCAGACGAGCCAGTAGACGCCGCCAACGAACATGAGGAGAAAGAGATACAAATTTGGAATTGGAATTTCGTTTATGACCGCGTCCGGGGGGTGCAGCGAGGCGTCGACGAATTCCGCGACGATGGTCGCAAGGCCTAGAAGATAGCCGACCCACAGTTGCGGGAGCGGCGGCAGGTTTAGCGGTTCGATCTGATCGGCGGGTAGACCGCCCGGCAAAACGTCCATGCCCATCCTCGAAAAACGGTCTTTGGCAGCGTAACGGTCCGAACGCAGGCGCGTCAAACCGTTTGGCGGGTGAGGTTCGAGCGATTTTGCGGCAGGTTGCTCCGCCCTTACTCATTTCATAGACTGGCTGGGTAGCAACGACAGGAGGACAAGGTGACATCAGCCAAGAAACGCGTGACGCAGATTGTTTTAAGCGCAGGATTGTTTCTAGCAGGAATCGCGGCCGGTTCGCTGCATGCCCGCAGTGTGGCGGGGCAAAACCGGTTCGGGCAGCCGAAAACCGTGCTGCACGTAGTGATTTACAAGTTTAAGGACACCATTTCAAACAATGACCGCGAGATGGCCGTCAGCGGGATCAAGGAGATGGCGGGAAAAATTCCTGGCATCAAGAATGTTTGGCTGAAGACGGAACGCAATCAGATCAAGGATTTCAGCGGCGTGTATGCGATTGAATTCACGAGCGCTGAAGCTGCCGCAGACTATGCCGAGAGCCCCGTTCATGAGGCCTGGTCCAAAAAGTGGCAGGAATTGCGAGAGAACAGCCTTTCCTTCCAGATCTCGAATCCATAAGGGATCCGCTAACCGTACATGCCTTCGCATGTGCGCGACGCGAGTTACGTCTGGCGGGCAATTCCGAATCTGCGCCGGAAGATGGCGTCTATCCCCCTATCTGACAGCAAACGCTTGCACCATTTCGCGACGACAGCTAACCCCGTGACGAGGTAGCGAATTTTCGGATTGCGCGCTTCGATCGCCCGGAGGACGACTCGTGCGCAATCGTTGGGTGTCGTTTTTGATTTGGCACGGGCGCCGGTGACACTTTCGAGGAATCGCGCGTACAGCGGGGCGTAGGGGCCGTTCGTCATTTTATCCAGGTAAGGTCTGGAGAGTTCCAAGGCGGCTTGCTGGATGCCGGTCACGATGTAGCCCGGCTCAATCAGGATCACTCGAACGCCGAAGGGATACAGTTCGAGGCGCAGCGCGTTGCTCATGGCTTCGAGGGCGAACTTGCTGCTGCTATAAGCGCCTTGCGTCGGGGCGGTGACGAATCCGGAGACCGAGCTCATCATCACGATGCGGCCGCGCTTGCGTTCGCGCATATGCGGCACCACCGCTTGCGTGACGCGCAAGACGCCGAAGAAATTTGTCTCGAACTGGCGGCGCCAGTCTTCCATGCGCAAGTCTTCGACGGCGGCGGAAAAATTCACGCCGGCATTGTTGACGAGCACGTCGATGGCGCCGACTTTTCTGAGCACGGTGGCAACAGCCTGCTGGACGGAAACGTCGTCCGAGACGTCCAGTTCCAGCGTTTCGAGGGGTAATTTCTTCTCTTGAGCCAGCGCTTCAAGCTGGGCGCGTTTTTCTGGCGAACGTCCGGCGGCGAAAATGCGATAGCCGCGCTCTGCCAGCAAGAGCGCCGCGGCTCTGCCCAAGCCGTCGGTTGCGCCGGTGATGAGCACGGATTTTTGAAGAGCTGCGCCGTTTGTCATTCTTCCCTCCAAACCAAGGAAGCATTATGCTACCTGCTTCTTCCCTGATGCGGACAGGCTTTAAAACGGCTGAAACGTTTGTTGCGAACGGCCCGTCACATGGTGCAGCGGCCGGTTGGGTGCCAGGACAAACATAAAAGTGAGGCGATGATGAGAATTCCGAGTGGAGTCTTGTGTGAACGGAATCAGCTACAGAGAATTTGGTTGCCGGCCGTTGCGGCTTTTCTTTTCACCAGCTGCACGGCTGCGCTTGCCAGTGCGCAAGGCGCTCCGGCAAACGATGAAGAGTATGGCAGGAAAATCAAAGAGTTTACGACCGAGCCGTTTTTTCTCACCGACTTGGTGGATCATTTGCCGGCTTCCTCGACCGTGCCCTCGCCAGACAAAATTCTCGGCCACATCGTTGGAGCGCCGGACTTTCTGACGTATTCGAAAGACATCTACCGTTATTACGACGAGCTCGCGAAGGCCAGTCCGCGCGTGAAAGTGTATCGCGTGGGCAAAACGGAGGAGGGGCGCGACTTCCTGCTTATCGCCGTGAGCGACGAAGCGAACATCGCGCAGCTCGATCAACTGCGCGAAATTACCGCCAAGCTTGCCGATCCCCGCAAGATTACCGATGGCGATGCGAAGCAGCTGATCGCCGGCGGCAAGCCGTTTTACTGGGCATCGGGATCGATTCATTCGCCGGAGACGGGATCGCCGGAGATGCTGATGGAATTGGCGTACCGCTTGGCCGTGGAAGATTCGCCGTTCATTCAAAATATTCGCAAAAACGCTGTTTTCCTGATTACTCCGATCGTCGAGGTGGATGGGCACGACCGCGTGGTGGACGCCTGGAACTACAAAAAGGCCAATCCCGACAAGCCGCAGCCGGGCCTCGTTTACTGGGGGCACTACGTGCAGCACGACAACAACCGCGACGGGATCGCCATGGGACTGAAACTTTCGCAGATGATGATGCAGAGCTTTTTCTATTGGCATCCGCAAGTGCTCCACGATTTGCATGAGTCGATTCCATACCTTTACGTGTCAACAGGCACGGGACCTTATAACGCCTGGCTCGACCCCATGGTGATCAGCGAGTGGCAGAAGTTTGCGTACAACGACGTCGAAGGATTGACGGAACGCGGTGTGGTGGGCGTGTGGACCCACGGTTTCTATGACGGATGGGCGCCCAACTATATGTTTTATGTGGCGAACGGGCACAACTCGATCGGGCGTTTTTACGAAACGTACGGCAACAGCACACCCGAAACGAAGGAAGCGGAGCTGCCTCCGAGTTCCACGAGCCGCGCTTGGTTCCGGCCCAATCCGCCTTTGCCCAAAGTGATGTGGTCTTTGCGCAATAACACCAACCTAGAGGAAAGTGGCGTGCTCCTTTCGTTGGACTACACGGCCGAGCACGGTCAGGAGCTTCTCAGAGATTTCTACGAGAAGAGCAAACGGTCCGTTGCGAAAGCCAGGACGGAGGGCCCAGCGGCTTGGGCCATCGTAAATGACGGCAGGCGTTCTGCGCTTGCGGCACAGCTGGCGAATCTGCTGCAAAGACAGGGTGCCGAAGTGCAAAAGCTCGAGCAGGATTTTGAGGTGAAGGAAACGCTGTCGCCAGCGGCAAAATCCGCGGACGCCAAGGGCGCTGACGGGAAAGCGGAGGGCAAAACAGGCGATAAAACAAAGACGGAGAAGTCGGAAAAACCCAAAGAGGATGCTGGCGCAAAGAAAATCGAGGAAACGAAGACCACGAAACTTCCACTGGGCAGCTACATCATCCGCATGGACCAGCCCTACAGCCGGATGGCGGACATGCTGCTCGACACGCAGTATTACTCGACGAGCGATCCGCGTCCTTACGATGACACGGGTTGGACGCTCGGGCCTCTGCGCAATGTGAAGACCGTGCGCATTACCGACGCGGCGATTCTGAAAGCTCCGATGACGCTTGTGGACAGGGTTGCAAGATTTGATGGAGGCGGCGTGATTCCGCCGCACTCGGAGAAGGGCAAAACGGCGGCAGCGGCGAAATTTTATGTGATCAACGCGACCGGCGAGCCCAACCTTGCGACGCTGCGTTTTCGGCTGAAGGACGTGAAGTTTTTCGCCGCTGAAGAGGGCTTCGAGGCCGCGGGACAGAAATTCGTTCCTGGGACTTTTATTCTACCGCTCGATGGCAATCCCCCCGATCTGGACTTGCGGCTGAACGCCGCGGCACGGGAGTTGGGCGTTCGCGTGACGAGCGCGGAGTCCCTGCCGGAGGTGGCGCGCCACGAAGTCGCCGTACCGCGTATCGCGTTGATGCACAACTGGACGGACACGCAAAACGAGGGCTGGTTCCGGCTCGCGCTGGAAGAGACCGGCGTGCCCTACGCCTACATTTCCGATATCAATGTTCGCAATACAGCGAACCTGCGCGAGAAGTACGATGTGATTTTGTTTCCGCCGACTTTCTTTGGACTGCAGCAAATTCTTAACGGTATACCGGCTCGGACGCCAGCGGACGGTAGCGCATCCGGCGGGCCGATTCCCTGGCAAAATTCTTCTACGACGCCGAATTTTGGCGGGGTCGACGAGGCCGCGGACATTCGCGGGGGACTGGGATTCGATGGCCTGGCGCATCTCAAGAAATTCATCGAGGACGGTGGGCTCTTCGTTCCCATCGGCCCCAGCGCGCACCTGCCGATCGACGTTGGATTGACCGATACGGTGAGCATCAGCGACACACATCAACTGCAGGCGCGGGGGATGATTGCTCGCGCAACGGTCGAGGACAAGGCCAGCCCCATTACCTACGGATATGACGATTCCGTTGGCGTGTACTTCAACCAAGGGCCGGTGTTTAGTGTTTCTGTAGCGGGGAGATTTGGGAGGTTATTTGGCGCCGAGGCGGGCAGTCCGCGGCCCAGCGGCCGAGGCTCGATGAGCGACCCCGACATCCCGCAGGGCCGCCTATGGACGGAACCAGAAGCTCCGGTGCACAGGAGTAAGGCGGAACAGGAACTTTACGTCGACCCAGATATGCGCGCGGGTCTCAGCTCATTCCTCCCGCCGCCATCGCTTTACCCTCGCGTTGTGCTGCGTTTCGCGGGTGAAAAGGACTTGTGGATTAGCGGGATGCTGGCGGGCGGCTCGGAACTGGCGGAATCGCCGGCAATCGTCGACGTACCGGTGGGGCGCGGGCATGTCGTTTTATTCGCTACGAATCCAATGTGGCGGCAGGAGACGCAAGGCAGCTTTATGCTGTTGCTCAACGCCGCCTTACACTTCGATCACTTGAACGCCGGGCGCAAAACAGCGGCGCCGGCAACCGGGAAGGCCGCGGCCAACGGTGCGGCTCGAAAACCGTAGGCTAGGCTAGCTCACAAACTGGCGTCTCGCTTTCGGCACACGCCGCCGCTGCCGCGCACCTGGGCGCAAGTGGGGCTGCTAAGATCGTTCTATCTCTGGTGTGGCTTCCCCTTGAGCGCGTGGGTGCGCTTGCATGGCCGACGACGGAACTCCTTTGATTCGAGAATCACACGGGAAGTGGCGATTGGGCTTTTGGAGCCTGATCGCCACGCAATTTCAGGGCGCGTTCAATGACAACGGCCTGAAGTTTTTTGTCATTTTCCTTGTTCTCGGAACCAACCCCAGCGACTCCGAGAAGGATCTCTTAGTTTTCTACGTTGGAAATCTGTTTGCCGTGCCGTTCCTTCTGTTTTCCATGGCCGGTGGTTATTTGGCGGACCGCTTCAGCAAAAGAAGCGTGGCCATCGCCACCAAGATCTTCGAGATTTTCGCAATGCTGTTCGCGCTCTATGCCTTCTCGAACGGCAGTACGCGCCTGGCGTTTGCCGTCATTTTTCTAGCGAGCACGCAAGCGGCCTTCTTCGGTCCAGCGAAATATGGCTTGCTTCCCGAGTTGCTTCCGGACGAGCTGTTGTCCTGGGGCAACGGGATTCTCGAACTGACGACTTTCATCGCGATTATTGCGGGGGCGGTGGCCGGACCGTTGCTGGCTCAGCGGTTTCACGGACGGGAGCTGTACGCAGGCCTGGTCTTTGGTGCCTGCACGTTGCTCGGTCTGACAACGAGCTTCGCCATTTCCCGCGTTCCTGCCGCCGACCCTTCCCGGAAATTCCGCTTCAACATCTTCGGCGATCTCATCAAGCAAGTTCAAGTTGTCCGGCCAGATCGTACATTGCACCTTGCCGTCGTCGGCAATACCTACTTCTGGTTTCTCGGCGCGCTGCTGCAGTTCGTGATTGTCTTTTACGGCCGTGAAGTCTTGCACATCGACGAAACGCACGGCGGGTACTTACAAGCAGCACTGGCCATAGGCATCGGGCTTGGCAGCTACGCTGCAGGACTTCTCTCTGCGGGCAAGATCGAGTATGGCCTCATCCCGCTGGGCGCCATTGGCATGTCGTTGTTTGCTTTCGCCATTTCCATCCATGGGTTGACGTTTCTTCAGGTGGTCCTGCTGCTGGCCGCACTCGGATTTTCTGGCGGCTTTTTTATTGTTCCCATCAACGCGTTAATCCAGCACCGGCCCGCTGAAGACAAAAAAGGCAGTGTCATCGCGTTTGCAAATTTCCTGTCCTTTATCGGAGTCATCGGCGCATCGGCTATCTATTCCGGGTTTACACATTATTTGCACATCGGATTGCAGTCTTTCTTCATTTGCACGGCGGTGCTGTCGCTGGCGGCGACGGCTTACGTGTTGTGGCTGTTGCCGGACTCGTTGCTGCGGCTGTTGCTGTGGATGCTTACGCACACGCTTTACCGGCTCGACGTTGCGGGGCGGGAGCGCGTGCCGGCGCGAGGCGGCGCTTTGCTGGTGCCCAATCATGTTTCGATGGCTGACGCCGTGCTGCTCATCGCGGCGATCGACCGTCCCGTGCGCTTC
>Ga0210398_10003897_pt1 | contig 14147 bp, 10 predicted proteins | sample IncBWC4OmetaG_FD_161047 | JGI IMG/M metagenome (GOLD analysis project Ga0210398, IMG submission 161047) | Forest soil microbial communities from Barre Woods Harvard Forest LTER site, Petersham, Massachusetts, United States - Inc-BW-C-4-O | ecosystem: Environmental > Terrestrial > Soil >...
GACGAACACGTCCGCGCCGAGATGAAAAAGATCCTGGCGGACATCCAATCCGGCCGCTTCGCGCGCGAATGGGTGCTCGAAAACGCCGCCGGCCAGCCGAGCTTCAAGGCGATGCGCCGTCGCGCCGCAGAGCATCCGATCGAGGAGGTCGGCGAGAAATTGCGGGCGATGATGCCGTGGATCGGGCAAAACCGCCTCGTCGACCGCAGCAAGAACTGACCCCGTCACCGTGCCCGGCTGCGCGTCGGCGCGACGGTCGCGCCCCGTCTGGACCGCCGGGCGCCGGTTCAGTCGCGGATCAGCACCGCGCGGCGCGTCTGCGCCTGCGAAGCTTCGTCGGCTGCGGGCAGTTTTGGGCCATAGCCGTCGCAGGCGGCCTCGACCTTGATACGGCCGCCGGCAATGCCTTGCGCCTCGAGCGCGTCGCGGATCTGGTTGGCCCGGAGCTGCGCCAGCACCTGCCTTCCAAAGCGCCCGCCTTCGTCGTCCGAGCAATACGTCTTGACGGTCACCTTGACGCCGGGATTGGCGCGCAAGATCTCGGCTTGCTGATCGACCGAGCCTTTGGCGGCGGGCGACAGCTCGACCTTGTCCCGGTCAAAAAAAATCGCGTCGCCGACGACCGGCGACACCGGGGTTGCGTGCGGGCCAGCGGAAATCTTTAAAAAGAGCAGCATGACCCCGGCGACGACGCCGCTCGTCACCAGAAATCCGGTGCGCAGCCGGGCCGGAAACAGATCGGAAAATCGCGCCGGCACTTTGGACTGGAGGTGCGGCCAAGCCGGGCCGACCAGCCCGAAGACCAGCCCGATCGCCAAATACACGTAATGCCAGGCGGCAACCGGCGTCCCTTTGTACAAATCTTCGCCGAACGGCAGCGCGAATACGAGAGCCAGCACTTCGCACAGCCCGAGGACGGCGTTGTCGACAGCGGGGTTGGTGCCGCGCCGCCAGGCAGCTTTCGGGCCGGGCATCGCCGGCGCGCTATTCCCCAGCACAATCCGGAAGACGTGGACCGGGCGGGCGATGTTCTTGACCTGCCGCTCGCCCATATCCTCAAAGCTGAGGGCGAGCTTGTCGCGCACCTGGTCGTAAACAGTTCGGCTGACGCAGATACCGCCCTCCGGCGCCAGGCTTTCCAGCCGGGCGGCAACATTGACGCCGTCGCCGTAGATGTCGGCGTCATCGAACATGATGTCGCCCAGATTGACGCCGATGCGGAACACGAACCGGGTTTCCGCCGGCTGCGACGCGTTGCGGGACGCCATAGCGCATTGGATCTCGAACGCGCAGCGGACCGCGTCGACGACGCTGGCGAACTCGACCAGCAGGCCGTCGCCCATTGTTTTGACGAGCCGGCCGCGATGCTTTGTGATCCTGGGGTTGGTAACCTCGCCCCACACCGTCTGCAGCGCGGTGTGGGTGACCTCCTCGTTGGCGCCCATCAACCGCGAGTAGCCGACGACGTCCAGCGTCAGGATCGCCGCCAGTCTTCGTTCGACGCTCAACGGAACAGCCTTTGCGGCGACGCCTGCGGCCGCTCGTTGCCGCCGGCGGCGGTCATTTGTGCCGGCCCCCGCCGCCGCCTCCACCACCGAAATGCGCCGCCGGAGCCGCGCGGCCCGTCATCCCGCCGCCGCGAAACCCGGCGGCCGGCGTTTGAAACACCTGCGGCCGGCCGAACTGGCCGCCGCGAAACCCTTGGGCGACCTGCGGCCGGCCGAACTGCTGGCCGCCGCGAAACCCCTGGGAGACCTCGGGCCGGCCGAACTGCTGGCCGCCGCGAAACCCCTGGGAGACCTCGGGCCGCCCGAACTGCTGACCGCCGCGAAACCCCTGGGAGACCTCGGGCCGCCCGAACTGCTGCGCGCCGCGAAACCCTTGAGAAGATTCCGGCCGGCCGAACTGCTGGCCGCCGCGAAAGGCTTCCGGTCCCGCGCTGTGGCCGGCCTCGGAGTGGCCAAATTGACTCGCACCGCCGCGGCCTGCCGCCGCCGGGCCGCGCTCGCCTTCGGGGCGGCCAAACCCTTGCGGCCCGCGCTCGCCGCCGCGCTCTGCCGCACCCGAGCCGCCCCTCGCGGCCATCCCCGGCGCGTGCTCGGCGCCGACGCCACCCGGCCGCGCGCGCACGCCTCCCGCCTCCGCGGCCGCGGGGGTGGCGCCGTGCAGCCCGCCGCGGAATTCGCCCGGGCCGGCCGCACTTCTGAAGACCGCCGGCGTGACGTGCGGCGCGCCGCGCATCACCGCCGCGTGCGCGAGCCGGTCGGCCGCGACCTGGCGCACCATGCCGCGGTCGAGACGCCGGGCGTCGGCAAACGCCTCGCGCGAGACGACGGTCGCAAAGCGCCGGTTGGAGTATTCGCCGCGCCACGCTTCGCGGCCGTGCGCGTCATCGCCGTGCCGGCCGAAATCGTGAAAACGCCCATGTTCGGGGGCGTTGACGCTCGCGACATAGTCGGGCCCGGCCTGATACCAGGGCACGTAATCGTCATCCGGGCCGAGCGGAAACCAGCCGACATCGGGTCCGTTGTCCGGGCCGTTGTCGGGTCCGCCGCCGGCGCCTTCGGGCGTGTCGACAAAAGCGACGAGCGCCGGGGCGTAGACCGGGTGCGGCTGAACTTCGCCCGGCACCCACCCCCAGCGGCCGTCGATGTTGACCCAGCGGCCGTAATGAAACGGCGCGAACCCCCAAGGCTGGTCGTCGATCCAGGTCCAGCCCCACGGCTCGATCCAGTCCCAATGGCCAAACCGGTAGGGCGCCCAGTCGTCCGGCACCGACGTCGGAAACCACACCGGCTCGGAATCCGGGAGGGCTTCCCAGCGGCCATAGCGGTCGAGCGCGTCCGACCCGGTGGTCTCGTCCGATACGTACCGGCTCGATTGACGTGCCGCCTGCGGCTGTTGGTCCTTGTCGGATTCCTCGACCCACAACAAAAAATCGTCGGCCGGCTTTTGTCCCGAATCCGCGGTGACGGCGTCCGCGTGCCGCGCCGGAGCCGCCGTCCCCTTGTCGGCCGCGGTCTGCACTGCGGTGTTCGACGCCATGTCCGGCCGGTTCTCCTGAGCGGGCAGGCCGGCGGGAGGCGTGGTGTCCGAAGCTGCAGCGGGTCGGTCCTGGCGGGTGGCCGGGGCGGCGGACGCGGAGCCAGACGCCGCGAGCGTGGCTTGGTCGGCCGACGCGCCGCTCGCGGGTTGGGGCGCCGGTGGGACAGTGGGCGTGGAGCCGGGCGGCGCCGTCCCGGAAGCGTCCGGTCTCGCGCCTCCCGGTGGTTCGGCTTGCGTCGGCAGGGCCGGGTTGACCCCGGTCCAGTCGCTTTCGGCGGCGACGACCGCGGGGTATTTCCCGGTCACGCGGACCGCCTTGCCGGCGGCTATCGGCAGGTCGGCCGCACCTCCGACAAACCGGGCTTTTCCTTCGAAGACGACAATCCGCGTCGGCTCGTCGCCGGCGCCGGTCTCGACATCGTAGGCGCCGGGCTGCAGTAGCCAGAGCGAGCCGCGAGGCAGCTCGATCTCGACGCTTTCGCCGGGGTCGAGCTTGCCGAGCTGGAGATAGACGCGGCCCTGATGAATGCTTGCCTCGATCAGCTGGTCGGTCAAATTGAGCAGGTTGAGCCGCGTCTCGTCCGCCATCTCGATCGCATCGGGCCCGATCCTGACGCGGGCGCGCGCCGACGCGCCGGTGCGCAGCGACATGTCCTGGCACACTGGCTGGTCGAAATCGGCGCGCAGCCAATTATCCGTGTCCGGTGTGTCGGAGCCGTTCGGATCGCCCGGCTCGGCTCGCAGAATGTAGCGCACCTCGCCCGATATGTAGTTCAGGCTGCCGACCCGGCGCGGCGCGTCTTCGCCATATACCGGCGCCGCAAGCAGCACGGCGGCCACCCCGAGCCAGCCCGCAAGTTGTTGGCTCGCAAGCCGGATGGCCAAAGAAAGTGCTGCTCGGGGGAAGAGCAAAGTCCGGGCTTTTCGGAGGTTGGGGTAACCGATCAGGCGACGCACCACGCCGTAAAACCGACATTTTTTATACTACTTCAAATAGGCGGCGTGGATCAATGATTTCGCGTGCCGGGACGGTCACTCGCCGAAAATCCACCGCGCTTCGCCCACTGCTAGAAGCAGGTCCGGAACGAATGAAGATCGCTTAGTTAATCTTCGCTTTTCGATTGCGATTGAGTCGAAAGTGTGGCTTAATAAAATCAACATAAAGTTCCGTAATCGATCGCAGCTTGCCTCGCATGAACAGTCGTTGCGGGATCGGCGCAAGGCTTTTGGGTGGTGGATGGCACAGCCCGCGGCCAGCGCGGCGCCGACCCAAGCGGCTGCTCATTCCATCCTCTTGGGTTTTAGCAATTTGGATTGCGGCAGCCACATCGTTCGTCCCCGCTTCGCCACAGGCGTTTGCTGCGGATGCCGGAGCTGCAAACGCCGCACCCGCGGTCGAGGAATGGCTGAACCAGCCGGTCCACCTGCGCGCGACGGTCCAGGCGATGAGCCGGCCGTCGCCCGACGCCCAGCCTGCCGGCGAAATTCGCGCCGGCGCGGAGGTCAAGGCGATCGGCCTCGTCGCCGGTAAGCATTGGGTTGAGATCGAGCTGCCGGATCATTCGCAGGCTTACGTCCCAAGGGAGGCGGTCGCGTACGAGACCAATTCGTCCGAACCGCCGGTCGGCCAGCAGGCATCGCCAGCCGCTGCGGCCCCCGCGGCCGTGCCGGCTTCGACCGCCGCGTCCGCGGTTCCGCCAGGGCCCGCCGCCGCCTCCAGCCCACCGGTTGCACCGGCATCCGTGGCTGGGCAGATCCGCGGCAAGGTCGCCCGCGTGCCGAACGCGGCAACCTTGGTCGTCGGCGACCAGCGGATCCGCTTGTCGGGGATCGATCCCGGGCCGGCCGAATTCCTTGGCCCCTTTGAAAGCTGGGTGCGCAATCAGGGTGACCTGGTCTGCGATCCGGACGCGCAGACCGGCCGCTATCACTGCTTTACCGGCAGCGGGGTCGACGTCGCGCAGGCCGCGATCCTGAACGGCACCGGTCGGGTCGGCGACGGCGCCAGCCCGGAATATCGCGACAGCGAAACCCAGGCCCGCGATGCCAAGCGAGGACTTTGGGCACAACCTTAAAATGCAGGCGTGAAACGCCCGGCATTAAACAGGCGGAGGAGCACATGAACAATCGAAAGGGAGCGTCGTTCGTCGTGGTGCCATTCGTCCTTTTGGCGGGCTGTGTTCCGGCGGTGATGGCGCCGACCGTGGTGGCAACGCCTGGCTTTGGCAAGTCGCCCGCCGAGTTCGCCGCCGACCATTCGGCGTGCGCAGTGCTCGCCGACCAGCAGGTCGCCGCGGCGAAAACCGCGGCCAACAACCAGATTTTTGGCTCGGCGCTGCTCGGCGCCGCGGTCGGCGGCGGCGGCACGGCGGCCAATGGGGGTAGCAACGGCGACGTTGCCGCCAACGCCGCCGGGAACGCGCTGAGCGCCGGGGCCGCCACCGCGCAGACAGCGCAGGCGACGGTGCAGCGGCAATATGATTTCGACTACGGGCAATGCATGTTCGCGAAGGGCAACGTCGTCCCCGGCTTTGCGCCGCCGATCGTTGCCGAGCCTGAAGAACCGACGCCGCCGGTGCGGCACCGGGTCCGGCACGCCCACAAAAAGCCGACCGAAAACCAGGCCAGCGTCGGCTCGTCCCAGCCCGCGGGGCCGCAAGCCGGCGGCTTTGTCGAGCCGGCGCCGGTGCAGCCCGCGAGCGCCAGCGGCGGCGGGTTCGCCGTGCCGCCGCCGGCGGTGCACTGATGGCGCCCGGTATGCTAGGACGACGGCCGTCGGCGCCGCGGCGGCTGCGGCGAGCCGGCCTCGCCGCCGTGCTCGGCTTGGCGAGCGCCTGCACGATGAAGAATGCAGCGGTCCCTCCCGAGCAGCTGATGAGCGAGCTGCAGGCCGGCCAGCCGGTGCTCGACTGCCGCGCAGATTGCGGCCTCGCATGGGCAAACAACCGCCAACAAGCGGCGGCGCTCGACGCGACGGCCCAATGGCGGCAGCTGGCGCTGCTCGTCATGCAGATCGGATATATGGACGATTTGACCTACTACTATCTGGGTCGGGCCGCCGAGAATCTCGGATATTTGCAGCCGGCGCAGCGCTACTACCGGATCGCCGAGCAGATTTCGGTGACCAACATGTCGTGTCACCAGGGCGAAGTCGACGCCCAGGATGCACTCGGCATCCCGGTCAGCGAATGCAACGGCTATGTCTTTCCCGATGCGCTCTACCCGCATCTGGAAGTCGTCGAGTCCCAGCTCGCGTCGCTGTCGAATTCGCCGCCGCCGCCGCCGACGCCTCACAAGCGGCGCGTGGCACGAAAGCCGTCGCACCCGCCGGTCACCGCGGCAACGGCGTCGGGCGGTCAGGCCCCGGGCCAGGCTGCGGGCGTCGGCTTTGTCGTGCCGACTCCGACCGCCGGCGCCGCCGACGCCGGTTCCGGGTTTGTCGCGCCCGCCCCCACGGCCGCGTCGGGCTTGGCGTCGTCGTCCGACCAGTTTGCGATCCCGCCGGTTCGGCGCTGACGGGGGGACAGCCCAAGACCGCTCGTTAACCAAAATTCAACCGATCGGTCGTCTCCTGCCGGACTGGAGGCGGTCCGGCAATGTTGCACCCGATCAAGTCGCGCCGTTCGCTGCGCGCGTTGCTGGTCCTGATGGTCGCGGCGCCGATCCTGTCCAGTTTCGTGCTGACGCCGGCGTTCTTGATGCGATTGGGCCAAAGCTGGCAAGAGCTCGCCCCGCTTGGCGAGATTGCGCTCGCCGGCATCGCCCTGCGCCTCTTGGGCGGCGGCGTCGCGCTGGTGGCGGCGGGTCGGGTGGTCCGGTCGACAAGGGTGCTGTCGCGCGCCGCCACAGCGCTGAGCGCCGGCCGTGTGCCCGCCGCGGCCTGCTCGGGCATTGTCGAGGTCGACGACGTCGTCGACGCGATGATTGCCGCCGCTGGCTCGCTGAACCGGCGCTCGCAGGAATACGAGCAGGCGGAGGAGGGGCGGCGCGCGAGCGAGGCGCGGCTGCGCGACTTCGCCGAGAGCGGGTCCGACTGGTACTGGGAGACCGATCGCGAGCACCGCTTTCGCTATCTTTCCGACCACATCCGCACGTTCGGCCAGGACCCGGCGAGCCGCCTCGGCCTTGCCCGCTGGGAGTTTGCCGCGGACGCCGACCGCGACGTCGGCAAATGGCGGGACCACCGCGCCGTGCTGGGGCGCCGCGAGCCCTTTCGCGACTTCCGGTATACGAGAAAAATCGGCGACCAGCCCGAGCAGACGGTGTCGATCAGCGGCCGGCCGATCTTCGACCGCGCGGGCAAGTTTGACGGATATCGCGGCACCGCCCGCGATGTGAGCGCGGAGGTCCGCGCCGAATGCCTGCTGCGTGACGCCAAGGCGGTGGCCGAGGCCGCGAACCTCGCGAAATCGCGGTTTCTGGCTAATATGAGCCACGAATTGCGCACGCCGCTCAACGCCATTCTCGGCTTCTCTGAAATGCTCGAGCGCGGCGCCGCCGGGCCGCTCGATCGCCAGCAATGCGAATATATCGGCTATATCCACCAGAGCGGGGCGCACCTGCTCGAGATCATCAACGAGATTCTCGACCTCGCAAAAATCGACGCCGGCAAGTTCGAATTGGACGAGGACCAGGGTGTCGATGCGCGGGCTCTCGTCGATTGCTGCGTGGCACTGGTCAGCGGGCGCGCTTCGGCGGGTGAGCTCGCCCTCGCCGTCGAGATCGAGGTTGGGCTTCCGCGGCTGGTGGCGGACGAAACCCGCCTGAAGCAGGTCCTGCTGAACCTGCTCGGAAACGCGGTCAAGTTCACCGACCCCGGCGGTGCCGTCGGGCTGATGGCGCGCCGCGCCGCCGACGGCGGCGTCGAATTCGAGGTCAACGACACCGGGCCGGGCATGACCCCGGCGGAGATCGAGATTGCGCTTGAGCCGTTCGGCCAGGTCGATTCCGGGCTCGCCCGCCGCCGCGAAGGCACCGGCCTCGGCTTGCCGCTGGCTCGCCGACTGACCGAGCTGCACGGCGGCTCGTTCTTGGTGCACAGCGAAAAAGGACGCGGGACAAGCATCGTTGTCGGGTTTCCCGCCTCCCGCACAGTGGCCCCCGGCGCCCCGCCGGCAACCCGGCCGATCAACGAGGCCGGCATCGCCGCCCCCCGGCTCGTCGCTGCTCCGCCCGGCCCCGCCGCACCCATCTCCGTCCCGCCGTTCGCCGTCGCCAGCTGAGCGGCCGGTGCGACCGACATCGCGCCGGTGCCGACCGTCCGCGGGATTGCTTTGCCGCGTTCCGGCGAAGAGTGGCATACCCCCCGGCGATGCGAGTGTTGCACGTCACCGCCGAGCTCTATCCGTGGGTCAAGTCGGGCGGGCTTGGCGACGTCGCCGCGGCGCTGCCGCCGGCGCAGGCCGCGATCGGGATCGACGCCCGGCTGCTGGTGCCGGGATTTGCGGGGTTCCTCGACGCGTTCGCCGATGTGACCGACGTCGCCCGGCTGCACACGCCGTTTGCGGCGGAGCGGGTGCGGATCGGGCTCGCCCGGCTGCCCGGAACCGATTGCCGCGCCTATCTCGTCGACCATCCGGCTCTTTACGACCGGCCCGGCAACCCCTACGCCGGCCCGGACGGCAACGACTGGCCCGACAACCACCGACGGTTCGGGCTTTTCGGCTGGGCCGCGGCCGCACTGGCGCGCGGCGCCGACCGCGGTTGGCGGCCGCAAATCCTGCATTGCCACGACTGGCATGGCGGGTTGGCCCCGGCCTATCTGGCTGCCTCGCCGGCGGAAGACCGGGTGGATACGCTGTTCACGATCCACAACCTCGCATACCGCGGGCTGTTTTCGGGCGCGGTGTTTCCCGAGCTGGGATTGCCGGCCGGATTCTTTGCAGTGGATGGGGTCGAATTTTACGGCCAGACATCGTATTTAAAGGCCGGGCTGTTCTATTCGGACCACCTCAGCACGGTCAGCCCAACCTATGCGCGCGAGATTCAAACCCCGGATTTCGGCTGGGGGCTCGATGGCCTGCTGCGCAGCCGCGCCGGTGTGCTAACCGGGATTCTGAACGGCGTCGACCCCCAGATCTGGGACCCGAGCCGCGATGCGGCCCTGCCGCGGCCCTACGGCGTCGACGACGCCCCGGCGGGAAAGCGCGCCGCCAAAGCAGCACTGCAAGCCCGCCTCGGCCTGGCTGAAAACCCGGACGTGGCCTTGTTCGGGGTGGTGAGCCGGCTCACCTGGCAAAAAGGCCTCGACCTCCTGCTCGCAGCCGTGCCGGGGCTGGTCGCGGGCGGCGGCCAGCTCGCCCTCCTCGGTTCCGGCGACGCCGACGTCGAAGCGGGGTTTGCCGCCGCGGCGCGGACCCACAGCGGCCGGGTTGCGGTCGAGCTCGGCTATGACGAGCCCCTGGCGCACCAAATCTTCGCCGGCGCCGATCTCGTATTGCTGCCGTCGCGCTTCGAGCCGTGCGGCCTGACCCAACTCTACGCGCTGCGTTACGGCGCGTTGCCATTGGTGCGGCGGGTCGGCGGGCTTGCCGACACGGTCGTCGACGCAACCGCCGTGACGCTTGCGGACGCGACAGCGACCGGTTTCGCCTATGACGAGGAAAGCCCGGCGGCGCTGCTTGCGGCGGTCGGCCGAGCGCTCGCGCTGATGTACCAGCCGGCGGTATGGCGCCGGATCATGCGCCAGGCGATGACCCGCGACTTTTCCTGGGCCGCGGCGGCACGGCGCTATCGCGCGCTCTATCGGACGATGCGGGCCGACTCTGCGGGGTGACGAGGTTCGCCGCCGCGCTGCATCGGAGGCCGTGCTCAGAGAAAGTCGCGCGCCCGTTCGATCTCCTCGAGCTCGCCGTAATGCGAGACGAGCAGCACCTCGTCAAACCCCAGCTGCTCCATTCGCTTGATCCGGCGGCGCGCCTCGTCGGGCGGGCACACCAGCGCCACGTCCGTGGCGGCGGCGATCTCGGCCGAGTCCGGCCGCTCGGCGAGATCGACCGCGACATTGGCGAGCACGGCGTTGGTGCCGCCCGCCTCGCGATAGATGCGCATGCCGAATTCGAGATCGTCCCAGCTGCTGAACCGGCCCGACGGCGTCCAGCCCTGGCATTCCTTCGCGGCATAGGTGATCCACCGCGGGCTGCGCCAAGCGCCCATCAGGATCGGCGGCCCGCCCGCGCAGCCCGGCCAGGTCGACAAGGTCCCGCCGTTGACCGGCTCGCCGCTCCAGACGCGGTGCCTCGTCTCGACCGATTTGCGCAACGTGCGGAAACGGTGGTCGTAGTCGCCGCCGAGCAATTCGAAATCGGCGCGCGTCGAACCACTGCCGACGCCGAGCCGCAGGCGCCCCTCGGACAACGCCTGCACCGACTGCACGCGATGGGCGAGCTCGACCGGGTGGCGCAGCGACACCTGCAACACGCCGATCCCGAGCTCGACCCGCTCGGTCACCGCTGCGAGCGCCGCCAGCGCGGTCAGCGGATCGAGCGTCGGACGGCCGCGGCCCATCGAATCCCCGACCCAGATCCCCGGAAACCCGCCGGCTTCGATGCGGCGGGCATAATCCGCCATGCGGCTCATCAGCCGGGTGTGCGGCTCGGCGCCGGGGCTGAGCCGGATCATTGCGCTGACTTTCATGTATTCCCCTATTTTTCCGACGAAATCTTGGTGCGAGCATGACGAGAGTTGTGGCGGCTGCCAACCGCGCTGCCGTCAAACCCGGCATGCGCCGGCGCTATTTGTAGTATGCTCGCGCGCACGCTCGATGCAGAAACCCGGGAGGTTGAGGATGGACACGATCGAAAAGACGGCGGGATCGACGAAACAGAATCTGCTGTCGCGGCTGCCCTCGCGGCTGCACCACAACGCGTTTGTCGTCAAGGATCACGAGGCCAACCGCCGGTTTTTCGAGGACCTGCTCGGCATTCCGCTGGTCGCGACCTGGTGCGAGAAAAATTACAGCGCCGATCTCGGGCGCGAGGTCGAGTTCTGCCACACGTTTTTTGGCATGGGCGACGGCGGCGCGCTCGCCTTTTTCCAGTTCGCAGACCCCGAAATGTACGCACTGACCCAGGCCGAAAAGCCGCCCAAGGTCGGGCGTCACTTTCACATCGCGTTCAAGGCCGAGCCCGAGACCTATGACGAGCTGAAACAGCGGCTCGAGGCGGCCCGCGAAACCTACCGCGAGACCAATCACGGCTACTGCAAGTCGATCTACGTCGCCTCGCCCGACGGGCTCGTCGTCGAGTTCACCCAGGACCCGGAGGACGTCGCCGAGATCGACGCGATCCGCCGCGCCGACGCCCATAGCGAGCTCGCCCGCTGGCTGTCGGGCGACCGCCACACCAACAACGATTTGCGCGGCCGCCACATCTGACCTGCGCCAGCCGATTTTCACTCGGCCTTGGCGCGGTCGGGGCGAGCCAACGCGCGGCGTCTTGTGCGGGCCCGCGCGCTGCCGGCGCCGCTTGACGAACAGCGGGTCGGGGTGCGCGGCCGCACCCGGCGCTGTCATATCAGCGTCATGGCGCTCTGCTAGGGAACCTCCGGTCGATTGAGCACATCCGGAGGAAACCAAGGTATGTTTCGGTCATTTCGTTTCGCCTTGCTCGGCGGCGCGGCGCTGCTGGGAAGCGGTGTCGCCGGTGCCGCGCTGGCCGATGGTCAGGGCAATGGCGGCGGCACGCTGGTGGTCAGCCGCGTCCAGTACGTGGCGCCGTCATCGGCACCGGCGCCGTTCCCGCAAATCTTTAACGACCCCAGCGTCACCGGCATCGAGGGCAACATCTTTCTCGATTATTACGGCACGACGCCGGGTGCGGCGCGGCGCGGGACGCTGCCTCTGACTTCGACCGCAGTGGCGCAAGGCCAGCCGGTCATCACGACAAGCTTCAGCTCGAAATCGGAAGGCTCGCTGCACCTGTCACTCGACGGGCGTTACCTGACCTACATGGGGTACAATGCCGCCGCTGGGCTCGAGGGGGTGTCGAATTCGGAGACCACCAACCCGAATGCGCAAATCCCCGGCGGATGCTCGCCGGTGCCGTGCTACGACCGCGCCGTCGCACTCGTCAAATACGACGGGACGGTAACCGTGACGCCGCAGAATTTCGCCTATAGCGGCGACAACCCGCGCGGCGCGATTTCGCTCGACGGCAAAGAATATTACATGGCGGGCAACTCCGACTCGACGTTGAACAAGACGATACCGGTCACCGGGCCCGGTCTGACGATCGGCGCCCGGCTCGGCATGCCGGGCTCGCCGCTGTCGATCCAGCTCGGGACTTATGTCGCCGCCGACCGCCCCGACGAGAGCGCCAAGCAGCACATCAAGGACAACAACTGGCGCGGCATCGGCATCTTTGCGGACGCCGGCGGCAACCAGGACCTCTATGTCTCCAAGGGCAGCGGCGGCAATGGCGACGACGGGTTGTTTCAGGTGCTGAACGGCAGCTTTCCCGGTGCGACGATCAACGACGTCGTCAACAACGGCACCGGCGCCGGCATGCCGGCGGGCGGGACGACCAACACGATCGTCCAACTCATCGGCAACTACGCCACCAACCCCGCCACCAACGCGCCCTCGCTGTTGACCCCGTTCGGCTTTTTCTTTGCGAACCCGACGACGCTCTACGTCGCCGACGAAGGCAACTCCACGATCACGCTGCCGAGCGGCAGCGACACGGCAACCACGCTGACCGCCGACCCGCTGGCGGGATTGCAGAAATGGGTGCTGGTGCCGGGCTCGTCGCCGTACTGGCAAATGGCGTACGTGATCACCGCTGGGCTCCAGGTCAACCAGCCGCAAAGCGTGCCAGGCTACGGCGTCCCGACCTTCACCACCGGGTTGCGCAACCTGACGGGCCAGGTCAACAAAAACGGCACCGTGACGATCTATGCGATCACCGCGCAGACGAGCACGGTGTCGGGCGGCGAACCCGACCCGACCAAGCTCGTCGCCGTCACCGACGAGATTGCCGCGACCCATCTGCCGGCGGACGGCGGCGACGGTTCGGGCGACTGGGGCGGCAAGCCGGCGCTCGACCAGTTTGTCACATTGCAGCAGTCGCGCTCGGGCGAGGTGTTCCGCGGGGTCGCCTTTGCACCGGGGCCCTGATCTCGTCTTCAACAGAAGCTCACGACGTCAACGGCATCGTCAACGCGACCCGCGGGTCCGGCGTCCGGCCGGCCCGTGGGCCGCTATAGCCATGCGAGAAAGCGGGACCCGGGGCCTCGAGAGCGCGGCGCTCGATTGTGTACGGACGGCGGGGCGGATCCATCACCTGGTCCGCCGCTGTCACATAACCGCAACATTGATGTCATAAAACGTTGTTGCTGCCCGGTTAACAGAGGGCCTTCTTCCGGTCCGCCGCAGGAGCCCCAGCGTGAAGCTCTACCGCACCCTTCTCCTCGGCGCCGTCGCCGCCACGATGTTTGGCCTCGCCGCGCAGGCCGCCAACATCTCCGGTGCTGGCGCCACCTTCCCCTACCCGATCTACGCCAAATGGGCCGCCGGCTATGCCGTCAAGACCGGCGTCCAGATGAACTACCAGTCGATCGGATCGGGTGGCGGCATCGCCCAGATCAACGCCAACACCGTCGATTTTGGCGCCTCGGACATGCCGTTGAAGCCGGAAGTGCTCGAAAAGGACGGGCTGACCCAGTTTCCGCCGGTCATCGGCGGCGAAGTGCTGGTGGTCAACCTGCCTGGCATCAAGCCCGGCCAGATGACATTGGACGGCCCGACGATCGCCGACATCTATCTCGGCAAGATCACCAAGTGGGACGATCCGGCGATCGCCAAGCTCAACCCGGGGCTCAAGCTGCCGTCGACCGCGATCGCGGTCGTCCACCGCTCGGACGGTTCGGGGACGACCTTTATCTTTACGGACTACCTCTCGAAGGTGAGCCCCGAATGGAAAGACAAGGTCAACGAGGGCACTTCGGTGCAGTGGCCGGTCGGGATCGGCGGCAAGGGCAATGAGGGGGTCTCGGCGCTGACCTCGCGCACAATCGGCGGGATCGGCTATGTCGAATACGCCTATGCCTTGCAGAACAAGCTGACCCACACCAAGCTCGTCAACCACGACGGCGTGGCGTTGGAG
>Ga0210398_10003900_pt1 | contig 14142 bp, 12 predicted proteins | sample IncBWC4OmetaG_FD_161047 | JGI IMG/M metagenome (GOLD analysis project Ga0210398, IMG submission 161047) | Forest soil microbial communities from Barre Woods Harvard Forest LTER site, Petersham, Massachusetts, United States - Inc-BW-C-4-O | ecosystem: Environmental > Terrestrial > Soil >...
ATCGGCCGAACCGTTGAGTGCTGGCGCGCGCGCCTGCCGATCGACGTCGTTTGCCAAGTTCGCCACGGCAATCCAAACGACATCGCCCGCCTCTTGCGGCTCCTGCGAGGAACTGCGGTCGGGCTCGTCCTGAGTGCTGGTGGGGCGCGAGGTTTTGCCCACCTCGGCGTCGTTCGGGCACTGCGCGAGGCGCATATACCGATCGACCGAATCGGGGGCTGCAGCATGGGAGCAATTATTGGTGCGGCTGTCGCGATGGAATGGAATGACGCCGAGATAAGAGAGCGGTTGCGCAGCGCGTTTGTGGAGTCGAGTCCCATCAATGACTACACGCTGCCGTTCCTCTCGCTGGTCAAGGGCCATAAGATAACGCGGCGACTCGAGGAGCACTTCGGCAGCACATGTATCGAGGATCTGTGGCGCCCGTTCTTCTGCGTATCGACGAATCTCTCGGCGGGCGTCCTCGCGGTGCATCGTGATGGCCCGTTAGTCCGTGCCTTGCGCGCGAGCGTCGCCATTCCCGGCTTATTGCCTCCGGTCATGATAGATCGAGAGGCACATGTCGACGGCGGCGTCATAAATTGGTTGCCGGTCGACGTGATGGGCGCCAAGCGCGGCCCTGTCATTGCTGTCGACGCGGCCAGTGATCCAGCGCTTGCTGCGTTTGAAGGCGGCAAAAGCACGCAACTGGATTGGCGGTTTTGGCGTCGGTGGGCAAAAATGCCGCCGATTGTCGACCTGCTTTTCCGAGCCGCCACCGTCAGCTGCGATGCCCTGGGGCGGGCAGCGTGCGGTCAAGCGGACATCTTGTTCAAACCCGCGTTGGAGACCGTTGATTTGCTGGATTGGAAGGCATGCGACCGTGCGATCGATGCCGGCTATCGACATGCGATCGAATTACTTGAGCAGCGGGACAAGGCGACGGCGCGCCGGCAATGGTGATCGACCCAACGCGCCGTAGCTTGCGGACCGAGCGAAAGAGGGTCGCTCTACCCATTCTATCATCTGAATATCGATCGCTGCTGGCTGTCAGCCGCTGCGTGTCGGCCGGGTCCGCGGGGATGTGCAATGGCGGGTGGCGCGATGTTGCAGTCGACGCCAAGATGCAACTCGGAGTCGAGCCATCCGGCGCCGTAAAAATCGTAATAGGGACGATCACCGTAACATTGCGGACCTTGCGCCAATGCAGCCGACGTTGCGCTCAACAGCAGTGCCATTGCTACGACAAGTTTTGTTGCACTCATGGTTCAATCTCCTCGAGGTCGCGTTCAACTGCCTCGCAAGACTGCTATCGCTTGGTGGCGCTGTTTATTCGTTCGGAGCAATCACAAGATTTTGTGCAATCGGCTAGCCAGGTCGGTTTTGGCCCACACTGTTTTTCGATGCCGCACCGACGGCTTTGATCGACTAATTCAAGGAGATTGAAACCGGCGCAAGGAAATACGTCATGGCCTTCGCGTTCGATTGTCTTGCGGGGCTGTCGTCGTCCTGCGTCGCCGCTTTTCGTTCGGCCGTTCACAGAGTTTTCGCGCAGGGAGCTCCGTTGCCAGCGCGATCTTTGTCTAATGCACCGTTCTGTGACGTTCGTCACTTTTGATCGCATTCGCAGAGGTGACCCGGAATAATCCAGGCATTTTTCAATCTCCTCCTGTGTGTGGCCGCTACGGCCGTAACGTTCGCCGCTCCGAGTTGGCGCCGAATGATCCCCAACCCCGAAGTGTTTTTAATCTCAACTACAGGAGAACCGATATGAAGAAGCTTCTGACCACGTTGGCCGTGCTGGCCGCGTTCGCCACGCCGGCATTTGCCCAGTATGTTCCCCAGGACTACCAAACGGCCGCTCCTCCGCGCGTTCAGCACAAAAGCGCTGCTCGCCAGAACGGCCTCCACGCCTTCGCCATGGTTCCGCGCGCCCCGGCGGGCTCCAGCCTGGACGATCCGTCCCTCACGGGCGGCGGCAGCACCGGCTACAATGAGATGAACCGCTCCTACTGAGGTGAATAGCAAAACAGGGCGGGTCAGCCCGCCCTGTTTTCTTCTGTTTGTTTCCCCTCCGGAAGAAGCGCGAGGCCTTATGTTACTTAGAGAGCCGCTACAGAGACACAAGATCAGTTGCGCGCACTTAAACGCGCGCGAGCGCCGATTGGTCGTGTCGAAGTAATCTGGGCGGACAGTCGCACCATAGCGCGTCAAAATTCAACAACGATAGTAAGGCGGCACATGTCGCGCGCGATTGCGTATCCAACGCCGCACCTGGCCAAGTCACAAGGATACTCGCCGGTGGCTTGCGCCGGGCTTGCGCTCGTATTATACTTTACGATCGTAAAGTAAACGCGCCAAGGTCTTCGGCCGGGCGCCGTCGGTTTCGAATTGTCCGCCGCGAGGAAATGCGAAACGATGATCGAAGAGCGCGACATTCCTGTTGTGATGCGCGACGGCACGCGCCTTGTGCTGGACGTGTACCGCCCGGACGCGGCGGGCAGATGTCCGGTGCTCTATGCGTGTTCGCTTCACAACAAGGACATTCAAGGTCCCGATATCGCCGACGTGTTGCCGCCGCAGCCGGCATACGCGCCGCTTTGGTTCGGCCCGATTGAGGCAGGCAACACCCGGCACTTCATTGCAAACGGATATGTGCATGTCATCGCACAGCCGCGCGGCTCGGCGAAATCCGAGGGTCAGTACGGTCACGAGGACACCGATCACTACGACATCATCGAATGGATCACGCGGCAACCCTGGTGTGACGGCAATGTCGGAATGGTCGGCATCTCAGGATACGCCGGCGAGCAATGGCGTGCGGCGGCCCAGGGTCATCCGGCTTTGAAGGCAATCTTCCCTTACGACGCCTGCAGTGCCTATGGGGGAATGTTCGGCTTTCGTGATTTCGTCCCCGGGGGCGTGCTGCACGCGTTTCCTTACCTGCTGGACGTTTTCAGCACCGTTCATGAATCGCGCGATCGGCCTTCGGAGCTTGCACCTGATCAGGAGAATTTTTGGCGCGAGGCGATGCGCAACCCGGACTTCAAGCAATACATCAACCTCTACAACATCCTGACCCAGAAGGGACAACGCACCTTCCTGATGTACCATTTGCTGACAAGTCCGTGGGAAGCCGACGGAGCGGTCGAGCGATCCGAAGAGACATTCAAGAAGATCAAAATTCCATTTTATACAGGCTCGGGCGCATACGCCTACACCTACAAACTCCATTGGCTCGGCGCGCAGCATTATTTTCAAAATATCGAACAGCCGAAAAAGCTGATCTTCACAGGGCCAGCTCACCTCGATCGCCCTTTTCATCAGTATCACGACGAAATTATCCGTTGGTATGACTATTGGCTTAAGGGCAAGGACACCGGCATCATGGACGAGCCGCCGGTCCGCTATTGGCTCATGGGTGCCAACGCGTGGCGCACCGCGGGCGATTGGCCGCTGCCACAGACCGAATGGACAAAATTCTATCTGTCACAATGGGAAGGGCTCACAACGGACGTTCCGCTCGGATCGGAAGCCGGGGCCTCTGTGTTGGAGCCTGACGTCTTCACCCAAATGCCGCTCACGCGAACAGTGAAGGTCGAGCGGTTACGCTACATGACCGATCCGCTCCCTCGGGATGTCGATGTGGTCGGGCCGATTGCGCTCACGCTATATGCGGCGATCGATCAGAGCGACACCAACTGGATTGTCGTGCTCAAGGACGTGGGGCCGGATGTCTCGGTGCGAACGGCGCGAGAAGGCGAACGTGCCGTGCCGCAAAACGTGCCGGAGCGGGAACTGACGCGCGGCTGGCTCAAGGCATCCTATCGCGCAGTGGATGAGAAACGGTCCAAACCTTGGGAACCGTTCCACAAGCTCACGCGCGCCGCCGTGGCTCCGGTCATCCCCGGAGAAGTCGTCGAATACCGAATTCAAATCCTGGGTACGGCCAATCGGTTCAAAGCCGGCCACCGGATCTGTCTCGACATCACATCAATGGACGTGCCCACCGGCACGGGAGCGATGACCAACGTCGAATACATTCCCTATCACGTGTGCAGCAGCCAGACGGTGACCCATAGGATCTATCGGGACGCGCAAAGGCCATCCCATCTGCTGTTGCCGATCATTCCTGACTGAGGGTAGCGATTGCACCTGCGCGATGGCGTAGACAGCTGACCGAAGCGCGAGAGAGGAGGACTTACATGGAATCGATCAGGTTTGAACAAAAAGGGGCGATCGGCAGCATCGTCCTCGCCAACCCGCCGTTCAATCGGCTCGATCTTCGCTTTTCGACGGCCTTGCGGGAAGCGGTGCACAGCGCGAGTGAGAGCGCTATTCGGGTCCTGGTCATTCGCGCCGAGGGGCCGAACTTCAGCTTTGGCGGCGAAGTCAGAGAGTGGCCGGGCAAGGACGTCAATTGGTTTCGCACTTTCGTCGCCGAGGTGAACGCGTCCTATCGCGCGATCGAAACCTTACGTGTTCCGACTATGGCCGTCGTGCGGGGGGTGGCGTTCGGCGGCGGGTTTGAGCTCGCGCTGGCATGCGATTTCTTGGTTGCGGCAAAATCCACGGTCTTCCGCTGCGTCGAAGTCACGACCGCAATGCTGCCGATCGCCGGAGCATTGCAGCGGCTAGCTGAGCGCGTCGGCCGTGCCCGTGCGTCTCGCTTTGCCATGCTGGGCGAGCCGATTTCGGGCGTCGAGGCAGGCGCTCTTGGGATAGCGACTCACGTGGTCGATGAAAACAAACTCGAGGAAACCGCTGAAGCGCTGGCTGACCACCTCGGCAGCGGTCCCACACGTTCCTATGCGGCAACACGCACTCTTCTCAAAGCTTGGTCAAGCGGCGGTGTCGCCGCGGCCGACCTCGTCATGCTCGACGTGTCGATGGAGCTATACAACGGCGCCGATGCGCAGCGCGGCTTTGCCAACACTGCAAAGGCTTTCGACGCCGATATCGAGCCACCGGCAATGACGTTCGAAGGCAAATGATCTGAGCGCTGGGCGAGATACCATGCGCTGTGATAACCAAAGCGTATGGCGCGAGGATCCAGAAAAGGCCGCAGGGTAGGGGGCGCTTCCCGCACCAGAAAGCGTGCCGAGCAGAGACGTTCACGCGCGACGCGACTATCGATTTTGCAGGCGGCGTTATCCGAGTTTGCCGATAAGGGCTTCGAGGCCGCAAGCATCCGCTCGATCGCAGAACGAACGGGGCTTCAGCACCCCCTCATCACCTATCATTACCCCAGCAAGGATGCGTTATGGCGCGCGACAGCCGGATATGCCTTCGAGCAAATACGGGAGAAGTGGGACAAATCCGTACCCGAGCTCTCAGACGCCGCGCCAATCGATCATTTGCGAGCAGAATACCGGGCGGTGTTTTACTACACCGCTGCATTTCCGGAATTTCACCGCTTTATGCGCCAGGAGGCGATGTACGACAGCCCGCGGCTGAGATGGGTCGCCGAAACCGTGCTGGCTCCTCTAATTGATCGCCTGCTGCCCCAAATCAGAGCTGCGCAGAGGGACGGCGATCTCCCCGCAATCGAGCCGATCGTGTTTCACTATATGATGATTAGTCTCACTGCCATGCTGGCAGGGTTCGGTCCCGAGATGCGCGTTACCAGTCGGGTAAGGCCGGAAGCCCCAGCTGTTGTTGATTCCTATTGGACGCAGGTCGAAAACATGGTTTTCGGCAGGCTAGCGAACGCCAGCGGGTCTCGCGATCGCAAACTAGCGCAAAAGCGCGGCACTCGCTCCAAGTGAGGTCATTGTCGGTCTCTTCATGCCACGCAAAATGCTGCGCGAGCTTATAGAATCAACGCCCGTTGCTTTGTCGGCTGCCTCGGCGATAATTTATAAGCTACCGCGGCCGCAACGTAGAGAATTTTGATGATCATCCAGTCCGGTATCGACTTTCCGTCATCGCCGAAGATTATGGAAATGCAGGTAGTCCCGGTGGCAGGTCACGACGATATGTTGCTCAATCTTTCGGGGGCGCACGCGCCGTTTTTTACACGAAACGTGGTAATTCTTCGCGATAATGCCGGCCACACCGGCGTTGGCGAGGTGCCAGGCGGCGAGCAGATTCGGCAGACATTGGAAGATGCGCGGCAATTGGTGCTCGGACAGCCGATTGGGCGGCACAACAACATTCTCGGCGCGGTGCGCAAACGCTTCGCCGACCGGGATACCGGCGGACGCGGATTGCAGACTTTCGACCAGCGTGTGACCATTCATGCCGTCACCGCGATAGAAGTATCGCTGCTTGACCTTTTGGGTCAATTCCTCGGCGTTCCAGTGGCGGCTCTCCTGGGAGAAGGACAGCAGCGCGATACAGTAGAGATGCTTGGCTACCTTTTCTTTATTGGCGATCGCACCAGAACAGATTTGCCCTACCGTTCTGAACCGAAGGCCAAGATCGATTGGTTTCGTCTCCGGCACGATGAGGCGCTGACGACGCAAGCGGTAGTCCGCCTCGCTGAAGCGGCCCACGCACACTATGGCTTTAACGACTTCAAGCTGAAGGGCGGAGTTCTGTCGGGCGATCAGGAGATCGAAGTGGTGACTGCGCTCGCCGAGCGTTTCCCCAACGCCCGGATCACATTGGACCCCAACGGGGCATGGTCGCTCGAGGAGGCTATACGTCTATGCAGCGGCAAGAACGACGTGCTCGCTTATGCGGAGGACCCTTGCGGTGCCGAGCACGGCTATTCGGGCCGCGAAGTGATGGCCGAATTTCGCCGCGCCACCGGCCTGCCCACCGCGACCAACATGATTGCGACTGATTGGCGCCAAATGGGACATGCGATCACCTTGCAGTCGGTGGACATCCCGTTGGCCGATCCGCATTTCTGGACCATGCAGGGCGCGGTACGCGTGGCGCAAATGTGCCGCGATTGGGGTCTTACGTGGGGGTCGCATAGCAACAATCATTTCGACATCTCGCTGGCGATGTTCACGCAGGCGGCAGCAGCCGCACCGGGCAAGATTACCGCAATCGACACGCATTGGATCTGGCAGGACGGGCAACGGCTAACTCAGGAGCCGCTCCGGATCATAGACGGAAAAGTGGCGCTCTCCGGCGAACCGGGCCTTGGCATCGAGATCGATCTCGACCAGGTGGAGAAGGCACATGAACTCTACAAATCGCACGGCCTCGGCGCCCGGGACGATGCGGTGGCGATGCAATACCTAATGCCCGGCTGGACGTTCGACAACAGGCGTCCCTGCCTCGTGCGCTGACCCCGGATGTTGCTGGCTGGATCTCCGTCGTGGAGGAACACCCATCGCGTCATCAGTGCGACGCAGCGGCCTTAGGCGGTCCTACGCCTGCCCGGCCGCCTCCAGGATCAGGTTCGTGATCACATCGGGCTGCGAGATGAGGGAAACGTGGCTCGCCTTCACCTCGATCGTCTTTGCGCCCATGCGCTTGGCCATGAAGCGTTCGAGATCCGGATTGATGGTCCGGTCTTCGGTGGACACAGCATACCAGCTCGGTTTCGCTCGCCATGCGGCGTGCGTCGTCTTGCCGGCAAGCAATGCCCGATTGAACGGCGCTTGGACGGCGTAGAGGACGCGCGCCTTGTCGGGCGGAACGTCGCCGGCGAAGTCGCGCAGGAAAGCGTCCTCGCTCAGCTGTCCCCAATCGTCGGACCAGACAATGCCGGCAGAGGCCGGCGGCGTCGGATATCCCTTGGCCAGGGCCGTGCAATCCTCGCCGGCATCGGGCGCCCTCACTCCCGGAAGCGGTTGTGCCATTGCGACACTTGGCAGTGAGTCCCTCGCCAGGGCAACGCGATGCGGCAGACCTTTACGGGAGGACTTCGACGCGTGATGGAAAGATTAACCCGCTTGTTGGGCCCGAAGGCTCGCCGAGAGCGCGAGAACGAGGCTCTGGCCATCGCTGCAACACTGGTCGGCGGCGTGATTCTAGCTCGCGCCGTCGACGATCGAGAGTTGTCAGATCGGATACTGGCAGCGTGACGCGCGCGATTAAACCGGACCCGAGATTCGATTCCTGCCACTTGAACGATCACGCGGGAGAGGCATCGAGATCGAACCAGCACTTTCGCCTATTGGCCCTTGGCTGATACGCGAACCGTCCGCCTGCGTGTTCGTTATCCGGGGCATAGCTGCGCAGCGATCCGGTCGCTACCGGGGGGACAAGCCGCTCCTGACCCTTCGCGTCATCGCTGAATTAGGTAGCGCGGATTCGAGCAAAAAACTCTTTGACCTTGCTTTCGAGATCATTAGCCCGATCCGAGAGCCGGGCCGTCCAACCGGTAATTTCATTGACGGCGGCCACGCTCTGCGTCGTTGCATTCTGCACCGATTGCATTTCACCCGAGGCGCGAGCGGTGTTACGCATCGCGGTCTGAATGTTGGCCGCGATCTCGCCCGTGGCGGCAGCCTGTCCCTCCACGGCAGAGGCAATCTCCCTTGCAACGTTGGTGAGATTAGTAATGCTGCGGGCAATCGACGAAATCTCGTTGACTGAACTCTTGGTGGCGTTCTGAATAGCAGTGATCTGTTGTGAGATATCCTCGGTGGCACGCGAGGTCTGGTTGGCGAGCGCCTTTACTTCTGCCGCAACCACTGCGAATCCCTTGCCCGCGTCACCGGCACGCGCTGCCTCGATCGTAGCATTGAGTGCCAGCAAATTCGTTTGTGCGGCTATTTGGGAAATGAGGCTGACGACGGAACCGATCCGCTCCGCCGCCTCATACAGCGATTGGATGGTCCGATTGGTACGCTCGGCGTCGCTTACTGCGGAACGCGCCATGTCGAGTCCGCGATCTGCGTTTTCGCTGATGGCGGCAATCGACGAGGACAGCTCCTCGGTAGAAGCGACGACGACATCAGCCGTACGGGTTGTTTCTATCGACACAGAGGTCGCGGACTCCATGCGCGTGAGAGTGTCATCAGCAACCCGTCGCATGGTGGACGTGGCGATTGAGAGCGAGCCCGAGGATTCCTTGATGGCGTCGATCACTTCCCCGATCGCATCGTTGAACTCGGCGATCGCTGTATCGACGGTCTTCTGCCGCATTTGCCGCTCGTAGCGGGCCTCGTCGAGAAAGATTGTAAGAGTCATGGCGATGTCGAACATAATCGCGCGACAGATGACGTTTGATCGTTCGACCGCTGCGGTCGTCAATAGGCGATGTTTTCGCATAAGCGCAGCTAGAATAGCTGTCAGCACAACGGTTCCCGCGCTGATGCGCGCTCGACCTTCGATGCCGAAAGTCCGATAGACTTGCGCTGTTCGATTGCAGGTTTCGATGTAATGGGCATCAAATTTCCCAGTAAACAGCACCTGGAACTGCGCCAATTCGGTCCGCTTGAAGTCCTCCTTATGTTGCACGTAAATCGGCCCAAGGGTCGGCAGCTTTGTCGCACTGGCGATGAATTGGTCGATTGCGGAGGGCAGGACATACTTAGCCAATTGCCCTATGGCTCGCAAAGCTTCGCATGACCGCTCATCAAGCTCATAGAGCGCGAGGCGGGCTGCAAAATTAGATGGCAAGAGAGGCGCCACGAGGAGGAAAACCCACGATTGGCAGGCACAACATGGTAACGGCATTCTGAATATAAGGTGCGGCAGTTTAGGAAATATTAACGTTCGACTGTTGCGCGCGCCGCTAGTGGCCATGCGACAGCAGTGGCGCCGAGGGCCCACGTTGCGGAAACGCTCCGCGCTAGACCGCCGAAGTTAAATCGCCTTCGTGTTCGTCATCGGAAGTCTAGTTGCCGTGCCGGCCGTGCAGTCGGCGAGGCGGTTCATGATCCGAGCGGAAATCGCGTCGGCAAGCTCACTCTGCCTTGATCTTTGCGTCGGCCATGACGCGACCGTAGTCGTCGTATTGTTTGCGAATGAAGGCTGCGAAATCCGCACCGCACGGCCCGCCTGGATAGATTCCTTGGACGAGGAGTTTCTCCTTGACCTCGGGAGCCTGCATCGCCGTCGCGAACCATCCCGCGAGACGGCTGACCATATCCTTTGGTGTGTTCGCCGGCGCAAAGGCGCCGAACCAAACGTCGACGTCGAAGTCCTTGTAACCGGATTCAGCGACCGTCGGGACATTGGGGAGCGGTTCGGCGCGTGTCGGCGTCGCAACGGCAAGAGCGCGCAGGGTGCCTGCCTTCAGATATCCCGCCACATTCGAATACGTGCCGAACATGGCCGTCGCCTGCTGACTCAACACCGCGCTGAGCGCGGGAGCATTGCCGGGATAGGGCACGAAGGTCATATCGACCTTTGCCGCGCGCCTGAGCATCTCGAAGCCGAGATGGAAAACACCGCCGGGACCGATACTCGCCAAGGTCAATTCGCCCGGCTTCGCGCGCGCCGCGTCGAGCAGCTCCGCGAGCGTGCGATAGGGTGATGCACTGTTGACAACGATAATTGTTGGCGCATTCGCCAGGTGGCAGATCGGCTCAAAGCTGTTCAGCGGATCGTAGTCGACCTTTCGCATCCGTGGAGTGATGACAAAGTTGGTCCCAACGACGAGAAGAGTATTGCCGTCCGGCGCGGCGCGAGCCACGGCCTCGGTGCCAATGACGTCGCCCGCCCCTGGGCGGCTCTCGACCACCACCGCCGCGCCTTGCGTCGAGGCGATCTGCGTCGCCAGCAGTCGGGCAAGAATATCGGCGACGGCGCCCGGCGACGCCGGAACGATGATCTTCATCGTTCGCATTGTCTGCGACCAGGCACCATGAATGACTAAAAGGATGCAGAGCGCCGCGACTGCCGTTACCAGCCCCACAAATTGTCGGCACAAAAATATCATGGCACATCCGGCGCACGTCGTTCTTGGATCAGATTACACCTGTTGCCCACGCGCTAAAAAGAGGGGGAGCACGCCTCCTTTGGCTCAAGCACCGACAAGACTGCGCAAGAATCGCAGAGAAGATCATTCCGGAATGTAACACGCGGCGTTCGTTTTGCCGCACCGGGCTTGACATGCTATCTAACGACCGGTGTCAACATTGCATGGCGCACCGCTGGCCTCCTGATGCGTCCCAAAACGCGTTCGATAAGGCGACACATAATGCAATGTCCAAAATCCATGACGAGGCGTTCGCTCATTCCCAGGCTCTGTGCCGCCGGGCTAGCCGTCTCGGCATGGACTAGGTCGCCTTATCCAGGCGCGGCACAGGAGGGCACGTCATTTGCCAGAAAAACGATCACCATGATCATTGGATTTGCAGCGGGTGGCGGGACAGATCTTTATGGCCGCATGCTCGGGCGATACCTGGTGCGCAATTTGCCCGGACAACCGAACCTGCTCGTCCTCAATCAACTCGGTGCGGGCGGCGTGGTCGCGCTCAACGATTGGAGCAACAAAGCCGAGCCCAATGGTCTATTCGTGACCATCGGAGCTCAGTCGCAGACCGATCCCGATGCGCTGAGTCGCACGCACGCCAAGTTCGACCCGACGACGTTCGAATACATTGGCGGACTCGCGGCATCGAGCCAGGGACTCTTCGTCAACAAGGACGCTGTCGCCCGTCTTTACGATAAATCGGCAAAGCCTGCGGTTATGGGCATGGTCGGTTCCAATCTTCGCAGCGGCAACTATCAGGTGCTCTGGGGTGCGGCATTCCTCGGATGGAACGTGAAATGGGTGCGCGGCTATCCGAGCACTGCTGAACTTCGCCAGGCAATCGAGCGCGGCGAAATCGACATGAGCACGTTCGGATCGAGCGCCGACATCAAATATCTGCTCGAAACCGGCAAGTTTGCCGTGGTCAGTCAGTCGGGCGCCGTGCCACGTTCGATCCTCGGCAATGCACCTATTATTTCCGATCTGGTCAAAGGCAAGATCAATAATGCGCTGGCGCAAAGGGCGTTTGACTACGGCGAGGATATCAATCAGGTGGGGATGTGGCTCGCGCTACCGCCGCGAACGCCGGACGGGGTTGTCTCCGCCTATTTCAACGCCTTCGAAGCCACCCTCAAAGATGCACGATATCAGGCCGAATTAGCCCAGATCGATCCGGACTCGCCCGTGGCACATCGGCCAGACTTGGAAAGGCTCGTCCGCGAACTTGCGAAGGTCTCGCCAGAGACGCTCGAATATATCCAGACAGAGTTGACCCGGCAGGGCATCGGTTCGACGAATTGAACCGATTACGCACGGATCGCGCCCGCATCCGAGCTGCAGCGCGCGTCATCGGGCGAAAAAACGACCCATTTTTGAGATCAATCCGTGTTTTGCGATCTCATCAAGCCACATCGGATGAATTCTCGGATCCTGGTCCTCGTACTCGATCTGATCGCCACCTTCCTTGATGCTCGTTGCAAAGGCGACCTTCTCGCCGAGAATCTCCTGACGCCGCGCCAACGTGAACGGGTAGCGCAGGCTGCCGAAACCGGTCGCGAGATAGCGGGCAGGCTTCGCGCTTGTCGTGAAGTGCTGATGAAACTGTTGATCGGCCGGCGGAAAAACGATGCCATGCGTCCAGTCGATGCGCACGAAGTCTCGGTCGCCCTCGTACCACATCAGCGAATAGCCGCTGCCGCCGACGCACATGACGTGGTATCCGGCAATGTGGCGATGCGCTTTCTTGTACGTGCCGACCGGCATTTCGGACACGTGAGCGTGCATTGAGCTGTCGGCGAGAAGAAATATCAGGCAGCCGCCACCGCCGCCGCGGTCGGAGAAATCAGGCAGCTCAATCGCCTCGATATCGGGTACGAAGTTTGTTTCCCACGTATGGTTGCCCTGGCGGACGAGATTTAATTTTCCTTCTCCGGCAAAAAATTCCTTTTTTCCGATGCGATCGTCAAAGTCGAAGTCATTGTCGAAGACAAAGCGCTCGTTGTGAAAAAGATTCAGCATCATCGGCAGGTTCGTCGTGCTGACGAGAAGCGCTCGCTCGGACCCGCTACCGTTGAAGTGACGACATTTGGCATTCAGCGGGATCGCAAAAAGACTGGTTGCGCCCCATTCAAAGCTCCGCCGCTCGCCCGAAGGCAGCTCGAGTTGGGTATTTCCGGTTCCCTCGATGACGTAGATCACCTCTTCGAAGAGGTGGCGCTGCGGCAGCGTTGATTTTCCCGGGGCTAATTCGTAGAGCAGCATATTGCAAAAATCGCCGCGCCCATCGAGATGGAGGGCCGCGGCGCGCGCGCCCAGACGCGGCCATTCGGCGGTCTCCACTTTGGTGCAATCGATCGCCAAACCCTCGACGACTGGTAGCCTTTCGGCTTTGATCCACTCCTTATAAGAGTCGACCCCGTAACGGGCTTTTTCGAGTGCGTTCATCGGCGAAACCTTGGATGCCGGATTTTCCGTGTATCGTAGTTTAGGGTGTCGAATGCGTCCCGCAAGAGACGCTTTGCGGCACCGAACTTACCTCTAAGCTAGCATCTGTACCTCGTTGGCGAAATCTGATTCACTTTGCGCAGATGGCGGCAAGTGGCGCGAGTTCGAGGGAGATACAGATGAGGGTCTTTGTTACCGGGGTGTCCGGATATGCGGGCTTTTATGCCGCTCTTCGGCTCGCCGCGACGGGACACAGCGTCACCGGCCTTGTCAGAAATCCAGAACAGCCCCGTTTGAACGTCCTGCGCGTACAACAGGTCACGCTGCTGCACGGCGATGTCTGCCAGAGCGAGACATATCGCGCCGAGCTGGAGCGCAGCGACGTGGTCATCCACACGATGCTGGACAAAAAACGCCCGTTTGAGGCAGACCGCGCGCTGTTCGCGGCTTTAGAGCAACTCCCGGCGCGGACTGCGCGACGACGGTTCATTTACACCACCGGATGCTCGATTTTCGGCAAGGTACCGGTTACCGTCATGGACGAGCGTACCGAGCCGAATCCGGATCATCCGCTCGCCTTCCGCCGCGGGCTTGAACGCGAAGCGCTGGCGCTGACCAACGTCGGCACCGTTGTTTTGCGGCCGGGCTTCATGTTCGGCAACGACGGTTACAATAGCGTCAGCGCGGACTGGTTCGCGATGGCGGAGGAAGGCGATGCGGTTTTTCGCGGCGATCGTGAAAGAGGCTGGTCTTGGATTCATATCGCCGATCTGGCCGAAGCGTACCGGCTCGCCGTCGAGGCGGACGATGGCGCCGTCAGCGGCGAAATTTTCCATCTTGGCGATCAACACAGGCCGCTTAGTCTCGATGTCATGCGTGCCTGTCTC
>Ga0210398_10003901_pt1 | contig 14141 bp, 14 predicted proteins | sample IncBWC4OmetaG_FD_161047 | JGI IMG/M metagenome (GOLD analysis project Ga0210398, IMG submission 161047) | Forest soil microbial communities from Barre Woods Harvard Forest LTER site, Petersham, Massachusetts, United States - Inc-BW-C-4-O | ecosystem: Environmental > Terrestrial > Soil >...
GCGCGGACGGGCCAGCGATGGCGAATCGATCGACGAAAGCGTCGTCGATGTATTGAGCGTGACCGGCGTCGCCCCGCGTGTGCCGCGTCATGTCGTACGTCTCACCAATTTTCTCGGCCACCGCGCGATCGTCCGGGCGCATCCCGGCAGTTGCGTCGCGCGACATGCCGGAGAAATGAGCGATCGTGCCAACGGTTCCACGCGCCATCGCACGCGCGCGCGCATTGTCGGGATGCACCACCACGTTCAGGAACGCGCCGAGCTTGAGCGTCGAGGGATCAAGCCCAGCCTTCTTGCGAGCCTGCCGTGCATGGCCTATCGCCCACACCAGCCGGTCGGGATCGGCGCCGACCGCAAAGGACACCGAGTCGGCCAGCGTGGCGCCGACCTCGATTACTCGCGGTCCGGTGGCGGCTACGTCGACCGGCACCTTCGGCAGATTGCCGCGGGCGATCCACTCGTTGCGGCTGCGGTAACCGTTGTCGAGCGTGACCTCCTCGCCGCGCAAGAATCCCTGCACTTGCGAAATGTATCGAGCGAAGTCTTTGCTCGCCGGCGCGCGCGCGCCAATCTTGGCGACCGCCGAATCGCCGCGCCCGATGCCAAGGACTGCGCGCCCACCAGACTCCGCCTGAACTGTCGCGATCGCCGATGCCGTCACAGCAGGATGCCGCGTCACCGGGTTAGTAACAGCGGTCCGCAGTTTCAGATGTTTGGTGGCGTGAGCCGCGATGCACAACTCGGAGTAAGGATCCGCCGCCAGGTTCTGCGTATCGACAACCCCGATGCCGTCGAAGCCGCTCTCTTCGACCATTCGCGCCATTTGGCCAAAGGCGCCGGGAGCCGGAAACGCCATCATCCAGATTTCAGGTGCGCTCTTGTTCATTCGCATCAGCCCCGCTGGTCTTGCGCGAAGTGCGCGGGAACATTCACCGGTTGAAACGACTTGCCGGGCAGTCCGCTATGTTTCAGCGCGGGTCCGGGCCGCAGGCTCATCTCGCGCGGCACCATCTTTTCTTTGCAGCATGGGCAGGTAAGCGCCGGTTTGATGGCACGACCGCAATTGCGATGGACCAATTCGATCGGCGCGCCCGAGCGGCCCGCCATCCAGCGATCGCCCCAGGTGTTCAGCACGACGATGAGCGGAAAGAGATCTATGCCCTTTTCGGTCAGTCGATACTCGAATCGGCGCGGGCGCTTCTCGTATTCGACGCGCGCCAGGATTCCGTCGCGCACAAGCTTGCCTAGGCGATGGGACAATCGATGCGGCGTGAGGTCCAGATCCTTCTGCATCGCGTCGAAACGGCGGATCCCGAGAAAGACGTCGCGCACGATCATCATCGTCCAGCGATCGCCGACGACAGAGAGAGCCCGCGCGATCGAGCATTCGACGGTGTTGATTTCGTTCCAGCGCACAAAAATTCCTTGACGGGACAGTAGCTTCCAAAATAGAAGTTAGTCAAGCCGAAAGAGGAAGATGACGATGGATTTTGATTTCACAGCAGCCGACGAAGAATTTCGCCGTGAGTTTCGCGCCTGGCTCGAGGCGAACCGTGCAGACGCTCCGACGCCCCGCAACATCTTCATGACCGAGGGCAAGGAATCGTTCGAGGAGCAGGTGCGGTGGGGGCGCAAACTGGCAGCCGGCGGATGGTTTGCCGTTAACTGGCCCAGGGAGTTCGGCGGACGCGGCGCGACGGTGTTGCAGACTATTGTCTACCACGAAGAACTGGCGCGCCTGGGACTTGGCGAACCGGCGATGGGACAGGGCCCCACGCTGCTCGGCCCGACCCTCCTGCATTGGGGGACCGTAGAGCAGAAGCAGCGCTACGTCCCGAAGATTTTGAAGTGCGAGGAAATCTGGTGCCAGGGTTACAGCGAGCCGGGCGCCGGTTCGGACCTTGCCTCGATCCAGACGCGCGCGGTTGAAGACGGCGACGACTTCGTCGTGAACGGGCAGAAGATATGGACCTCGCAGGCACAGTTCGCCGACATGATTTTCATGCTGGTGCGCACCGATCCCGATGCGCCCAAGCACAAGGGCATCAGCTATCTGCTGGTCGATATGCATAGTCCGGGAGTTACGGTGAGGCCGCTGGTGGAGATGACCGGCAACGCGGGCTTCAACGAAGTCTTCTTCGAGGATGTGCGCGCACCGAAGAAGAACCTGGTCGGCGAGAAAAACCAGGGATGGCAGGTCGCGATGACGACACTCATGTTCGAGCGCTCCGGCGTCGTCGATGGCGGCGCAATGGAGACCTGCCACAAGCTGGCCGAGCTCGCGCGTAAACTCCCTCGCAACGGCACAACTGCATGGGACGACGCGAGCGTGCGGCAGCGAGTCGCGGAATTCTACGGTGAAGCTGTCGCGCTCAAGTACACGGGATATCGGCAGCTCACGCGCCGGCTCAAGGGGCTGCCGCCCGGACCCGAGGGCTCGATGATGAAGCTATGTGCGACCGAGCTGAATCATCGCATGCAACTGTTTGCGATGGAGCTACTCGGGCCGTACAGCCAGCTCGAGAATCACGCGGAACACGCATACGACGAAGGTATATGGTCGTTCAGGATGCTCGCATCACGCGGCGGCACGATCGCGGCGGGCAGCAATCAGATCCAGCACAACATTATTGGCGAGCGCGTCCTCGGCCTACCCAAGGGCTGAGCCGCTACGACGGATTCGGCAGAGTGTTTGGTGCGCGCCGCGCCATTTTCAGGCTCGCGGCGCGCACATCACAACTAAATTCGCTGATGCTTAGTATCCCTTCTCGGGGATCAAAGTATTCTTGTTGCCGCCGGTTTCCGGGCCGTGGCAAGCCGCGACTTTGTCGGGCGAGGTGCTCAAATTGGCTGCGATCTGAGCGTCGGTCTGTCCGGCGGCCACCTGCGTTTTCACGACGTCGCAATCGACCGGCACATCCGTCGGAGAAAACATCGAGCACCCGGAAAGTCCGACGGCCATCGTCAACAGCCCCGATGCGGTTGAGATCCAAAGAGCATTGCGTACCTTTCGCTGCATGATTCTCCTCCCGGTTTGATCCGTTTTCCCCTGATACGTCCCTTACGCAAAACCAACGGCGCAAACTTTTATCACTTGTCGCCAAGATGCGATAGTCAGGCGGATTCGGCCCGAGTGGAACCACAAGGCGGGTATCACGGCTGGCGCACAGTCAAAACGGCTTAGCGGAGATCGACGGTATCGCAGGTACCGATCACGACGAGCGAAAACTAACCCCTTTGGATCGCTGGAGGAATGATTCGGAAGTGCGCCGACTACCGCTTCTTGTCGCGGTTCACGACTGAGACCGCTTTGTCGATGGTCTTTCCAATGGCATCCTTGACGCTGCCGGCCGCCTGATCCATCTTTCCGCGATTTTTCAGCTTCTTGTCATTAGTCAGTACGCCAGCAGCTTCCTCGACGCGTCCTTTAACTTTGTCAGTTGTACCACTCATTAGACATTTCTCCTGCGAACTGAGATTTCGATGTAGTGCGAAATTACTTACTTGGCGGCGCGACTGTCACTGGCATCAGCAACTGTCCGTCCGACAGACTGCGATCGATAGCACCGATGCGTCCCCAATCTTCTCGCTGCCAGTACTCGAGCATCACGCGCATCGACCACCAAACCAGACCGAAGACAATCACCGATACGATCAAAGTGGACAAGGTGCCGCTCAGGCTGAAGACTTCCTCGTAGTGACCGGAAACGGCGCGGTGAAAGGCGTCCGCTTCGACGATTCGTCCAGTGACGGGCGTGAGTGCGTTTGCAACAAAGCTGGCGAAGGTCGAGTACGCGAGGCCGGCGGTCAGTCCTCCGAGCAAGCACAGTTTTTCAGCCCCGGCCGATAGATCGGTGCATACAGGGTCGCGATGAGGTGGTGCCATGAATGGCCTCCTCAAGCCTTGCGATCGTACTAATGGCGTTGGTCTAGCGGAACGTGGTCAAAGGCGAGTGAAAGGGCCACTGTCAGGCTTGATCAGGTCGGGACTCGAGTCGTATATCGATTCCGACTTTTTATAGTTTGGACTAGTAATTTACTAGTGTCAAGGAAAGTAAAATATAATCAACTGAGAATACTACTTGATATGTATTCCGCAGCACTTCTACGCAGCGGAAGAGGTCGAGCTGAGCTTCAGAATTGTTTCGTCGGGCATCAACTTGACCATCAAGGCGCTCGACTCCCACAGATCAGACGCCATCGCAGGATCGTACGAGTCCTTCGACGACGGCACGTCGCGCGTACCTTGGAAATACTTTCCCGAGATACGCTCGAACCTCGGCGCGGTTACCATGTTCGCGAGCGCGCGCCCTGAATTCGCGACGCTGTTCACGTTCGGCACGAACGGGCGCAGGGCCGGCAACACGAACCGCCACGCAAATCTGGCCATCTTGCCGTAGTCGCGCGCCAGCCCGGTTCCCGGCATCATGCCGGGATCGAAAGCGTTCACGGTAATCGAGCGATCCTTCGTGCCGAGGGCTCTTTCAGCGCGTAGCCGGCGGTCGAGTTCGTAAGTGAACAGGACGTTGCACAGCTTGGACGTCGTATACGCGCGACGGCCGGCGGTTCCGTTCGGGTCATTGAGCGGCTTGGAGTCTTCATCGGGACGGGCCAGGATTATCGCGCGTCGATAGACCGGCGGCGGCATCCCCGTCGTCTGCGCCGGATCGTGCGTGCCGCTGCTGACGACGACGATACGCGCCGGCGGCGCCATCTGGGCGAGCATCAGATTCACCAACAGGAAATGCCCGAGGTGGTTGACGGCGAACGTCGTCTCAAAGCCGTCCTTCGTGTACGTCCTGCCGGTGACGATTTGCGTCGCTGCGTTGCATACGATCGCGCGCAGCGGCGGCCGGCGCTCAGCAGCGTAGGCGCGCGCGAAATCTCTCACCGATTCGAGCGACTCGAGGTCCAGCGTCATCGCTTCGATGTCTTTGTACCAGGTCTGCGCGAAGAGGCGCTTCACCGCCTCTTGGCCTTTTTCCGCTCTTCGGCATGCCACGATTACGTGCCAATCGTGATTCTCGGCGAGCGCTCGGGCACACTCGAAACCCAAGCCAGTGTTGGCGCCCGTCACTATGGCCGTGTTCATGTCGGGCGATGATTGCATTCCTGCAAAGTTGTGGGGAGAGGCACCTGGCGTTCCGTCCACAGGACTTGGATGTCCGTCCACAGGACTGAAAACCGACGCCTTGCGTCCTTGCGCGCGAAGTTGGAAATTCAGCGTTCGATGAGCATTGCAACGCAACGCCCTACCGTCGCCGAAATCGATCTCGGCGCGCTGCGCTCAAACTTCCGCGCACTGCGCGCGGTCGCCGCGCACGGCGAATTGATGGTGGTGGTCAAGGCCGACGCCTACGGACACGGCGCAGTGACGGTCGCGCGCACGCTGCTCGACGAAGGCTGCCGTCACTTCGGCGTCGCCACGCTCGACGAGGCGCGCGAGTTGCGAGAGGCGGGAGTTCGCACGCGCGTGTACCTGCAAGCGGGCTTCTTCGCCGAGCAGGTGGCGCAAATCGTCGCGCTCGAACTGACGCCGTTCGTCTTCGACGCGTCGATGATCGGACTGCTCGACGGCGCAGCCTCATCAGCCGGTCGCAAAGATTTCCCGATTCATATCAAGATCGACAGCGGCGCGACGCGGCTCGGCGTGATGCCTGCTGATATTCCCGACGTCATCTCAGCGGTTCGAGATGCGTCCTCCGTCCGCCTGGAGGGCGTCTGCACGCTGCTGGCCAACGCCGGCGATCCCAAGAGTCCGATTACCGACGCGCAGCTCCGCGTCTTCAATGATGCAATCGGGACCCTGAACGCGGCCGGGATGAAGCCGTCGGTGATCCACGTCGCAAATTCCGCCGCGCTCGTGCTGCGGCGCGATTCGCATTTCAACCTCGTGCGCCCGGGGCTGGCGATCTACGGGCTGCCTCCGGTGACCGCGGTGCGCGAACGCGTCGAGCTTCAGCCGGTCATGACGTTCAAGACCCGGCTCATGCAAATCAAGCGCGCACCGGCCGGCAGCGGAGTCGGCTATGGACATACGTTCGTCGCACCGCGCGAAAGTTTGATCGGCGTGCTGCCGGTGGGCTATGCCGACGGCTACCGCAGAGGCTTGCAGCACGGCGGCGAGGTGATCGTGCGCGGCGCGCGCGCGCCCGTCGTCGGCGCCGTCTCGATGGATCTCACGACGATCGACGTGACCGACATCGCGGGCGCATCGGTCGGCGATGAGGTAATCTTGTGGGGTGAAGCGGGCGGCGAAGTGATCAGCGTAAACGACGTCGCACGGCTCGCGCAGACAATCTCGTACGAGATGCTTTGCACGGTCGGTAAACGAGTGCCGCGCGTGATTCGGAGCTAGATGGCGATGAGCAACGACAGGGTGATGATAAGGCGCGCGCTGATCGGAGTCGCGGACAAGGCGGGGGTGGCGGATTTTGCCAAGGCTCTCGTGCGGCACGGCGTCGAGATCGTATCGACCGGCGGCACGATGGCAGCTCTGGAAGCGGCCGGCGTTAAAGTCAGATCAGTCGAGAACTTCACCGGCTCGCCCGAGATGCTCGACGGCCGCGTGAAGACTCTCCATCCAAAGATTCACGGCGGCATCCTGGCGCGGCGCGCCGACAAGAGCCATCGGCAACAGATGGAGCAGCATCGGATTGAGCCGATCGACCTGGTGGCCGTGAACTTCTATCCATTCGAGAAAACCGTCGCGAAGCCGGACGTGAGCCTCGACGAGGCTATCGAAAATATCGACATAGGCGGACCAACGCTGGTGCGTGCGGCGGCGAAGAATCATGGCGACGTCGCCGTCGTCGTCGACGCCGCCGACTACGCACTTGTAGCCGCCGAGCTCGACGCGAACGAGGGCACGATTACTGCTGAGACGCGATGGCGCCTCGCGCGCAAGGCGTTCGCCCGCGTGACTGCGTACGACGCGGCGATCTCGAATTACCTCGGCACTCATGCGACAGACGGCGATGAGTCCGCGCTGGACGAGACTTTCAACCTCGCCCTCGAGCGCGAACAGGCTCTGCGCTACGGCGAGAATCCGCATCAGATGGGCGCGTTGTACGGCCGCTTCCACGAAATTGCGCATCAGCTTCACGGCAAAGAACTGTCGTTCAACAACGTCGTCGATATCAGTTCGGCGATGAACCTGATGCTCGAGTTCGAGGACGAGCGGCGCGCCGTGGTGGCGATTCTCAAGCACAACACTCCCTGCGGCGTGGGCATCGCCGATACGCTCAAAGGCGCGTGGGACAAGGCCTTCGCAACCGATCCGGACTCGCCTTTCGGCGGCATAATAATCACCAATCGGCCGTGGGACCTCGAGCTTGCACAGGCCGTCGATGAGATTTTCACAGAAGTGCTGATCGGTCCCGCGTATCCGGACGACGTGCTCGCGTTCCTGCGGAAGCGAAAGATTCGACAGGACAGGCGGCTGATCACATTCAATTCGAAGGCTGTGGATCGCAAAGAGCTCGACGTCAAGAAGGTGCTCGGCGGATTGCTCGTGCAGACGCCGGACCTGGCGATCGAAGATCCGCGCAAAGGAAAAGTAGTAACGCGCCGCGCGCCCACTGACGCCGAACTGCGCGCGCTCGCCTTCGGCATCAAGGTCTGCAAGCACATCAAATCCAACGCCATCGCGTTCGTCGCGGAAGATCGCACGCTCGCCGTCGGCGGCGGTGCGACCTCGCGCATCGATCCGGTGTACGCGGCGCGCGAGAAGGCGGCGCGGTTGAAAGTGTCGCTCGAAGGTTCGGTGCTCGTTTCCGAAGCGTTGTTTCCATTTCCAGACGGCCCAACGCTGGCTGCCGAAGCCGGCGCGACGGCGATCGCGCAACCTGGCGGCGCAGTCCGCGACAACCTGGTAATCGAAGCGGCCGACAAATTTGGGCTCGCGATGGTCTTCACGGGGGTGCGCCACTTCCGGCATTAAGCAGCGCGCGATGAAAGTATTGGTCATAGGCAAGGGCGGGCGCGAGCACGCGATCGTGTGGCGGCTCCATCAGAGCCAGACGGTGTGGAAGATTTTCTGCGCGACCGGAAATCCGGGCATTGATCAGATCGCGGAAGCGGTGCCGATCCCGGTGACCGATATCGCCGCGTTGGTGGAGTTCGCGAAGTCGAAGTCGGTCGACCTGACGATCGTCGGCCCGGATGATCCGCTCGGTGCGGGAATCGTCGATGAGTTCATGCGCGCGGGCTTAAAAATATTCGGGCCGACCAAGGCCGCAGCGCAGCTCGAGACGAGCAAATCATTTGCCAAGACGATCATGCGCGAGGCGGGTGTGCCGACCGCCGACTTCGCCGCATTCGACGACGCGGAATCCGCGCGCAGCTATGTGAAGGGGCGGACCGGATCGATGGTAGTCAAGGCCGACGGTCTCGCACTGGGTAAAGGCGTCGTCATTTGCCATGACGTGAACACGGCTCTGGAAGCGGTCGGGGACGCGATGGAGCGTCGACGCTTCGGCGCCGCGGGCAATCGCGTCATCGTCGAGGAGTTCCTCACGGGCCAGGAAGTTTCGTTCTTCGCGCTGTGCGACGGCCAAAACGCGATCCCGCTCGGCACCTTCCAGGATCACAAGACGGTTTTCGACGGCGGCCGCGGACCCAACACCGGCGGGATGGGCGCGTATTCGCCCGTACCGCAATTCGGGCCCGAGCTCGAGGCGCGCGTGATGCGCGAAGTCGTCACGCCGACGCTCGCAGCGATGAACGCGCGCGGCATCCCGTTTCGCGGGGTGCTGTTCGTCGGATTGATGATCGACGGCGAGCGATTCAACGTGCTCGAGTTCAACGCACGCCTCGGCGATCCCGAAAGCCAGGCGCTTATGATGCGCCTCGACAGCGACCTCGCGGAAAACCTGCTCGCCGCCACCGAAGGCAAGGTTGCCAACGCGTCGATCACTCTCTCGCCGCGCAGCGCCGTGGGGGTCGTGCTCGCGTCAGGCGGATATCCCGGCGAATACAAAAAAGGAATTGCGATTCGAGGCCTGGACCGGCTCGAAGGCAACGTCCCGTCCGATATCAAAATCAAATGGGCCATGAAAAAAATCCGCGTGAAGGTTTTTCACTCGGGCACTGCGATGCGCGACGGGCACCTCGTAACCGACGGCGGTCGCGTGTTGACGGTGACCGCAATGGCGCCGAAGTTGGCGACGGCGGTCGATGCGGCTTACGAGGCGGCGGAAATGATCGAGTTCGAGGGGCGTCACTTCCGGCGCGACATCGCGCGGCAAGCACTCGATGTTTCGCGTTGAGGACGGAATAGCGGCGTTGCAAGCCGGCGAGCTGGTCGTCTATCCGACCGAAACGTTCTACGCGATCGGCGCCGATGCGTTTTCGTCGGCCGCACTTGCGAGATTGTTTCTGTTGAAGGGACGCGAGCCGGGGCGTCCGGTCGGATTGATCGCGGCGGACACCGCGATGGCATTTTCAGTGGCGCGCGATATACCAGTCGACGCGCGGCGGCTCGCGCAGGCGTTTTGGCCCGGGCCGCTGACAATCGTGTTGCCGGCTCGCGACGAAATCGCGCGGGAACTCACGGGACCCGACGGCGTCGGCGTTCGCGTATCTCCAAATTCAATTGCGCGAGCGCTCAGCGCGGGAATCGCACGGCCGATTACTGCAACGAGCGCGAACCTGAGTGGCGCGGCGCCGGCTTCCGCGCTCGACGCAGCTCGCGATCAGCTCGGCGGAAAAGTTAAAGTTTATTTTGAAGGTGGAAAGTTGACCGCTTTGGCGCCCAGCACGGTCGTCGCAGTCAACTCGAGCGGGTGGAAAATGGTGCGAGTGGGAGCGATTTCGGAAAGTCAGATCGCGGCGGCGATCGCGGGAGATGCGTGAAGTGAGTCGACTGAGCCAACGGATCGAGCCATTTCGCGCGCTGATATACAACCGCAAAATTGTTGGCGATCCGGCGCTAGTAGCGGCGCCGCCGTACGATCTGATCGGCGCGGCGCGTCAGAATCAGCTGTACGATCGCAGTCCGTACAACGTCGTGCGGCTCGAATTCGGGCGCGAGCCGGATCGTTACGGCGCGGCAGAACGAACACTCGCACAATGGCTGGTCCGAGAGGTCCTCGAGCGGTCTGCCCGGCCTGCGATCTATCACTATCGGCAGACCTTCGACCTCGAAGGCCGCCTGCTGCATCGCACGGGATTTATCGCGCGCGTGCGGCTCGAGGAATTCGATCAAGGCCGCATCTTACCGCATGAGCGAACTTTTCCAGCCGCCAAGGAAGATCGTTTGCAACTGCTGAACGCGCTGCAGGTCAACACCAGTTCGATCTTCGGGCTTTACTCGGGCGCGCATGCCGAGCTCGATCGATTGCGCACCCAAGTGGCCGCGCGCGAGCCGTTGATCGATCTCGTCGACGACCTGGGAATTCGCAACGAGCTGCGGCCTATCGAGGCGGCCGACGAGATCGCGATCATCGCGCGCGAGCTAGAAGCGCCCCGCATTCTGATCGCCGACGGACACCATCGCTACGAAACCGCGCTGAACTATCGGCGCGCGCGGCGTCACGAGAACGCGGCGAACGAGCCGCAGCCCTATGACTACACAATGATGACGCTGGTGGCGTGCGATGATCCCGGGCTGGTGATTCTGCCGACCCATCGCGTAGTGAAGTCGTTGCCGACCGAGGCTATCCCGTCGTTCAGACAGCGTGCCCGCGAAGTTTTCGAGGTCGCGGAAATCGCGCATCGTGACGAATTTCGCGCGCGCCTCGACCAATCGGGCAGCGGCGCAATCGGCGTCTCGCTCAAAGGCAGTTCCAACTATTTGATTTTGCGGCTGCGCGATCAAACTGCGATGCAGGCTGCGATGCCTGAAGCGGCTGCGGAAGTGCGGCGCCTCGACGTGTCGGTGCTCCACGCGTTGGTGTTCGATCGCATTTTCGGATTGAAGGCCGACGAGATTCGCAAGGGCGGCAATATCGAATACACGATCGAAATCGGTGGCGCCCTCGGCGCAGTTGCTCAGGGACATGCCGACGGTGCGTTCCTGATGAATCCGCCGTCGATTCGGGACGTCGAGCAGGTCAGCGACGCGGGCGCGACGATGCCAGAGAAGTCGACTTACTTCCATCCCAAGTTGCTGACCGGACTCGTGATGAATCCGCTCTTCGACGACAAATGAATTCGCGCGGGTCGCGATTGATCCTCGTGCGCCACGGCGAGACCGAGGGCGAGTCGAGCATCAGGTATCACGGCCGCACGGACGTCGCTCTGTCAGAACTCGGGCGTGCGCAGATGCGCCGCGCAGGACGCACGATCGCGGCTCATCGGCGTGCCGACAACTTCGCGCGCGTTTTTTCGAGTCCACTCGTTCGCGCGTCCGAAGGCGCGCGTATCGTGGCTGGCCACTCGGCCCAACTTGTCACGATCGACGAATTCGCCGAGGTGCACTTCGGACTGTTCGAAGGACTCACCGCCGACGAGATTCGCGAGCGCTACCCCGACGAGTTCGCGCGATGGAACGCGGACCGGCTGGCTCCGACCTACGCTTTTCCAGAGGGCGAAAGCCGCGCCGCTTTTACCGACCGCGTCGAGCGCGGTCTGGAACGCATGCTGGCGCAGTGGGCGCCGCGCAGCGATGCCGACGGCAACGACGCCCTGCTGGTTGCGCATCGCGGAGTGATTCGCGCAATCGTGCGCAAGCTCGCGCGCCAGGAGGCGGTCGTCGACCTCGGATCGATTCACATTCTGCGCTTCGACGGCGACTGGCATGCCGAGACGCTCGATCAGATCGCTCACCTCGACAACGATTGAACTCACACGCGGCGCAGGACCCCCGTCCAGCGGTAGCGGCATCTGGCGAGCGGCTTGGTGAACGACAGGTCGCAGTACGCCGCGAGCATTTTGAACATCCCTGACGCAATCGCCGCGAGTTCGAGCGTCGCGGGAACGCTGTACCGCACCGGGATCAAATCGCGAGTCGTCACAGTGCTGGTGGGAAATTTGAGGGTGCATTCGAGTTCGTAGATCGATTGCAGCGGCGAGTACCACGCGATTGGCCGATTGAACTCGCGGATGTCGAGTGCAACTCCCGGAGCGCGCGCCGTGCGCTCACGCCACATCGTGCGCCGCGGCACGCGCGGAAACGGGTCGTGGCGATCGATGTCGACGCAGTACAAGCCGCCGCGCCTGAGCATCCGGCCGACGGATTTGAGATGCGATAGCAAATCGGCGTTCTCGACGAGGATCGGAAATGTTTCGGACATGAAAATGGCAGCGTCGAAGGGCCGCTCGGTGAGTGTGAACTTTTCGATCGGCCGGCGGTAAAAGCGCAGATTCGAAATCGCGCTCGCTTTGCGCCGCCCCGCCGCGATCATCGTCGGCGAACGATCGATCCCGACGACCTCGAAGCCGTCTCCCGCCAGCAAACGCCCGTGCGGAGAATCGCCGCATCCGATATCAAGGACGCGCTGCGTCGGACTCTTGCGATGGCGATTCCAGACCTGCTGCAGGAAAATCACCTCGGCCGGAATCTCGCCCGGACTCTCCATATGAGCGCGTCGGAAGACGTCAGGATATTCATAGATGCTCGGTTCCATCGCCGATGAGCGTACCGGCGTCGCGCACTGAGATCGACGCTTGAGATTTCGCGGCGAACGGCGGGATAATGCCCGCGCATCCGAGTCCTGAACGACCGTTTAGGAGAACGCCACCATGAGCAAGCCGCTCGAGGGAATCAAGGTCGTCGAGATCGCGCAGGAAATCCAGGGACCGTTCGCGTCGCTAATCCTGGCCGACATGGGCGCCGACGTTGTCAAGGTCGAGAACAAGGAGACCGGCGATTTGAGTCGCTGGATGTTGACCGCGCTAATCGGCGGCCCCGACGTGAAGAACGCGACCGTGTCGCATTATTTCATCGCGATGAACCGCGGCAAACGCAGCATCACCGCCGATCTGAAAAAGCCTGACGCGATCGAAATGATCCGCCGGATGGTTAAATCGTTCGACGTGCTCGTCACCAACTATCGGCCCGGCGTGCTCGACCGGCTCGGCCTCGGCTACGACGACGTGCGCAAAATAAATCCGCGCATCGTGTACGCGCAAGGCAGCTCGTGGGGGCCGCGCGGCCCGTGGGTGACCCGACCCAGCCGCGACACGCTCGCGCAGGCGGCCAGCGGCGTGATGGCGAAAACCGGGATGCCGGCCGATCCGCCGCTCGCGGCCGGGATGTTCGTCGCCGATCATTCGGGCGCGCTCAGCCTGGCAAGCGGCGTACTGGCTGCCCTGTTCGCACGCGAGCGCACCGGCAAGGGCCAGAAGGTCGACGCGTCTATCTACGGCACGATGATCGCGATGCAGGGGATGGAGATAAATTACACTTCGATCACTGGCGTCGAGCCCGAGCGCGCCGGCCGCGGTCATCAGTTTCTGCGCGGCGTGTGGGGCGCGTTCCCCACCCGCGACGGCTACATCTGTATTGCGGGCGTGGACGAGAAACGCTGGCCGTCGTTCTGCAAGATCGTCGGAATCCAGCACCTGGAGAAAGATCCGGAATATTCGGATAACGTCATTCGCAATTTTCACGGCGACAAAATTCAGAAGGTGCTCGACGAAATCTTCCCGGCGAAGACCAGCAAGGAATGGCTCAAGGAACTTACCGACGCCGACATATTGGCGACCGAGGTCGTCGATTACCGCACGATGCTGAAAAGCGAGCAGGCGCGCGTCAACGGATACCTGCTCGAACTCGACCATCCGGTGGCGGGCAAGGTGCTCGTGTCCGGCACGCCGATCACAATCAACGGCGAAGTTACGACGGTCGCAGAGGCCGCACCCGAGCACGGACAACATAGCGAAGAAGTGCTGCTCGAACTGGGCTACACGTGGGAAGAGATCGGCGCTCTGCGCGACAGCGGCGCCGTTTAGGGAAGAAGATTCAGGCTACGGCCGCGTCACTCGATAGATGACAAACGTCCCGTTCACGTTCTCGTGGTAGTAGAGAGATTTCTCATCTGGCGACAGCGCGGGTGCTTCGGCGAATCCCGTGATCGCTTCGATCACACTCGGTGTGCCAAACGGCTTTGACGTGCTGGCGCGCGTCGCCGTGAAGATTACCGGTGGCGGTGTCGGTGGCGTTCCCTCGATCCGCGTGAAGAAAAATTCAAGCCCGG
>Ga0210398_10003902_pt1 | contig 14140 bp, 19 predicted proteins | sample IncBWC4OmetaG_FD_161047 | JGI IMG/M metagenome (GOLD analysis project Ga0210398, IMG submission 161047) | Forest soil microbial communities from Barre Woods Harvard Forest LTER site, Petersham, Massachusetts, United States - Inc-BW-C-4-O | ecosystem: Environmental > Terrestrial > Soil >...
ACGTCATGTGCGGGCCGCGGCACAGATCGAACCAGTCACCCTGCTTGTAGATCTTGAGGTCCTGGTCTTCCGGGATGGCGTCGACCAGTTCGACCTTGAACAGCTCGCCTTTGTCGCGGAAGATCTTCTTAGCCTCTTCGCGCGACCATACTTCCTTGGTGAAGGGTTTGTCGCGCGCGATGATCTCGCGCATCTTCTTTTCGATCGCATCGAAATCTTCCGGCGTGAACGGCTGGTTGCGGAAGAAGTCGTAATAGAAGCCGTTGTCGATCACCGGACCGATGGTGACCTGGGTGCCGGGCCACAGCGACTGCACCGCTTCGGCGAGCACATGCGCGGCGTCATGGCGGATCAATTCGAGCGCGCGCGGATCTTCGCGGGTCAGAAATTCGATCTTGGCGTCGTGCGCGATCGGATCGGCGAGGTCGGCGACTTGGCCGTCGAGCGCCATCGCCACGGTGCGCTTGGCAAGCGACGGCGAAATGCCTTTGGCGATGTCGAGGCCGGTGGTGTTGTCTGGATAGTCCCGGCGCGCGCCGTCGGGAAAGGTCACAGCGACCATTTTATTCACTCCTGTTGCTCACTCGCTGCCGACTGGGTGCAGCGTAAGCGATGCGCGTAGAATCAATCAGTTAGGCTTTGCGTCCGCCTATATATGGGCATGATCGATTCATGGCAATCGTTCGGCGAAGCATCGGCGGCACGGCGGTTATGAAAACGCCTGACTGATGAGTTGCCTCACGAAGGCCACCTGTTACAGCTATGCGATGGGACAAGGTTCTTCGGTCAAGGGTATGACATTGATCCGCGCCACGCTGCTCCGTGCTCTGGTGTTATCGGCGGTTGCTTGCGCCGGCGCTTTGACGCCGGTCCGGTGCCTCGGCGAAGATGGCAATCAGTTGCCCGCCAATCAGTTGCCGGCAAAAGCGACACAAGAGTTGTCGCCCGAGTTGCTCGCGCAGCTCAAACAAAAAAACATGCCCAAAAATTCGCCGATCCTTCTGCGCATCTTCAAGGAAGAATCGGAACTCGAACTTTGGAAGCAAGACACGACGGGCCATTTCCAGATCCTCAAAACCTATCCGATCTGCCGATGGTCGGGCGACCTCGGGCCGAAACTGCATGAGGGCGACCGTCAGGCTCCGGAGGGGTTCTACACAATTACGCCCGCACAGATGAATCCGAATTCGAACTACTATCTTTCGATCAACACCGGCTTTCCCAACAGCTTCGACAAGGCGAACGACCGCGACGGCACCTTTCTCATGATCCACGGCGAGTGCCTGTCGATCGGCTGCTACGCCATGACCGACGAGCAGATCACCGAGATCTATGCGCTGGCGCGCGAAGCGCTCGCCGGCCGGCCGTCATTCCAGGTCCAGGCCTATCCGTTCCGCATGACGCCTGAGAATCTGGCGCGGCATCGAACCAGTCCACACATGGCGTTCTGGATGATGCTCAAGATCGGCAACGATCACTTTGAGACAACGCATCTCGAATCCAAGGTGGATGTGTGCAATCGCAATTATGTATTCGATGCCGACCAACCGCCGAATGCGTCGAAGCCCTTTGTGTTCGATCCGGCCGGCCAATGCCCCGCCTTTGTCGTCAATCCGAGAACCGCGCGGCTGGCGCTGGAGAAGCAGCGCGCCGACGCGGCCGAATACGCACAACTCGTTAAAGACGACGCGCCGGTCGCCCCGCTCTACAGCGGACTCGACGGCGGAATGAACAAGGTCTTTGTCGGACGGTTTCCGGGCAGATATGTCTCGTTCGCAAAAGTGCTGCCGCCGACAGGACCCCAGCTGCCGCAACTACCGCCCGTGCCCTGGGCCGACAACAATGGTTCGTTGACGAGCAGATTCTTTGGCGGCTTGTTCGGATCAAAGGCCGAGGCACGGGCGCAAGTCGTCGCGACGGATTCGACACCACAGCAACGCGGCGCGGGCTCGGCGCCAGCCGGACCGATCGTGACGCCGACCACAAAGGCTCGCGCCGACGATTGAGATCGTTGCGGCGAAGCCGGAGTCAGGGCGAAGGCGAATGAGTGCCACGCCACCGCGCATAGCGCCACGGCAGATACCAGCGCGCATTGGTGGGCGCCGTATCAGGCACGAAATCGAGCCCTGATGTACCGAAGGGATGGCAGCGCAATAGCCGCGCCAGGGTCATCCAGCCGCCGGCCCATAGGCCGTAACGATCAAGCGCCTGATCGGCATAGTCGGAACAGGTCGGCAGATGCCGGCACTCAAAGCCGATCAACGGGGACAGTGTGTAGCGATAGATCTTGATCAGGCCGCGACCGAACAGGCGAGGGGCGCGGCGGAAAGTTTCGGCGACCGGCGACAAGTCACTCTGCCGCAGCTTTGGCGGATTTCCCGTTGGCGCCAGCCTGGCCCCGTTTGGCCTCGATCTGGCCGATGGCATCGACCACGGCGTCGAAGGTAAGCAGCGTCGACGCATGGCGCGCCTTGTAGTTGCGCACGGGTTCGAGGACAGCGATGTCGGCCCACTTGCCGTTGGCCGGCGGCGCGCCGTTTTCCTTGAGCATTTTACGAACGCCGTCGCGCAAAGCCCGCAATTCGCTCGATTTCGAGCCGACAATATGTTGCGCCATGATCGAGGACGAGGCTTGGCCGAGCGCGCAGGCTTTCACCTCATGGGCGAAATCGGTCACGGTGTCGCCGTCCATCTTCAAGTCGATGGTCACCGTCGAACCGCAGAGTTTTGACAGCGCGGTTGCCGAGGCGTCAGCGTCCGGAAGCCGCCCGATCCGCGGGATCGTGCCGGCAAGCTCGATAATGCGCTTGTTATAGACTTCGTCGAGCATGGAAAATCGCTGAGACCGTAAAATCGCTGTTTTGGCGGGGTTTATTGTCTCCGCCTCACAAATCACTATATAGGCCGTGAGGTCTCGAATTTGAAGTTCCGGAATCCGCCGGCGATTGGGAGTAGGGATGGACGCAATAATTAAGCAGTGGCCAAAAGGGGAATCCTCCACTGAGCAGCTTTCGGATCACGTCCACAACGCTCCAGCACCGGTCGAAAAAAGGCCCTCCCGCGAGGAGGCCGAGGCCGCGGTCCGCGCGCTGATCGCCTATATCGGCGAAAATCCGAGCCGCGAGGGCCTGGTTGATACGCCCAAGCGCGTCGTCGGCGCGCTCGATGAGCTTTACAAAGGCTATCGCGAAGTGCCGGCCGATGCGCTCGCCCGCACGTTCGGCGAGACCGAGGCCTACGACGATTTTGTCCTCATCCGCGACATCCGCTTCACCTCGCATTGCGAGCATCACATGCTGCCGTTCTACGGCAAGGCGCATGTCGCCTACCGTCCCGTCGAGCGCGTGGTCGGCTTGTCGAAGTTGGCGCGGCTGGTCGATACTTATGCGCGGCGCCTGCAGACGCAGGAGCATCTGACGTCGCAGGTCGCCACTGCGATCGAGCAAGTGCTCAAGCCGCACGGCGTCGCCGTCATGGTCGAGGCGGAGCACACCTGCATGACCATTCGCGGCGTCAAGAAGCCGGGCGCCTCGACGGTGACGATGCGATTTTTAGGAACGTTCCGCGATAATCCGGACGACCAGATGCGGTTCATGATGCTGGTCGGCGCCACGGATCGCGGCGGTAAAGCCGCGCGCTAGATCGCGGGCGTTGGTCGAAGATCTCGCGCTGGCCGAAAAGATCACGCTCAACTAAAAAGGCCGGAGCGATATTTTCGCTCCAGGGGATTGCCGTGTCTGAACCATCGTCATTTGCCTCGCCCGGATCGGCCGCCGACCTTGAAGAAGGACTGGCGCTGACGCCGAAATTCGATGCCGACGGGCTTATCACCTGTGTCGCGACCGACGCGGCTTCCGGCGATGTCCTCATGGTCGCGCATATGAATGCGCAGGCTTTGGCCAAAACAATCGCGACCGGCGAAGCCTGGTACTACAGCCGCTCGCGCGGCGCGCTGTGGAAGAAGGGCGAGACATCGGGCCACGTTCAGCGCGTCGTCGAGATGCGCGTCGATTGCGACCAGGACGCCGTCTGGATCAAGGTCGAACAGACAGTCGCGGCCTGCCACACCGGCCGCCGCTCGTGCTTCTATCGCGCGGTGTCGCTCGGCAAAGCCGGCGCGACGAAGCTTGAATTCTGCGACGGCGAAAAAGCATTCGATCCAAAGAGTGCTTACGGCAAAAAGTAATAAGCTAGCCGCAATTCCACATCGCTCCGATCGGCGTGTAGGTCCAGCACGGACCGAAGCTGCCGCCGTTAAAGCGGCCGTGGTAGAAGCCTGGATTGCCGAAATAGTAGCGGCTGCCGCCCCACCAGTAGCTCGGTGTGCCGTAATTCGGAAAGCTCGAGCCCGGAGCGGCAAAATCGGGCGCGTCATAACTCGGCGAGTTCCGCGCCGCCGATCGGTGCGAGTAGATCGGCACGCTGTTGCTCGGCGGCTGATGATAGCCGGGCAGGAAGCCGTAGCCGTGCCAGCGGTGGATGGGCTGCTTCGCATGCGGCGGTTCGGCGGTTGCGACACCCGGCAACAGCGACATGAGAACTGCGATCGAGAGGCAGAATCTGCGCGACATGTCGCAAGCATACACAATCAGCCGTTCTTTGACGACAGATCGCCTCGCGACTATGCGCGCGTGCGCGGTGATTGCCCCGAATAACGACCGGCGCTCCTCAGCCACTCGTCGGCATGCGTCGCAGATCCTCGCGGCCGCGGCCGCTCCCAAGGACGGTTCGCGCGGGCCCCATTGGCGTCGTGACGGTGGCCGAGCGCTTCCATGGTGAAATGGTCTCGACAATGATCTTGATGCCGGACAACAGGCTGTCGATGTCGTGCTGAATGCGATCGGTCTCGAACTTGATGAATTCATCGAGCTTCTGCAGTTCGGACGCCAGACCTTCAAGCTCTCCGATTGAATTCGATGTGAGTCGAGCGATGGACGTTCTGATCCGCTCGGCATCGATCTCGATCTTAGGCTTTGCTTTGTACTCCGTGTCTTTCTGCTCGATGTCGGCAAAGACTTTCTGAGGACCGGTCTCGGATATTTCTTTCGCTTGTACGGCAGCGGTTTGGTCGGTTGCCTCAGGTGGTGATGCGTCCATTGCATTGCTCCTTGCGCGCGCTCTGTCTGCATATCGAGCCGGATCGGCGGCTCAATCGCTAATCTGGGGAAGGGGCGCGATTGAGCCGCCGGGGTCACCAGGTCCGGCTCGCGACCCCCGCGAACAAATCATCAGGCGCGGCTTAATCACACTCTAAGAAGAGGTGGCCGCTTTGTGATCTTTGTCGGGTTGTTCTTGGATCAATGGAACTTGCGGTCGCGTGCGCGCGCAAAAAAAGCTCGGCGCGCATTGCAGGTGCGCGCCGAGCGGTAGGAACTTTCGCAAAACGAGTGCGGCAAACGGCAAGCTTCGGCTTGACGTGCCGCAACGTGCGTCAGTGGTGACGATGCCGGTAGTGGTGAACCGGCAGCACCGGCTGAAGCTCGACTTCGGTTGCGGTCGCGACCACGTTGAACCCGGATTGGCCCTCGAAGCTGACCGGCTGCAAGGCAAACGAGTTGCCGCTGCCGCCGACGAGGCCATTGGCGCCGGCGCCGACGCCGAATGCCGCTCCGGCGGAAACGCCGCCATAGACGCCGGCCAGCGCGCCGGGTCCCACATGCAGGCTTGGCGCAAAGACCGCCCATCCCAGAGTGACACTGCTGTTCACGCCGGCTTGGGCGCCGAGGCGGCGCATGGTGGCTTGATAATACTGAACCGGACCGCCGGCGCTCGGGGTGAAGACACAATTGAGCGGTTGATCCGATACGATGACATAGCTTGTCGCCTCCGCGCTTCGGCAGCTCAACAGACCTATTTGGGCATCGGCGCGGGCGGGCGTCGTCGCAGCTACTCCCATGCCAAACAGCGCGACCGCGAAGGCGGCGCGTGCGACAAGTTTGATACGCATCATTTTTGCTTCCTTACATCCGATGGGCGTCAATCCGAGGAGACCGATCGATCTGCTCGATTTCTCCTTTGCCGGGCTCGGCGATGGTTCGTGACCATACGAGCGCGGCAGCCGCTACCTAGCGTGTTTGAATTGGACGAAAGTGGTGCTGAAAGCGGCTTTGTGACGGTTTTTTGGGAACTGTGGCCTACAGGGCACACCGCATGTCCTGCGCCGCCAGTGCGCCGATGCTCGAGATCCGATCTCGTCATTCCGGATTGCCGCCAACATTTCAGAGACGGAAAATTGATGGGCGATCCTGACGCAGCAGAAAGCCTATTAGACTATAGGCGGTGAAGGCGGCGCCACCGACCCGGGCTGTAACCCTCGCTCCTCGAAAACACGCGCGTGAAATGGCTTTGGTCCACAAAGCCGCAAAGCTGGGCAATATCGGCGAGCTCGCAGCGTGGGTCCTTTAAAAGTTCTTTGGCGCGCTCGACGCGCATTTTGGTCAGCCACTGGTAGGGCGGAACGCCCGTCGACCGTTTAAACGCCCGGGCAAAGTAGCCGCTCGACAGTCCGCACTCATGCGCGACCTCCGCGATCGAAGGATCGTGTGCCAAGTTGACATTGATGAAGTCACGGGCGCGTTGCAGCTGCCACGCCGCAAGCCCGCCGCGGGCGTTCGGTCCCCCGATCGGGACGCTGCCGTAAGCGCGCACAATGTGAGCGAAAAAAGCAAGCGCGATACAGTCGGCAAACATCGCGGTCCCGTCGCCTGGGTGCTCCATCGCGCCGGCGAGCGCTTGCGCCAGACCGAACATGACCAAATTGCGGGCACCAAAATTCGGCGCGTAAAGTCCTTTCACCCGGCGAATTCCGGCTTCATTGGCCATCTCATCAAGCGCAATCTGCGAGATGTAAAAGCGAAGCGTATCGAAGGGGATATCCAAACTGACGACCGGATTATCGCCGAGGTCAACCAGCTGTGCATCGCCGAGACGCAGATCGGGCACTTCTCTGCGGCGTCCTGCCGTCCATAAGTTCGAAAAAAACGGCACCGATAACGGAACATGGAATGCAAAAGCCTCTTGCGGTGGCACGGCCAGTGAACGGCCACGCATCGGAAGACTGCTCCGCATGCGTGAAAAACCGATACGTGCTTTTGAAGATTTTCGCGCCAAGAGTGTCGGCGGACGCTCTATTCGGAAGCGTCTAGCAAGGTCGTCCTCGATCGCATCGGCAGCCATCATTGCCTCCACAACAGGTGCTAAAGCGGCAATTAATTCTGGTAAGCGACAAACACTCTCGCGCTCTCAACGCGAGCTTCCACCGTCCTGGACGGGAAATAGGACAAACGCCCCATAATCACAAAAACGAAGGCAAATCGCCAGCGGCGTTGTCTGTCGCAGCGATTTTTCAGCCGAATCTTACAACGCGGTCAAATTCGTACAATTTTGTGCGCGCTGCCAACGCTACGGTGTGCACGAACCTGAATGCTTATTGCTGTCAACTGGAGGCATGCCATGAAGAGTCTTTATATTGTTGCTGTGCTCGCCGCCGCGCTGGCGGGTGGGACTCTGGAATCTGCCTCAGCGCAATCCGCGTCGAAGGCCGGCATTAAGAACGTCGTTCTGGTGCACGGCGCATTCGCCGACGGCTCTGGCTGGGATGCCGTCGCCAAGATCCTCGAGAAGGACGGCTATACGGTGTCGGTGGCGCAGCCCCCCGAGACGTCCTACGCCGACGACGTCAAGTATGCGAAGGCCGCCGTCGACGCCATGGACGGGCCGGTGGTTCTGGTGGGCCACAGTTATGGCGGGTCCATCATCACCGAGGCCGGCAACGATCCGAAGGTTTCGGCACTGGTCTACATTGCCGCCTTTGCGCTCGATGACGGTGAGAGCTGTGCGTCAATCGAACAGGCCGTGCCGCAAGCTTCCAAGGCGTTCAAGGCGGACAGCAACGGCAACTGGTGGATAGAACAGGCGCATTTCGCGGCCGACTTCGCCGCGGACGTTCCGCCGGCCGTGTCCCACTTCATGGCCATATCGCAGGTGCCGATCTCCACCGACTCGTTCACCCACAAGGTCACGAACCCCGCCTGGAAGACCAAGCCCACCTGGTACATGGTGGCCGCCGCAGACCGGTCGATCAATCCGGAGCAGGAGCGCATGATGGCGAAGCGCGCTCATGCCACGACGGTCGAAGTGAATTCCAGCCATGTGGCCTACATGTCTCACCCGAAAGAAACGGCCAAGCTCATAGAGGAAGCCGCAGCAGCCGCGCCGGCCAGTCATTGAGGCGACGCTTCCGCTGCTGCTTAAAGACTGCTTTTGGGACGCGTTGGCGCGTCTCAAAAGCAGGCCGATCTCATTTATCGGGTGAGCGCCATGGAAAACCAGATAACCCTCGAGTCTCCGGATGGAACGTTCCATGCTTACGTTTCGCGGCCCGCCAAGTTACCCGCGCCGGCAGTGATCGTTCTCCAGGAATTGTTCGGCGTTAACGCCGACATCCGGGCGACCTGCGATGACCTGGCAAAGCAAGGATTCATTGCGATCGCGCCAGACCTGTTCTGGCGGCAGGAGCCTGACGTCGATCTTGATGTAAGGTCTGAGGCTGACTGGCAGCATGGTCTGCGGCTTTACGGGGCTTATGATCGCGACGCGGGCGCGCGCGATATCGCGCAAACGATCCGCACCGCTGTTAAGTTGCCCGAGTCGACCGGAAAGGTTGCCCTGCAGGGCTACTGCCTCGGCGCGTTGATGGCCTTTATCACGGCCGCTCGCCATGAGGTCGCCGCCGCCGTTGCTTACCATGGTGGCGACACGGAAAAATACCTCGGCGAAGTCGGCAGCTTGCGTGCCCCCTTGCTCATGCATCTCGGCGAGGAGGACGAATTCATCCCAAAGACGGCGCAAGCGCAGATCAAAGTGGCGTTGGCAAAAAAGCCCAACGCGACCGTTTACAGCTACCCGGGTCAGCGTCACGCCTTCTCCCGGCACAACGGGGCGCACTACAACGCCGCGGCGGCGGCGCTCGCCAACAGGCGGACGAGCGAATTTCTACATCAACAACTGCTGTGAGCTTCGATTGCCTAGGTGACCGGAATCAGAGAATGGGAATCGGAGCGCAACATGACCCAAGTCAACTCCCGGACGATTGCAGTCGAGCACATCAGGATTTCGTCAGAACGGTCGTTCGCCGAAGTCCGCAGCAAGCTCGAAGCCACGGTCCCGAAGCTCGATATAGGCATCGCCGAGGCGCTCAGCAGCGGCGACCAGGGACGCGCGAAGGATTACGAAGAGAACGGGCCGAAACTATCGATCTTTGGCGAGCGCGATCATGGCGCCCTGTTGCAGATTGCGGGCCAAAGGCGCAACGCGCTGCAATATGACATCGGCAATCCCCTCACCGCTTTAAAGATGACCCGCCATCAACCTGCCGCCGCTCTCTACGCGCCGCTGCGCGTGGTTCTGTTCGAGGACGAGCAAGGCCGGGGAAGTTTTGAAACGATAAGCCATCGTCGTTCTTCGGCCAGTATGGCGATGAGCGCGTGACGGAGGTCGGGCGCTATCTCGACGCCACCCTGGAAGCTGTTTTGCGCAATGCCGCCGAGTGACGGTGACCGCCGTACGAGATCAGCCGTCGGCGCGCTCGTAAAGCAGCCATTCGCCGTCTTGCGCCGGCGGAAACTCCTGATCGCAGGTCTCGCACGCCGGGATCATGCCCGGCGGCGTTTGGCGGCGGATAACGGCATATTTGGCGTGGCAGCGCGGGCAGCCGAAGCTTTCGCCTGCCGGAGCCCAGTTGGTGCGCCGTTGCAGAATGCGCTGCAGGACCGCCCTGCTCCGGGTGGTCATGTGCCGCCGCGCTCTGTGACTAGATCGAGGGATAGCGGCGGCGAATCTCGGCAATACAGTCGCGGTATTGGCGATCGTAATTGTCGATCGCCTGCACGTTGAAGAGCATGAGCTTTTGCCGGGTGTCGGGATCGGGCGCCCCGGCTTCCCCGTCCAGCTCGAACTGCTTTTCGATGAGAACCGACATTGCGTCGGTATTATCGGCGATAACGCGCCACAAGTCGTCGTCGGTCAGGTGTGAACTACGCACGGCTACCCTCACACTTTACATCACCCGCAGCCATTCTGCGGTGTTAAGGCTAAAAACTGCTTAATGGCGTTTTTTGGGGGCGGCGGTCACGTTTGAGTCCGCGCGCGGATGCAATATTGCCGTCATCGCCGCCCGAGGTTGCCCGGTGGAGGCAATCATGGCGGAGCCGTCAGCCGAACCGATCCCGCCGGATCTTGCGGAAGCCTTTGCCTATGCGGTGCTGGTCTATGAGATTTGGACGCCCGAGGAGCCGGGACGTTTGATCGTGATCGGGTCGCGATCCTATTCGATCGTCGAGGTATGCGGGCTTGTGGATCAGTTCACCGATCGGTTGCCTGAGCGGGTCTACCTCAAACTGCGCTCGCACATGCACGACTATCCGGACGGCAAACTCAAAGCCGACCTTGCCGCCGATCCTTCATATGCGACGGCGGTTCGATGTCTGCGCGGCATGATCGAACGTCGCACCGAGGATTTTAAGCAGCGAGGTGGCGTGGCAGGGTAAGCAGCCATGACAACTAATACCGGCTCGTCGCGCGCAGCATATGAAGCGCGAACATGCCGAGCGGGACGAGGTCCATCAGCATCGCCGCGACGAGCAGCGCGCGCGTGACCCGCCCATGGACCAGGAAGAAGGTTGCCGCCTCGATCACTACCAGGACCGGGCCAAGCACCATGCGTGGAATGGCGACGAAGGCGATGAACAGGCCGAGCAGCGCTCCGACGGCCTCAGGCGGGTTCGGCGGGTGCAGGCCGCTGGCCATATGCCTCACCGCAAGCCAGCTCACCGGCCCCATCGCGGCGACCAGGAACACGATGGCAAATAGCACGCGCGGCGCCTTCGCGATAAACAGCCGCAGCAAGAACCAAGTCGGCACCACGCCGACGAACCCGGTGACCAGCACGAACAAAATCATGTCGCCGAACGCGACCATGCCGGGCGAGCCCTGGGCCACGTCGGCCGGCATGCGCAGCTCGTTGACGGTGACGGCGGCGAAGCCGGCGACGACGGCGAGAACGTAGCCGGCGGCAATCAACGCCAGTCTCTTCGCCGTGCTCATGCGCCGACCCAGCCTCCGGCCAAACGCTCGATTCGTCCTTGTGTGCCGATCGGGATGATCGCGCAATCTCGCTCGACTTGCCGTGCGATCGGCGTAAGAGCCCGTTCGTGGGCTTGCGGACCGACGACCCGGCAGGTCTTTGACGTCGCTCTGGGCCGTTGCGTTCAATTCCAAGCAACACCTCGCCCGTCGCGCCGCTTGGCAGCATACGGCAGCACGAACATGTACAAACCGCTAAGCAGGAGCAGGAAAAGCGGCGGCAGCGGCGAATAAACCACCCAGGAGGGCGGCGGCGCGAAGGCCATGGTGACGAAATTGGCAATGACGGTCGCCGTAAAGACGATGGATAGCCAGCGGTGAATTTGCCGAATCCACGAATTCCAATTCAATTGCGACCTCCTTTCAGACGATGTCATGGTCTCCCTCTCCCCGCGTGCGGGGAGAGGGTGGGGGTGAGGGGGCGTTCCAGCGAGTCTGAGTTTCGACGAGAATTCTCAGCCCAGCGGCACCGCCCCCCTTCTCCCCGCACGCGGTGAGAAGGAGGAGCGAGCGGCACGCGCAGTTTATCATCTTCCCGCGGCGCTCATTCGGTCCGCGCCAAAACCTGCTCCAGCTCGGCGAAGGATTGCTGCCAGCCGCCCTTGGCGCCGCCGAAGGCCTGCTTCTGATCCGACAAGACGCGAGGCGGTTACGAAACGACCATCAGCTTCATGGCAATGCGCCGCCAATGCCGAATGTGGTCAATTCTATACAGTATAAATCTTGCCGATTTATTGGAACTTAAAGTCACTGACATTGTTATTACACACCGACAATAGATTTATTGGAGATTTCAATGAAGAATACCATGAGAAATACTTTACTGGTAACGGTCGCCGCCACCGCGCTGATCGCCGGGGCCGGCTTGGCCTCTGCGCAAGGCACCGGCGAAACCCGCGAAGCGCCGGGCGCAGCCAGCCACGAGCCGAAAGCCCCGGGCGGCAAGATGGACCAGCAGCCGAACGGTGCGCCGCAGAAGTCGCCGGCACCGAGTGCCCAGGCGCCCATGAAGCCGGCACCGACCGCACAGGCGCCCGCAAAGGAGACTCCGGCGCCAACCGCACAGGCACCGACGAAGGAGAAGCCGGCTGAGACCGCCCAGGCACCATCTGTTGCCAAGCCCCAACCAGCCGAACACGGCGGTAACGCGCAAACTTCGGAGCCGCCGAACTCTCGCATGGCTCCGAGTACGGCAAGAGACGAGCCCAAGTCCGGCCCGCCGGCTGCGTTGTCGACCGAACAACACGCGAAGATTCGCAACACGTTACGGATCGAAAAGTCCGAGCGCCTGGCCAGCGTGCCTTTCTCAACCAAGGTCGGCGAAGCTGTTCCAGGAACGGTGCATCTTTACGTCTTGCCAGTTTCGATCCTGGAATATGCCCCGCAATATCGCGGCTATGAATACATCCAGGTCGGCGACGAGATCCTTATCGTGGATCCTCGCACGCACCGAATCGTAGCGGTGATCGACGCGTAAGTCGGAGCGGACATCATCTTTGTCAAACAATGAGGGCGGCACGTTCCGCCCTCATTGTACATCATATCGGTCCGTTGCTCCGGCCGTCGTTCCCGCTCCGGATTGTCGTTCAGGGCGACGCCCAAAAACTAGTTTTTGATTTCCAATCCAGTGCCGGCCTTGTTCGCCATTTCGACTCCCAGTGTCGCTCAGACGCCGCAACAAGAGATAGATCATGTCGACCAGACTCATGCTCGCCATTCCCGTATTGCTTGTCTCGATTTGTTTTGGAGGCGCGGTCCTTGCCGCATCGACCCGCGAGGTTTGTCGCGGCGGTTCGATGAACGCGACCCAGTACAGCTCTGGTCAGGGCACCGCTAGCGGCGAACCGTTCCGGCCCGACAGCCTCACCGCGGCACACAGAAAACTGCCGTTCGGAACGCGGGTAAAGGTCACGAATCCTCGTACCGGCGCTACGACAATTGTAAAAATCAATGATCGCGGCCCGTTTACGCACGGCCGCGACCTAGATTTGTCCAGGGGGGCTGCGCGTGCGATCGGCCTCACCAGCGTTGGAACGGTGTGCACGGAAATTCTGTGACGCTATCCGGTGCGCTTGTTTGGCCGTTCTAGATCAAATCCGTCGTAACCGGCGGGCTGACAAGCGGAACGTCCGACCGGTCCACTTTCTTGCTTTTCTTATCCGCCTTTTTCATTGCCTTCTTTAGCTTCTTCATCTTCTTGTCGATCTTCGGCTTCTTCGTTTTGCCCATAGTGCGCATCCCTTCGGATAGCGAACATCACATCACTGATTCAATTCAGCTCGGGGTGACTCATTTTTCTCGGCAGAACTCATGTCGCCATCGTAACTGCTGTAAACACACACGCAGATGACTACGATAATTGCGGCAACGACGATGACAGCCAACGCCTTTCCGTTGAAACTGTCTCGTAATACCCGGTCGCGAATTTTTATCAGGTTGCTCATTGCTGACTAGGCAGGGATGCTCGGCTCAGCGCTCCAACTCGTATTTGGGCACAATCGGAGCAACGCGCCTGTATAAAATAGCTCACTTTGTCCGCACGGCCTGCGGCACCCCATCGGTGGCGGCGGTGTGGTAGGGTGTGGTCTTCGATTTTGGGAGACGTTGCAATGGCGCGGCGATTGGACTTTCGGCGGATCGGTTTGCTGGTTCCATCTTCGAGCACGGCACAGGAGTGGGATATCGGCAGAGCACTGCCGGACCACATCACGTTGCACGTCGCGCGCATGCGGTTGAGCAACGTCGATGCGGAATCGACCCTGCGGATCGTCCAGGAAATCGAGACCGAGAGTCAAAAGCTGGCCGATGTCGACGTTGACGTGATCATTTTCCCGGCGACCGCCCCCTCGTCGCGCAACGGCATCGGCTACGGCCGGGAGCTCATCAAGCGCATAACCGCGGCCAGCGGCAAGCCGGCCACCACCGCCTCGACCGCGCTCCTCGAAGCGTTCCATGTGCTGTCCGTCAAACAAATCGTCCTGGGGGCGCCGTGGAGCGC
>Ga0210398_10003903_pt1 | contig 14138 bp, 10 predicted proteins | sample IncBWC4OmetaG_FD_161047 | JGI IMG/M metagenome (GOLD analysis project Ga0210398, IMG submission 161047) | Forest soil microbial communities from Barre Woods Harvard Forest LTER site, Petersham, Massachusetts, United States - Inc-BW-C-4-O | ecosystem: Environmental > Terrestrial > Soil >...
TCGATATTAATTTTCTCCCGAGGCTGCCGACGTACACCGCTTCCACCATGGTATTCGCCGTTGCTTGCCACTGGAAGCCATAGTTAAAGTTTTCCGAGTAGGGAGTTCGAAAATGCGGGAACGTGGTATAGGCAAACGAGATTTTGGGAGTCAAGAAGGCCCCTGTGAATGTGAAGGGAAACGGGTTGGTCAGCTGCAGGGCCGTGAAGGGGTCCGCGACGGGTCCGGTTCCTGGAGTATCCCCCACGACGCCCGCGTACGAATTAGGAAAGTTGTTCGAAACGTAGCCGAACGGGGGCTGGCCGCCGAACTGCAGGTTGAGTGCACCGTCCTCGATGTCGTAAAAGATGCCGAAGCCGCCGCGCATCACAAGTTTGGAATTACCGAGCATGTCCCACGCAAAACCGAGACGCGGCGCGAAGTTGTTGTAGTCGGGATAAACCAAGGCTTTATTGGGAGTACCGGGGTCGCCCGGATACAAGATATCGGGAGGAGCGCCTGGAAACACGGTGGATTGCCTGCCGGGGAAAAAGCCGAGAATGTTGTTCTGAACGTCGCTCAGGGGCATGAAGTAATCCCAGCGCAGACCGTAGTTCAGGGTCAGGCGTTTTGTGACCTTCCAGGTGTCCTGTGCGTAAAGGCCGATGGCACCTGTGCGGATTCCGTAGGTAGCTTTGGAAAATTGGAAGTAGTTGTCCCAGAAGCCGGCGACGAAATCAGCCGTTTCGTCTCCGGTGAAATCACCAAAGGTGAAATCATAGCTGCCATTGTTGTAATAATCGTAGTGGAAATTTTGGCGGATGCGGGAGATGTCCGCGCCGAATTTAAGCTCGTGGCGGTCACGCGTCCAAGTGTAATTGTCGGCCCACTCGAAGGTCGCATCGTGGAGAGTCGTGGGACCCTGCGGGGATGGACCGAGGTTAAAGCCGTTGGTGTATATGATCGGAGGCGCCGCTCCTTTGGGATCGTCGGGACTGACATTAGTGAAGCCGAGCGCGGAAGGAGTTGTTTTGTCCGTGGGAGAGTTCTGTAGCGTCGCGGTGCGATTGGCTGCGAAGCGAAACTCGTTGAGCATCCCCGGGGAAAACGTGTGCGTCCAGGTAAACGCGCCGATCTGGTCGCGGAAGTTCGTCTGAAAGCCCGACCCAAGCGGCACGTCGCCGCCCGTCGAAGCACCGTTGACGATCTGGAAGGGATAGGCCTGTCGGGTGTCGTCAATGAGGTAAACGAAAGAAATCGTGTCGTTCTTGCTGAGAGTGTAGTCAATATGCGCGATGCCCTGATCATCATCAATCGCGGCGGTGGGAGAAGAGATGAACCCATTGGATCCAACATTTGGCATAGGCACAAAGTCTTGAATGTAATTGGCGATCACCGGGTTCACGGGCACCTGATTGTTCGCATAAATATTGCCAGTGATCGGATTAGTCAATTGCGTGCCGTTGGGATCGGTGCAGGCGCCCGCGACATAGGTACTGCACAAAGAACTGAAGTCTCCGGTGCGCTGGGCGGGAGTGAGAACGGTCAGTTGCGGTGAAGTCTGGCCTACGCGGCTACGGGTACCCTGATATGCAAGAAAGAAGAATAGCTTGTCCTTCTTGATGGGGCCTCCCACGGTGCCACCAAACTGATTGCGTTTGAAAGACTGCTTAGCCTGGTCAACTGGTAGAAAATAGTCCCTCGCATTGAAGAAGTTGTTACGGTTGAACTCGAAGAGATCGCCGTGGAAGGAATTTGTGCCTGACTTGGTGATCTGATTGACGATTCCGCCGGAAGTGCGGCCGTACTGCGCGTCGTAATTGTTGGTGAGAATTTTGAATTCCTCGACGGCGTCCGGGTTCGGACTCACGACGATATTGTTGTCGAGAAAGTCGGTGTTATTGCCGCCGTCCAACAGGAAGGTCAAGGATTCGGACCGCTGTCCGCTCACCGAAAAAGGATTGCCGGAGCCGTCGTCGGGATCCGGAGCAAACACACCAGCTTGGAGCAATCCCAATTGCAAGGTGTCGCGATTAAGCAGCGGGAGATCGTTGATCATGCGCTGGTTCTCGACCTTTCCGAGGACAGCGCCGGTGGTGTCCACCTGGACGACGTTCGAGGTGACCTCGATAGTTTGAGTTTCCTGGCCGACTTTCAGCGAAACGTCTAGGCGGCCGTTTTGATTCAACTCGAGAGTGATGCCGTCCTGGATGAAAGTGGCGAAGCCGGGCCTATCCACGGTCACTCTGTACTTGCCGACCTGAACCAAGTCGAATAGATAAGTGCCGTCGGAGACTGTGGTGGCGGTGCGGGCGATGCCGGTACCGGTGTTAGTCAGGGTCACCTTGGCTCCGGCGACGACGCCGCCGGATTGGTCGGTGACGGTGCCGCGGATGGAGGCAGTGGTTTGGCCCCACGCCGAACCGCCGAGGACTGCGAAGAAGCAAAATGCGAATGCAGATTGCAGCAGTGCACGATGAAATTTCACACCCCACCTCCGTTGTTAAGGACACTTGCCCAGGACACGCGGCGCGTGGAGCGCTTGGGACCGTTCAGCTGGAAAAAATATAAGGGCTACGGTTTCGCCCCGTGATTAACGACACAACCCCGAATTCCGCCCCAATTGCTGCAACTCACACAACCCCGATGCGGGAATCTATAGAACCGCGCGGCGCGGAAGTCAAGAAAGAATCATTTATGGAAGGCATCAAAGTGATTGACGCGAATGACTTGCAGTCAAAATTCTCGGGGAAGAAAGGGGGAGCGGCCGGTGGGGGTGCCGGCCGCTCATGGGCATTGGGGTGATGGAGGTGCAGACATTCGAGGCGCTTTGGAGAGCCCCGAACACGACTCAGTGTGCCCGTGGAGAGTGGCGGCGTCGATAGGCCGCTCGGCCCAATTCGGTCCAGTACGAAAGTACTCGAAAGGCGGTTCGTGGCAGTTTCGCTGTTGGTTGAGGGGCTGGCGATGGGACGTCAAAGGATTTAACACAGAGCGCACAGAGGAAAAACGGAGAGAAATCGGAGAAAACCAGAAGCTCTACCGCAGAGAAGCGGAGTGCGCAGCGAAAGGCAAAGGCGAGGCGGCAGGGCTGACATTGTGGCAAGCTGGGGCGCAGCAAGCACCGTCCCCTACCAAACCATGCGCGGCGACGCGCTTTCGACGAGGGATCAGCTGCTCACAACGGCGGAATGCAGGCGGCTTGAGGCAGCGGGGGAGGCAGCGGGGATTGAATGGGTCGGCGCGTGGTGGTAGGCTCGCGGAAGCAGTTGCCTCGACGCCGCGCGCAGACGTGCGCTTCGAACTGCCCGTCAGCATCCATGGGCGCCACCGGAACAAAACTCGATCGCAAGCCGGCTGTGGCAGCGCAAGCCTTGGCATCGGTGCGCCAACTTTTGGTGGAACTGGGTAGCTCGCGCGGGATGGAAGAGCTGGTGGCGCGCGGCGCGAAGGCGCACCTGGAGCGCGAGTTGGGGCTGGGCAGCCTGGAGCGCGTGGAATTGATGTTGCGGCTGGGCGATGCGTGCGGCGTGCGTTTGCCGGATCGCGTGGTGGCGGAAGCCGACACGGTGCAGGACTTGGTGGACGCGATCCTGCGAGCGGAAACGGGCGGTGACGGTGGGAATGGCGCGGGCGCTCCTGGTGCTCACGGGGCGGTGGTGGCACCGACTTCTTCTTCTGCATCTTCTGCGGTACTCACTTCTAGTTCGGCTGCTTCTGCTACTTCTTCGCCCGCGATTCGCCCGGACATCGAAGAACAAATTCGTAAAGCTGAAACGTTAAGCGAAATCCTGCGTTTGCGCGGGCGCGCCGAGCCCGGCCGCAGCCACATTCAGATTTACGAAGAAGACGAACAGCTGCGCACGATCACGTTTGGTGAATTGTACGAGCGCGCTTCCGTGGTGGCGGCGGATTTGCGGCGGCGGGGACTGGAGCCGGCACAGACAGTGGCGATCATGCTGCCGACTTGCGCGGAATTTTTCTGGACGTTTGCGGGGATATTGCTAGCGGGCGGAATTCCCGTGCCGATCTATCCGCCGTTCCGAGCCGACCGCATTGAGGAGTATGCGGCGCGGCAATCGAACATTCTGCGCAACGCGGAAGCGCAATTTTTGGTGACATGGCGGCAGGCCGAAAATCTGGCGAAGCTGTTGCAGCCGCGCGTGCCGTCGTTGCGCGAAGTGTTGAATGCGCAGAAGCTGGCGAGCGCGCCCGCGAATCCCCAGCAGCCAACGGGCGAGTGGCGGCCAGTGCAACATTTGTCGCATCACGCGCGAGGCGAAGACATTGCGTTCCTGCAATACACGTCCGGCTCGACGGGAGATCCGAAAGGCGTGGTGCTGACGCACGCGAACCTGCTGGCGAATATCCGCGCGATCATTTCCGGGATTGATATTCAGGCGGACGACGCTTGCGTTTCCTGGTTGCCGCTGTATCACGATATGGGGCTGATCGGCGCGTGGTTTGTGCCGCTCTACACCGGTATTCCGCTGGTGGTGATGTCGCCTCTGGCATTTCTGAGCCGGCCAGAACGCTGGCTGCGCGCGATTCATCGGCACCGCGCGACGATTTGCCCCGCGCCCAATTTTGCGTACGAGCTGTGCGTGCGAAAAATCGCGGACAAAGATTTGGAGGGGCTGGACCTGAGTTCGTGGCGCGCGGCGACGAACGGCGCGGAACCAGTGCGCGCGGAAACGATGGAACGATTTGCGAAGCGTTTCGCGCCGTACGGTTTTCGGCGAGAGGCGTTGATGCCGGTGTACGGGTTGGCGGAGGCGACGCTGGCGGTGTCTGTGCCGAGGCTAGGTTCCGGATACAAGGTGGACCGGATCGAGCGCGCGCAGTTTGAATCGGAGGGACGCGCTGTGCAGGTTGCGAGCGCGGATGCGCCAGCGCTGGAGTTCGTGAACGCGGGGAAGCCGGTTCCGTCAGTCGAAGTGCGCATCGTGGACGCAGACGGCGTTAATTTGGGCGAACGGCAGGAAGGACGGCTGTGGTTCCGCGGACCTTCTGCGACGAGCGGCTACTACCGAAATCCTGTGGCTACGCGCGAGCTGCTGCGCGATGGCGACTGGATTGACTCGGGGGACTTGGCGTACTGGGGCGAAGGCGAGATTTACATCACGGGGCGCGCGAAGGACGTGATCATCAAGGCGGGGCGGAATCTTTATCCGCACGAGGTGGAAGAGATCGCGGGGCGCATAGCGGGAGTGCGCACGGGATGTGTGGTGGCGTTCGGCGCGCCGGATGAGCGCACGGGCACCGAACGGCTGGTGGTGGCAGCGGAGTTGCGGGATGCGGCCAGCGCGAAACGGATCGAGGGCGAAATTGCGCGGGCCGTGGATGAGGCGTTGGGCATGCCTCCTGATGTGATTGCGCTGCTGCCGCCGCAATCCATTCCGAAAACTTCCAGCGGGAAATTGCGGCGCAGCGAGACGCGGCGGCTTTTTTTGGAAGGAAAACTGGGACGGAAGCAACAGGCTCCGTGGGTGCAGATCGCGCGGCTGGCGATGCTGGGCGCGGCGCCGCAGGCGTGGGGCTGGCTGCAGCGGACGGCGCGCAGCACGATCGAATTTCTGTACGGCGTGTATGCTCTGACGGCTTTCGCGGTGATTCTGATTCCGCTGTGGATTGTGGTGGGACGCACGCGCAACCGGCGGCGGGCGGCGAGCCTAGTGCATCGCGGCGCGCGCAGAATGCTGGCGGCCGGCGGCGTGCCGGTAACCATCGTGGGAGCGGAGATTCTGCAGCAGAGGGCAAAGACGGGGCCGTGGATTTTTGCGCCGAACCATTCGAGCTATCTGGATATTCTGGTGATGCTGGCGTTTCTTCCGGACGATGTGAGATTTGTGGCCAAGGGCGAGATCCGCGCGATGCCGTTCATGAGCACGCTGGCCGACAGGAGCGGGCAATTTGCGTTCGACCGCAGCGATCCGCAGGCGCGCATACGACAATCGGAAGAAGTGAATGCGGCGCTGCGGAACGGCGAATCGGTGGTGATTTTTCCGGAAGGTACATTTACGGCGGTGGCGGGGATACGCCCATTTCAATTGGGCGCCTTCAAGGCAGCGGTGGATGCGCAGCGGCCGATCTGCGCGGTTTCGGTGCGCGGCGCGCGGCAGATCTTGCGCGACAAGACTTTGCTGCCGCGGCCTGGGCATGTGACGCTGACGTTTAGCCCACCGATTGCGCCGAATCCCGCGGCGGGCGACGATTGGCACGAAATTGTGCGCCTGCGAGATGAGACACGCGAAACGATTGCGCTGAATTCGGGCGAAGCACTGATCTAGATTTTGGCAGCCTCATTTGCGGTAACCCTTTTGGCCTGAGCAGCATCCAAGAAACACCAGCCACGATGATGCTTGTCGTAGCCCTTTCTGGGCTGCGACGGCTCATGAAATTATCAGGGCGGGAGCCCACTATCCCGGTCGGCTGGGCCCACCCCGCACCACATTCCTAAGGAGAAAACTTCATGGTACGGAAAGTGTCGTTACTGGTGGGTCTGCTATTTTTATTTTCGCTGGCGGCAGGGACGCGTGCGAGCGCCCAGGACAAAGTGGAGCTTTACGGGGGATATTCGTTTTTCCATCTGGAGAATTCTCCGGGGGCTAGCAATTTGAACGGATTTATTTTCTCGGGCGAGTACAAGTTTGCTCCGTGGATTGGGGGCGTTGGGGAAGTCGGCGGGGATTACGGCGGCGGATCATCGGTGACTACGTTTCTGGTGGGGCCGCAGTTTTCGTTTCCGGCGCGCATTTCGCCGTTTGCGCACATTTTGATTGGCGGAGCGCACTACAACCAGCCGGGTTTCGGCGACACTTCTTTCGCGACGTCACTGGGATTCGGGATGGACGCGAAAATCGCGCCGGCATTCAAGTGGCGGATCATCGAGGGCGATTATGTGACGACGCGCTTCGGCGGAGCGGTGCAAAACAACGCGCGGATTTCGACGGGGATTGTGTTCCGGTTCTAAGGCGGGGTTCTCTAGTTGAACTGCAGAGAGGTGCGGCATCCAGCGTGTACGCTCACCGGTGTGTGTCTCGACTGCAAAATCGGAACTTCAGCGGCTAAAGCCGCTCAGATCCTTGGCAGATTATGTCGTGGCTAAAGCCACGACCCAGAAAGATTCCCGGGTTCTCACAATCACTCTGAAGCCACAAGCTAGATGGGCGATTGTGCAGCGACACGGACTCTCACTCGTTGGCTTCACGGTGAATGGCAGGGACAAAACGCCGTTCCGTCCCTTTTTTATTGCTGGTCGAGGACGAAATTTACGGTGATGAAGGTTTCGACTTCGACGGGTTCGCCGTTCAGGCGCGTGGGCTGATAGCGCCACTGGAGCACGGCCTCTCTCGCCGGTCTTGCGAGGATCGGATTTCCGCTGATCACTTCGAGTTGGCGGACGGTGCCGTCGGTCGAGATGATGGCGCGCAGGTACACCGTGCCTGCAAGATGAATCTAGCGTGCGAGGTCGGGATATTGCGGCTGCACTTTGTAGATTAGCGCGGCGGCCATCACGCCTTCGCTGCGGTGCAGGGGCGATTTATGTTCGGGCGGGTCGGGCTTCTTGATTTCGAGCGGTTTGCCGCCTGGGTCTGCGCCGGGAATCCAGGGGCCGGGGCCTGCGGGAACGCCCGTTCCACCGTCGCCAATTCCTGGCGCGGTATCACCGCTTGATGAGCTGGCGACACTGTATGGACGCGCGGGCCTGGGAGCCGTGGGCTTCGCGCAAAAGAGGCATGGCACCGGCCTGTCTGTGATGGTGGTTTGCGGATGCGCGCGCGGCGGCGCAGGCTTTTCCGCTGCGCCACCTCCGCCGCGATAGGGCGGCGTGGGCGTCACGTTGAAGAGACCTGGCAAGATGCCGGGTGTGATGAGCGGCCACAAGAGCATCGCGCCGAGCAGCGCCGCTTCCAGCAGTACTGAAATGACCAGCGCTTTGCGGCGCAAATTGCGGGCGCGGACGCGAGATTCCGCATCGTTTTCGAGCATGCACTGCGACAAGCCGCCAAGATCGCTCACGGACACACCTCCGCCGCAGCATTCGCACATAAGGGAACGCCGTCAAGACGCGGCCAGGGAGAAATGGCCTGACTGTATTCGGCCGGTACGAGAGTTCCGGCCGGGCCGCGTCCGATGGTCCTGCGGAGTTCGCGCGATCTCTGTAGGGATAGACACCAGGGCCTGTCAGTTGTGCCCGTCGTGGGTTCGCAGATCGCGAGGGCGGGGGCGAAAATGCCAGGCGCGGGCCGGCTTGTGGTTGTAAGCTCCTGTAGACAAATTGTTTACAATTCTTGTGCGAGGGAATGCATCATTTTTTACTTAGCGCGCGTCTAATTTCCTGTCATCGCTAGGTGGTAGCTGTTCTTAGAGATGGAAGGAGTATTCATAATGAGCCGAAACTCAGTAGAAACCGTGGGGGTTCGTTACACCGGCTGGGCCGCTTTGAACCGCGACCCGCTGGAAGACCGCGTGGAGTTTACCTGTCCCCAGTGTGGGGAAAAGGGAACGAAGGCTGCGCGGAGGCCGCGTGCGGCGTATCACTTCACTGACGGGTTTGTACAGGACCTGGAAGGCGAAGCGACCACCTGCCGCAGCTGCAAGAACTCACTGCGCGTAGTTCCGGTAGTGATGCTGCACGATCAGGACGAGAAGCGGCGGTTCCAGGCGGTGTTTGCGCTGGAACCTTTTTCGAACAACTAATTTCGAGCCTACGGGAAGTGGGCGGCATTGTTTTCGGTGAGTGCCCCGAGCGATGCGTGTTCTTTGCCGGTAGGTCTCGAGCGAAAACGGAGGGGAGGAGCTTTGGCTCGTCCCCTCTTTTGTTTTTGCGGGCGCTGATTTTGGTTCGCGCTGCCGACAGCGCGAGAAAAGCAGATCCCCGGCTGCGCTCGGGATGACAGACATTCTTCATATCGCTAACGCTGCTGGCGCTGATCAGGGCCGCATGACGTTGGGGATCAATTGATGCGGATGCGCGAAGGACTCGCCTTCGGTATCGAGATGCAGGTGATGGGCTTCGAGATCCCGGCGGACGTGATCGAAAGCTTCGTCCACGGAATCCGCGAACTGCAGAAGTTTGTAATCGCGTTCGTTCATCGTGCCGGTGCGGACCATGTGGCGCCAGTTGAGAACTTTGTCCCAGTATTTCCTGCCGTAAATCAAGATTAAGTGATGCGAAGAGAGCTTGTTGGTTTGTAGCAGCGTGAGCATTTCCCAGAGTTCGTCCATGGTGCCAAATCCGCCCGGAAAGACGATCAGGGCTTTGGCCATTTGCGCGAACCAGAGCTTGCGCATGAAAAAATAGTGGAAGTAGAAATTCAGGTCGGGAGATATGTAGCGATTGGAGGACTGCTCGTGTGGAAGCTGGATGCTGAGGCCCACGGAAGGGCCGCCTGCTTCCGCGGCGCCGCGATTGGCTGCTTCCATGATGCCGGGTCCGCCGCCGGAGCAGATGACGAAGCGGCGCGGTTGATTGCCGAGGGTCATGGCCCAGGAAGTGATGCGGTGGGAAAGCTCGCGCGCTTCTTCGTAGTAACGGGACATTTCCAGCAGCGACCGCGCCGCTGTGATTTTCGCGCGCCATTCCGGAGTGCGCCGGCCGCGCGCGCCCGCGCGCGTTTGTTTCAGGTGCGCCAGAGCGCGATCGCGCGATTGAATGCGGGCCGAGCCGAACATGACGATGGTATCGCCGATATTGGCGCGGCGTAGACGGCTGAGGGGATCGAGATATTCGGCGAGGATGCGCAGTGGGCGCGCGCCGAGGCTTTCCATGAATTGCGGGTCTTCGTAGGCCAGCTTGGGCAGCGGCGTGTGCTTGGGTTTTTTTCCGGAACGCTTCATTGTTTCAACCCCGATGCAGACTTCAATTCACACATCTGTGTACACCTCAGTCTCCACGGCTGTTTTGTTTCGCTTCATTTGCGCCACTTCCATTCTAAGAGAACGCGCAGGAAATGACAGCCGCCGAGCGTCGCGGCAGTGCTCTGTAAGCAACGCAGCTGCGCTACGGGGAATCAGATACACTGGACAGGTACGGTGAATTTGGGATGAAACGTGTGAATCGTGTGTTATTTCGGGGTTTAATTCGACTCGGAGCGGTGGCTGCGCTCGCGGCGACGGTGCTTTTCGTCGCGCCAGTTGCACGGTGCCAGGAAGCGCCAGCTGGGCCGCTGCATCCGAATCCCGGAGTGCAGCCTGAGGCGATGCCGTCCGCGGAACAGCAGAAACATGCGATCCGCGTACGCGTGAACGAAGTGACGGCGCCGGTAATCGTGCGCGATCCGAAGGGCGAGATGGTTTTTGACTTGAAGCAGGATAATTTCCGCGTTTACGACAATGGAGCGGAGCAGAAGATTGACCATTTCGACGTAGGAGGCGATCCGCTTTCCATCGTGCTGGTGATCGAAGCCAGTTCGCACATTCAGCCGATGTTTCCGAGCATCAAGCATGCGGGAATTGTGTTCAGCGAAGCGGTGATGGCGCAGACGTCGGAAGCGGCGGTGATCAGCTACGACAGCACGGTGGACCTGCGCGCGAAATTCACGACGGACCCGGACAGCGTGCAGTACGCGATTGAACATTTGCCGCTGGGCGTGAACGATTCGCTGCTGTACGACGCGATGGCGCGCGGGATTTCGATGCTGGATGAACGGCCGGCGGTGCGGCGGCGGATTATGCTGGTGATCGGCGAGTCCCACGACAGCGGTAGCGAGAGCAGGCTGGGCGAAGTATTGCGGCAGGCGCAGCTGGCGAACGTGACGATTTATTCCGTGGGGCTGAGCACGGCGATGGCGGATTTGCGCACGAAGCCGGATCACGTGAACGACACGCCGGATTTGCTGGCGCTGGCCGTGTTTCTGGTGAAGACCGGGAAGAATGCGTTGGGCACGAATTCGTTGGCGGTGGCGAGCCAGGCTACGGGCGGATTGCACGTGGCTACGATGCGCGACCGCGCGATCGAAAAAGCGATTGATGACATCGGCGGCGAGCTGCACGCGCAGTACACGATCGGGTATCGTCCGGTGGGAGATGATCCGGAGGGTTACCACGAGATTAAGGTGGTCGTGGACCGGCCGAATGTTTTGGTGCGCACGCGGCCGGGATATTACGTCGCGCCGCCATCGTAATTTCGCAGCAACTATTCTGCGCCGACGCTGGGATGGGCGCCTTCGGTGTCTAGAAACTGCGCGAGGAAGCCGCCAAAATCCTGCTTTGTTGGCGGCATCGGAAATTTCACAGCTTTCGATTGCAACTTCTCGTAGAACTGCTGCAGGTCTTTCACCGTGAAGCCCACGTCGTAGGTTCCGGCGCGATTTTTTTCGCTGGCCGGATGCAGCGCGAAGGACGTCTCGCCGGTGGCGAACTCCGACCAGCCGGGCGATTCGAACTTCACGGGAAGACCCACAACATCGCGATAGAATTTAACCGCGCGATCCATGTCCGCAACAAATTCAATAATGTATTTCAGCTTCGGTGCCATGGCTTCCTCCTGACTATTTCTTTTCAGGTTCGGACGGCGTCACAGCCGCGGCAGCTTCGTCTTCCTCCAGGATGGCGGCGGCTGCGGCGATGCGGTCGCCTTCTTCCAGGCGCAGCAGGCGGACGCCTTGCGTGGAGCGGCCGGCTTCGCGGATTTCGCCGGAGTGCACGCGGATGACTTTGCCCTGTCCGGTGATGATCATCACGTCGGAGTCTTCGCGGACTTGCAGCGCGGCAACGACAGGACCATTGCGGTCGGTGGATTTCAGGTTGATTACGCCTTTGCCGCCGCGCGAAGTGACGCGGTACTCGGCGAGCGGCGTGCGCTTGCCGTAACCTTTTTCGGCGACGGTGAGCATGAGCGAAGTGAGCGATTCGCGAATCTGGTCGCTTTCCAGCTCGTCGAGATTGCGCGTGTCCTTCTTGTACTCCTTCTCGATGATCCCGAAATCGGGCTGCACCGCGTCCATGCTGACGACGAAGTCTCCCTTGGCGAGATCCATGCCGTTGACGCCGCCAGCCGCGCGGCCCATGGAGCGGACTTCGGTCTCGCGGAAGAGAATGGCCTGGCCGTCGTGGCTGGCGAGGAAAATCATCTGCATGCCGTCGGTTAGTTTCGCGCCGATGAGCTCGTCGGCGCCATCGAGATTGATGGCGATGATGCCGGAAGGACGCGGATTGGAAAATTCGGCGAGGCCGGTTTTCTTCACGGTGCCGCTTTTGGTGGCGAGGAAGACGTAACGGTCGGCTTCTTCCAGATTGCGCGCCGAAACTACCGCCGTGAGTTTTTCATTTTCCTGGAAGCGCACCAGGTTGGAGATGGCTTTGCCGCGCGTGGCTGCGGCGGCTTCGGGGATTTCGTAAACTTTCAGCCAATAAATGCGGCCTTTGGACGTGAACAGCAGGATGTAGCTGTGCGCCGAGGCGACGAAGAAATGCTCAACGAAATCGTCGTCGCGGGTTTTGGCGCCGATGCGGCCTTTGCCGCCGCGCGATTGGTGGCGATAGGTTTCAACCGATGTGCGTTTGACGTAGCCCGCGTGGCTGACGGTGATAGCCATTTCTTCGTCTTTGATGAGGTCTTCGAGCTTGATTTCCTCGACGCGGTCAACGATCTGGGTGCGGCGCTCGTCGCCATAGGATTTTATGATTTCGCGCAATTCGGCGACGATGACGGCTTTCAGTTTCTTTTCGCTGGCGAGAATTTCGCGCAGCTCGGCGATCTGTTCGCGGATTTTCTTTAGCTCGGCAAGAATGTCGTCAATGGATAGCTGCGTGAGGCGGTGCAATTGCAATTCAAGGATGGCGTCAATTTGCGGGAAGCTGAGGCCGACTACTTCGGCGGGCATGCCGTACTTCTTGTTGACGAGCTTTACGCCGGCGATGCTCTTGGCTTTGCCGTCTTCGGAAATCTTTACGGTCTTATTGGCGAAGAATTCGTGCAAATTTTCGCGGGCATTGGCGCGGCTGGAGGAACCGCGGATCACGCGGATCACTTCGTCGAGATAGTCCAGGGCGATCTGGTAGCCGAGCAGAATGTGTTCGCGCTCTTCGGCTTTGCGCAGTTCGTACTGGGTGCGGCGGCGCACCACGTCCACGCGGTGCTCGATGAAAAGGCGCAGCAGGTCCAGCAGGCCGAGCTCGCGCGGCTGTCCGGCGACGATGGCCAGCAGGATCATGCTGAAGGATTCCTGCATCTGGGTGTGCTTGAAGAGGTGGGCGAGAATAATTTGCGGCTCTTCGTCGCGCTTCACTTCGATGACGATGCGCATGCCGTCGCGGTCGCTTTCATCGCGAATGTCGGCGATGCCTTCGATCTTTTTATTCTGGATGAGGCCGGCGATATTTTCGATCAGGCGCGCTTTGTTGACTTGATAGGGAAGTTCGGTGACGACGATGTCCTGGCGATCCTTGCCGCGCTGTTCGATGGCGACTTTAGCGCGCACCTGGAAGGAGCCGCGGCCGGTTTTGTAGGCCTGCTCGATGCCTTCGCGGCCGTAAATGTAGCCGGCGGTGGGAAAATCGGGGCCCGGGACGAGCTTCATGATTTTTTTCAAGTTGGCTTCGGGCTCTTCGATCAGCACGATCGCGGCTTCGACGACTTCTTTCAGATTGTGCGGGGGAATGTTGGTGGCCATGCCGACGGCGATGCCGGAGGAGCCGTTGATGAGCAGGCCGGGAATGCGCGTGGGCAGGACGACGGGTTCTTTTTCGCTTTCGTCGAAGTTGGGAACGAACTCGACGGTTTCCTTTTCGATGTCCGCGAGCATTTCTTCCGCGATTTTCGAAAGGCGCGCTTCGGTGTAACGCATGGCCGCGGGTGGATCGCCGTCCACGGAGCCGAAGTTGCCCTGGCCGTCGACGAGCGGGTAGCGCATGTTGAAATCCTGCGCGAGGCGGACGAGCGCGTCGTACACGGGAGCGTCACCGTGCGGATGGAACTTGCCGAGGACTTCGCCGACGATCTTGGCGCATTTGCGGTAGGACTTCGTGGAAGTGAGGCCGAGCTCGTACATGCCAAAAAGGATGCGGCGGTGCACGGGCTTCAGGCCGTCGCGGACGTCGGGCAGCGCACGGCCGACGATCACGCTCATGGCGTAATCGAGGTAGGACTTCTTCATTTCCGATTCGATATCAACCGGGGTGGTGATTGACTTGTCTAGTTCTTCGGCCACTTA